>Ga0315336_1000113_pt1 | contig 375611 bp, 341 predicted proteins | sample ASW5metaG_FD_204512 | JGI IMG/M metagenome (GOLD analysis project Ga0315336, IMG submission 204512) | Ammonia-oxidizing marine archaeal communities from Monterey Bay, California, United States - ASW #5 | ecosystem: Environmental > Aquatic > Marine > Intertidal zone | place: USA: California... | reverse complement strand
AAGCCGATGACCCGCGCCAAAACACCGGCTTCGTTATCCACCAAAACGGCCAATGTGTGTCGTTGCTCTGTTTGATCTGCCTGTGTCACTTTGTCTGTCCAATTCAATCGCTGCTTCATCGCCACTTCATTCGCCAATGGGCGACTTACACCATTGTCATGCCTTCAGCCGAAATTTTGGCTTTCTTACCTTCCTTTGGTCCAAGCACAATTTCATTGTGGGCCGACCCCGACGGGATCATCGGGTAACAGCCAACGGCCTGATCGGTTTCGATTTCCGCGATCACCGGGCCGTCTTCTTTCAGCATCGCCTCGATGACATCGTCCAGCTCGCTGGGCTTTTCAGCGCGCAGACCTACCATGCCGAACGCCTCGGCTGTTTTCACAAAATTCGGCATTCCGGTCATTTTACTTTCCGCCAAGCGCCCACCATGAAGCATTTCTTGCCACTGCCGCACCATGCCTTGGTAGTGATTATTCAGCAGCAAGATTTTAACCCCCGCCCCATGCTGGACCGCCGTGGACAGTTCCTGGATATTCATCATGAACGAGGCTTCGCCGGTGATGCAAACAACTGTGGAATCCGGATGGGCGATCTTCACGCCAATTGCTGACGGCAGGCCATAGCCCATGGTTCCCAACCCGCCAGACGTCATCAGCCGGTTGGGCTTTTCAAACTTGTAGTGTTGCGCCGCCCACATTTGATGCTGGCCCACATCCGTTGTGATGTAGATGTCGAGATCCTTGGTGTATTCGTACAGGCGCTGTATAGCCAACTGAGGCATGATCACCTTGTCATTGGTTTCAAACGCCAAGCTGTCTTTTTCCCGCCATTTATCGATGGTCGCCCACCACGATTTCAAGGCATCCGCATCCGGCCGCCGAGTTTCCGACTTCCAGATTTTGATCAAATCTTCCAACACGTGGCCGACGTCACCAACGATACCCAAATCCACCGGAACCGTCTTGTTGATGGAAGATGGATCGATGTCGATGTGAATTTTCTTCGACCCCGGGCTAAAGCCATCAAGGCGGCCAGTGATGCGGTCGTCAAAACGCGCCCCAATGTTCACCAACAGGTCGCAGTCGTGCATGGCCATGTTGGCCTCGTAGGTGCCATGCATGCCCAACATGCCGACGAACTGTTTGTCTGATGCCGGGAACGCCCCCAACCCCATTAGGGTGCTGGTAACCGGGAACCCAGTCAAATGCGCCACTTCACCCAACAATTGCGATGCCGCCGGGCCGGAATTGATAACCCCGCCGCCGGTATACAGAATTGGTTTCTTGGCGCCAGCAATCATCTGCACGGCATCGCGCACTTTTTGAACGTCCGCTTTGACGATGGGTCGATAGGTCTTGTGGCCCACCGCCATGGACTTGATGTATTCGGTTTCGGCCAGAGTTACGTTTTTTGGCAGATCGATGACCACCGGCCCGGGCCGCCCGTGGGTCGCCACAAAAAAGGCTTCCCGCACCTTCACGGCGATATCCTTGACGTCTTTCAGCAGATAATTGTGCTTGGTGCACGGTCGGGTAATGCCCACCGTGTCGGCTTCTTGGAACGCGTCATTGCCGATCAGATGCGTCGCCACCTGACCCGTCAGGCAGATGATCGGGATGCTGTCCATCAGCGCATCGGTCAGACCGGTGACGGTGTTGGTGGCGCCGGGGCCCGATGTCACCAACAAAACGCCAGGTTTACCCGTGGATCGGGCATAGCCTTCCGCTGCATGGGCCGCCCCTTGTTCGTGGCGCACCAAGATGTGGCGAATGCGGTCCTGTTGGAACAGCGCGTCGTAGATGGGCAGAACGGCGCCGCCGCCATAGCCGAATACCACCTCGACACCCTCTGCCACCAGGGTTTCGAGCAATATCTCAGCGCCGGTCATCATTTGGTCTGCCATTCTAGTTCTCCTTAACGCGCCAATCCGGGCGCGACAAACAATAAACCGTCCATGCCTGCTGTGGCGATGGACGGTGGTAAAATTTGGCTCGTATTTCAGTCAAATCAACCTGGGCCGCTACCCAAGCCGAAAGCGGCGCCAAAGTAACCGTTCAGGACTGGGCGGTCAACAAAGTTTGACGAATAAATGGAAAGACTTCACTGAAAAAACTTTCCGATTGTTGCGCATTTTGCGACGCCCCTCCAGGGACCGAACCCGGAGAAAACACCTTCCAGTCTGGGGTTTGATGGCGAAACCAGGTGTATTGGCGTTTTGCGAACCGCCGACTGGCTTGGGCCACTTGGCCAATAGCCTCTGAAAGGGCCTGCTCGCCCCGCACTACAGCCAAAAATTCCGGCACGCCCACCGCCCGCATGATCGGCAAATCCGCAGCCAATTTCAGGGCCTCCAGAGCGCGAATTTCGTCCAACACGCCCTGTTCGATCATGCCCGCCACCCGGGCTTCGGCTCTGGCGTAAACGTCTTCACGGTTGGGAATCACCACAATTTTTGCCACGGGCTCCGATAATCCTCCTTTCATAGGTGGATCGTTTTGCCAATCCATCAACGATCGCCCGGTGGTCTGCCAAACCTCCCAGGCGCGGATGGATCGCTGAGTATCCCCCACCGGGATGGCTTGGGCCGCGACGGGGTCTGCCGCTACCAATTCCGCGTGGAATAGCTCCGGACCTTTGTCTTCCATGGCCGCCCGGGCGTTCCGGCGAATGGCATCAGGGATATCCGGGATCTCCGCCAGGCCTTCCGTGAGCGCCCGCAAATACAGGCCGGTTCCGCCCACCACGATTGCTGTACGCCCTTGGGTATGAGCCTTTGCAATAGCCTCCACCGCCATGCGCCGCCAGCGCCCGGCGGAACATGCCTCGGCCCCCGGCAGCACACCGTACAGGCCGTGCGGTACGCGGGACTCGTCTTCTGGGCTGGGGCGGTCGGTGACAATCCGCAGGTCGGAATAGACCTGCATACTGTCGGCATTTATGATCGCCGCACCGCCGGAATCCTCTAGCGCCTCTGCCAAATCAAGGGCCAAGTTCGACTTGCCGCTGGCGGTGGGGCCGCCGATTAGAATTGTGCCGTTTCTCACGGCCTCACTGTACTTTTTTTTGACGTTCGTATTAGCCTCACTTTGATTGGATGTTGAATGGAATACGTCCTTACCTTGATCGGGCCACCGAAAGGCAACGCGGTGACTAACAAATTCGTGGCACGGGCGGGGGTGGCCTTGGACAAAGCCGGGGCCAGGGTGGAGGACACCACCTGGCTGGCAACGGGGATCGCCGCTGACATTGGTTTCCATGACGTGGATTGGACCCGGGGCTTAGATGGCGTGGTGGCGGAATTGTCCGGTCAGCCCATCGACATCGCCGTCCAAAAACCGGTCCATCGCAAAAAGCGCCTGCTGGTGGCCGACATGGACTCCACTATCATCGCCCAGGAATGCCTGGATGAACTGGCGGACCTGGTCGGGGTGGGCGCACAAGTTGCGGACTTGACCGCCCGAGCCATGGCCGGAGAAATCGATTTGGCTGAGGCGTTGCGGGAACGGGTGGACATGTTGGCGGGCGTTTCAGTGGAAATGTTGCAACGAACTTTCGACGAACGGGTGACACTGAATTCGGGAGCCCGCACCTTGGTGGAAACCATGGCTGCCAGCGGCGCCATCACCGCGCTGGTATCCGGCGGCTTTCAATTCTTCACGTCGCGGGTGGCCGCCGCCGCCGGGTTCGGATCATTCGGCGGCACTCTGTTCGAGATTGAAGACGGTGTTCTGACAGGGCGGATCACCGGCGATATCGTAGGTGCCGAGGCCAAGCAGGCAACGCTTCAAGCCCTGGTGGCCGAACACGACATCCCCGCCAAAATGACACTGGCCGTTGGCGACGGGGCCAACGATATTCCCATGCTGAAGGCGGCGGGGCTGGGTGTTGCGGTTCGGCCAAAGCCCGTGGTGCGGGATGCGGCCGACGTGACCATCAATCACGGCGACCTCACCGCATTGCTGTTTCTGCAAGGCTACAAATCAGAGGAATTCGTCGAATAGCCCACTCCCTCTTTATACCTTCCCCGCGAAGAGAAGAGGGGGCATCAGGAAAAAGTTGGACGCCCGGATCAAGTCCGGGGGTGACGGGTCTTATTTGTGGCGACGCCCTCGCAAACCGTCATGGCCGGACTTGATCCGGCCATGACGGTTTGCATCCTGGACAGGCCCAGGGTGAGCTCGCCAAAAAAGGCCGCTGGGAAAACCCAACGGCCTTTTTTTCCTAATCAAATGGCGGCGGCGGTTAACCGTCGAGGCTTAGCGACACAAACCGCAGGTCACCATCGGGTTCCTGGATCAACATCAACACCGACGCCAGATTATTGTTTCTGCGCGCAGTAATCAGGGCAGCAATTTCGTCAGGGCTTGAGACTTCTTGTTGGGCGACTTCCAAAATCACATCACCGGGTTGGATTCGCCGGGCGGCCGCGTCGGTGCCGGAGGCAACTTCGGTGATGACAACCCCAGAAACTTCGCCGCCGATACCAAACTGAGCGCGCAGCTCGCCATTCAATCCAACCATGGTCAGGCCCAAGGTTTCGATGCCACCAGCACCCTGAGCCGGATTGCGTCGCAATGCCGCCACGGCAACATCGGTGAGCTCACCAACGCGCATGTCGAATTTCACCAACCCACCCTCGCGCCACACTTCCACCGCCACCAGTTCGTCGGGGGTGGTCTGAGCGACAATCAGCGGCAAGGCGCTCATATTTTCCACATCACGTCCGGCGAACGACACGATCACGTCGCCCACTTTGATGCCGCCGCGACCGGCTGGGCCGTCTACGGTAAGCCCGGCGATCAACGCGCCACGTGCTTCATCCATGGCAAGTTGTTGGGCGATTTCGGGGGTGACACGCTGGATGCGAACGCCCAACCAACCGCGTCGGGCACGGCCAAATTCTACCAATTGTTCGATAATGGGACGCGCCAGATTGGATGGAATGGCAAAAGCCAGTCCGACGCTGGCGCCGGTGGGCGAGAAAATGGCGGTGTTGATGCCGATGACCTCACCCGCCATGCTAATTAGGGGTCCACCGGAATTTCCCTGGTTGATGGATGCATCGGTCTGAAGGAACTGATCGTAGGGACCAGCGTTAATATTGCGCGCCCGGGCCGAAATAATACCGGCAGTGATGGTCCCACCCAATCCAAATGGGTTGCCGATGGCGATGATCCATTCACCAATCCGCGCCGCATCTGAATCACCCCAATTGATGAACGGCAGGTCGCGCCCGGCGTCGATTTTCAGCACGGCTAGATCGGCGCGTTCGTCCTGGCCAAGAATGGTGGCTGGAAACCGCGAGCCATCCACAAACACCACTTCGACCCCATCGGCGTCGGCGATCACGTGGTTGTTGGTGACAATGATGCCGGACGGGTCGATGACAAACCCCGACCCTTGAGACGACGGCCGCCGCAATTGTTGCTGGCCGTCAGGGAGTTGTTCAAAAAGATCTTCGAAAAATTCGTCGAACGCGCCGCCCCGCGGGGCCCGAGGCCCGCCACGCTGGGAGACGTCTTGACTGGTGATGATGTCCACGTATGCGGGCAGCGTGATTTCAGCGATGTCGGCGAAGTTGGGGCCGATGTCCAGGGCGAGGGTGGTGCCGGCCGCGAACAGCGTTGTGACCACCATGGCAGAGCCAACAGTGACGGCCCGGGCACCATGGCCCAGGGCTTGGGTAAATTTAGACAATTGATACATTCCGATCCTTTCCCGGATGGATTTCAATTACCCGCACCCTAGAAAGGAATGGTGGGCAAAATGTGGCGGCTAAATGGCCGCTTTATGGCCAACGGACTAGACGTGGTTATTCTCCGCTTTTTTGCGAACAATTCACACAGACTTGAAGACATTTTGTGGGGCTCTAGAACCCCCGGATCAGCCAAACCAAAAAAACGCCGATCACGGAAGCGACAAGACCGCCGCTCCGGATCACCGAACTTGGCAAGCTTTGGGCCGCCAACATCATTCGTTTCATGGCGTCGGGAAACAACGCGTACAGCGCACCTTCGATGACCAAGACCAACGCCAGGCCGACAGCCAAATCACCCACGGGAAATCGCCCGGCGCTCTGACGCGATGGGCTATTCAGCGACGTTCAAATCTGCCCCAGTCATGCTGCGAAAAAACTGGAAGAAGTCGGAGTCCGGCGACAACACCATCGTGGTGTCATCGGCTCCCAACGCCGTCCGGTACGCCTGCATGGATCGATAGAAGGAAAAAAATTCAAGATCCTTGCCAAAGGCTTCCGCAAACAATTCGATGGCTTTGGCATCCCCTAGACCGCGGAGAATCTCTGAATCCCGGTTGGCGTTGGCCAAAATCACCGTAACCTCGCGATCCGCTCCGGCGCGGGTTATCAGTGCCATTTCGGCGCCTTCGGCGCGGATTTGACGGGCTTCTTGCTCTCGTCCCGTGCGCATCCGCTGGTATACGGCTTGGCTGTTTTCTTCCGGCAGATCGGCGCGCTTGATGCGCACGTCAACGACCTCAATGCCCAGGCCGGCCGCTTGGTCGCTGGTTATCTGGGTCACCGTTGCCATCAATGCCAAACGCTGGCCAGAAATAATGGCGTTCAACGGCTGGGTGCCCAAGGTTTCTCTGAGCGCGGATTCCAACAGGGATTGCAGCCTCAAATTCGCAGCTGTCTCTGTGGTCACCGCCTGAAAGAACAACAGGGGATCGGTGATGCGGTAGCGCAAATAAGCGTCCGCCACCAATCGCTTTTGATCCGATGCGATGACTTCGGCCGGGGCCGCGTCCAAATGCAGGATGCGGTTATCAATCTTGATCACGTTCTGGATGACCGGGATCTTGAAGTGAAGCCCAGGATTGGTCAGCACCCGCTTGGGCTCCCCAAGCTGCAGCACCAGGGCAGATTCGGTTTGTTGGACCGTGAAGACCGAGGCGAAGCCAACGACCCCAAGGACAAGAACCAAGACGACGGCAGTGATGCCAGATGTTGCCTTATTCATGATCAGTTTCCCCCTTCAGCTCGGCGTTGCAATTCGGGCAAGGGCAAATACGGCACGACGCCGCCTCCGCCCGACTGATCAATGATCACCTTTGTAGCGCCTTGCAGCACCAGCTCCATGGTTTCCAGGAACATCCGCCGGGTGGTGACTTCTTTGGCCTTGGAATACTCGGTAAAAATGGAATTAAAGCGTTCAGCATCACCCGTGGCCGCGGCAACCACCTGTTCTTTATAGGCTTCGGCGGCCTGAGTGATCTGGGCCGCTTCACCGCGGGCGCGCGGGACGATGTCGTTCTTATACGCATCGGCCTCGTTCTGCAGGCGCTCGTTGTCGGCGCGGGCCCGCTGCACATCGCGGTAAGCGTCAATGACGGCCCCTGGCGGATCCGATTTCAGCAGGTTTATGTCAACCACTGCCACCCCTGCCCCATAGAAATTCAGAATCTCTTGCAATCTTTCCCGGGTATCGATTTCGATCTGCAAGCGGCCCTCGGTTTGGGCTTGTTCGATACCGACATTGCCTATCACCTCGCGCATGGCGCTTTCCGCCGCTGCCTTGATAGTGACTTCTTGGCGTTGAATGTTGAACAGGAAATCAGCCGCATCCTCGATACGCCAGAACACGGCGAAGTCGATATCGACGATGTTTTCGTCCTTGGTCAGCATCAGGCTTTCTGCGGGCACGTCCCTGACGCCGCCGGTGCGGCCGTCTGCGGCGCGCAGGCCGATATTGATCTGATGGATGACCGTGACCTTGGGTGTCAGCACCGATTCGATGGGCATGGGAAAATGGTAATGCAGCCCTGGCGGTGTTTTTTCTATGAATGCCCCGAACCGCATGACGACCCCTTGCTCGTCGGCTTGAACCCGATAGAACCCGCTGAGCCCCCAAATGGCGAGGGCGATCAACAGGATCAGCATCAAGCCGCGACCGCCGCCGAGGCCGCTGGGCATCGCGCTTTTGAATCGGTCTTGTCCTTGACGAAGCAGGTCTTCAAGATTCGGCGGCTGAGGTCCTCGTTGGCGAGGTTGCTGCCCCCAAGGGCCGCCACCGTTGCCATCAGACCCGCCGTCGCCTTGGTTATTCCATGGCATGGGCGTTCAACTCCAAGATTTTATGGCCCCAATTGGGCCGAACCGCGGCTTTTGCAAGCCCCCAATCTCGCGGTTTATCGGTGATTTCGAAACGTCGCAAAACCCGCTGTACTCCTGGGGAACCGGGCCATTTGCGCCGCCAAAAGCGCTGTTCAGCCTTATAGGACACATAGTGGGCAAGCGCAACGCGCGCTGGCGTGATAACAGATGCCGTCACCCAACCCATATCACTATGAACAAAGGAAATTTCAAGCATGGCGTCTGATCAACCCCAATCCCGGCCGAGACCGCCCCCCCAACGGGAAATCCCCGGCGTTGGCGCCATTCTGGCTGTGGCTTCGGGCAAGGGCGGCGTCGGCAAATCCACCACAGCGGTCAACTTGGCCTTGGGGCTGGCGGGTTTGGGCAAAAAAGTCGCCATTTTGGACGCCGACATCTATGGCCCCAGCATCCCCCGCATGTTGGGCCTGGGGGAGCAAACGCCAGAAGCCGTTGACCGCAAGATCACACCCATAGAGGCCTTTGGCATCAAAGCCATGTCCATGGGGTCAATCATCCCCGGCGACGAGCCGGTGGTGTGGCGCGGGCCCATGATCACATCCGCCCTGGATCAAATGTTGCGCGGCGTGACCTGGGGGAATTTGGACGTGTTGGTGGTGGATTTTCCCCCGGGCACCGGCGATGCCCACCTATCCATGAACCAAAAGGTACCGTTTGCCGGGGCGGTGATCGTTTCCACCCCCCAGGACATCGCCCTGTTGGATGCCAAAAAGGGCGCCGCCATGTTCGAAAAAGTCGGTGTGCCAATTTTTGGCTGGATCGAGAACATGAGCTATTTCCTCTGTCCCCATTGCGGTGAGCGCTCAGAGATTTTTGGCCACGGCGGGGCCAAGACAATGGCCGAGCAAACGGGCATGGATTTTCTGGGACAAATCCCCCTGGACGCCCGCATCCGTGAAACCTCCGACGACGGCACGCCAATTGTTGCCTCGGACCCAGACAGCGATCACGCCCAGGCCTATCGCGACATCGCCGGCCAAGTGGCGGCAAAATTGGAATAACGACCCATGACTAAATCCGTCACCGTCAAAATCGTCAATGGCTTCGTCAGCGACGGGGCGGGTGACAATCCGGCAGGCGTCGTGCTGGATGCCGACGATTTGAGGGAGCCGGAAATGCAAAGCATTGCGGCAACGGTCGGCCTGTCGGAAACCGCTTTCGTCTCGGCGTCAGAGACCGAGGCTTTCAAGTTGGATTCCTTCACCCCCAACAGCCGCATCGCCCATTGCGGCCACGCCACCGTCGCCACGTTTTCGTATTTGATCTCCATCGGTCGGGCAAGCGAGGGCAACACGTCGAAAGAAACCATCGAGGGTCCACGAAAAATATTCGTTGCAAAACGGCGCAGCTTATATGGGGCAACTCGCGCCACGTTATCGGGCTGAGGCCGATTGGGCGGATTCAGGTGTCACTGATACCGCGGTTCTGAATTCCCTGAGCCTCAGTGAGAACGAATTGATCCCGGGATGCCCACCCCTGGCTGACCGGCATGGGGTTCATGATCGTGGGCGTCAAGTCGTCAACGATCTTGGCCAGGGCTACACCAGACCTTGAAGCCATTCTGGCCATCAGCGAGCCCCTGGATTTGGTGGGGTTCTATGTGTTCACCAATGAAACAGCGTCACCCGGCCATGCAGCCTCCGCCCGCGTGTTCGCGCCGCGCTATGGCATTGACGAAGAAACCGCCACCGGCATGGCCGCCGGTCCCTTGGCCTGTTTGCTCCGTGATCGTCTGGGGATTTCCGGCGATACCATCGTGATCGAACAAGGCATGTTCATGGCCCCGCCGTCACCGAGCCTCTTGGAGGCCCGCTTGGACCTATCTAACGGCTCTATCACAGGCTTCATGGTGGGTGGCTTTGGCGCGGTGATGGAAGACCGCGAAATTGATTTCTAGGGCCTAACCCTCTCGCCCCAACTGGGCCATCATTTCAACCCATTCGCGTTTGGATAGGCCACTGTCCGGCTGGGTGACGTCTTCGCCGTCCAGCATGCGTTTGACGACTTCCAGGCCCTTGGCGGACAGGTGGGTGCCGCCCATACGGTAATCCTGGAACGCGGCAAAAGTTTGCGGCACCCATTTTTCCACGGTGTCCATCATCACATCGGCATATTCGCGAATTTCGAATTGGGCGTGGGCATCGGCCCGTAAACTAAGAAAATGTAGCAAATTGTGCAGGTCGATTTTCCAATACCACTGGGAATAATAATTCAGCGACAGATTCATCCGCGCCAATTCCCGGGCCAGTCCGGTACGGCTGTCATCCAGCACCTTGCCGTTGTCGTCCAGGTTCAGCATTTCCTGGTAATGGGCGTAATTGCGCTGGGCGTCTTCCCGCAGCAAATTCAGCACCCGGGTGTTGTCATCGCCGGTGAGTACGTCGCTACGGCCTTGGCGGTTATTGGTGGCCTGGGCCGCCAAATGTTCCGGCTCGGGCACATAAAATTCCCGGTCCAATATCGAATACCGGGCGGAGTATTCATTCACATTGGCGGTGCGGTGGCGAATCCATTGGCGGGCCACAAAGATCGGCAGTTTCACGTGGTATTTGATCTCGCACATTTCGAACGGTGTCGAATGGCGATGGCGCATCAGATAGTTGATGAGCCCTTGATCCTCTGACACCCGGCGTGTGCCTTTGCCGTAGGAGACCCGGGCTGCCTGAACAACCGCCCCGTCATCGCCCATGTAGTCCAGCACTCGAACAAAGCCGTGGTTCAAGACCGGCAGCACTTCGTAAAGGATTTGCTCCAGCCCTTGTGACGTGACCCGGCGGGTCACATTCGCCTCGGCGCGAAGCGATTCGATTTCCTGTTCTTGTTCGGGATTTACGCTCATAAGGGGCGCACTCTAAACCAAGATGTTGCCAGTGGCATTTTGAATTGCCCCGCCTGGGGAAGTTATCTAAGACCGATGGAAATCGAGGGCCATTTCAATGACGTTTGAAGTTTGGATCGCGTTTGTCGCTGCCAGCGTTGCCTTGCTGGCCATTCCGGGTCCCACCGTCTTGTTGGTGGTGAGCTATGCCCTGGGGTGTGGCAAATCATCCGGGTGGGTGACGGTGCCGGGTGTCACCCTTGGAAATTTTACCGCCATGACCGCGTCGCTTATGGGGGCGGGGGCGGTCTTGGCCGCGTCGGCCACGGCATTCACGATCTTAAAGATGGTAGGGGCGGCATACTTAGTGTGGCTGGGAATCAAGCTGTGGTGGGCGAAGGCGACCATGGAGCCGCTTCAGGAATTTTCAAAACCAAGGCCGGAACAGTCAATGTTCTGGCACTCCTACATTTTCACCGCTCTGAACCCAAAGGGGATCCTGTTTTTCATCGCTTTCGTGCCGCAGTTCGTTGACGCCTCCACCGCCGCCCTGCCTCAATTCGTCGTGCTGGAAGCCACTTTTGTGACACTTGCCGCCATAAACGTGGCGATCTGGGCGATTCTTGCTGGGTCCCTGCGCGCCCGGTTCCGGCACCCTGGAGCCCTGAAACGGGTAAATCACGTCGGCGGAAGCTTTCTGATTGGTGCCGGAGGGCTCGCCGCCGCTACCCGTTTGAATCCTTGAGCGCTGAGGCATATATTAAGACTGCTGGGAAACCAGCTATGGCGATAAACGTCGTTTGTAATAACCTTGCGGACCCGGGGGCGGTACCCGGCGCCTCCACCACAAACGCATACCTCGACCGGCCCAAAATCAGGTTTCGAGTGTGCGCTTTTGATGGGGGCGAAACAGGATCGACGCGTGGCTAAAGAGGCGACTTTTGCCCGGTATGATACCACCGTTATCGGGTCAACATTACAATTGCCAACGACAACAACAACGTTGTGGCACTCGCTGCTTAGCAATAGGTAAGCGCGGCCCGGGGGGCGCCGGGCAACAGAAGCCCCCCACTGTTTGTACAACCCGCGCGTGGACTTAACGGCAATGTCAGAAGATCTAATGGAATACGGCAGACTGGTGGAAGACGCCCTGCGCGGCGTGGTCTATCAGGTGCTGAGCCAAACTGAAAAAGAGGGCCTGCTGGGGGAGCACCATTTTTACATTTCCTGCCGCACCGACAACTCAGGAATGGTCATGCCCGACCATTTGCGCGAAATCTATCCGGAGGAAATCACCCTGGTCCTTGAAAATCAATTCTGGGATCTGGAGGTTGGCGACACGGCGTTTTCGGTGACCCTGAGCTTTGGCGGTCGCAACGAACGGCTCACCGTGCCCTATGACGCCATCACCGGGTTTGTTGATCCCAGCGTCGAATTCGGCCTGCAATTTAAACTGGGCTATGACGACGAAAACGAAAACGCGGACGGCGATACGACGGCCACAGAGTTAGACGATTCCGAGGCCGACAAGGCCGCGGCAGGCGGCGAGGCAGGCGGGCAAAATAGTGCAATGCCTGAGCAAGCCACGGGAACTGTGGTCGAGCTCGATACCTTCCGGAAAAAGTAGGCAGGCGACACTCGCTTTGGCCGGAAAAACACGCAAGGAAGAGGACTCCTTCGGGTTCATCGAAGTCCCCGCCGATCGGTATTGGGGCGCCCAAACCCAACGATCACTGCAAAATTTTCGCATCGGCGGCGATCGCATGCCGATCCCGGTGATCCGCGCCTTGGGCCTGATCAAACAGGCGGCAGCCACCGTCAGCAAAGCTTCTGGGGCCCTGGACGGCAAAATCGCCGACGCCACCATCGCTGCCGCCACCGAAGTCGCTGAAGGAAAACTGGACGACGAATTCCCCTTGGTGGTTTGGCAGACCGGGTCGGGTACCCAAACCAACATGAATGCCAACGAGGTCATCGCCAATCGCGCCAACGAAATGCTGGGCGGCACACGCGGCGAAAAATCTCTGGTGCACCCCAACGACCACGTTAACATGAGCCAGTCGTCCAACGACACCTTCCCCACCGCAATGCATGTGGCAGCGGTGACAGAAATTGTTGGGCAGTTGGTTCCGGCACTGGAGCACCTGGGCGCGGCCCTGACCGCCAAGGCAGACGCCTGGGGCAACATCATCAAGACCGGGCGCACCCATCTGCAAGACGCCACACCCATGACCTTGGGCCAGGAATTTTCCGGCTTCGCCGCGCAAATTGCCAACGGCATTGCCCGGGTATCTGATGCTCTCCCGCGATTGTTGATGCTGGCCCAGGGTGGAACCGCCGTCGGCACAGGGCTGAATTCCGCCGCCGGATTTGATGAGGCAATCGCTGGAGAAATCGCCCGCATTTCCGGTCAAGCGTTTGTCACCGCTCCCAACAAATTCGAAGCCCTGGCGGCGCATGATGCGGTGGTCGAAGCTTCCGGGGCGCTAAATACCCTGGCGGTGAGCTTGATGAAAATCGGCAACGACACCCGCCTGTTGGGATCGGGACCGCGCACAGGTTTGGGCGAAATTCAGCTGCCGGAAAACGAGCCGGGATCGTCGATCATGCCGGGCAAAGTCAACCCCACCCAGGCCGAAGCACTCACCCAGGTGGCGGCCCAGGTCATGGGCAATCACACAACGATCACCGTCGCCGGGGCCAGCGGTCACCTACAATTGAATGTGTTCAAGCCGGTGATGATTTTTAACCTGCTGCAATCCATCCGCTTGCTGGCCGATGCCTGCGTCAGCTTCACCGACAATTGCATCGTCGGGATCGCCCCTAACCCCGACCGCATCACCGATCTGATGGAACGATCCCTGATGCTGGTGACTGCCCTGGCCCCCCACATCGGATACGACAACGCCGCCAAAGCCGCGAAAAAAGCCCATGCCGAGGGCATCACGTTGCGCGAAGCAGCCCTTGCCCTGGACTTTGTAACCGGCGAGGAATTTGACCGGTGGGTTCGCCCCGAAGCGATGACCGGTCCTTCCTCCCCTTAACCGTGACCGAATACAAACAATCCAGCAACGTGCGGGCCAAGCGGGCAAAGGAAGCCGCGCAAGCCGCGCAAACCGTGCAAAAGCGATCCGTCACAATTGCCGGGCACCGCACCAGCGTTTCCTTAGAACCAGCGTTTTGGGCAGGGCTGAAAGAAATTGCCGAGGCCGAGGCAATTCCCTTGGCAGCGCTAATCGGCACCGTTGACAGTACCCGCACCGCCAATCTTTCCAGCGCCCTCAGGGTGTTCGTTCTGGACTGGGTCCGCAGCCGCCCATCGACAGAATATCGTTTAAGGACCCCGCCGCTCTGACCAGCCGCTTTGTCAAAAGGCGGTTTGGCCCAGTCATTTTTTTCTGTTCGTATTCAGTTAGTCCGCACCTAACCCGCCGATCCCCCGCAAAAATTGTTGGAGCTGTTGGGCAGGGGTTAGCGCTTCACCAGGGGCACCGGCCGCTGCGGGTTCTGCTCCGGGAACAACCGGGGGTGCCGGAGCATCGGGTGCCGCTGGCACCGGGCCTGGGATTGGCTCTGGAATTGGCTCTGGAATTGGCTCTTGCTCTGGGGCCGGTTCCGCCACCGGGTCTGGCTCAGGCTGAACTTCCGGCAAAGGCTCGGGCTCTGGCAAAGGCTCTGGATCCGGGACCGGCGCCGGTATCGCTTCTGGGATCGGCTGGGGCGTCGCCTCGACCATCGGGACAATCTCGACAACGGGGGTCGGCGTTGGGGCAGTCGCCGCTTGTGCAGCCGGTGTCAGCGCTGGTGTCAGCGCTGGTGTCAGGGTTTCCACTGGCGTCATCGCCGGGTTTTGGTCGGGCTCCGGGGCCGTCACGGGCTGGGCCACCAGAGTCGGGGTCGGGGTTGGGGTCACCTCAGGCGGTGCCACAGGCACCGGGGCAATAACCGGTGCGACAGGTGCAGCAATGACCGGCTCAGGCTCAGATATGGGCTCGGGGTCTGGTTCTGGCTCTGGTTCTGGGGCCGGAGGGATAATCTCAACCATCGGAGGGCGTGACGCTACATAGGCAACCAATGCCTCGTCGTCGAGAGAGCGGCGCGGTGCATCCCACGGGCCCGTCAACGACATGCCAAAGGCTGGTGCTTCAGGGAAATCGGTCAGCACGAACTCCAATCCAAAATTAACCCGGCGACGCGGCAGATCGACCTCGCCTTCACTTTCCACGACGCCAAATGGCAAGTCGGCAACCAGTTCGCTGAATTCCACCACGCCCTGGCGAATTACGGCGTCGGCGCGCAGGGTCACAAAGGGCGTTTGGCCACCACGCAACGCTGGTTGCATCCAGGCGTTCAATTCGCTCACGTCCTTGATGTCAGCGAACCGCCCGCCGAAGTTGGCCAAGGAAAATCCCTCCAACATGCCGTCGCGGGCCTCCAAGGTCACGGACCCTTCCAGGTTGGCCACCAATTCGCGCTCGCTCGCACCCATGGTCTTCAAATCAAAATGTGCATCGGCGGTCCCCGACGGTAAGCCCAGCTCCCAGCCAAAACCCGGCACAAGGGTCAAATCCGCCGCCGCCAATTCCAGCGTTGCTTCGACGGTGGGCACCGCCCCGGTCGTCACCGTCAACTGCACTGTGACCGCACCGCCCAGACCATCCCCATGAAAGTCTTCAACAATCAGACCGCCGTTCGCCGTGCGCGCTGCCAGGCTGGCGTCGGTGAATGCCAAGCCAAAGCCTTCCAGGGATTCGGCCGTGAGATTCAGATCCAAATCGGCGGCATCAAGCACCGAAAAATCAATGGGCTCCACCGACCAATTTCTGCGCCCACCCGCATCATGTGCCGCCACACCCGGGAAGGCAGGCAAAAAATTGCCAAGATCCAATTCGGTCGCCGCTAACGTGGCACCGATGCGTAACCGTTCGCTGCCGAAACCAACGTTTACCCTGCCGGTGATTTCCGTTGGGCCCACGGCGGCCTGCAAGCCTGTGATCGCAAGTTGCTGACCATCGCCATCCACCGCCCCACGCAGTTGCAGGGGCCCAAATCCGGAATTGTCGCCGGGGCCCAAGCCGAACCCCGCCAACACCACTCCCGCATCCTCGTGGTTGATCGACGCCTGCAAGCTGTATGCAACCTGGTTGCTCCACGCAACCGTGCCAACCACGCCCACATCGGCCCCGGCCAACGCCCCGGTGACGCCAACCTGCAAGTTCAACAGCGTCCCAGCGGCGGTGCCGCGCAACGAAACCGGACCATCCAAAACCTGGGCCCCGGTTGCCAACCCGCGCCAAGCCAACGCTTGCGCAAGATCGGGTAGATTCGGGTGGGCAACCCCGTAGGTCACATCCATGGTCAAGTCTTCCGCCAAAGCCCCCAAGGTGCCGCGCACCCAAAGTTCTGCGCCATCGGCCATCATCCCCACATCGACAACCAGCCGATCCTGGTCCCCGTCCACAGAACCGTTGAACACCAATGGCCCCAATCGGCTACCCGATGGGCCCACATCAAGCCCCACCAATTTTGCCAATCCTGTGGGATCGTCCGCAGTCACCTTGACGTTACCACCACCACCAATGCGGCTGTCGAAACCTCCGGCGATCCCGGTCAAGGACAAGCCTGCGCCTGCTAGGTCCGCCACCGCGGCCTCGCGCACCGTCAGGGCGCCGTTCAATAAGCCTAAATCCAGGGTGATGCCTCTTACTTGTTCCTCGTTGTAGACGAGCTCTGCCAAGACGATTTTGATATCGCTATCGAAGGTGTTTAGCACTGCCCAGGGTGCGGATAGGGTCGGTTCAGGGGCGTCCGCCACCTGTTGTTCCGGCGGTGGTGTTGGCGTCGCTCCGTCACCAGCGCCAAAGGCCCCCACTGGCAAGATTCTGCGGCGATAGGAATCAAGGTCCACCCGGTCCACCGCAATGTCGATGCTGAAGGCGGGACGCTCACGGAACGCAAAGGCCGCCGCCCCAGACACCCGGGTGGTGTCGAACCGCAGATCAAAGCCATAGGCTTGAAGCAAATCCAGCCGCGCCCGCAATTTGCCTTCAAAGGCCAAGGTTCGCAGGCGGTCCGCGGGGATATCCGGAAATTCCTGGCCCAGCCACCCCATCAGATCGCGCAGATTGTCGGATCGACCGGTCACATCCCCATCAAACTGGGCCAAGCCGTCGGCCGGTCGCAGGGTGCCCACTGCGGTAACCTCAGTGACCCCGGGCAGCAATGCAGAGGCCCGGGAAATGCCAATTACGCCGTTGGCCACGTCCGCCGCCGCCTCGATGCGCCGGGCCGATCGGCCGTTATAGGAAACCGCCTCCACCCCCACAACCAAACTTCCAGTCAGCCCCGGGGGCACAACGAAAGTCGGGCGAATTTCCAGCACCGTTTCCACAGGCGGCGCCTCGGTTTCGGCCCGGGCCAGCAGGGCATCCAAATCCACCCGGCTAATGGCCAAGGTTCCATCGAACCGGGGGCTAGCGCCGGTTGCCATGTTCACAGCGCCGGTCCCGGTGATGTCCCCCAGCTTGGCGTTGACGTCGTTGAAGCCGAATTCGCCGGGGGTCCACACGGTTTTGGCTTGGACGGAAAACGCCACCCCCAGCCCCGGGGCCTGCGGTGGCACGGTGCCCCAGGCCCGGAAAAATTCGCGCATGGTGCCAGCGAAATCGGTGCCCTCGAGCCGCAGGGTGCCGGTCAGCCTGTTGGTATCCCCCTGGTTTTCCCAGGCCCCTGTGAACCCCGCCAAGTCCCCGGAGTCGGGGTTGGACATGTCAATCCGCAAAGCGGTCGGACGCCGCAGGCCAAAATCCCCTGTCGCCAGATTGAACGCGAATGGAATCCTGCGCACTGTGAAAGAGCCGTGCGCGTAAAACGGCCCGGCAACAGAATCCGCTATCACTTCCGCGTTTACCTTGTCGAAGGTTTCAACGATGCCTTTGGCGGGGTCACGAAAGGTCACCGTGGCGTTCTGGGAGATGAAGCTGTCAAAGCTCAGGCCCTGGGCAAGACCCGTAGCGAAGGGCGATGCGCCGTCGGCCCCCTCAGCCGCCACCAAGCTCCAATTGGGCTGGCCCGATGGTAAGATTTCCAACTCCACCACAGGGTTGACCAAAATGACCTGGCGCACCTGAATGTCGCCGCGCAACAGGGGGATAAACGCCACCCGGATTTCCAGCGACGCCACCGATGCCAGGTCCGGGGCCGTCGCGCCGTCGGGATTGACGATGTGAACGCTACTGGCGGACAGGGCCGGTTGGGGCAGCACCGCAAAGTCGATGTCCCCGGCGATAACAACCGGATGGCCGACAACCTGTTCCACCTGGGCGGAAATTGCGCCCCGGTATCGGTTCCAATCGATAAATTCGGGAGCAGCCAAAACCCCGCCGGCGACAAGTACCAGCAATACGGCGACCGCTATTAAAATCCGGTTCAATGGTGCTCCATAGGATGGTGGGCCCGAAAATCAGGGCGAGAATGGCAACGAATTGAGGCGATAGCAGGGCAGGGTTTGTAACATGCCGATCAGATTCACGCGCCCAAATGTTGCGGAGCAACGGGTCGGGGAGGCGGGGCGCGATCTGCTCGCGCGACCGGTTCTTTACCTTAGTTAGGACCGTTCAGATTCAGTGACATGGAGCGTGGCTTCGCGCCACGTGAACCTGATCGGCATTTAAAATCGTCCGGAATTGTAGTCATCGATGGCCTGCATGATCTCTTCTTTGGTGTTCATGACAAACGGGCCGTATTTCACGATGGGCTCGTCGTGAGGTCGCCCGGCGATCAACAGCACCCGAGCGGCTTCTATACCGCCTGCGATCCGCACCGCCTCCCCCAATCCCAACACCGCCAAGTTGCCCCGGGGGATGCTATCAGAGCCCGCGGCGATCACGGCGTCACCTTCGAAGACATAGCAAAACCCGTTGTAATCCGCAGGCAAAGCATGGACAAATTCGCCCCCGGGCGGCACGGCAACATCCAAATACGTTGGGTCAACGCCGATTTCGGTAATGGGCCCCGCTGTCCCTTCAACAGCACCGGCGATGACTTTCACCAAGACACCGCCGTCCAACGCCACAGTGGAAATGTCGGCGGCTGGAATTTCTTGATACCGGGGTTCCCGCATTTTTTGCTCGGCCGAAAGGTTAACCCACAACTGGAACCCCCACATCAGGCCTTCTTCCTTTTCGGGCATTTCCGAATGTATGATGCCCCGCCCAGCCGTCATCCAATGCACGTCGCCGGACCGCAATTTGCCAGTGTTGCCCTGGTTGTCCCCATGGCCCATGGTGCCTGCCAGCAAATACGTGACGGTCTCGATCCCCCGGTGGGGATGGTCGGGAAACCCGCCCATGTAGTCGGCAGAATCGTCCGAGCGAAATTCGTCCAATAACAAAAACGGGTCCAATGCATCCAAGGCCCCAGACCCCAGTGATCGGCTCAAATTGACGCCTGCACCGTCCGAGGTGCTCTGGGCTGGGACCACCAGTGCAACGGGGCGAATGTCCATGTTCAACACCTCTATCTAGAAGACTCATTAATTAGCCGGATCGTACCGTACCGGCACGCCTCTACAGGTAACCTTTTAGCCCCAACGAACAAGACCGGCAGCCAGTTTCCCCGCCAATGTGATCTCGCCCTGGGCCTTGCCTGATGACAAGCGGGCGGACGATGGCCATAGTCCCGACCACACGTGTTTTTTTGATTCCAAGAAGGATGGGGAATGCGAGTCTTATTATTGATTTGGTCGGGTGTGCTTTTTCTGGCCCTAACCGCCATGGCAGCGGCCCATGGCCCAGATGAAGTCGCCGCGGAGTTTCACGACCGCGAACCTTATTTTCAGGCCATCGGCAAACCCGCCCCAGAATTTGTGCTCCAAGATGCCGACGGCGACACCGTTCAGCTGAACCACTTCACGGGCAAGGTCGTGGTGCTGAATTTCATCTATGCCACCTGCCCCGACATTTGCCCGCTGCATTCGGAAGTGATCGCTAACATTCAACAAATGACGGCGGACGCGGGCATGACTGAAGCGGTCCAGTTCGTCAGCATCACCACCGATCCGGCGAACGACACAGCGGAAGTCATGGCTGAGTACGGACCCATCCACGGGTTGGATCCTGCCAACTGGACTTTTTTGACCCTTGCGCCCGGCCAGCCGAAAGACCTAACCCGGCAATTAGCCGAAGCCTATGGCCACGGTTTTACACCGACCGACGCTGGCTATCAGATCCACGGCACCGTCACCCATATCATCGGCAAGGACGGCAATTGGGAGGCCAATTTCCACGGCCTCGAGCCTGATCCCTTAAATGTCGTGCTGTTCCTGAACGCCCTGGCCAATCACTGGGAAGAACACCCCGAGCCGCCGAAAAATTGGTGGCGGCGCCTGCTCGACCGCTTCTGAAGCGGCGTTCGCCACGCCGGACCCGTCAGCCGTCTGTCCGCCCAATCCGCAACAGGATGTTTTGATCGTCCCAAGTAACCTTGGCGGGGTTGTCGAACGCGGCCCGTACGGCTTCCTCGAAGGTCTGGCAAGCTCGGTCGAACTCCGCCGCCCCAAACAGCGAGAAGGTTGAGTAATGCCGGTTCCGGGCTTGTTCGATCAGCCGCTCCAGGCTTGAGGTCCTGGGAAAGCGAAAGGTTTTGGCTTCGATCATCTCAAGGCCGTCCGCGCTACCAACCCATTTTTCCATCTCCTCCAGCCGGTACAAGCGCGATTCTTTCTGGCTAAATCCCGGAAAAAACCTCCCCCAAATCGACCCCGCATTTTGTTCCGGGGTGCGGGTATAGATGAACACTTGGCCGTCTTTCCTTATCGCGCGCTTGGCCTTGGACAGAAAAAGCTGAAAATCGAAATGGTGAATGGCGTTGAACGTGAAAACGCAGTCCAGGGATTGGTCGGCTAGGGCAATTTCTTCGACGCCGGCGTTGACCGTCTCGAAATCACGGATGCCGTTTTTTTCGAGATGCGGGGTCAGCTGGGCCAGCATCTCAGAACTTATGTCGACGCATGCTAGGCTGAGGCTGTTGAGATGACGGAACAGCAAAGAATCATAGCGCCCGGCCCCGCACCCAACATCCGCCGCAGCAACGGCGGAAAGTCCAGCCAACCGGTCACGGATATGAAGGATCGGCGCCTCGTCAGTGGTCCGCATGTCACGGTAGACGTTCGCCACCTTGGCGAAGTGGCCTTCCATACCTGACAATTCGTTCATGGCTAGACCGGTGAACCTTCGGGAAAATCTGGCATCCGGTTCAGATCCGCAAGGGGAGCCCGGGTTGACCGGCCAGCGCCAACGGCGTCCGCCTCGCCCAGGTCCTCCTTCAGTGGCCCGATGCCCTGAATAAATTCCTCGGTCAGATCGTAAGCCACCGAATCGCGCATCTGCTTGGGCGGGCTCTTCATATAGTAGGCGGAGGCAGCTTCCAGGGGGCCGCCCAACCCGCGCGCCAACCCCAATCTAGCGCACCGTATCGCGTTGATGACCACGCCTGCGCTGTTGGGAGAGTCCTGGACGGACATTCTAAGTTCCAGCTCCAACGGCACGTCGCCGAAACCGCGGCCCTCCATGCGAATAAACGCAATCTTGTTGTCGTTCTGCCACGCCACGTAATCGGACGGCCCAATATGAATGTCCCGGGACTTCATCCGCTCGTCCAATTGCGACTGCACAGACTCTGTTTTTGAGATTTTTTTGGATTTCAGGCGGTCGAGTGCCTTCATGTTGAGAAAGTCCGTGTTGCCGCCGGTATTCAGTTGATAGGTCCGGTCGAGGGGCACGCCCCTGTCCCCAAATAGGCGGGTGAGTGTGCGGTGCACGATGGTGGCGCCGACTTGGCTCTTGATGTCGTCGCCGACGATGGGAAGGCCCGCACGGCGGAATTTTCCGGCCCATTCCGGGTCGGATGCGATAAACACCGGAACGCAGTTGACCAGGGCCACGCCAGCCTCAAGGCACGCCCGGGTGTAGTGCCGGACCGCGTCTTCCGAGCCCACAGGCATGTAGCAAACCAGGACTTCTGCCCTTGAGTCCGTGAGGGCCTGGACGACGTCAACGGACTCTTCGTCAGAGGGTCGGAAGGCTTCGTCATCGGGGTAATCGGCCATGTGCGGTGCCACACCGTCGAGAATCGGCCCCATCTGAACCACGACCCCGGAAACCGGAAGGGCGCTTCGGAAAACCTTGGCGCAGTTGGGTTTGGCGAAAATCGCCTCCTCCACCCGCTTACCCACCTTGCGGCGGTCGATATCAAAGGCGGCCACGATCTCGATGTCGCTCGGCCCCCAATCTCCGATCCGGGCATGCATCAGGCCAGAGAACGCTCCCTCGTTCCGTCCCCGGTAATATTCCAAGCCTTGGACAAGAGAGCTTGCGCAGTTACCGACGCCGGCGATGGCCACTCTGATTTTTTTCATACAACCTCTCCAAAAAATGAAACCTAAAAAACGACCGAACAGCCGGAATCGCAGCGGTTGCGATTCATCTCAGGGCTTGATCGCTGTTTTCTCGAATTCACGACGGGCTTGAACGACGCGCGGGGGCAAACCTTTGACGGTGCCTTCCCTGGCGTCTTTATCAACGGCTAAAACCCGCAGGGGCACAACCCAAAGGCCACGAAACACAAGGCCCTGTGGTTTGATCGGCGCTGGAAACCCGATGTGGCAAGGGGACTAGACACGCCCCACTTTCGAAAAAGAGCATACTCCTTTTTCCGAGACACGGCAAGATCCCGGGCTTCATTTCGGCGGGTTTGCGCAGGGTTAAGGTTGTCTGTCTATGATTAGATACAATAGTAAAATTTAACCAAGGGTCGCCCCTATGTCCCCGCGACTGCGGGTATTCGCGCCGTGGGGATCATTCCCGCCGCCGCAGAGCCCACCACCACTGCCACCACAAACACCACTGTCTGCGGGGCGAAGTACGCCAGGGAGGATATTCCCGGGCCGGGGCAATAGCCCACCAGGCCCCAGCCGACGCCGAACACCGCCGACCCTCCGAGCAAACGCGGGTCCATGATTGCCGTCTTCGTCGGCCACTGAAACAGTTCTGCGAAAATCGGGGCCGAACGTCCCTTTGCCATGCGATAGGCAACGAAGGTCACCACCACGGCGACCCCCATAACGATCAACAGACTGGGGTCCCAATCACCGGTGAAATCCAAAAAGCCCAAGACCTTGCCCGGGTCGACCATGTGCGAGACCGCTAGCCCCAAGCCAAACAAGATGCCGGTGCCAAATCCGATTACGTTGCGAATCATGGCTCTAAACCCCCAGCACGTGACGATTGATGTAGACCACCACGGCCCCCGCCGCGATGAACGTCAGCGTGGCAACAATCGACCGGGGCGACACTCGGCCAATCCCGCACACCCCATGGCCACTGGTGCAACCGCCGCCTACCCGGGTACCAACGCCAGTCATCAGGCCGCCAATGATGATCATCGGCATGGTGGCGTCGAACACCAACGTCTCGACGCCATCGCCGGTGCCGATGCGGTACAGCCCAGTGCCCAGAATCAGACCACCCAGAAACCATAGCCGCCAGGCCGCATCGCCCTTTTCCGGGGGCAAAAGCCCAACAATCATGCTGCTGACCCCGGCGACGCGACCGCTGAGCATCAGCAAAAACGCAGATGACAGGCCGATCAAGCCACCGCCAATTAACGCTGATATTGGTGTGTAATTTTCCAATACTGCACCATTTTAGTGTAATTAAGAAAATAATGTCCTAATTCACTGTGGAAGTCCAGCCCCGCAGGCGCAACACACAGGTGCGTGAATTCCCACGGGCCCCTGCGATGTGGGATATAAAGAGCCCACAAATGACCGACCCATTTGAATTCACCGACGATCCCCCAGCGGCGGCTCCTCGTCCTGGAACTGCGTCCGGGGCACAATCACCCCCTGACTACCTGTCATCTCTGAACGACGCCCAACGCCAGGCGGTAGAGGCAATGGATGGGCCAGTGTTGGTGTTGGCAGGTGCTGGTACCGGCAAAACCCGGGTGCTGACCACACGCCTGGCGCATCTGTTGTTCAGCGGCAAAGCCAGCCCCCACGAAGTTTTGGCCGTGACTTTTACCAACAAGGCGGCGCGGGAAATGAAGGCGCGGGTAGAAGCCGTTCTGAACCGCCCGGTGGAAAGCCTGTGGATCGGCACATTCCATTCGGTTGGTGCTCGCATCCTGCGCATCCACGCGGAAGCCGTGGGCCTGAAATCCAATTTCACCATCCTCAATTCCGACGACCAAGTACGGTTGCTGAAACAATTGCTGACCGCCGCCGGCATCGACGAAAAACGCTGGCCCGCGCGGCTGGCTGCCGCTGTCATCAACAACTGGAAAGACCGGGGCCTGACCCCAGACGAAGTCGCCAAGGTCGAGAAAGGCGGCGGTGGATTCGCAGGCGGCAAGGCCCCCGCCCTTTACAAGGTCTATCAGGAACGCCTGAAGACTCTGAACGCCGCTGATTTTGGCGATCTGTTGCTGCATGTTCTGACCATCTTCAAAACCCACCCAGAGGTGCTGGCTCAATACCAACACCGCCTGCGGTATTTGCTGGTGGATGAATATCAGGACACCAATGTTTCCCAATACCTGTGGCTGCGGCTGCTGGCCCAACAGCACAAAAACATCTGCTGCGTCGGCGACGATGATCAATCCATCTATTCCTGGCGTGGTGCCGAGGTCGGCAACATCCTGCGCTTCGAAAAAGACTTTCCCGGGGCGAAGGTCGTGCGCTTGGAGCAGAATTACCGATCCACCCCCAACATCCTCGCTGCCGCTTCCGCCCTCATCGACCATAACACCGGGCGCCTGGGCAAAACCTTGTGGACCGACAAACCCGACGCCGAAAAGGTTCAAATCAAAGGCACCTGGGATGGCACCGAAGAAGCCCGCATGGTCTGCGACGACATCGAGAACGCCCATCGCACCGGGCACCCATTGTCCGAATTCTCCATCCTTGTGCGCGCCAGCTTCCAGACCCGAGAATTCGAAGAACGCCTGTTGACCCTGGGCATCCCCTACCGGGTAATCGGCGGCCTGCGATTTTACGAGCACCGAGAAATCCGCGACGCCATCGCTTATTTGCGCATTATCGCTCAACCCGATGATGACCTGGCGTTCGAGCGCATCGTAAATGTGCCAAAGCGCGGCCTTGGCACCGCCACTCTGCAAACGCTGCACATGGCTGCCCGGTCGGCCGGCATCCCGCTCACCCTCGCCGCCCAACAATTGCTGCAAACCGACGACCTGCGGCCCGCCGCACGCACCACACTGGGCAACTTAATGTCATCGTTCGATCGCTGGCGCGGCATGCTGGATGAAATGCCTCATACCGAAGTCACCGAACTGATGCTGGACGAAAGCGGCTACACCGGCATGTGGCAGGCCGACAAGGCCCCCGACGCTCCGGGCCGTTTGGAAAATCTGAAAGAACTGATCACCGCCTTGGAGGCCTTCGAATCCTTGGGCGGTTTCCTGGAACACGTCAGCCTAGTCATGGACAACGATGCCGAGGCGGGCGACGACAAGGTCAATCTAATGACCCTGCACGGGGCCAAGGGCCTGGAATTTGACACCGTCTTTTTGCCGGGTTGGGAAGAAGAATTGTTTCCCCACCCACGGGCGCTGGACGAGGGCGGCGCAGAAGCTCTGGAAGAAGAACGCCGCCTCGCTCATGTGGCCCTGACCCGGGCTCGCAAATGGGTGACCATTTCCTTTGCCTCTAGCCGCCGGGTTTTTAACCAATGGCGCAGCGCCCTGCCGTCGCGGTTCATCGACGAGCTACCCGCCGACACTGTGGAATTTTCCAGTGACCAAGGGGTCTTTCCGGGTCGTGGTGCGGGGGGCGGCGGGCAGCCCACGTTTAGCCGACCGAATGGCTCGGATCTGGAATGGCCCGATCGCAAGACCCAATTGGCCGAGGCCGTGCGCCGCCGCAAGGGCCAAGATTTTGTCACCTCGGGTGGGCTGATAATCGAGGGCAAAGCGAAACGCGTTGATCGGGATCCGGCCGAGGGAGATTTTGCGGTGGGCGACCGGGTGTTTCACCAAAAATTCGGCTATGGCTTGGTTGCCACAGTGGATGGCAACCGTCTACATATTGCCTTCGAAAAATCCGGACCCAAAAAAGTCATCGATTCCTTCGTCTCAAAGGCACCGAAGTCATGAACGACAGGCCGCCGTCCCACGCCGAACTGCAATTCAGGTTGATCAACCTGCGCACCGAATTATCGAAACGGGATCTCGACGGTTTCATCGTGCCCCATGCCGACCAATATTTAGGCGAGTACGTCCCGGCGCACAGCCACCGCCTCGGGTGGATCACAGGCTTTACTGGCTCGGCCGGATTGGCGGTGGTCCTGGCCAATTCCGCTGCATTGTTGGTGGACGGCCGCTATACCCTTCAAGTCAAAGGACAAGTCCACGCCGACCTATTCCAGTTGCGCCACGTCATCGAGAAACCAGTGGAAGATTTTCTATCCCACCAAATGTTCGCTGGCGGCAAGCTGGGGTACGACCCCTGGCACTTCACCGAGGGCCGCCTGGACAAATTGGCCAAGGCCTGTAAAAAAACGGGCTCCGAATTGGTGCCCGTGGAAACCAACCCCATCGACGCTATATGGGAAGATCAACCGCCACCACCCCTGGCCCCGGCGGTGCCCCACCCCATGGAATTTGCAGGCGAGGAAAGCGCCGATAAACGCCGCCGCATTGGCAAAGCCCTGGCCAAGGATGGTGTAAACGCCGTGGTGCTGACGGCCCCGGATTCCATTGCCTGGTTGCTGAATGTGCGCGGCGGTGATGTCCCCAATACGCCGCTGCCGCTCAGCTTCGCGGTTCTTCACCACACCGGCCAAATGGATTGGTTTATCGACGACGCCAAGGTGGACGGCACACTGACCAAACACTTAGGCAAAGACGTGCGCACCCACCCCACAGATGAATTCGGTCCAGGCCTGGATTCACTTACCGGCAAGACCATCCAGGCGGATGACAAGGCGACGGCTGCGTGGGTGTTCAATCGTCTGGAGGAGGCGGAGGCCAACATCGTCCGTCACACCGACCCGTGCCAATTGCCCAAGGCCATCAAAAACGACGTGGAATTGGCCGGCACCCGCGCCGCCCACATTCGCGATGGCGCAGCTCTCACCAATTTCTTGGCGTGGTTGGCGGCGGAAGCTCCAAAAGGCGGGATCGATGAAATGTCCGCCCAAGAAAAATTGGAAGACTTCCGCAGCACTGTCGAACACCACCGAGGCCCCAGCTTCGATACGATTTCCGGAGCCGGAGCCCATTCGGCGGTGGTCCATTACCGGGCCACACGGCAAATCAATTGGCCCCTGGAAGACGGAATTTTGTACTTGGTGGATTCTGGTGGCCAGTACCTGGACGGCACCACAGACGTGACCCGCACGGTTGCCATCGGTGCGCCATCGGACGAAATGCGCACGCGCTTCACCCAGGTTTTACAAGGCCACATCGCTATCGCCACTGCCGTGGTGCCGGTGGGCAGTTCCGGATCACAAATAGATACCCTGGCGCGGATGGCGTTGTGGCGCGCTGGAGTGGATTTCGACCACGGCACCGGCCACGGGGTTGGCAGCTACTTAGGCGTCCACGAAGGCCCGCAAAACATTTCCAAGCGATCCTCCGCGCCGTTCAAGCCGGGGATGATCGTGTCCAACGAGCCGGGCTATTACAAATCCGGCCACTGGGGCATCCGCATCGAAAATTTGGTGGTGGTCACCGAGGTCGAAACCCCAATGGGCGGCGAAAAAGATTTGCTGGGGTTTGAAACCCTCACCCTCGCCCCTATCGACCGCGCCTTGGTGGATACCTCGATGCTCTCCGCCGATGAACATAGCTGGCTCAACGACTACCACGCACGTGTAGCCGAGACGTTAGCGCCACTTGTGAACGACGCCACCCAGGATTGGTTGGCGACCGCCACAGCGCCGATCGTCTAGATCAGGAACCCCGTCCCACTATTCGTGGCCGTGGACGTGATAAATTTCCTCGTTGGCCTCTCCGTCGGCATAGGGGAGGCCACCAACCCTCGCTCCATACGAGACAGGGTGTAATCCACTAAAATGTAGCGCCCCCGGTACCTCGATCTTGAAGTCGACGATCAGTGCACCGTCCGGGGGCACGGAGACGGTCTGGATTCCCAGCTCCGGTGGGTTTATGACGCCGCCCCATTCCCAGGCCCGGTCGAACATTTCGCCGATGACGTGGAAGGCCGAGGTGTAGTTTGGCCCACCGACGCCGAAATAAATGCGCACGTTCTACCCCCCGATCAAATAGAGCCAGCCTTGTTCGTCCAGAGTTTCGATTCCCAGTTCGGCGGCTTTTTTACCTTTTGAGCCGGAGCCTGGGCCCAGAATCACCAGATCGGTTTTCTTCGACACCGACCCCGCCACCTTGGCGCCCATCGATTGCGCCCGGGCTTTGGCTTCATCCCGGGTCATGGTCTCCAGGGACCCCGTAAACACCACAGTCTTGCCGGCAATTGGGGAATCCGTGTCGGGCTGAACAAAATTCAGGACGGTAAGCGCGGCGTCCAAATCATCCACCACAGCCGCGTTGTGAGCCTCAGCAAAAAACTCCACCAATGCTTGGGCCACAATCGGGCCGAGGCCGTCGATGGCGGCGAGGTGGGCCCAGGCCTCACCGTCAGGGCGGGTTGCGGCCTTCATGGCATCGCGGAAGTTTGCGAGTGACCCATAGTTTTGCGCCAACAGCCGCCCGGTGGTTTGCCCCACGTGACGGATGCCCAGCGCATAAAGAAAACGCTCCAAGGAAATTTCCCGCCGCGCCGCGATGCCAGCCAACAAATTGGCCACGGATTTTGCCCGCTTGCCCGGCTCCGCTCCGCGATCTTGCAACGGCGGGTCGATGCCGCCCTTGTCCGCAGGTAAGCCGTTGCGGCGCTCCAAATCGAAGATGTCGGCGGGCTCGGCAATCAAACCCTCTTCCCAAAATTGGAAGATTTGCTTTTCCCCCAGGCCGGGAATGTCGAAGGCGTCCCGGGAGACAAAGTGCCTAAGTCGTTCTTTCCGTTGAGCCGGACAGATCAGCCCACCGGTGCATCGGCGCACTGCTTCGCCCTCTTCGCGCACCGCAGCAGAGCCGCACTCCGGGCAGACCTCGGGGTATTTGAATTTGCGTGGGCGGCCCACCCGCTTTTCTGTCACCACCCGGACCACTTGGGGGATCACGTCGCCGGCGCGCTGGACGATCACCGTGTCGCCCACGCGAACGTCCAATTCTTTGATCTGGTCCTCGTTGTGGAGGGTGGCGTTGGACACCATGACGCCGCCCACAAATACCGGCTCCAATCGCGCCACAGGGGTAATCGCGCCGGTACGCCCCACCTGAACCTCGATGGCCAGCACCCGGGTTTCGGCTTGCTCAGCGGGGAATTTGTGGGCCAGAGCCCAACGGGGATGGTGGCTCACATGGCCTAAACGTCCCTGCCAATCCAGGCGGTCGACCTTGTAGACAATGCCGTCGATGTCGTAGTCCAGGTCGCCGCGCTTGGCCGCAACATCATCGTAGTATTGCAAAACCTCATCGAGGGAGTCGCACCGGCTGGTGAGCGGGTTAGTCGGAAATGTCCAATTGTCCAGCTGAGCCAAGAAATCCCACTGAGTGTCCCATGTGGGGTCGCTGACCTCGCCCCAGGCATAGGCGAAAAAGCCTAAATTCCGTTCGCCGGTAATGGTGGCGTCGATTTGACGCAAGCTGCCTGCCGCCGCGTTACGGCGGTTGATGTAGGTCGGCTTGCCCGCCGCCGCCTGAGCCGCGTTCAGGGCTTCGAACGCCTGGCGATCCATGTACACCTCGCCACGGACCTCCAATACATCGGGGGCACCGCGGATGGTTGTGGGCAGCCCAGACAGCGTCGCTAAATTTGCGGTGATGTCTTCGCCGGTGGTGCCGTTGCCTCGTGTTGCGGCTTGAACGAATGTGCCTTTTTCGTATCGAACGGAGGCGGAAAGTCCATCGATTTTGGGCTCGGCCACCACGGCCACAGGTTCGTTTTGATCAAGCCCCAAAAACCGCCGAACCCGGGCTAAAAACTCCGCCACCTCGTCATCGCCAAAGGCGTTGTCCAAACTCAACATGGCCTGGGCGTGGCGGACCTTGGCGAACGCCGACGAAGACGCTGCACCTACACGGGAGGAGGGGCTGTCGTCACGGATCAGATCGGGAAACCGGGCCTCGATGTCGGCGTTGCGGCGGCGCAAAGCATCATAGGCCTGGTCGGAAATTTCCGGCGCGTCGTCCCCATGGTACAGGCCGTCGTGCGCTGCGATTTCTTCGGATAGACGGCTAAGCTCTTGTTTAGCCTGGCTTTTTATAAGGTCATCAACAGAGATGCCGCGCAATGCGCTCACCGGGCTGGCTCCGGCTGGGCCCCCGCCATCAAACGGTCCGCCGCCGCACGGGCCTCATCGGTGACTGTCGCCCCGGCTAACATGCGCGCCAATTCTTCGCGCCGTCCGGCTTCATCCAATTCGGTAACGCTGGCCACTGTCTCCTTACCCTGGACACGTTTTTCAATCCGCCAATGGGACCCGGCCCTAGCGGCCACCTGGGGCGAATGTGTCACCACCAAAACTTGGGCCAAACCCTGCGCCAGCTGTGCCAAGCGTTCCCCCACCGCATCTGCCGTGGCGCCGCCGACACCGCTGTCCACTTCATCAAAAATCAGCGTCGTTGCTCCTTGATCTTTCGACAGCACGACTTTCAGCGCCAGAAGGAATCTGGACAGCTCTCCCCCCGATGCGATGCGCGATAACGGCCCCGGCGGGTGGCCGGGGTTGGTGCACACTTGGAACCAGATATTGTCGGCCCCGCCCCCGCCCCAGGCATCTTCATCGAGGCGCTCGGTTACAGTTTCGAACACTGCCTTGGCCAGCTTCAAGGGTTTGAGTTCCTTGGCCACGGCCTTGTCCAGAGACTTGGCGGCCTTGGTGCGCCTAGCAGAGAGATCAGCGGCTTGGTCGCGATATAGGGTTTTCGCCTGGGTCACGGCGTCCGAAAGACGGCCAAGGTTTTCCTCACCGTGTTCGAGGGCGGAAATTTGGGCGGCAAGGTCATCGCGCACCTGAGGTAAATTTCCCACCAGCGTTTTGTGTTTGCGGGCGGCGGCGCGCAGCGCGAACAGGCGTTCTTCCACCTGCTCCAATTGGCCCGGGTCAGGCGCGAGATCACGGGCTGCGGATTCCAGCATCGCCTCGGCCTCCGCTGCCTCCGATGCCGCCCGAGCAAGAACATCGAGTATTGGATCCAGGCGACCCGCCGCCTTGTCCGCCACCTGGGCCAGGGACCGTTCGGCACTGGCGAGTCCTGCGCCCATGCCGTCGCCGCCGCCTATCAGGGCGATCGCCTTCTGCAGCTGGTCCGCCAACGCCTCCCCATGCATCAACAAGGAGCGGTCCGCGGCCAAAGCGTCTTCTCCGTCCGCCTGGGGGTCGAGGGCCTCTAACTCCGCGAACACATGGCGCAGGTAATCTTCATCGGCCCGGGCCGCCGCCGCCGCCGCCGCCGCCGCCGCCAATTCGCTCCGCGTGTGGGTAAGGTGATCCCAGGCTTTGGCTAGGTCTGCGGCTCGGGCGGATAAGCCCGCAAAGCGATCCAGCAAAGGCAAATGGCTGGCGTCGTCCAGAAGCCCGTGCTGGTCATGCTGGCCCTGGATTTCGGCCAAGGTCCGGCCCACCTGGCGCAACAGCCCGACGCTGACCGACTGGTCGTTCAACAATGCCCGGCCGCGGCCATCCGCTTCCAACACCCGGCGCAAAACCAGATTGCCTTCGGTGTCCAAGCCGCTGTCGGCGGCGATAGCCCGGGCGAGATGGTTGAGGGGCACATCGAATTCGGCGGCCACCTGGGCACGCTCGGCCCCAGGGCGCACCAAGCCTCCCCCTGCCCGTGCGCCGAGACACAATCCCAATGCATCCAGCAAAATGGATTTTCCGGCGCCGGTTTCGCCGGTGAGGGCGCCAAGGCCTGCGCGCAATTCTAATTCAAGATGATCCATCAGCAGCAGGCCGCGAACGCTGAGGGAAACGAGCATCTAGGCCGCTAGCCTTCCCGCTGTCCGAAGAAATTGAAATTGAACAGATCCAGTGCCCGTTCAAGGAACCCGGGATCTTCGGCCGCCGCATCGAAATCGACCCCGGCACTCGTCAGCAGCCGATAGGAAAACGCGTACCATTCGCTGCCCGGGAAATTGTAGCCAAGTACCGCCGCCGCAGCCTGGGCTTCCTCGGTTACGCCCAACGACAAATAGGACTCCGTCAGCCTGTGCAACGCCTCGGGTACATGGGACGTGGTTTGGAAATCGTCGATCACCGTGCGGAACCGGTTGATGGCCGCCACAAACTGGCCGCGGTTCAAATAGAACCGCCCCACTTCCATTTCCTTGCCCGCCAAATGCTCCCTGGCCAGATCGATTTTCAGGCGCGCATCCTTAGCGTATTCGGTTTCGGGATACCGCAGCACCACCTGTTCAAGATTGTACAGGGCCATTTCGGTCATGGCCTGGTCGCGGCCAACATCAGCGATCTGGTCGTAGAAGCTGACCGCCGCAAGATAGTGGGCATAGGGGGCGTCGGGGCTGCCCGGATGCAATTGCAAAAATCGCTCGGCCGCCAAAATTGTGTCGTCGAAATCGCCCTGTTGGTAGTTGGCGAACGCCGCCATCAATTGGGCTCGGGTCGCCCAAATCGAATACGGGTGCTGGCGCTCCACTTCGTCAAAGGCCAGGGCCGCCGCCCGGTAATCTTCCGCCTCCAACATGTCCAGGGCCTCGTTGTACAGCTCTTCGACCGGCTGTTCGACGTACGCCACCTCGGCCGGGTCGCTGGAGCAAGCAGCAATGATGGCGGTCGCCCCCAACATCATCAGGGCCGCCCGTATCCGGGACCAACGTCCGGCATTCCAAAATCTGAGAAAAGAGTTCAAGAGCAACACTTGGCCATGAAACATGCGCCCGAAGATCGCGCGCCAGAACTATACCACGGTGCTTTTATTGGCGCGATGGCGGTGGGAGTCTCCAGGGGCTACTCATGGCCGCAATACCCCCCCCCGGGCCATTTGACAATGCCAACTCGGTATTTTATTTATTTGTTTAATTAATTTTTTATTGGAAAGGGTGGGCTTTAGAAGCGGGGAGAATGAGGGCGGGATTAGCGAATGACGATCGGACCAAATGAAGCTGGGGCTGGGACACAAGCGGCAAAGGCCGTGGGCCCCGGGGATCCGCCCGATATGGAAACCAATAACCTCGGGGCGAAGAAGCTCGGACGACGGGGAGCCGGGGCCAACACCCGCGAGGCTTTGTTGCAGGCCTGTGCCGCATTGATTTCAGAAAACGGCATCGCCCCCATATCCGTGCGGGACGTCGCCGACCGTGCGGAGGTGAACCAAGCCATGGTGCGCTACCATTTCGGTGACAAGGACGGCCTAATGAAGGCGGCGCTGGATACCGGCTTCGAAGGCTTGTTCGCGGCAGTCGCCAGGGACGGCAGTTTTCAAGACACGGTGTTCGCCCTGGTCACGTGGATGCAGGCAAACGCTTGGGCGGCCATTCTTATGATGCGCTCGGTCTATGGGGCTGAAGATTTGCGCGAACATTTCGAGGCACGCCACGCACCTCGGCTAGCCGAGATGTACCGGGGTGCCTTGGAGCGCGGCCGCAGGGACGGCCAGGTGCGCAAGGATTTGGACTCGACCTTCGCAGTGCGGGCGCTGATTTCGTTATTGGTGTTTCCCAACCTAGCGGGGCCATCGTTTCGCGGGGTCTTGAGTGCCGGGCGTGGCGAGGAAGCGGTGCGGAAAACCGCCAACCAAATCGTCAAGCTATTCGAACCAAACTTCTCCGAAACATAGGGAATGAAACAAATGCCTGAAGTTAGGGAAATGGCCGACGCTAAAAATCTTGCCCTGCCCACCGTGATCGCGATTGCCGTGCCGGGAGCGGCGTTCGCCCTGATGGGGGTGATGCCGTTGATGGCGTTCAACGTGGCGCGTTCGGTGGAGGATTTGTTCTGTATGTGGCGACCCTGTGGCGCACCCCCACCGACACCACAAAAATTCTGGTGCCCTATTCGCTGACCTCGGCGTTCTTCGTGGTCCACGTGTTCGAGGAATACCTCACCTACTTCCAGGATGTGGTGACCCAAATGAGTGGCCGGGCGGTTTCCCAGGAAAATTTCTTGGTGGTGGCCGAGTTTTTCATACCGGTGTTTTTGTTTATATGCGCTGCATTGATCCTGAAACGCTGGCGGGTGGACGATTACATACTGGTGATGTTTTTCTTTGCCATGGTGGTGGCCGAACTGGCGCACTTTGTGTTTCCGTTTCTGATCGACGGCACGTTCCATTACGAAAGCGGCATGTACACCGCGGCCATCCCGTTGATCCCTGCCACCTATAGCCTGCGTGTGATGGTCCGTGAGATTGGCACCCGGCGGGGTGTTGTCGCCGCCGACTGATGTTTGGGGACGGGGACGCGCCCGGTATACTCCAACTCCAGGCCCCGCCACGATGGTAGGGTGCAAAAGGAGGAACGCCAATGATGATCGGCCGGTGGACCATCGAAGCGCGCTTTGGCCATAAGCAACAAGTTATCGACTCGCTAAAAACTTGGACCACAGACATCGGCGGACAGATTGGCTGGACCGCCGATAAGGTCCAAATTGTCACCGGTTCGGTCGGCGCCTCCGAATCCGTGGTGGAGGTCAACCTGCAGGTAGAGAACTTGGCCGATCTTGGTGCTTCGTGGGACCGTCTTGCCGAGGTGGAAGAGCACAAGCAACGGAGCCTGAACCTAGAGCCCCATGTGGTCTCTGGTTCTCACCGCTGGGAAGTGTTCCGGGTGGTTGGGGATTGAGTTTAGCCGGATCCGGCTAGAGTACCAGAAAACATTTTAACGCGGACGCACCGCATGGAAGGCCTGTTGGGTTTCGTGTTGGCCGGATTCGCCCTGATAGGCAGTCCCGGGCCAGCGACGCTAAGTCTCGCCGCAACCGGCGCCGCGTTCGGTGCCCGCAACGGGCTGCGGTTCATGGCGGGGATCGTTTCCGGAATGGTCGTTGTGATGATCCTGGTCGCGGCTGGCCTAACGGGATTGATACTCGCCCTGCCGGGGGCAACCCCAATTGCCGCCGCACTGGCCGCCGCCTACATGGTCTATCTGGGTTACCGGATCGCCACTGCACCACCGCTGGCGGATTTAACCCACGAACAAACCCGGCCGTCGTTTGCCGGCGGCGTGTTGCTGGCCTTTGCAAACCCAAAAGGGTGGGGGGCGATGACCGCCCTGTTTTCTGGGTTCGTGCTGATCGAGGGAAACCTGGTTTTGAACGCCGCAGTCATGGTGGCGATTTTGGCGTCGATCATGGTTGTCACCGATCTGAGCTGGCTTTTTGTCGGCTCCTTGCTCACGCGGTTCTTCCGCGAGCCCAGGTTGAACCGGCTGATCAATGTGTCGTTCGCTGTGCTGCTGGTGGCTTCGGTGGCCTTAACGCTGCTGGTCTGAGCTTCGGTCAGTCAGCTGAGAGAGATTACGCCGTGGCGGCGGCGAGGGCCTCGGTCGAGGCTTCTTGAGAAAGCTCCGGGTTGGCGGTTAATGTCATCGCATCTTCGGCCACCCAGGCGTCGGGGTCAGCGAACAGGGCCACCAGTAATTGGTGATTGAGCGTGTGGCCGGAACGGATTGCGGTGATTTTGCCCCTCAAGGGTCCGCCTGCCAGATACATGTCGCCGATGCAATCCAGAACCTTGTGGCGGACGAATTCGTCGTCATACCGCAAGCCGCCGACGTTGAGGATTTCGGCACCGTCCACGACCACCGCGTTATCCAACGACCCGCCCCGGGCGAACCCGGCGGAACGCAGGGCGTCGGCATCTTCGGCAAACCCGAATGTGCGGGCTGGGCCGATGTCGTCTTTGAATGATGCGTCCTGGGCCCGGTACGACCGGCGTTGGCGCGCAACCGCTGTATTTTCAAAATTGATTTCAAAGTCGATGACGAAATCACTGTCCGGCTCGATGACCATACTGCTGGTGTCATCGCTGACTTCGATGCGCTTCAACACCCGGATGACCTGACGCGGCGCGTCTTGTTCGACCATGGCAGCGTTTTCCAGCAACAGCACAAAGGGTTCCGCGCTGCCGTCCATGATCGGCATTTCGGCCCCATCCAATTCAATGAGTAAGTTGTCCACGGCGCACCCGGCCAAGGCCGCCATCAAATGTTCGATGGTGGAGACGGAGGTGCCATGCTCGTTGGCAACTGTTGTGCATAGTTTGCTGCCCGACAGGCTTTCCCGTCGGGCGCGAACCAGCGATTCAGATTCAGAAACATCCGTGCGGCGAAACACGATGCCGGTATCGGGCAGCGCCGGATGCAGGGTCATGGCCACGGGCAAACCTGAGTGCAGGCCGATGCCGGTGCAGCTGATCCTGTTCCGCAATGTGCGCTGTCGTGTGACGTCCATGCGTCCCCCCAAATCCCAGGCAACCTGGGCACCTTGATTAACTAACATTGCCCCCAGGGACCCTCAACTCACACATTCTTACAAAATGTACCGGGAATTTTCGAGGGGAGTCCCGCGGTCAGGTTGGGTGGGCCGGCGTGTGCCAAACCCACCCAGTGGAGACCCCCGAACGTTGCCAGGCGCTAGTTTGCCTGGCGTCTTAGAAATGCCGGAATTTCCAACAAATCATCTTCTTGGCTTTTACCGGCCATCGGCTCCGTGTGAGAGACCGAGAGTTCCGGTGACTGCTCCGCCGGATCCATTGGCGCTGGCGTGTCCATTGCCGGGTCGGGTGCCATATCCGGTGCCACATCCGGCATGGCATCCATCGGCATGTCGCTGGCCTCGGCCTCGGCCATGGCTTGGGCCTGAACTATCGCGCCCAGACGTTCCGCCGGAGACTGCATAGTGAGCGCAAGCTCCACAATTGGGGTTTCCGGCGAAATTACCATCGGATCGGGTTTCTGTGCTTCGGGTTCAGGAGGAGTTTTCTCTGACTCTGCGGCCTGCTTTTTGCGACCCCGGGCGATTCCGGTCATGCGCTCCAACAGGCTCGGAGTTTTGCGTGTCCCCGCCCCGCCATTTGCCACAGCGGCTTCGGCAAAGGGATCCGGCATCACCGGTTCCGGCTTGGTGGCCGTGGGTTGCATGGGCGGCGGTGCGATAAAAGGCGCCGCCATGTCTTCCGGGTCCATTTTCAGCGCGGCGGAGGCACCACCACCACCCATGGACACCGGCGTATAGCTGGAAGTGCCAGACAGTGCGTCCGGGGTCGCCGATGCGTAACTATCGTCCGGACGCAGATCGGGTTCAGAGCTGAGAGTCGCCGGGATTGCGAAGTGCTCCATTGTCGGGATCGGCAAATCAGTGGCCGCCCCAACCAACGAGGGGCCGGCATTGAACTGCCCAGCACCCAAGACCGGCGCTGCGTCTTCCATGGCCAGCCCGGGCTGCTCCAGGGCTTGATTGGACGCCGGTGCCGAGACCACGGTGAGTTTCGGAGGCCGGGCGGAGCTTTCGGCAATGTCGATGCCGGTGGCGACGATGGACACCCGCATGCAGCCATCCATCCGTTCATCAAAGGTCGAGCCAAAGATGATGTTAGCGTTGACATCCACTTCGTTTTTGATGCGGTTCACCGCTTCGTCGACTTCGAACAAGGTCATGTCCGGACCGCCGGTAACGTTGACCAGCACCCCGCGGGCGCCGGTCATGGATGCGTCTTCCAATAGGGGATTGGAAATTGCCGCCTCGGCAGCTGTTAATGCCCGTTTTTCGTCAGAGGATTCGCCGGTGCCCATCATGGCTTTGCCCATTTCCTCCATCACCGATTTGACATCGGCGAAATCGAGGTTGATGAGGCCGGGCATCACCATCAGGTCGGTGACACCACGAACGCCAGCGTGCAGCACATCATCGGCCATACCGAAGGCGTCGGCAAAAGTGGTCTTTTCGTTGGCGATGCGGAACAGATTCTGATTGGGGATAATCAGCAAGGTATCCACATATTGTTGCAGTTCAGCGATCCCGGCTTCGGCAATGGCCATCCGGTGGTCGCCTTCAAACTGGAAGGGTTTGGTGACAACGCCGACCGTAAGAATTCCGGCATCCCGCGACGCTTGGGCGATGACCGGAGCCGCACCGGTACCGGTGCCGCCGCCCATGCCAGCGGTGATGAACGCCATGTGGCTACCTTGCAGGTGGTCCAGGATTTCGTCCTGGCTTTCCTGGGCAGCAGCGCGGCCGATTTCGGGTTTCGACCCCGAACCCAGGCCTTGGGTGGTGGTGATCCCCATTTGCACTTTGCGCTCTGCCGCCGTCAGCGACAGCGCCTGAGCATCGGTGTTGCAGGCAACAAATTCGACCCCTTCGAGATTCGAACGGATCATGTTGTTGACCGCATTTCCCCCGGCACCCCCCACCCCAACAACAGTGATTCTAGGTTTTAGGTCCGTGGGTTTTGGTGTTCCAAGATTGATTGTCATTTCAAAGGCCTCCAAGCCTGTTACGCAATCGTTTTCGTCAAGAATGGTTTCGCTTTTTTGTTATTGCCGGTTAGGCCGTTTGGGCATGCACCGGTTGTCGGTCGATAATTCCTTGGATGTCGTGGATTTGGGCGACCCGGGCCCAGGCTTTGGCAGCGCCAAACTCCGGCAGCCGAACCGTCACGTCGTTGCCCGTGGGGTTTTTGTTGGTCTCGCTTCAAAAATTCTCTCGCAGCCATTGGCCGATGCGGGCCACAAAACCGGCGCTTCGTGGCATGTTCAAACGGCCGCCTACGTCGCGATCAGCCAAGCCGTTTGCGGCGTATTTCAGCAACCCCGTGGCGGTGGAAAACGCCGGTCCGGTGGTGGCGTCGGCCAGCCCATCGATGCCGGTTGGCCGCCCCAGGCGCACTTGGTTTTCGAAAATCCGCGCCGCGGTCTCTGCCGCCCCTTGCAACTGGCTGGCGCCACCGGTCAGCACCACCCGCCGACCGCCAAGGTTTTGATACCCCGAGGCTTCCAAGCGGGCCCGGGCCATTTCGAAAATTTCTTCCAGCCTGGGTCGAATGATTCCGGTCAGCGCCGACAGGGGCACGTGGTTGGCGCCGCTCTGTTTGGCCTCGCCCAAGGGCGGCACATCGATCAATTCTTTCTCATCACTAGGACCAGTCACCGCCGAGCCAAACAACGTTTTCATACGTTCGGCCTGGACCGTCGGGGTGGAAAGGCCCCGGGCGATGTCGTTGGTCACGTGACGGCCACCAACAGAAATTGATTCCACCAGGGCCAAAGCGCCTTCGTAAAACACCGAAATCGTGGTGGTCCCGCCGCCCATGTCGATCACGGTGGCGCCCAAATCCATCTCGTCTTCCACCAGAACGGCCAAGCCCGAGGCATAGGGGGACGCCACGGGTCCGACGGCTTCCAAATGCCCCCGTTCCACGCAAACCGCCAAGTTGCGGGCGGGGCTGGAATCCGCGGTGACCACATGGAGATTGACGCCAAGTTTTGCCCCATACATGCCCCGGGGATCGTGGATGCCCACGGCGCCATCGATGGAATACCGGGTGGGAACTGCGTGGATGACGTCCCGGCCTTCGGTGTCGGCCCGTACCATGGCTTGATCCACGGCCCTGGCGATGTCGGTGTCGGACACTTGGTTGCCCGCCACAGAGACCTCGACCCCGATGGTTTGGGATCGCTGGCGACCCGCAGAAATGTTGACATAGGCGGAATGGATCGCTTCGCCAGCCATGGCCTCCGCTGCGTCCACCGCTGCGCATATGGAGTTTTCGGCACCCTCCATATTCACCACCGCTCCGGCCCGTAGGCCGCGCGCCAGGTGGTGACCAATGCCGACGACCCGCAACCCACCTTCGCCGTCACTGCGAGCGATCAAGCAACACACTTTGGTGGTGCCCACATCCAAGGCAGCAATCAGACCAACTGGCGCAGGCGGACCCCAGGTGGTGACCGGTGCAGGCGATGGTGTCGGCGCCGGTGGCCGCTTGGCCAAGCCAAGGGGTAGTTGGGCAATAGAAGACGTGCGAGCTAAGGCCATTCGCTCTAGGCCTCCTCTGCTGGGATATCGGTCAGGGGACCCGCGTCGGGGTTCAGGCGCACGGCCAAACGATCCGGCAGCCGAAGATCAATGCTCAGCAGGTCGCGATCAATGATCCCATAGGTGTCGTTGATCCGCGCTAAGCGCCGCCAAGCGGCTGGTGCATCATTTTCTGGAAGGCGCACAGTGACGTCGTTGTCCAGATGCACATCCCAACGGCGTCCGCCAACACGAACGGCGGCGCGGACCCGGGCAAAAAGCACCGGCTGGTTGGCCAACATGTCCATCAAATCGCCGGCGCGGACCGCGGCATCACCGCCGACCACCAGGGGCAATTCCGCGAATAGCCCCAGGTCGGTATCGGTGATGACGACCCCTGCCCGATCAATAAGGAACAACGTGCCGTCGTCCTGCCACAAGGCAAAAGGCCGGCGTTCGGTGATGTGGACGGTGATTTGGCCGGGCATGCGCCGGGCCACCGACGCGGTATCCACCCAGCCCAATGCTTCCAATCGGGCTCGGGCAGCAGTGGGATCAATACCCCAAATTGGATCTCCCCGGGAGACATCCAGGGCCAGAATCAAGTCTTTCAAGGGCGCATTGTGGCGGCCCGCTAAGGTCACTTCGGCCACCGTGAGATGGGCCGCATCATTGGCGTCCCAAACCGTGGCAACAATTGCGTTGATCATTTTGCCTGTCAGATCGGTGCGCCAGGCATAGGAGCCGAAGCCCAGGGTCGCCGCGACAACCACCAGCACGAACAGCTGGAACATCAGCGCCGTGCGCTTGCGGCTGCTGATCTTGCGGTTACGCTTGGCGCTGCCGGTCAGCGTTGACATCCGGCGTCCTCCACCATCCATGCGACCAGGGAACCGAAGTCCATGCCCTTTGCCGCAGCGATTTCCGGCACCAACGAGGTGTGGGTCATGCCGGGCTGGGTGTTGATTTCCAGCAGATAGACCCCGTCCGCGCCGTCTTGGCTGTCGTCATAACGAAAATCCGCACGGGTCACGCCCCGGCACCCCAATTGGTCGTGGGCGAGTGCAGCGGTACCCATGCAGGCATTGAAAACGACGGCCGGAAGATCCGCTGGCACCACGTGCACCGAGCCACCATCGGCGTACTTTGCCTGGTAGTCGTAAAACCCCACGGTGGGTTTAATTTCGGTGACACCCATGGCCTCGCCACCCATGACCGCCACCGTGAGTTCGCGGCCAGGAATAAACCGTTCCACCAACACCTGATCGGGAAAGCCATCGCTTTCGATATCATCCAGCGGGCCGGGGTCGGTGACCAACACAACGCCAACGCTGGACCCTTCGTTGGTGGGTTTGACCACATAGGGAGGCTCCATCGCCCCACCTTTGCGCACGTCATCCCAGGGAACTACTCGTCCTTCAGGACAGGGGATTCCGGCGTCGGCAAACAAAGTCCGCGCTGTGGGTTTGTCCATGGCCAAGGCCGAGGCCAAGACGCCGGAATGGGTGTAGGGAATTTCCAACGTCTCAAGCAGGCCTTGGATGCAGCCGTCTTCACCAAACCGCCCGTGCAAGGCGTTGAACGCCACATGGGGTTCGAAGTCTGCCAAGTCGGCGGCGACCCCAAGACCCACGTCGATCGTGATCACCGCATGGCCCGCATCGATCAGCACCTCGGCCACAGCGGCACCGCTGATCAGAGAAATTTCGCGCTCGGCTGACCGGCCGCCCATCAGAACTGCGATCCTTTTTGCCATGGGTCAGGCCTCCGCACGGGCTAAGCTCTGTGGGCCGGGAAGATCAGCGGAGGCGCCAAAACATGGACCGTCCATTTCTGTGTGACCGGCCCGGCTGATTTCCCAATCCAAGGTGACACCTGAATTTGCCGCAACCGCCGCCCGGATCTCTTCGCCCAGGGCCTCTAAGTCCTCAGCCGTGGCGTCACCGGTGTTGATCAAGAAATTGCAGTGTTGATCAGACACCACCGCCCCGCCCCGGGCCTTGCCCCGGTATCCGGCTTGGTCGATGAGCTCCCAGGCCTTTGCCCCGGTGTCGGGATTGCGGAAGGTGCTGCCGCCAGTGCGGGCACGAACGGGCTGGGTGTTCGATCGGGCGTCTTGGATCGCGGTGATGGCTGCCGAAATGTTTTGCGGATCGCCCGGCTCGGTATGAAAAGTCGCCGATGTGAAAATCCAGTCCCCCGGCACCCGGCACGTGCGATAGCCAAATCCCAAATCGTCCGGGGATAATTTGTGCAGCACGCCTTCGCCATCGACCGCAGTGGCTGACGTGACCGTGTTTTTGACTTCCCGGCCATAGGCCCCAGCGTTCATTCGCAGGGCCCCGCCAATTGTACCGGGGATACCACCTAGAAATTCCAACCCAGTGAGGCCAGCGGCCATGGTTGCCTGGGCGACATTTGCATCCAGCGCACCGGCTCCGACCGTCACGGTGGTGCCATCGATTTTCACGTCGGCAAGGCCGCGGCCAAGGCGCACCACCACCCCGTCGATGCCGCCGTCGCGGACCAGCAGATTCGAGCCCACTCCCATAGGCATAACAGGAATCTCGGCGGATTTGTTGGTCATGAAATCCACCAAATCATCTACGTCTTCGGGGCGGAACATGACTTCGGCAGGACCGCCCACCCGGAACCAGGTGACTTGGCCCAACGGCACGCAACTGCGCATTCTTCCACGCACGGCGGGGAGATTTTCCATTAGGCGTTTGAGCTCAGCCATTCCGCTCACGCCTCCCGATGTCGAATACGGCCCATGGCTTCGGCCAATTCCAACGGCAAGGTTTGCGCCCAGGCGGTGATGTTGCCAGCGCCCAAGCACAGAACCAGATCGCCAGATTGAACAAATTCCGCCAACAGATCGGCAAGCTGATCCGGAGCCGGCAGCGCGATGGCGTGGCGATGTCCGGTGGTGCGCAGAGATTCCACCAGGGCATCGCGGCTAATGCCTTCGATAGGGGCTTCTCCGGCAGCAAACACATCGGCAACGATCACTGTGTCGGCGTCGTTAAAGCACCGGCAAAAATCGTCGAACAAATCGCGCAGCCGGGAGTGCCGATGGGGTTGGACCACCGCCACCACACGACCGCTGTATCCGGACCTGGCGGCTTCCAGCACCGCCGCGATTTCCACGGGGTGATGAGCGTAATCGTCCACAACGGTGACCCCAGATGCCTCGCCGACCTTGGTGAAGCGTCGGCGGACTCCTGTGAAATCGGCTAACGCCCGGCGCATGACCACGGTATCAATTCCCAATTCCCGCGCCACCGCCACCGCCGCAAGTGCGTTCTGGACATTATGCTGGCCGGGCATTGGCAGATGCATACTCTCAATCGTTTCCGACGATCCGCTGGCGCGATCAGTCATGACCACATCAAAGTCTGTGCTTAGTTTAGCGGGGCGCAGATTTACAGCACGCACATCGGCTTGGGCACTGAGACCATAAGTGATAATTTTACGGTCGGAAATTTGACCGACCATGGCTTGGACCTCGGCATGGTCCACGCAAAGGATCGCCGTCCCATAGAACGGAATGTTTTCGACGAAGGTCTGAAACGCCGCCCGCAGGGTCTCGAAATCTCCGTAAAAATCCAAATGCTCCGGGTCGATATTGGTGACCGCGGCAATGGTGGCGGGCAAGCTCACAAACGTGCCGTCGCTTTCATCGGCCTCCACCACCATCCAGTCACCGGACCCTAATCGGGCGTTGGTGCCATAGGCGTTGATGATGCCGCCGTTGATAACGGTTGGGTCGTGTTGGGCTGCATCCAGCACCGCCGCGATCAACGACGTCGTGGTGGTCTTACCGTGGGTGCCACCCACCGCCACGCACCATTTCAGGCGCATCAATTCGGCCAGCATTTCCGCCCGCCGCACCACGGGGATGAAGCGTTCTCTGGCGGCGACCACTTCGGGGTTCGAGGACTCCACCGCCGAGGAAACTACCAACACTTCTGCGTCAGCGACATTGCTGGCGCTGTGGCCGATGGCCACTGGGATTCCCAGGGTCGTCAGGCGTTTGACATTGGCACTTTCGGCTTGGTCGGAGCCGCGCACGTTGTACCCCAAGGTATGCATGACTTCGGCGATACCGCTCATGCCGATGCCGCCGATGCCGACGAAATGAATGGGTCCGATGTCCAGGGGCAAGGTTCTCATTCGGCGGGCTCCCCATCCGGCACCATCCGCCCGGGCACCGAACTGGCCCCGCCGTTTTTGATGGCCAGGCGATCCGCCAGGTCGGCCAGGGCGGTGACCGCGTTTGCTTGGTTGTTGGATTTCGCCTTCGCGGCAGCGGCGTTCAATACATCCGGCGCGGTCAACAGGCGCTTCAGTGTCTTGGCCAGCGTTTCTTGGGTGAAGGCGTCCTCGCGCATCATCCAACCCGCACCCAAGTCCTGGACAATTTTGGCGTTGGCCCCTTGGTGATCGTCCACCGCATACGGGTACGGCACCAACACTGCCGGGCGGCCCGCTACCGCGAGCTCGCTAACCGTCGAAGCGCCAGCCCTAGCCACTACCAAATGGGCTTCGCCCAGGCGATCGGGAAGTGTGGAGAAAAACGTGGAGAGGTCCGCGTGAACATCGAGGCCGCGGTAAAACTCACCCACGGACGACAGGTCTTCGGGGCGGCATTGCTGGGTAATGATCAGGCGGTCGCGCAAGGCCTCCGGCAACGCCGCTACCGCGCCGGGGACGATGCGGGAAAACACCCCCGCCCCCTGGCTGCCGCCGGTCACCAATAAGCGGATCGGGCCACCCTCGGTTGGGGCGACGTACTCCGGGGTGCTGGCGAATTCCGGACGCACCGGGTTACCGATGATCTGGGTCTTGGTGTGGTCCGAGCCGCCCAATTTTTGGGTGGCAGCAAAGGACAAGGCGATGGCCGAAACGCGAGGAGCCAGTAATCGGTTGACGCGACCGAGGACAGCGTTTTGTTCATGGATCAACGTCGGGATGCGCGCCCAACCGGCGGCCAGCATTGTCGGCAATGACGGGTAGCCACCAAATCCGATGGCGATGGTGGGATTGATCTGCGCCAAAATCTTACTGGCCTGGAACGTCCCGCGTGCCGCCTTTGCCAGGCCCATCAACTTGGCGAACGGTGAGCCGCCGGTGATAGTGCCAGCAGAAACGGTGTAAACCGGGACCTTGGACAGCGCCCCGCCATAGCGGTCGCCGCGGTCGTCGGTCATCAGCACCAAGGGACGCTCCCGGGTGGCGAATTCCGCCGCCAGGGCTTCTGCCGGGAACACGTGGCCGCCGGTGCCGCCGGCTGCCAACAGGATTGGGCGGCCGGTCATGCCTGCACCCGTGTGCTCGGGGCGGCGCCGTCCAACATCCAGCGGGTCTCGGCGGCCGTAGAGCGTTGCCGGGTCAAAGCCAGAACCATACCCATGCCCAGGGCCAAGGCCAAAATCGACGATCCGCCGTAGGAAATGAATGGCAGGGTCATGCCCTTGGCGGGCAACAAGCGCAGGTTCACGCCCATGTTGACGAAGGCCTGCAATCCGAACTGGGCCAACAGCCCGCCCGCCGCCAGAACGATGAAGTAATTGCCTTCGTGCAGCAGCCGGGTGAAGCCGCGCAGGACGACAAAGGCGAACGCCGCGACGATTAACAGCCCGGCCACCATGCCGAATTCCTCCCCCGCCACGGCGAAGATGAAATCCGTGTGGGCGTCGGGCAACACGCTTTTGACCACACCTTCCCCGGGTCCGCGACCCAGGGCTCCGCCTGCGGCAAAGGCATTGAGGGCGGTATCAACCTGGTAATTGTCCCCCGATCCGGGGTTTAAGAATCGGTCGATGCGACTGGTAACGTGGGGCACAAACGCATATGCCACGCCCAACAACCCAGCACCCGCGACTGCCATCGCCGCCACCCAACGCAGAGGCATCCCGGCAATGAAAAACTGTGTGAACCACACCGCTGCCACAACCGCAGCCATGCCATAATCGGGCTGGGCCGCCAACAGCACCAGTACCAGGGCCAGCAGACCCAGAGACGCCAATCCCATTCGGGTGTCGCCGGTGCGTTGGTACGCCGCCAGCATCACCGCCGATACCACCGCGAACGTTGGCTTTAGAATTTCCGAGGGTTGCACCAAAATACCGCCCACATGAATCCACCGGCGGGCGCCGTTCACAGGGTCGCCGAGCACCAACGTGGCGATGGCCAAAAGGATTGCCACGCCAAATCCGGCGATGGCCAGGCGGCGCACGCCCTTGGCCCCCAACATGGAGACGCCCGCTATAACCACAAGTGCCGGGGCCAAAAACAGGGCCTGGCGTTGGGCAAAATAAAACGGGTTCAAGCCGATGCGCGTCGCAACCGGGGGGCTGGCGGCCATAACCAGAACAATCCCGATGGCCATCAGAACCGCGAGCGCTGCGATGGTCCACCAATCCACGGTCCACCACCATCGGCCCACCACCGAGGTATCTGTGCGCGCCGGGCCGATCATGATTGATCCCCGCCGATGATCGCGGTGGCCGCGGCTTGGAAGGCGTGGCCTCGATCTTGGAAATCGCTGAACTGGTCGAACGACGCGCACGCCGGTGACAACAAGACCACCGCATCGTCTTCGCCATCGCCTACCGCCCTGGTGTGGGCATCTGCCACAGCCGCCGCCAAATCGCCGGATCGCGAAAACGGTACTTTGCCGCCCAAGGTCGCGGCAAAACTCTCGGTCGCCTCGCCAATCAAATAAGCGTGGCGAATGTTGCCGAACAATGGCGCCAGGATTTCCAGGCCTTGGTCTTTTGGTCGACCGCCGGCGATCCAATAGATATTGGGAAAGGACGCCAGAGCCCGGCCAGCGGCATCCATGTTGGTGGCTTTAGAATCGTTGAAGAACCGAACGCCGTCGGCCGCCCCCACCAACTCTAACCGATGGGGTAATCCGGAAAAATCTATCAATGCCTGGGCGACCGGCTCCGGGTCGCAGCCAAGCTCGGTGGCGATGGCGAAAGCGGCGGCGGCGTTTTGCCAATTGTGCGGTCCCACTAACCGTCCGCGATTAAGGTCGGCGACGGCCACCCCTGCGTCTGCGGCTGTGGCGTCATACAAAAAACCGCCCACAACGAACACGCCGTCGTCCACGGGGCCATTGCCGGATACCGGTGTCACCCGGCGACCCTCTTGGGCCACCAGTTCGTCAAACACCGCGCGAGAGTCCCCGTCATCGACGCCGACCACTGCCAATTGTTCCGGGGTTTGGCCCGCGAAAAGGCTTTTTTTTGCCGCCACATAGCCCACCATGTCGCCGTGGCGATCCAAATGATCGGGACTGAGATTCAGCAGCACCGCAACGTCGGGGGCCAAGGATCTTGTTTGTTCAATTTGGAACGAGGAAAGCTCCAGCACATAGGAGTCGTCAGGCCCCAGTTCCGGTAGATCAAGAACCGCCGTGCCCAGGTTTCCGCCTTCCACTGCCCGCCTGCCGCACACCCGCAGCACATGGCCGGCCAAGGCCGTCGTGGTGGATTTTCCGTTGGTGCCGGTGATCGCCACCACGTTGGCCGGTAACGCCCGGCGGGCAAACAATTCCACATCGCCTAAAATTTCGCATTGAAACGCCCGGGCCTGACGAACGATCTGGTGGGGATCAGGGGCCGTTGCAGGGATACCCGGACTGACCACCAAGGCCGCAACATCGGCCCAATCCATTGCGTACAAATCGGCGATGGCAATTCCGTCTGCTTCGGCGGTGTTACGGCGGGTCGGATTGTCATCCCACGCGCACAATTCGGCGCCACCTGCGGCCAGCGCAATTGCTGCAGACAAGCCGCTGCGCCCCAACCCCAGAACCGCCACTTGTTTGCCCTTGAATTCTGAAATTTTGATCATCGGTCTACCGCAGCTTTAAAGTTGAAAGACCGATCAGGGCCAAGACGACGGCAATGATCCAAAAGCGGATGACGATGGTGGCTTCCTGCCAGCCCTTTTGCTCATAGTGATGGTGCAACGGGGCCATGCGAAAAACCCGAGTACCGGTCAGGCGGAACGACACCACCTGGACGATCACCGAAACGGTTTCCAACACGAACAGGCCACCGATGATCGCCAACACCAATTCATGTTTGGTGACCACCGCGACGGATCCCAGTGCCGCGCCCATGGAGAGACTGCCGGTGTCGCCCATGAACAACATGGCGGGTGGCGCGTTGAACCACAGAAACCCGAGACCGGCACCGACGATTGCGCCGCAGAACACGGCGAGCTCGCCAGAGCCCGGAACGAAATTGATTTGCAGATAACCGGCGAATAATGTGTTGCCAGCCAGATACGCGATCAGCGCAAACGAAGACGCGGCGATCATCACCGGCACAATCGCCAAGCCATCCAAGCCGTCCGTGAGGTTGACGGCGTTGGACGCACCGACCATCACAAACACCGCCACCGGCACGAAGAAAATTCCCAGGGGGATCAGGTAATCTTTGACAAAGGGCACAGCAAAACCGGTGCTGAGATCAGCGGGGCTGATGCCGGTGATCCACCAGGCGGTAATGGCTGCCACGACGATTTCGACCACCAACTTGATGGCACCGGGCAGGCCGTGTTGGCTGGCGCGGGTGACTTTCAAATAGTCGTCGATGAAGCCGATCAAACCGAAGCCAAAGGTCACCAGCAATGTGGCCCACACATAGCGATTGGTGAGATCGGCCCACAGCAGGGTGCCTGTCCCCAAGGACAGCAATAACAACACGCCCCCCATGGTCGGCGTCCCCTGTTTGGTGAGCAAATGCCCGGCGGGGCCGTCGTCGCGGATTGGCTGGCCATTGACCTGTTTGGATTTCAGCCAGCTAATGATCATAGGCCCCATAAAAAAGCTCATTATCAACGCGGTCAGCACGGCACCGCCGGTGCGAAACGTCAGATACTGAATGACATTGAAAGGCGGGAAGCTGTCCGCCAGAGGGAACAGCACATGCAACAGCATTAGCTGCGCCCTCCGGACTCTTCTAGCGCCGCCAAGGCGTTGACCACTACACCCATACCCACGGCGTTGGAGCCTTTGACCAAAATGGTGTCACCGGGCTGGGTAGCCTCGGCAATGATTGGCGCTGCTTCGTCTGATGTTTCGAAGTGACCACCCCGCAGATTGGCGGGCAAAACAGAGGCTAGCGCCCGAGTGTGGGTGCCCACGGTGAACACCACGTCCACATGGGCCACCGCGATGGCATCGGCGAGGCCAGCGTGGAGGGATTGGGTTTCCCGACCCAACTCCCCCATGTCGCCCAGGGCCAAAACGCGGCGTCCACCCCAATGCTCAGCAAGAACCCCCAGGGCGGCGCGCACCGAAGCCGGATTGGCGTTATAGCTGTCGTCAATCACGCCGAAGGATCCCGCGGCTGCGTGCACAGTGATTTTGGTGCCGCGCCCCGGGCCGGGTTCCACGTGGGCCATGGCTTGGCTGGCCAGTTCTAAAATTGCGCCGATGGCGTCCACCGCCGCCAACACCGCCAAGCTGTTGCGCACCCAATGAAACCCTGGTGCACCGACTGTGTATTCGATGGCGCGGCCACGAATATCGGCAAAAACCTGGGTGCCCCCTTCGGTGGCATGGTGGTCGATCAACCGGGCGTCGGCGTGTTCGTTCGCACCAAAACCGATGACTTCCGCGCCGTGTCCTTTGGCGGCGGCAGCCAAACGATCAAAATATTCGTTGTCGCGGTTCAGAATGGCAAAGCCGCCGGGCTCAAGGCCCTCGAAAACCTCTGCCTTGGAGTCGGCGATTGCTGCGGTATCGACAAAAAATTCAAGATGCGCAGCTTCGACCGTGGTGACGATTGCCACGTGGGGCCCGATCATCCGCGCCAGTGGCGCGATTTCTCCGGGATGGTTCATGCCCACTTCGAACACACCAAAATCCGACGCGGCAGGCATCCGCGCCAAGCTCAAGGGCACGCCCCAGTGATTGTTGTAACTGGACTCCGACGCATGGGTGACACCAGAACTGGCCAGGGCAAGTTTCAACGCTTCTTTGGTGCCGGTCTTGCCAGCGGTGCCGGTGACCGCCGCGATTCTTGCGCCGCACCGGGCCCGGGCAAACCGCGCCAAGGCGCCAAGCCCCTCCAAAGTGTCATCGACCACGACCATCGGCAGGTCAGTCTTGAAATCTCTTGCCACCATGGCCGCCGCTGCGCCGCGATCCAGTGCATCCGCCGCAAAGTCTTGGCCATCGAAATTCGGCCCGGACAGGGCCACGAACAAATCCCCAGGTGCCACCGTGCGGCTATCGATGGAGACGCCGGAGGCAAACCAGGGGGTGCCCGTCAAGGCACCGCCGGTCGCGCGTTTGGCGTCATCGGAAGTCCAAAGAGTCACGTCTACGCAGCTCCCCGGAATTCTTGCGCAGCGGTTTGGGCCTGGGTGGCATCGTCAAAAGGCACGACTTCCGAACCCAGGTCCTGGCCGGACTCAACGCCCTTTCCCGCCAGCACCAAAATGTCGCCTTCATCCAGCCCGGCGATGGCGGCACGGATGGCTTTCGCTCGACCGGGAACTTCCACGGCGTGATCGCAGCCGCCCATGACTTGTTTGCGAATAACGGCGGGGTCTTCGTTGCGCGGGTTGTCGTCGGTGACGATGACCCGGTCCGCCAGACCACAGGCAATTTGACCCATTTGCGCCCGTTTGCCGGTGTCGCGCTCGCCACCGCATCCGAACACCACGGTCAAGTGGTGGGTGGCGTGGGGACGCAGGGCGCGCAGGCAATGATCCAACGCGTCGGGGGTGTGGGCATAATCCACGAACACCCGCCCGCCGTTGTGTTCCGCCACCCATTGCAGGCGTCCGGGAACCCCGCGCAAATGTTCCAGTGATTCCAAAGCAGTGTCGGCATCACCGCCAGCGGCGACGACTAACCCCACCGCGCACAAGGCGTTCCAAACTTGGAAATCCCCAAGCAAGGGAAAGCACACGGTGTGATCCTGGCCATCCATGCGCACATCAAGATATTGGCTGGAACCGTTGGGGCGCAAACTGGTCACTCGCAGATCAGCGGCATGACGGCCATAGCCGATCACTTGCTGGCCACGGGCGCGGCAGGTCGCCGCGATTTCCGGGTATTCATGAGAATCGGCGTTCAAGACTGCGGTGCCGTCCGCCTCCATGACCTCGGTGAACAAGCGCATCTTTGCGGCCAAATAGGCTTCGACTGTGGGGTGATAATCCAAATGGTCCCGAGACAAATTCGTGAACGCACCCGCCTTAACTTGGGTGCTCGCCAGGCGAGATTGGTTGAGCCCATGGCTGGAGGCTTCCAATGCCACATGGGTCACGCCAGATTTGGCAAGGTCGGCCAACACTCGGTGCAGCTCGATGGGTTCAGGTGTCGTGTGATGTAACACGCCTGTTTCGTTCGGCCCCAGGATCCCCAGTGTACCGAGGGCCGCCGCCGCCAGGCCTTGGCGCCTCCATATCTGTCGGGTGAATCCCGCCACCGAGGTTTTGCCGTTGGTGCCGGTCACCGCCACTGCTGTTTCGGGTTGGGCGCCAAAAAACTTTGCGGCAATCTCCGCCAACGCCCGCCGGGGGTTTTCGTCTTCGATGACCGCCACCTTCAGGCCAGCCGAGGCCACCCCTGGTGCAACAAGGATGGCGTCTGCACCCCGGGCAATTGCCTCAGGGATGAAGTCAGCACCATCTGCGGCGACCCCCTTTAGGGCCGCGAACAAAGTTCCTGGATTTACCGTTCGGCTGTCAGCCGCTAGCCCCGAAATTTCGGGGTCGTTTTTGGTCGCCGTTCGTGAAGCGTAGAGTTCAGAAAGCAGCACCCGCTGTCCTCCCATCCAAGGAAATGAACAGCGCCTGTTGCGCTGTCCGCGAATTCGTATTCCCCGGCTCCATCCCCAACAGGGGGCCAATGCGGGAAATCACCCGGGACACCACCGGTGCGGCTGTCCACCCTGCGGTGGCATAGCCCTTTGTGCGTTCGTTGCCCTGGGGCTCGTCCAACAGGACAAGCACCACATATTTTGGATCGTTCATGGGAAAGGCGCCGACGAACGACGACACCGAGGCATCGGATTGATAGCGGCCGTTCTCGGCTTTTTCCGCCGTGCCGGTTTTACCGCCCACTAAAAATCCGGGCGCCGCGGCCAATGAGCCCGTGCCCTGTAAAACATTCAGCCGCATCAATCGGCGAATGGTTTCGGAGGTGTCCGCAGAAAGCACCTGGTGGGGTTCAACCGGACCGTCGGATTTGATCAAAGTCGGCGGCACGCTCCAGCCGCCATTGATCACGGCCGCCACCGCGCCTGCAAATTGCAGGGGGCTCACCGCGATACCGTGGCCAAAAGCGACAGTCATCGTGCTGGTGTCCCGCCATGGGCTGGGAATGATCGGTGCGCCGACTTCCGGCAATTGCACATCGGCCCGGGACATCAGCCCCATACGGGCCAAAAATTCTTGCTGGCGATCGGCGCCCACTTCCATGGCCATGCGCGCCGCGCCAATGTTCGATGAATGAATAAAAATTTCCGGAACACTAAGCCAGCGCGCTTCGGGGTGGTTGTCGCGGATGACAAACCGGCCCACCCGCAAAGGCTTCGTTGCATCAAATTTGCTATCCAGGCGCGCGACACCAAATTCCAAGGCCATGGCGATGGTCAGGATTTTCAGGATAGAACCCAGTTCATAGACTCCAAGGCTGGCGCGGTTGAATCGCCCGTCAGCCAACGAGTTACCAATCTGATTGGGATCAAAATTTGGCAGGGATACCATGGCGATCACTTCGCCGGTGTGGGCGTCCAGAACCAATCCGGCGGCACCAATCGCCTGGAATTCTTGCATGGCCGCCGCCAGCTCTTCGTGCAGGGCATATTGGGCGCGCACGTCGATGCTGAGAGCCAAGGCACCGGCCTGCCTGCCATCGCCCAACAATTCCGCGTTAAAATATTGTTCGATTCCGCCAAGGCCGCGGTTATCAATTCCGGTATACCCCACAACGTGGGCGGCTAGGGGCCCGTGGGGATAGACCCGGCGCTGTTCGGTGCGGAAGCTAAGTCCGGGAACGCCCAGAGCGTTCACATCCATTTGCTGGGTCGGCGTTAGATGCCGTTGCAGCCAAACAAAACTTTTGCCCGACGACAGTTTTTCGTAAACGTCGCCAAATTCCAATGTCGGCAGCACCACCAACAGTGCGTTGGCCGCCTGGGCGGGGTCGGCGATCCGCCGCGGCTCGGCATAAAGTGATGCCACGGCCAAACTGGACGCCAAAACGACGCCGTTGCGGTCGACGATATCACCGCGCACCGATTGTCCGGTAGCAATGCTCGCCGATGCATCGGTGCTGCGGTCGCCATTAAACGCGGCCAAATCAACAAGGCGTCCCCCGATAATTAGGAATGCCAAGGCAAACAGTGTGGCGACGACGGTCAGGCGGGCGTGCCCGGTTCCAAGGGCACCGGACTCCGAACGCGCGTTGACGCGGACCCGCTGGGTGGGAGGAGTCCCAGCCGGGCCCGCGCCACGCCATCCTATGAGCAATACTCGGCTCATGGAGCCTCTCTCTCACCGACCTGGGCCATCTGGGCGGATGGCAGAGCGGTCGGTTTTGCCCGGGGGAGAGGACCCCGGTTTTCCGCAACCGCGGGCGCGGCACGGAGAGGAATTTCGTCTAAGGCACCGATCTGATGAACGGCCACGGGCACCAAGTTCAGGTGCCGCAAAGCCAGCTCCCGCAGACGATCGGGGCGGTTCAAATAGCTCCATTCGGATTGCAGTACGCCAAGGGACTCCTTTTGCGCGGTCAAGGAACGCTCCAGGTGGCCCGCGCGGGTTTCCAGGCGCGCCACCTCGTACTTCATGGCGTACAGGCCAATCGCCAATACGGCAGCAGCGGCGACCGGAATAGCGGTGATGACGCTCACCCGGCTCATGCCGCTTCCTCCATCTCCCACGCCGGGGCACCGGTGCGGGTGGCGAACCGTAAACGCGCCGACCGGCTTCTGGGGTTTGTGGCGACCTCGCCGGCCGACGGTCGCACCAAGCGCGAGGCGTCGGTGAAGGATGGCGCTCGCACATTGGAGGCTGGGGGCAAATGGCGGCTGGGGTTTGCATCGCGCCCAGTGCGGGCAGAAAAGAACCGCTTCACCACCCGATCTTCCAATGAATGAAACGACACCACGCAAAGGCGGCCCGCCTCGGCCAAAATCTTTTCGGCGCCGGCCAAGCCCCGGCGCAATTCACCAAGTTCGTCGTTGACGAAAATGCGCAGCGCCTGAAAGGTCCGCGTGGCGGGATGAATGGATTTGACACCGGAACCCGGCTCCTTGCGTGACATCACCGACGTCACAATTTCGGCCAATTGACCAGTGCGCTCGATGGGGGCTTTGACCCGCGCCGCGCACACCGCCTTGGCGACACGCCGGGCGTAACGCTCTTCCCCCAGCTCAAAGAAGATCTTGGCCAGTTCGGCTTCCGACTGGTCGCGGATTACATCGGCGGCGCTGAGCCCCGACTGGGACATGCGCATGTCCAGGGGACCATCCACCCTGAACGAAAATCCGCGCTCGGGTTCGTCAATCTGCTGAAATGACACCCCCAGATCCAACACGGCGCCCTCCACACCATCAGGAGGACGGTCGTGGACCAGCTCCGCCATGTCGCCGAAAGTGCCCTCGATCAGGGCCAAGCGGTCGTGGAATTCGGTCGCCATGGCCTGACCACGGACGATGGCGTCGGGGTCACGATCGATCGCCCAAACTGTGCATCCAGCGGCGCCAAGAATGCCTGAGGTGTATCCACCGCCGCCGAAGGTGCCGTCCACGTACACACCGCCATTCTTTGGCGACAACGCGGCAAGCACTTCAGTCAGCATGACGGGGATGTGGGCGCCGCCTGTGACCGAGGCGGTCATCTATTCCTCGACCCCCTTGCGGGACAGTTTTAATTTTTGGGGATTTTCCTTGGCGTTTTTTTGGGCTTCTTTTTGGTGCGCCTGGAATGCGTCCGGTTCCCAAATTTGAAACGAAGCGCCGCGCCCGACAAAAGCCGCTTGGTCAGAAATCCCTGCATGGCTCAAAAGTTTTTCTGAGACCATGACCCGGCCTTCGGAATCGAAGCCCAGCTGCTCGGATTTCGCAAAAATCGTATTGGCGAATTCGTCGAGGTCATTACCAAGCGGGTCAAAATCTTCATCAATCCCCGCGGACAAGGCCTCCATTCGGTCCATGCCCCAGCCCTCGATCGCGGGAAGGCTGAAGGACGGAAATAGAACGACGCCGGGAAAGCCCTGGGATGTGAGCGCCGCGCGAAATGCGGACGGCACGGAGACTCGACCCTTTTTGTCGATCTTGTTGACGAATGTGGAAAGGAATAACGCCATCCCATGCCCCGGCCCAACGAAGGGGAACGCCCCTTCCGCGGTCCCAACAAAATTTCAAAGCGATTCTCTGTTTTGAAACAATCCAATATGGGACAATATGGGATATCATGGGTCTAAGTGGTCGTCAATGGGAAAAGCATGGGAAATCAAGGGGTTTGGAGAAGTCGTCAAATTCGTTTCTTGGGCCCTCGATGTATTCGCAAATCAACCGAGCGCCGTTGCTACCCAGGGATAAGGTTCAATTGCGGCAAAAATGTGTTCTTGGTATGTTCTTACTATGACGATTGCCATTTTTGAGGAAAAACCCGCCGTTGACGGAATTCCCATCGGGGGATACGAAAGAGCCGCGTCAGATGGCTAGGTGGCCGCTCTGCGATCGGCTTGTCCGGTTTCGGGGAGGAAAGTCCGGGCTCCACATAGACACGGTGCCGGGTAACGCCCGGCGGGGGCGACCCCAGGGAAAGTGCCACAGAAAGCAAACCGCCGGCTTTTAGCGGGTAAGGGTGAAAGGGTGCGGTAAGAGCGCACCGCGCCATCGGTAACGGTGGTGGCAGGGTAAACCCCACCGGGAGCAAGACCATATAGGAGCGCGCGTTCGGTTCGCCGGACAGGCCTGTCTGTTGGGCCGGTCGCTCGGGTAGGTCGCACGAGGCGTTCGGTAACGGACGTCCTAGATGAATGGCCATCACCCCGTTCGCGGGGATACAGAACCCGGCTTATCGGCCATCTGACGTTTAAGTGCAGATCGCGTGCGGCTCTTGGCGTCCGCGTGAATCTGAACGGCATGAAAAATGTGCAGATTGCGCCGAAGCCGCGTGAATCGAAAACTCAGAGGGTAAATGCAGTTCCTGGGCGGCTTTGGACCCCCACCATAAAAAAGGACCGTCGGATAGATCAAGATCAAACCGAGGACGACCAATGCGCCCATCTTTGTCAGGAACACACCGTTAGAGAGATAAAATTCCCACCCCTTGCTAAACCAGATCACCCGCATGACACCTGAGACCAGGATCACGATCGCCGCGATCCCATATAACAGATCGACCCTCCGAATTAGGACGAAATCCCGGATCGTAATCTCGTCCCGGAGAAGGACGAATTCGGCCAGCAACACCGATCCCAACGTGATGATTCCGATGATGTGGGCGTAGTGGACCATCGCTTCTATAATTTGAGACGCTAATTGATCCCTCCACTTCTGGTCCCGATCACCGACTGTACCCTACCGAAACTTGTTTTTTGGATGGCCGCCTACAGCCCGCGTTCCTTTTCGACGCGGTCGTAGGCATCGTTGATGGTAGCCAGCTTCCCCGTCGCCACGTCTATGAATTCCGGTGGCAACCCCTGGGCCATCAGCTTGTCCGGGTGGTGTTCTCGGATCAGCTTGCGGTACTGAGCTTTGATGGCGTCGTCGGTGCTGTCCCGGCTGACCCCCAAAATGGTATAGGGATCAGCGTCGTCCGGGCCCACGTGGGCCTCACGGATCCGGGCAAAATCGGCCTGGGAAAAGCCAAAAATTTGTGCGACCCGTTCAAGGAATTCGTTTTCTTTTGGGTTATAGACATTGTCGGCGCTGGCGATGTGAAACAGCCCGTCCAGCAAATCCTCCAAGACCGCGGGGTTGCCGCGAAACATGGTGGCGACCTGTTTGGCATAGGGCTCGAAGCCAAAGGCGTCGCGCTTGGCCAGATCAAACACCCGGGCGACGTTGCCCATTTGGCCCGCGGGGATCTGGAACACTTCCTTGAAGGCCTTGACCTCGTCGGCAGTGACCGTACCGTCGGCCTTCGCCATCTTTGCGCCCAAGGCAATCACCGCGATCGTGAACCCAATGCGGCGGGTTTCGTCCACCACCTTGCCGCGGCGCTCGGCACCCGCCCCGGTGTTTGACCGGCGGCGATCTACGGCATGGCCGGCGATACCCCCTAACAGCGCACCCAAGGGTCCGCCCAAGGCGAAGCCAGCGGTGCCACCCACGATCTTGCCCCAAATGCTCATGACGGGGCCGGAATGGTTCTTGATTTCATGAGGGTCGGGGATTTCCGAGGGATGGGGTAATACATAATTGGCGTGGTTACCCGCCTGTGCAACCCTGGCGCACTAATTTCTGTGCAATTTTTTTGGGCCATGGCAGCGAACACAAACTGGCGATTTTGGATCGATCGAGGGGGCACGTTCACCGATGTTGTGGCGCGGGCTCCCGATGGTGCGATCCACACATCCAAGCTGTTGTCCGAAGACCCCAACGGGACCCGAGACGCGGCACTGAAAGGCATTGCCCGAGTGTTGGGGTTGCCCCCCGGTGCATCGTTGGCGGACGCCCCCATCGCCGAGGTCCGCATGGGAACGACGGCAGGAACCAACGCGCTGCTAGAACGCCAAGGGGCACCAACCGCGCTGGTGGTCACCAAGGGCTTGGGTGGTGTCTTGCGCATCGGCACGCAACACCGGCCCGAATTGTTCGCCCGGGAGATCAAGCTGCCGGAGATGCTGTACACCCGGGTCATCGAAGTGTCGGAGCGGGTATCTGCCGGGGGCGAAGTCCTGACGCCTCTGAACGAGGTGGCAATCAGGCGCGACCTGGAGGCCGCCTACCGAGACGGTATCCGTGCCGTGGCCATCGTGCTGATGCACAGTTACCAGTATCCCGCCCACGAAGTGCGGGTGGGTGACATCGCCCGCGACGTGGGCTTCGATCAGGTCTCGGTGTCGTCGGATGTCAGCCCATTGCAAAAACTGGTGCCCCGAGGGGATACCACGGTGGTGGACGCCTATTTATCGCCACTGCTACGGGACTATGCGGCGGCGGTGACCAAAGGACTGGGCGACGGGCCGCAATTGCAGTTCATGCAGTCCAACGGCGGTTTGACAGGGGCGCAATCGTTCCGGGGAAAAGATTCCGTTTTGTCCGGGCCCGCTGGGGGCGTGGTGGGGGCGGCCCTGGCCAGTCGCCGGGCTGGCTTCGACCGCATGATCGGCTTCGACATGGGGGGCACCTCCACCGACGTGTGCCATTACGCCGGTACCTACGAGCGCACCTACGAGGCTGAACTGGCCGGGGTACGCTTGCGGGCACCCATGATGGCGATTCACACGGTGGCCGCGGGTGGCGGTTCAGTACTTAAATTCGATGGCCAGCGCCTGCGGGTTGGGCCCATATCCGCCGGAGCCAATCCCGGCCCCGCCTGCTATCGCCGGGGCGGTCCCCTGACCGTCACCGACGCCAATGTGTTGCTGGGACGGATTCAGCCTGCCCTGTTCCCTGAAGTGTTCGGCCCGGACAACACAGCGCCCCTGGACGCCGGTGTTGTGGCGGAACAATTCGCAGACCTAGCGACCCAGGTTCAGGCCGCGACAGGAACCAAGCGATCGCCGGAAGAGTTGGCCGAAGGCTTCCTGGCCATCGCCGTGGACAACATGGCAACCGCCATCAAGAAAATATCCATCCAGCGCGGCCACGACGTTGCCGACCATGTTCTAGTTTGTTTTGGCGGCGCGGCGGGGCAACACGCCTGTGACGTGGCTGATTCCTTGGGCATGACGCAAATCTTGGTGCCCGCCCACGCAGGGGTTCTGTCGGCGTTGGGCATCGGCATGGCCCAGATCACCGCCATCCGCGAGCAGACCATGGAAATCGCGCTGGGCCAATCGGCCACCGGAGCCATTGACGTAGTGTTGGATGGATTGGTGACAAAGGCCAGCGCATCGGTCCAGGCCCAGGGCATTCCTTCAGAGGAAATCCATGTGGCCCTGTCGGCTCAATTGCGATCCCCCGGATCGGACACAGCATTGGCGGTTCCTTTCGGGCCGGAAGAGGCAATGATCAAAAGTTTCCGGGCAGCGCACAGGAACCGCTTCGGCTTCGATCCCGATGACTCCCCGCCCATCTTGGCAACGCTGGTGGCGGAGGCCACGAGCGAAGCAGGCGCCGACGACCTGGCCAGGGTTGAGCCTTCAACGCTCTTAGCTGCGCCAATCGTTGATGCCGACGTATTCGTGGATGGCACATCGATTCCGGTACCGACGATCCGCCGGGATTACTTGGATGCCCCAGTGCCCGGCACCGCCCTGATCATCGAATCCCACGGCACCAATTTGATCGCTCCGGGATGGGTGGCGGAAACATCTGGGGATGGCGATTTACTGATCACCCGAACCGCCCGCAAGGCATCCAAAAAATCCTCCACTGATCTGGATCCGGTGCGCCTGGAAATTTTCAACAACCTGTTCATGTCGGTGGCGGAACAAATGGGCCAGGTATTGGAGAACACGGCGTCGTCCGTGAACATCAAAGAGCGACTGGATTTCAGTTGCGCCGTGTTCGACGCAGAAGGTGGGCTGGTGGCCAACGCCCCCCACATCCCCGTGCATTTGGGTTCCATGGCCCAAAGCGTTGCCGCGGTGATCGCCGATCAGGGCGAGCGCATCAACCCCGGCGATGTATTCGTGATGAATGCCCCAGACCAGGGCGGCACCCATTTGCCCGACATCACAGTCATTGCCCCGGTGTTCATCAACGATACAGCGGCCTGTTTCGTCGGCGCCCGGGGCCACCACGCCGACGTCGGAGGCATCACGCCTGGGTCGATGCCGCCAAATTCACGGACCATCGACGAAGAAGGCGTCGTGTTGCCGATCACCCGGTTAGTGGGGGACGGCAAATTCTTAGAAGCCGAACTGCGCCGCCGGTTGGCCGACGGGCCCTACCCTGCCCGCAACCCGGACCAGAACATCGCCGACCTGAAGGCCCAAGTGGCGGCTTGCGAAATGGGGGCAAGGGAAATGCGCCGCTTGGCCACTGAACACGGGCTTGATGTGGTGGCCGCCTATATGGCCCATGTGCAGGACAACGGTGAGGCCTGTGTACGCAATGCCTTGGCCGATGTTTCAGACAGCACCTTTACCTGCTCTTTGGACAATGACGACCCGGTGAAAGTCACCATAACCGTGGACCACGACACGCGATCCGCCACCATCGATTTCTCCGGGACCGCCCGCCAACGCTCCGACAATTTCAACGCCCCACCGGCCATCGCCCGGGCGGCTGTGCTGTACGTGTTCCGTACCTTGGTGGACGACGACATCCCCTTGAATTCCGGGTGCCTGAGACCTCTGACAATTTTGCTGCCCAAAGGGTCCATGGTTAACCCCGCCCACGATGCGGCGGTGGCGGCTGGCAACGTGGAAACTTCACAAATTATCTGCGACGCCTTGTTTGGCGCACTGGGCCTGTTGGCGGGATCCCAGGGCACCATGAACAACGTCACGTTTGGCGATGATCGCTTGCAATATTACGAGACCCTGTGCGGCGGCGCGGGTGCCGGGCCCGGCGTCAGAGGCGCCTCGGCCGTTCACACGCACATGACCAATTCCTGGCTGACAGACCCAGAAGTGCTGGAATCGCGGTTCCCGGTTGTGGTGGAAGCGTTCGGAATTCGCCGGGGATCAGGGGGCCAAGGAGCGACCCCAGGTGGCGACGGGGTCGTCAGACGATTGCGATTCCTGCAGCCCATGGCCGCGGCAATTTTGGCCGGGCGACGGCGCATTGCGCCCCATGGCTTGAACGGCGGATTTCCAGGAAAAACCGGCCGCAGTTGGGTCGAATTTGCCGGAGGGTCACGCAAGGAGCTGGGTGGCAGCGAGAGCGTTCGGGTGGCCAAAGACGATGTGTTGGTGATCAAAACCCCAGGCGGGGGTGGGTTCGGCAGCAAGTAGGCACGAAGCTTGCATTTAAAATCGCGTGCAAGATGCTCTGAATCTTCTGTTCGAACCAACTTCCTCCCAGTTGCTGGTCCAGGCCATGGCCCACCAGCACCAGGGAGACCTGGACCGTGCCGAATCCCTGGTGTTGCAGATTTTAGCCGACGACCCCGAAAACATTCCCGGTCTGACCGAATTGGGAGTCTTGAGCGCCGCCAACGGTGACTTTGAGAAAGCCGAGGCAATTTATAGGCAAGTGTTAAGCCTGGTGCCCGACGATGTGGGGGTACTGACCATTCTGGGCAATCTGTTGGTGAAAAGAAACGCCATCGGCGAAGCGTTATCGACTTTTCGCCAGGCTCTGAACCATCGGCCCGCCCATTGGCAGGCCAGTTTGGGCCTGGGCACGCTGCTGGTGGATCTGGGCTGCACCGAAGACGCCGTTTCCATTTACCGGGACGCCATCGCCGACCTGACCGCCATTCGTGCCGATGCTCCGGGATTGATCGAAGCACGTGCTGTTCTGGCAGAAATGCTTGTGGCCGTGGGGGACGAGACGGGTGCCCAAGAAATCACTCAAACCATCCTGGCACGGTTCCCGGACCACTGTCACGCATTGTGCGTCCTGGGCGCCCTGTTGGAGCGCAATAACCAGGCGGACTTCGCCGAACAAAGCTACGGCTTTGCGGCGAAATCTAATACCAGATCAGCGATGCCCCTGTTTCGCCTGGGGGCCCTGTTTGCCACCCAAAATCGGATTGAAGAAGCCACGGATGCGTTTTCCGAAGCCGTAAAGACCGACCCGGAAGACGCCGAGGCTCTGAGGTATTTCGCCGGTCATTTAGTAGGCCTTGGCCTGGAGGCCGAAGCCCAAACGGCATTTGAAGCGAGCTGGCAGTTGAAGCCATCAAAAGTTTCCACGGCGCTGCACCTGGCCGCCATTCATACCTCTAACGACCGCCATGATTTGGCCCTGGATTATCTTGTGGCGGCGTGGGAATTGCGGGCAGATTCACCGGAGTTCGGAAAATCTGTGGCGGTTTGCCTGATTCATTTGAGACGCCCAGAGGACGCGCTCGAAGTCTTGATGGCGGTAGCGAACGACCATCCCCAATTTGTCGATGCCCACCATTTGATTGGTCGTTTGGCGTTCGCCTTGGGTCGGCACGGTCAAGCCTTGGAGGCGAAAGGCACGGCGGTCGCTTTGGAACCGGAAAATTTCGGCCTGCGGATTTTATTGGCCCAAGCAGAGCGCGAAGTGGGCAGCAAATCTGCGGCCCTGGATCACATCAACCAGATTTTGGCAGCCGATCCCGAAAATCCCGCTGCGAAACTTTTGCAGGCTCGGTGGGTTTGAACCAGGGCATTGCGACCTAGGTCGCTACCCTAGCGCCGATAGACGTTCAGCGTTACTTCCAACCCATCCAAAAAGCGAAACACCCGGGACGAATTTGAGCCGAAATCGCCCGACCCATAAATTCCCCGGCTGTAAATCGCCAGGGTCGATCGGAAATTACCCTCGTCATAGAATTGCACGGTGAACACATCCGGCAAGCGCAACAACCGTGATCGTTGGATATAGACATACTGCATTTTTTCTTCGTCCGCTAACACCAGTTCCATGCGCGGCTCCAACGCGATCAGCTCGTCCCAGCGGGCCTTCAGTTGAGGGATCTCGGCATCAAAAATGGCGGTTCGGTCATTCAGTTCAGCGCACAAATCAAAAGTGGGGCACACCAGAAACCGATTGGGCCGGCGTTCCATACTGACCTCGGCGAAATCAATGAACGTTACCTCCCCCGGTTCGAACACGGCACGAAAGGGTTTTTCCCCCATTGGGGTCAACGCCATCACCGACACAATAAGGCCCGCGATTAGCATCACGCCCGTAAACCACCAACCAAAATGTTTCATTCACTGCTCTCCGCGAAAATCCGATCGATTTTTGCCGCCATGATGAAATCGTTTTCGTGCAGCCCACGGATTTTGTGGGTGAACAAAAGAATTTCAGCGTGCCCCCAGCCAAACGAAATATCCGGATGATGGCCCTCTGATTCGGCCAGTTCACCGACGCCGTTCACAAATTTCAGCGAAGTGGCGAAATCGTCAAAGGCGAATTTTCGGGTGACGTTGGTGGCGTCGTTGTTTAGGGCCCAGTCGGGAATCTGTGCCAGCAGGTCCCGGGCTTGGTCAGGAGTAAGGGGCGGAATTCCGCCTTTGCAGGGAGCGCATTCCTTGTCCAAAAGAGACATTGCAATCATTCGGTTTTCATATCAGGGCGGCCACACTGTAACGGCTCGGTGTTCACAAAACAAAACTCCTGGAGATTCGGAGGTCACAGGGAGGGGTTGGCGGATCACGGCGCGCCACTGTAACCTGAACCATGCCCTCTGTTTTGATCACCGGCGCCAACCGCGGCATTGGCTTGGAATTCGCACGTCAATACGCGGCGAACGGCTGGCGGGTGTTTGCTTGCTGCCGCGCCCTGGAAAAAGCGACCCCGTTGAACCAGTTGATGGCCGATCATCCTGGTGCTGTTTTCGTACACCCGATGGATGTCACCGATTCCGACGCGATTGCAGCGGTGGCCAGCACTTTGAAGCGTGAGGCAATCGACGTGCTGATCAACAACGCTGGCGTCGCCGGAGGCGGCGGTTCTGGACCGGTGGATTTCGACAATTTTACCCAAGTTTTGGCGGTCAATACGTTGGGGCCGGTGCGCGTAGCCGAGGCATTCGCCGACCATGTAGCCACCAGTAACCTCAAAACCATGGTCTCGATCACCAGCGGCATGGGGAGTATCAACGACAATGGTTCAGGTGGGTATTTGGCCTATCGCACTTCCAAAGCCGCCCTGAACATGGCCGTGCGAACCTTGGCCCATGATTTTTCGAACCGCCTGGTTATCGCCATCGCGCTGAACCCGGGATGGGTCAAAACCGATATGGGCGGGAGCGGTGCAACGAGAACGCCTGAGGACTCTGTCGCGGCCATGCGAAAAGTTATAGACGGGCTGGGGCCGCAAGATACTGGCAAATTTTTCAATCACAGCGGAGAGGAATTTCCGTGGTAAAGCGCGTTCTAGGATCAGTATTCGCCGCCGTTCTGTTCGCCGCGATTGGGTTTTCCTGTGGTGCAGTGGCCCAGGGGAAATGGACCCAAGGCGCACCGATGCCCACACCACGATCCGAAATCGTCGCTGCCGCATTGAACGGATTGATCTATGTGGTGGGGGGCCTAACCCGCCAGGGCGGGCTGACAACCTTTGAAGCACTTGATCCCGCTACCAACACCTGGATTGTGTTGCCACCGATCCCTGAAGCCCGCCATCACACCGCCATCGCGGCATTGGATGGCCGCATTTATGTGACGGGTGGCTTTGGCCGCATCGGCTTTGGCCGGGTGTTGAACACCACCTGGGTCTACGAGCCAGAATCTGGCCAATGGAGCAAGGCAACGCCAATGCCTGGAGACCGGGCGTCCCATGCCATGGCTGTGGCCGACGGAAAATTGTTCGTACTGGGCGGTGTCGCCGACGTACCCCAATCGGTGTGGTCCTATGATCCCGCCACCGCCACTTGGGATACGTCGTGGACTCCCATCCCAAATATTCGCGAGCACACTTCCGCTGCTGCGCTCGATGGTAAAATCTATGTCATGGGTGGCCGTTGGTCCCGGGGAAATCTGAATGTGGCTTCGTTTTTTAACCCCAAAGCCAACACCTGGACCCGGCTACCGAACATGCCCAGTTCCCGCGGCGGCCTGACTGCTGGCACTGTGAACGGGCGGATTCATGTGACCGGCGGCGAGGAATTGGGAGGCGGTTTGACGTTTAATGCCCACGAAGTCTTTGATCCGGTCACCGGTACATGGGAGGTATTGGCGCCGCTGCCAACGGCGCGCCACGGGTTGGCTTCAGCAACTGTTAACGGTATTTGGTATGTAATTGGTGGTGCTACCGGAGCAGGTGGGTTGACCTATACGACCCTGTCGAATGGCGTCGAAGTTTTTGTTCCGGCACCCAATAACTAGGACCGATCGATCTTGGGAAAAACCGAAGCACGCAAACGCGTCGAAGAGGAGCTGGAACAGCGCGGCATGTTGCTGGTGGAGGGTAGTATCGATTTTCCCTCCGTTGCCGGGTTACAGGCGGACAACCCCGGCAAGGTCGGCGGGTTTTCGTGGGATTCGGCTCCCGCCCACGCGCTGGCCCAAGACCTCGTCCAACAACGCAATGTGGTTCGCGTCAATCTGTATCAGGGCATGGACACACTGGTACATAAACGTATGTGGTCAGCCCTGGATGCCATCGCCACCTTTAATGTTGAAGCCGTGGTGGCGGGGGCTGCTGGGGTGAAACCGAAAAAATTGTATTTCGCAGTTCAGGATGACCCGGGCATTTCCAGCGAGGCACTGAAAGCCGAATTCGAGCAAGATGGCGGCGGTCCAGGGTACGGGTTCGTCCTGGCCGACCTTCAATCCTTGTTGTGTATTGTGAACGAGGCCCGCACGGATACCCCGTCCTCCTTGCCCTCCGATATGGTTTGGTACCACTGGAAGCGCGGCCAGGTCAGCCGCATGCTTGGATCTGGCGCGCCGCAGCCGATTGAGGAAGCCCTTCAGACTTTGATGTCAGCGCTACCGGACCTCGACGCCAAACCCGTGGCGGCATTCCCCTGTCTAAAACTGGCAACCAAAAAAACCAGCAGCTAGACCAGGCCACCCCCACCCGGCCTCCCCCGCCCGCGGGAAGGTGAAGCGTTTTCTAACTTAACCAGCGACAGTCCTCCTTACCCGCCCGCAGGAAAGGTGAAAAGTTTCCATCTTTAGACCGAGAAGTAGCTGGCCTGGGGGTGCACGAGGACCAACGCTGACGTCGATTGTTCCGGATGGAGTTGATCTTCGTCGGCCATGCGGATGCCCATAGCGTCCGCTCCCAAAAGTTCCAGCAACACCCGTTGATCGCCCAAATTCGGGCACGCGGGATAGCCGAACGAATAGCGCGCGCCGCGATATTGCTGCTTTAACAGCTTTCGCGTCTCTCGCGCGTCTTCGTCGCCAAATCCCAATTCCGTGCGAATGCATTTGTGGATGTATTCCGCCAGGGCCTCAGTCATTTCAATGCCGAATCCATGGAGGTATAAATAATCCTGGTAATTATCTGCTTCGAAAATTTCCCGGGCGGCTTTGGAAACCCGCTGGCCCATGGTCACCACTTGCAGGCCCACCACGCTGCGTTGGTCGGCATCCACGTCTTTGACGAAATCGGCAATGCACAGGCCGTCTTTTTTGTCCTGGCGGGGTAACGAAAACCGCGCAGCCTCGGTGGAGCCATCCTCGTTAAACAAGATCAGATCATTGCCCTGGGCCGCTGCTTTCCAATAGCCGTAGGACGCGGCGGGTTGGAGAATTTTTTCGCGGATGGATTGCTCGGCCACCCGGTTGACGATGGGCCTTAATTCCTTTGCCGCCCACGCATCGAATTCCTTGCGGCTGCGTCCCTGCTTTTTGTAACCCCATTGAAATTGATACAGCATGGTTTCGTTCAGGTAGGGCATCAGGGTTTTGACGTTGATACCGCTGATCTGTTTCGGCCCCCAGAAGGGCGGCTCCGGCGGGTCCACATTGCGGTTCAACTCATTGCGGCGAATTTTTACCTCTTTCACATCAACAGGGCGCTGTTCCCCACTCGGTTGACCCAGACGGCGTTTAGATTTGGGCTTGTTCGCAGCCTTTTCCTTGATCTCTGCCAACAGGTCGTCAAAGGTGCCTTCGGCCACGTGGTTCATGAGGCCTAAGCCCGAAAACGCATCCCGGGCATAGGCCACCCGACCGGCCCCATAGGCGGTAACGCAATCGTCTTCCACATAGGCGCGGGTCAGCGCCGCACCGCCCAAGAACACCGGGACATCGATGCCTTCCCGGGTCATTTCTTCCAGGTTTTCACGCATGACCACTGTGGATTTCACCAACAGGCCGGACATGCCAACGGCGTCGGCGCCGGCTTCCCGGGCAGCGTCCATGATCGCCGCCACCGGCTGTTTGATGCCGAGATTCACCACCTTGTAGCCGTTGTTGGTGAGGATGATATCCACCAAGTTTTTGCCGATGTCGTGAACGTCGCCGCGCACTGTGGCCAAAACAATGGTCCCCCGTTGGGCGCCTTCGTCTTTTTCCATGTGCGGTTCTAAATGGGCCACTGCGGCCTTCATGGTTTCCGCCGACTGCAACACAAACGGCAGCTGCATTTGCCCCGATCCAAACAAATCACCCACCACCTTCATGCCGTCCAGCAAAGTGTTATTGATGATGTCCAGGGGCGCGCGCTTTTTCATCGCTTCATCCAGGTCATCTTCCAGACCTTTGCGGTCGCCCTCGACGATGCGTAGCTTCAAGCGTTCTTCCACATCCTTTGGGCGTTCCTGGACCTTTGCTTTTTGCTCTTTGCGATCTTCGAACAACGCCATAAAGGCATGGAGGGGGTCATAGCCTTCCCGGCGGCGATCAAAGATCAAATCCTCGGCGACTTTGACTTCTTCGGCGGGAATTTTGTGCAACGGAACAATGCGCGAAACGTGGACGATGGCGCCGGTCATTCCGCGCTTCAACGCATGATCCAGATACACCGAATTCAACACATGGCGCGCGGGGGGATTCAAGCCAAAGGAGATATTGGAAAGCCCCAGAATGATTTGGCAGTCGGGCAATTCGTTTGCAATACGTTCGATGGCGTCCAAGGTTTCCAAGCCCAGTTTGCGGTCATCCTCGTTGCCGGTGCAGATCGTGAAAGTCAGGGGGTCGAACAATAAATCTGACGGACTGAGCTTGTGCTGGACCGTCGCAAATTCGAATAAACGCTTGGCGACGGCCATCTTGGAGTCCGCGTCCTTGGCCATGCCGTCTTCGTCGATGGTCAAGGCGATAACCGCCGCGCCGAACCGTTCCGCCAAGACCAATCGCTTGTGAGCGGGGTCTTCGCCGTCTTCGAAATTGATTGAATTGATCACCGCCTTGCCGGCGTATAGGCCCAAAGCTTTTTCCAACACTGGATATTCCGTGGAATCGATCACCAGCGGGGCGTTCACTGCACCACGCATCCGGATCAATACCTCGGTCATATCCGACACTTCGTCACGGCCGACAAAGGCTGTGCAGACGTCCAGGGCATGGGAGCCGACTTTTTCTTGGTCCTTGGCGATGGCGATGCAGCCGTCCCAATCTTTGGCGTCCTGCAGTTCACGAAACTTTTTTGAGCCGTTGGCATTGCAGCGCTCGCCGATGGACAGATAGGCGTTTTCCTGGCGGTACTCCACTTGGGTGTAAAGGGACGCCAAGGCTGGAACCCAATGGTGTTCCCGGCGCACCGGCACTGGTCGCAATTCACCGTCGGCGTGGCTGCGCAGCATGGCGTCCAGGGACTCAATATGCGGTCCGGTGGTGCCACAGCAACCGCCAATCATCGAGACCCCGTTTTCGAAGGCAAAGCGTTCGAGCCACCGGGTGATTTCTTCTGGCCCCAGGGGATATTTAGTTTGGCCGTCCACCAATTCCGGCAGCCCGGCATTGGGCTGGACCGAAATATGTTTCGGCCAATGGTCGGTCAGCCAGCGCACATGTTCGGCCATTTCCTGGGGGCCGGTGGCGCAGTTCAGACCAAGTGAGTCCACGTCCATGGCTTCGATCGCCGTGGCCACGGCCGAAATATCCGCGCCCACCAACATGGCTCCAGTGGTTTCGATGGTCGCCTGAACCAAGATTGGCGTGTCGGAATTGGCCCCCGCCCGGGCAATTTTGGCACCGTTAATCGCCGCCTTGATTTGCAGCGGATCCTGAGTGGTCTCAATCAGAATGGCGTCGACCCCACCGTCGATCAACCCGGCCGCCTGGAGGGTAAACGCGTCTTCCAATTCCAAATAACCAATGTGGCCCAGGCTGGGGAGCCGAGTGCCGGGGCCAATGGATCCCAAAACAAACCGTGTGCGCCCATCGCCATCAAATTCCGCCACCGCTTCCCGGGCAAGTTCTGCCGCGCGCTGGTTGATCCAGTGGGCTTCATCAGCCAACCCAAATTCCCCCAAAGTAATGGGAGATCCGCCGAAGGAATTGGTTTGGACCATGTCCGAGCCGGCCGCCAAATAGGTCATGTGAATTTCACGAACCATGTCTGGGCGGCTTTTATTCAGGATTTCGGTGCAGTTTTCTTGGCCCAGATAATCCGTTTCCAGGTCCAAATCCCTTGCCTGTACTTGGGTGCCCATGGCGCCGTCGCACAACAAAATGTGCTGAGACAAATGATCGAGAAAGTTACTCATCTGTGGCGAAATCCTGGTTGGTTGGCCTTAGCGTGGTGCCCGCCGCCGATCGGCGGCAAGGCCCACAGAATGGCAAATGGCGAACGTCAGTTCGGCCCGGTTTAACGTATAAAAGTGAAAGAATTTAATTCCGCGGTCCAAAAGTTCTTGGCATTGGACGGCAGCCAGATCGGACGCCACTTGGCGCCGGGTTTCCGGGTCGTCTTCAAGCCCCGCGAAGGCATCGGCCATGCTCGGGGGAATCGCCGCCCCGCACTGGTCAGCGAACTGCACCACACTGGTGAAATTTGTCACCGGCATAATGCCAGGGACGACGGGCACATCGATCCCCGCCGCGGTGGCGCGATCCACGAACCGTAAATATTTGTCGTTGTCGAAAAAGAATTGCGTGATGGCACGGGTCGCACCTGCGTCCACCTTGGCTTTCAGCACATCCAAATCGGCATCTGCACTGGCCGCCTCTGGGTGGACTTCAGGATATGCCGCGACGCTGATTTCAAAATCAGCAACCCGTTTCAAGCCAGCCACAAGATCGGCAGCATAAGCATATCCGCCATCATGCGGTTGATAGCGGGCTTCACCGTCGGGGGGATCACCGCGCAAGGCCACCACATGGCGAATGCCACTGTCCCAATACGCCTTGGCTACCTGGTCGACTTCTGCCCGGTTAGCCCCGACACACGTTAGATGGGCGGCGGTGGCCAGTGGGGTTTCACCCTGGATACGCCGCACGGTGTTGTGTGTGCGCTCCCGCGTCGTGCCCCCCGCCCCATAGGTCACTGAAACAAATTTTGGCTTCAGGGGGATCAATCGTTTGATCGAAGACCACAGGGTTTTCTCCATCTTCTCCGTTTTGGGCGGAAAAAACTCGAGGGAAACCCAGGGCGCATCGCTGGTGGCATCGGCACTTGGTTCCGTCATCACGTGACCTCGATTTGGGGTGCGTCGGCGGGCCAGATGGTGACCGTCAAAGGATCACCGGCAAGATCGATGGCGGCGCCCGGGTTTAGCCCAGCGGATTTGAACCATCCCGCAACTTCGTCGTGGGCGAAGCCTAGGCGACGATGGGCGTGCTGATCCCGCAACGCTTCGATATCGTGGGGGGCAAAATCCACGACCGCCACCCGTCCCCCGGGGCGCAACACCCTGGCCGCTTCGCGGATCACTGATTGGGGATCGTCGGCGTAACGTAGAACCTGGTGAACCGTCACGGCGTCGACAGAATGAGAAGGGATCGGCAGCGTGTACATATCCCCATGGCGAACCTGGCAATTTTCCAAACCCGCTGCATCCAGCTTGGCTCGCGCCACGGCCAGCATTTCCCGGTTCAAATCGACGCCGACCCCCTTTGCCACGCGGCGGCCGAACAGCTCCAACATGCGCCCGGTTCCCGTCCCGATATCCAGGAATTCATTGAATTTCAACGGGTCAAAAACATCGGTCAACGCCGCTTCCACATCTTTTTCCGGTACGTAAAGGGAGCGGATTTCATCCCATTGGCTGGCGTTGGCGCGAAAATATTTTTCAGCGGCCTCCAATCGTGCCGCCTTCACGTCCGCCAAGCGCTCCAAATCCCGGGCCACATCCGGGTCATCATCGGAAATTAGAGCGGCCAATGTTCGCGACAATATGCCGCCATCCGCACGCTCTGCCAGCCGATAAAAAGCCCATGTCCCTTCGCGGAACCGATCCACAAGGCCCGCATCGCACAAAAGTTTTAGATGCCGAGAAACCCTGGGCTGGCTCTGACCCAATATTTGGGTGAAATCTGAAACTGTAAATTCGCCCCGGGCACACAAGGACAGCAGCCGCAGGCGGGTTGGTTCCCCCGCCGCGCGCAAACCATTCAGTAGAAATTCGGATTTCATGAATCAAATATAAACATATCTTTATGTATTGGTCCAGCTCAAGCCTAAATGGAATTTGAATCGGAAACGGATCGATCCCGAAACAAAAGTGCGCTATAAATGCAACATGCACACCGAATGCGCCGGTTCATCTAGCGTCTGCGGGTGGAATCACTACCTGCCCTGTGATAGCCACATTGGCTGGCAGCGAGGTTTCAGGCTGAACTGAGGGCAATTTCAGTCTGAATTAATCATGAAATTACGGTCGTCTGGATACAATCCACATATCCGTTCGGCATCGTCGGAAATGCAGGCGCCAAAGTATGGCCAATCGACCTACCCGCGGCTGGAGATTTATCGCCCTCGCCCTGACGGCGATGGTGATTGCTGGGTGTGCGTCCCTGCCCGAAGATCCGATCGAGCGGGAAATTTTTCTGGGAACGAACGATCCTCTGGAGCCCATGAATCGGGCTGTATTCGCCTTTAACCTGCAAGTCGACAAGTACGCATTGGAGCCGCTGGCAAAGGGCTATCGCGCTACCATCCCTGAATTCGGTAGGGAGATGGTCAGTAATTTCTTCCACAATTTGAAATCGCCAGTGATTTTCATCAATGATTTGCTGCAATTCAAGCCACAACGCGCCTATGAAACGGCAGTTCGATTTTTCGTCAATTCCACGGTTGGCATTGGTGGGCTTTTCGATATCGCCCCCGTCGAAGCCCACGATGAAGATTTGGGCCAAACATTCGCCATATGGGGTGCCGAGGAAGGGGCGTACATCGTGCTGCCCATTCTGGGGCCGACAAATTTTCGTGATTTGACCGGCATGGCTGGAGACAGGTTATTTGATCCATTCTCTTATTTGAACGACACGAACCAAGCGCAAAATGCCTTTTATGGACGCACTATGGTGGAAGGGGTCGACGACAGATCCCGGAACATTGAAACCTTCGATGACCTGGAGCGAAATTCGTTTGATTTGTATGCCACATTCCGCAGCCTGTACCGGCAACAACGAGAATTTGAAATACGGAACGGTGCCCCAGAGCCGTTTGAAGCTTTTGATTTCAACGATCCCGGAGACGGCGGCGGCGGCGGAGGTTTGCGAATCGTGATCCCAGGCCCGCGTTGACAATGACCCAAACACTTTCCCATTTCATACGGATGCTGACGATGGCAACGGTGGCCGGGGTGATGCTGGCAAGTGTCGGCACCACCTCTGTTCGCGCCGACGCTGCGGCGGCTGAAAAAGCGCTGGGATTTATCGAAGTTCTGACAGTCGAAGCGCTGGGATTATTGGGCGAGAACAACCCGGATGACGCCGCGTTCGAGGACCAATTCCGAACCTTTATCATGAAGGGCTTTGACGTGCCTTTTGTTGGCCGCGTTGCACTGGGGACCTATTGGCGCCGCGCCAGCCAAGAACAACAGACCGAATACCAAATCCTGTTCAGGGACTATATCGTCAAAACCTATGCTGAGCGGTTCAGGTTGTTTTCCGGGGAGACCTTGGAAGTCACCGACGTGGTTGAAGTAGACGAGGACGAAACCATCGTCCGCACCGAGATCGTCCACCCCGACGATCCGAATATTTCGGTGGATTGGCACGTTCGTACCAGAGCCGAATCAACCTTGATTTTGGATGTCATTATCGAGGGTCTGCGCCTGACCCGAACGCTCAACGAGGAATTCTCAGACATCATCCGGGTCGGTGGCGGCGACGTCGAAGTTCTGCTGAAGCTCCTCCGCGACCACGCGACCTAGTTCAGACCGCGCCCTCTGGGGCGCGTGAATCTGAACGTCCTTACTGAGTGCCGATTCTTCTCTGCCGATCTTCTTCATAGGCTTGATAATTGCCTTCGAACCACTCCACATGAGAGTCCCCTTCGAACGCCACAATGTGGGTGGAGATGCGGTCTAAGAACCATCGGTCATGGCTGATGACCAAGATGCAGCCACCAAATTCCACCAGTGCGTCTTCCAAGGCTCGTAGGGTATCCACGTCCAAATCATTGGTGGGCTCGTCCAGCAGCAGAAAATTGGCGCCGGTTTTTAGCATCTTGGCTAGATGCACCCGATTGCGTTCACCGCCGGATAGACGGCCCACCTTGGCCTGCTGGTCGCTGCCTTTGAAATTGAACGTCCCCACATATGCCCGGGATGGGACCGAGCGATTGCCCAGTATGATTTCGTCCAGCCCGTCGGAGATTTCCTCCCATACTGTTTTTGCGGAATCCAGGGCGTTGCGGGATTGGTCGACAAACCCCACTCTCACGGTTTCCCCCAATGTAAAGGTTCCGGAATCGGGCTGCTCTTGACCAGTTATCATCTTGGCCAACGTGGTTTTGCCGGCACCGTTCGGGCCGATCACGCCGACAATGGCGCCGCGCGGGATGCGGAAAGACAAATTCTTGATCAGCGTGCGACCCTCGAACCCTTTGGAAACATCCACGGCGTCCACCACAATGTCACCCAGCCGCGGTCCGGCGGGAATGGAGATTTGCGCCTTCGAAATCTGAGCTTCGTGCTCGGCGGAAATCAAATTCTCATAAGCGCTCAGACGGGCCTTGCCCTTTGCTTGGCGGGCCCGTGGCGATTGCCGGATCCAATCCAGTTCCCGGGCCAGGGTGCGGGCACGGGCATCGTCCTCTTTGCCCTCTTGCGCCAAGCGGCGTTCTTTTTGTTCCAACCAGCCTGAATAATTGCCCTCATAGGGGATGCCTTGGCCGCGATCCAATTCGAGAATCCATCCAGCGACATTGTCCAGGAAATAGCGATCATGGGTTACGGCCACCACGGTACCCTTGTAATCGTCCAAAAATTTTTCCAGCCAGCCGACGGATTCCGCATCCAAGTGATTCGTCGGCTCGTCCAACAGCAACAAATCTGGGCTCTGCAACAACAGCCGCGCCAAAGCCACCCGGCGACGTTCGCCCCCGGATAATTTGGTGACATCGGCATCGCCTGGCGGGCAGCGCAACGCCTCCATGGCCATCTCCAATGTGCGCTCCAATTCCCAGCCGTTGACCGCTTCGATGTTGTCCTGTAGCTCGCCTTGTTCAACAATCAACGCATTCATTTCGTCGGCGCTCATGGGCTCGGCGAACTTTGCGTTCACCGCTTCGAAACGGTCCAACAGTGCCTTGGTTTCCGCCACCCCTTGGGAAACATTGCCGACCACATCCAATTCCGGATCAAGCTCCGGTTCCTGGGGCAAATACCCAACCCGAACGCCTTCAGCCGCCCATGCCTCGCCCACGAATTCGGTTTCCAGCCCCGCCATTATTTTCAGCAGAGTGGATTTACCCGCGCCGTTGTACCCAAGAACGCCGATTTTAGCGCCGGGGAAAAAGCTCAGATTGATATTTTGCAGAACTTGTCGGCCGCCTGGGTACGTTTTTCCCAGGCCTTTCATCACGTAAATGTACTGGTACGAAGCCATGAGCTATGAGGTGCTTTCGATTAAAAATATTTTGTGAGATGGCCATAAGGCCGGGACCGTGCAAAGCAGCTAAGGGGCGTCGGTGTCAATACCGATGGTGTCGGTGATGTTGGTGGCACCAAGGTCCGTGCCCGTCAATTCCGCTTTTGTAAGGCCGGCACCGGTGAGATTAGCGGGCCGACGATCTGACGCGGGTCGCCCTGCCCCGCCGTCAATCAAGGCGGTGCCGAAATTGCTTTTTGTCAGTTTTGCACCGCGAAGGGTCGCGCCGCTTAAATCCGCACCGCCAAAAATTGCAAAAGCGTAAATCCGTTCCCATCAGATTAGCCCCAGCCAAATTGGCCAAGATAGAATCGTAATGGGCCATCCACGCCCAGGATAAATTGCAGTTCCGCAAAATGCCGCCGCTTTGATACGATCCTGACAGTTTGGCATCACTCAGATCCGCCCGGGCACCTTCGGCACTATTGGAATCCACCCAAAGAGCCTGATCGCGCAAAGCCACCTGAAGATGCTGCGAAAGCCGAGCGGTTCCCAAAATCACCTTTGCGTCTTCCATGATTGCTTGGTCGAAATCAATATCCACCAGCAACGCCCCGCGCTAATTAGTCCCGCGAAAGCTAGCCCCGGCCACGTTAGCACCGGACAAAATCACGGCGGTGAAGTTCGCACCGTCCAATGTGGCATCCGCGGCTTGTGCCTCGGATAGATCGGCACCCCGGGCATCAATCCCCGACATGTCCGCATGGCGCAGAACGGCCCCGGTCAGGGAGGCGTAACGGGCCGACCTCCCGGGAATATCGGATATTTCGCCCCGCGGACGGGACCGTGGACCCCGTGGTATCGTTGCCCCAGTGAACGACCAAGACTCACCGAACACTGACTATTCTGCGGCCCTGACCGGCGGCGTGCGGGGAGTTGTGGCCCAGGCCACTGCCGCTCTCAGCAGATCAACGCTTCCGGCTATGGTGCAAGGTCTGATCGCCGTGGGCGACACCACCCTGGCCGCACTGACCGCCAATGACCCTCCAGCCGAGCCCTTGGCCTGTGGCGAAGGCTGCGCCTATTGCTGCAGGGTCCAAGTCCAGGTTTCGATCATCGAGGTATTGAACATTGCCCATGGCCTGATCGAAAAGCTTTCGGTCGATGACCTGTCCGCCCTGAAATCCCGCATTGCCGTGGTGGACGATCAAACCCACGGGATGACCCATAAGGAGCGCGGGGTCTTGGCGTTGCCCTGCCCCTTGCTGAGCGACGAGCGATGTTCGGTTTACGACACCCGGCCGTTCGTGTGCCGGGCGGCAAATTCTGTCGATGTGGAACAATGCCGGATCATGCTGGCGGAGGGCGCCAACACTCAAGTCACCAGTTACGAACACCAAAAGACCGTGTACGCAACGATTGGGGCCGCCGCTGCCGCTGGCTTGGCCGACGGCCAGCGGGCAGCGGGCGTTGAAGGCGATCCCGGCGGAGTGGTTTTAGAACTCGCTTCCGCACTGCGGTTGGCGTTAGCCCACGCCGATCCAATCACATCCTGGGTGGACGGGGCGCTGGATTTTACCGAAGCTCAGGCTCAAAGACTCTGATTACCGAATTGGCCTATTGGATTGGCGCTACCGCGAAGATCACACCGAACGGCTGGCTATAAATTACCACCGACCGATAGGTGCCGATGCTCCCGGGCACAGGATAATTGTGGTTTCCTAGGTGGGCCTTCAGAGGCCCCAAATCCAAAAACCCCGCGGTCTGAATCTGTTCCGCGGATTGGGGGCTGCGTATTTTGACCAAATAGACATGCAATCCGGGGCCAACGGCGATGTCACCGTCGGCAATGCGCAGAACCAAATCATCATTTCCCAAATCGAAAATCGTGGCGTTGCCGCTGGCTGGGTGCAACGCGTCGGTGCCTGCCAAGTCGCCGGAGCGCATCGGGTAGGGCATTTCCATAGGATCTGGTGAATCCAAGCCTTCATTCAAAGACACTTTTGGCCAACCCACAGCCTCGGCCGTTAGCCGGCGTTCGAATTCGGCCTTTTCCTCCGCCGACATTTGGGCCAATTGTTCGGCGCTGGGGATTTTGAAGTCCTGGGCGACGGCACTTGGCCCCGCCCAGACCATCGCCGCCACGGCCGCCACGGCCGCCACGGCCGCCGCGAAGAGCACAGATTTGAACCACGGTCCAATCACCATCACAAAATCCTCATAGGCAATCAGTACCAGACCACCCTAGTATTCTTTACCGTAATCTCTGAGGAAATTTTGGCGGCACTTTTGAAACACTCTAAGTTTGCCCGATGCTGCACGCTGGCTAAATTGTCCCGATGCTTCGCGCTGGCAATCCTTGCGGCGGGCTTGGCCACCTCGCCCGCCAGAGCCCAAGGCCCAGCCGGGCCAATCGTCCCATGTGGAGATGCGGTGCCCCAACTTCCCACTGTTGGCGAACCGCCGGTGGTGAAAATTTGGTACGGGGAGGATCTGGAATTATGGACGCCGCCTCGCTGCACCGGGTGGGAGCCCATCGAATTCAATGTTTTGATCGCCACATCGGGGCGGTTTAAACACACCGGCACCATGGCAGAACTGCTTCATCGTTTGGGGGCGGTATCGGCGATGCGCGGGGTCCAATACTGGTCCCACACCCGGGAAACTTGGCGTCTGTTGGTCTTGGACGCCGATGCCCTGAACTCCCCAGATCCCAACGATATTCGCGGCGATTTCACCGATGCGGAATTGGTCCCCGGCCGGGATCATTTTCTGTGGCAGCACGAAAACACCCCGGCAGGAAAATTAGTCTATCGCCTGAACGTTTTAGAGCGCGATGACATCAGAGCAATCCTGGCACTGGAAAACACCGAGGCCCTGACATACCTGTTTGTCACCGTGTTCAACGCTGGCGAATACCAATTCCTGTATTTCTTTGATCGGGAATCCGACGATACCTGGCGGTATTATTCCTTGGTGCGCGTGGGGGCCAGTTTTAATCCTCTGGTGCGCCAAGGCGGCCCCAGTTATATCAACCGCTCCGTCGCCATGTTTCGGCATTTCGCCGGCATACCCACCGACCTTGAACCCCCGGTGGCCCCATGAGTTCCGGGCCCAACCGGCGGCTACGATTGCCGGTGGAGACGGCCCTGGTGGGTGGGGTCAGCTTATTGATCTTGGCAGCCGTCGGCGGGGTCATCCTGATTACCTTTTTCACCGCCCGGGCAAGCACTTTGGAACTGTTGAGCGATCGCGCTGATCTGGGTTTAGAGTTGTTGGAAACCCGCATTCGCGGACAATTGGATCCGATTACCGATGTGGGCAATGGTCTGGCCACCTTAATTGGCGACGGCGAACTGAACCCCATGGACAGGGATCAAGTCCAGGCCGCGTTCCAGGGCACGCTCAGCGCCGTGCCCCAGGCCAAGGCTGTCATTTATGTAGGCACCGATCTACAGCCCGGCCCGGGCGAGCCGCGGCGAAGAGCCATTGTTGGAAGTCATCGAGACCGGCATTTCCATCGTCGCCATGGGCGGGCATGACCTACACCATGGACGGGGCTAAAATCTCTGAGGGGTCGGCGGAGCCCGTTGCGGAAGAACCCACCGAGTCAGACGACGGTGACATGGGCATTCGTAAAATTCTCGACCATGTGCGCGAGGAAATTGCGGGATCATGTTGCTATGGCTAAAACGTTCCGAGTTTTTCAGCCCCAAGGGGAAACGAGGCCCAGGTCAAATCGCGCTGACGATGGCGTCAGCCAATGCCTGAACGTTGGGCGGGCGAATCATGGAAACATGATTTCCTGGCACCGGAATAATTTGGACCGGCTGCGCCGTGTGCTGCTGCCACCCCAAGTCCGGCGGGCGAGCAAGACTTCCTGGGCCCGAATTGCTGCCGGACATTTTTGCTTCTGCCCTAAACACCAGGACCCGCCCAGGGTATCGGCCCCCCGCGTATTCTCCGGTGATGCGGTTGTGGTCCAGCATCAGTTTCAGAAATCCCTGAAACTCTTCGACCTTGGTGGCCTCAGGCGCCAACTCGTATGCTTTGAATTTGTCGAGAAACAGACCGGTTGATTGCTCCATGGTGCTTGCCGCCAGCAGTTCTTTGGACAATCCGATGTCTTGGCCCACAAGTTCCGAGACCTTAGTCGCGAACACAAAAAGTTTGGAAGCCAAATCCTCCGAACCGGGGGTCAAATCGCTGCCCAGATTGGGCGCGATCTGATCGAGCACGGCGACTATGGGGGCGACACCTTTCCTTTGATGATAAAGGCGCGCCATTTCAAAGGCGGCGAGCGCCCCCATTGACCAACCCCCCAAAATTGGGGCGTCGTCGTGGCCAATATCAGGCATCGCATCCATGTAGTGTTCCGCCATCTCCGCGATGGACCCGGGCGCAACACCGCCTTTTCCAAGCGCTGCCTGCAATCCCCAAAACGGTATCTCGGTGCCCAGGCAACGGGCCAAATCGTAATAGCAAAGTACATTTCCCCCGGCGGGATGGACGAAAACGCACGGGGATTTGTCTCCCTTGGGCTGAATGGAGACAAGGGGCGTGGCGGCTGGGGCATCGGCATCCGCCCGCAACAGGTCGGCCAATCTTCGAATCGATCCGTGTTCGAACACAGCCGAAAGCGGAATGCTGCGGTCGAATTTCTGGTGAATCGCGGCCATCAATCGCACCGCCAGCAAGGAATGCCCGCCCGATTCGAAAAATCCATCATCAATGCTGATTTCTTCAATCTCCAAAACCTCCTGCCAAAGTTTCAGCAGCTCCAATTCCCACGTATCGCGCGGTGGCCCGCCAGCATTTTTTTCCGTCTCAAAGTTAGATTGGGTAAGGGCCCCGTGGTCGATTTTGCCGTTTGGCGTTAGCGGAATGGCTTCGGGGAAAGCGAAGGAATTTGGAATCATGTAACCCGGCAGCCGAGATTTCAGATACCGAGTCATGGTTTGGGCGCCAACTTCCGATCCCGCCCGACGGTGGACGTATGCTGACAGCCGACTCGTAGGGCCCTTGTCCGGTGGCGGCAGAACAACCGCCTGTTGCACGTCCGGGAGAGATAAAATCGCCTGTTCAATCTCTTCCAAGTCCACACGAAATCCTCGGATCTTTATCTGACGGTCGACCCGGCCAAGAAATTCGATCGCGCCGTTTTCCAACTTTCGGCCTCGGTCGCCGCTGCGGTATAGGCGCTCCCCGGGGATCCAAGGATTGGCCTGGAATTTTTCGGCGGTCCATTCGGGACGATTCAGATATCCCCGGGCAACCGTTGGGCCACCGATATAAATTTCCCCATGGATTCCGTCCGGAACCGGCTGGCCCTGACCGTCCAGCACATACGCCCGGGCGGCACCGATGGGAAACCCCAGGGGCACAGTGCTGCCAGAAAACGAGCCGTTGTTCGGCACCTCATAGGCCAGCACGCCAACTGTAGTTTCGCTCGGGCCATAGTGGTTAAGTATCCGCAGCGCGGGGGACAGGGTACGGATTTCCTGAATTAATTCCGGCGGGCATGCCTCACCACCCAGCACCAGAAGCTTGGCCGGCAGCAGTGCGGGGGACTGGCTGGGGCCCATCAAAGCGCGAAGATGGGCAGGAACAATCTTCAAGCAATCCACGGGACGGCGGCCAAAGTATTCGCCCAGCGCTACCGCGTCCGTGGCGATTACCTCGGGGACCAACACCACGCAACCGCCATTTAACAAGGGCGGGAAAAGCATTGTGTGGCCAAGGTCCGCGGCGGCGGAGGTGACGGTGGCAAAGCGGTCGCCCGCGCCCAGGCCCATAACAGCCCAAATGCCTTCGCAATAATGGGCCAGATGGCCGTGCTCGACCTCGATCCCCTTGGGTGCCCCCGTGCTGCCGGATGTGTACACAATATAGGCGAGGTGCCCCGAGCCCCCATCCAACCCATCGCCGTCGGCCAAATCGGCCGGGTCCTGGGCGTCAACGGCGTCGGTGCATTCGTCCAGGTTTATGGCAGTGACGGTTTCCAGGATTTCCTCCAAACCCGTGTTGAGGTCCGAAATTGACAGAAGGAAATTTGCACCGGCGTCCCGCAGCATCGCCGCCATTCTTTGGGGCGGATTTATGGGATCCATGGCAACAAAGTGACCGCCCAACTTCCATACTGCCAACACCCCAACCAGCAATCCCGGCGATCGTGGCAACAGCAGCGCAACAGGCTCGCCCCCCGACGCGCCTGCCTTTGCCAAGTGCCGCGCCAACTGGTTGGCCCGGGCGTTGAGTTTCCTGTACGTGAACGCTGTGTCCGCCCCCTCGGCGGCCATGGCGTCCGGGGTTCGCGCGACCTGGGCTTCAAACTGGCGGTGCAATGAAGGCGGGGCGGGCTGAGTTGCCACGACCGCCGGGCTCGGAGCCGGAGATTCTGATTCGAAATATTCCAGCGCGCCCACCGGGCAGTTTGGATTGGCAATGACGCTTTCCAGTATGGATTGGTAATGGTCCAACATCCGCCGGACAGTGGCCGCAGCGAAAACATCTTTGGAGTAGTGGAGCGTCAGGGCCAGCCCGTCGTCGATATCCTCCGTCCACAAATTCAGATCAAATTTCGCCATCCCATAATCAATTTTCAGGATTTCTAGGCGCATCCCCGGCACCTCGTACAGGGATGGAACATTTTGGTGGACCAACATGACTTGGAAAACCGGATGGTTGTTCAAAGACCGGGAGGGATTTAGGTCTCCCACCAGCCGTTCAAAGGGATAGGACTGATCCTGCACCGCGTTTTGGCAAACCGTCTGGACTTCCCCAAGGAAGATCCTGAACGGTTTGTCCCCGTCTAATGCCGTGCGCGTGACCACGGTATTGGCGAAAAGCCCAAAAACGTTTTGAAACGCGCGGATGTCGCGGTTGGCGGTTTGTGTGCCAACGGTGATTATTTTCTGGCCGGTGTACCGGAACAACAGCGCGTGGAAGGCGGCCATAAGCAAAGGGAACATGTTTACCCGCTCGACCCGGGCAAACTCCTTGATCCGCGTGGTCAGGGCGGGGTCGAGCCGAGCGGTTTCAAGGCCGCCCCGGTGTGTCATTACGGCGGGCCGAGGGTGATCGGTGGGCAGTTTTAACGGCACCTCAGAAGACAGTCGGTCGGTCCATCGCTCGCGCTGGTCGGCGGCGGCGGCACTTTTCAGCCATTCTCTCTCCCATTCAACAAAATCGATGTATTGAAATTCTGGGCTTGGAAGAGGATCCGGTGCGGACGCGGCCAGAGCCCCATAGATGGCGGAAATCTCCTGGCCCAGCATGGCGTTGGACCAGCCATCGGAGACGATGTGGTGAGTGGTGTTGAGCAAGAAGTAATCTGTGTCCCCCACCTGAATGACGGTGAACGCAAACAGCGGACCGGTGGTCAATTCAAACCGGCGCGACCCTTCCGCACGGGCGATTTCCATGGCCTGGTATTCGCGCTCCTTAATGGGCAGCGCGCGCAAGTCCTGCCACGAAAAAACCGGTACCAATGTTTCGTGCACACATTGGTACGGCCGCCCTCCATCGGCGTGAAACGTCGTACGCAGAATTTCGTGGCGAAGCGCGAAGGTATTCACGGCTTCTTCCATCCAGCGGGCATTCAGAGGTTCGTCCCGGGTGGCACGCAGAGCACCGGGATTGTTAAATGCCGGGGCGGAGTCCGGCGAAAGTTGGGTCAGAAACCAAAGGCGTTCTTGTGCGCCGGACAACGGGTAGTGTTGCTGGGCGGTACGTGGCATGTGCCCAACTGTTGGACTAGTGCCGCCCTTAGATTTTTTCAACTTCTTTACAAGGGCCTGGATTCGATCCGGCGACATGGAAGCCAGACGCTGACCCAATTGGTCAGTCATAGGTAAGCACGAGCTTTCCCGTGTGCTGATATCGGGACATGAGCGTAAAAACGTCGCCGATTTGGTCCACAGGGAATGCCGCCGTCTGAACAGGGTCAAAGTGACCCTGGCCCAGGTGATCCACGACCTCCCGCAGGAGCGCATTCATTCGGCCGGGTTGTTTCATGAACAACGACAGGTCGATGGCGGTAAAATTCAGGCCCTTATTGAAAGGTGTGAGGTCCAGAGGCGCGCCCTCGGAAATGTCCTTTTTGTCTATCTGCAGGAACCTTCCAAATGGGCGCAGAATTTCCAAGCCTCGGCGGACTGCCTCTCCCGACAATGTATTCAAAATGACATCCACGCCTTCGCCGCCGGTGGCCTCCATGATTTCATCGGCGAACGCCACAGAGCGAGAATCCATAGGGCCGTCGATGCCCAGGGATGTGAGCATCTCGCGCTTTTCCGGCGAACCGGCCGTGGCGGAGATTGCGGCCCCGGCCCATTTGGCGATCTGCAGCGCCGACAGACCGACGCCGCCGGTGGCCGTGTGAATTAACACCCGCTCGCCGGGCTGAATTCGGGCCACATGGCACAAGGCGTAGTAGCTGGTGGCGAAAACTGTGGGAATCCCCGCCGCGGCTTCGAAAGTCAGAGCGTCGGGGATCGGGACGGCTTGTTCAGCCAGCAAAAGCGGTACGGCACAAAAATGACCGTCCTCAATGATAGCCCCTTCTGGCGTCATGCTGCCGACGGAAAGGGCGGCCACCCGATCCCCCTCCTTGAGCACCGTCACACCTTCTCCGCACGCCCGCACAATGCCCGCGTAATCCGAGCCCATAACGGATGGCACCCCGGGCGCGGCTGGGTACAAACCCATGGCGATCATCAGGTCGCGAAAATTGAGGCTGACCGCCTTGGCCTCCAGCTGAATTTGGCCGGGGCCCGGCGCGGGAGAGTCCATCTGATGCCTTTGGATCGCGCCAAAATTTCCCGGAGCGCCCCATCCAAAGCCGTAATTTTCCCACCCAGAGCGATCCGGTGTTTTGCTGTCTTGGGGGGCTGGGTTTTTGGCGGGGCCGACAAGCCTTTCAGCAAGTTTGGCCCGCTGTTCTGGCGAGAGGTTTGCGAGGCGGGCGGCTAGGTCAGCCATCAGACCTCGTCCAGTTCCGAGATCATCTCCTCCAAGGTTTCTTCGCTGGCCATGGACACCAGCCGTTCCATCACCGCCTCGGCGAGGCCACGAACGGTGGGATTCTTTGTGAACGAATCAATGGCAAGGTCGACGCTAAATGTATCGGAAGTAATGGCCGTCGCCTGCACTGCTAGCAACGAGTTGCCGCCAATTTCAGTAAAATCATCGTTGGCACCGATCTGCGAGATGCCCAGGATGCCCTGCCAGATTTCGGCCACGGCCTCTTCGATGGCGTTTGCCGGGGCTTCGTATGGGGTTGAAAGGGACGGGCGCGCATGGGTGGGGGCCTCGGCTGCACCCTCGTCATCAGAGTCCTCCGATTTGGCTCCGGCGTTGTTCTCCTCCTCGATCAACGCATCCAGGTCACGGGTGCTGACCACCACCTGGGGAAAGGACGGTGCGGCGAGAATGCGCGCAAGGGCGTCGACCCCTTCGCCCGGCAGAAGATCGGTCGGGTTTGCCGATAGTGATTCCGGCATGCCAGCGCTGGCCTTCCCTGGGGTCGTCGAAACGCTCCCGGGGTCAGCACCCGACGCTTTGCCCGTGGCCGTTACCCGCTTTAGACTGTACTCCTTGACCTCCACCAGAACCCGGCCGTCAGGGTCCAAAAACGTGACATCATAGGACATGGTTTCGGCTTCGGGCCCGGCTTCTCCGTTCAATCGAATATGACTCCAGAACGTCTCCGTCAGGGGCGCAATCATGTGCACTTGGCGGTATCCAGTGGGCAAATATGCGCCTTCGGCCACGTGTTTGACGGCGGCGGCCAGGGCAACGTCTGTCAGCGCCGGATGATGGGGGTAGGTGACTAGATCGCCGGAAAATTCGTCGGGCAGTTCGATCGCCGCCAGCCATTCACCGTCGCCAATGCGAAGTCCGTGCAGCGCTTCCCATCGCGGGCCCAGTTCGAGATAGGGAGCGTCGTCGCCTTCCCGCACACGATAGAACGGGCTGTCGTCAATTTCTCCGTCGAACCGAGCCACCAAAGCGGCGACATCGATTGCGGATGGGGCAGGCGTCTGTGGAAGTTGGACGGTCCCCCGGAAATGTTCCTGCCAGTGGCCCCCCGGACCGTTCCGCTGGCTCTTGAAACTGAACCGATATTTGTCCCCGGTTTCCACAATAGTCAGGCGGACACGGCGGTCGGTGTCCGGCTCGAACATCAGCGGTGAGATAAAGTAGGTGTTTTCCAGAACCGCTGTGCTGCCCGGGTTCTTCAGGGCCGAGAATCGCGCCATCAAGTCAAGAAATCCGGTCCCGACCATAGTCGGGATGCCGAAAACAAAATGGTCGCTGATGATCCAGTCGGTTTCAGGAATCACCAACACGTCATAAAATTCTTCGCCCTCTTCGGCGCCGGCAAATCGCAGCTCCGGGCCATCCTCATCGCGGCTGACCGGCACAACCCCGCGGCGGGTTTTCACCTTCTGCCAACGCGCTGCCATTCCAATTTCGGCCCACGACGGCCAATCGATGGAAACCGCGGACCAGGGACGCTTGGCGCGCAAAGACTGGGCCACGGCGTCCATGAAGCTGTTGGCCGCACAATAATCCACCCGCCCGGCCTCGCCGAGAATGGACGAGATTGAGGAAAACAAAACAAAGAAATCCAGGTCTTTGTCCTGGAACAATTGGTCCAAAATCATGGTGCCCCGGACTTTTGCATTCAAGACGTCCGCCGCCATTTCGGGAGTTTTCAGGGAAATGATGCCGCTGCCCGCAACACCGGCAGCGTGGACGACCCCATGGATCGCGCCGAACCGGGCAACCGCATCGTCGACCACAGCGCCCATCGCCGCCATGTCGCCGCTGTCTGCCTGGACGGCGACCACGTTGGCACCCGCCGATTCCAATGCGCGTATCCCGCGAATCCGTTCGCTGGTCGTATCGTTGCCGGTGTGATCGGACAGCCAGGCGTCCCATTCGCCACGATCCAACATCGGGGCGCGGTGGGTAAGGATCAGCGTGGCGCCCGCCATGGCCTCGGCGATCCGTTGGGCGACGATCAAGCCGAGGCCTCCGAGGCCACCGCTAATCAAGTATACGCCGCCCTCGCGCGATACCGTGCCGAGGCCATCCTTGTCGGCAAGGGGCACCTGCTCGAAGCTCTCAACCCAGCGATATCCGTTGCGGTAAGCCGCCAAAGTTTCGGCAGTGCCCAGGCGGGTCTCGGCAATCAAATTGGCGGCGAGTATATCCACTTGGTCGGCGGTGGCCGGAAGATCGACGTCCACAAACCGCCCCTGTGCCCCCGGGAACTCCCGTCCCCAAACGCGGGCAGGGCCGATAGCCAACGCTCTTACCGGGTCCAACACGCCTTCTCCGGCCACGTCAAACACCCCGCTGGCTGCCACCACCAGCCGCACCCCGTCGATCACGTTGTGCTTGACCAGCGCTTGCTCCAAAAACAGTGGGCTGTAAAACGCCAACGCTTGGCTTTCATCCAGAGTTTCAAATTCTGGCAACCCATGGGCCGCCGCCACGTTCCACAAATGAACGATCCGGGACGGGACCCTGGCTGCCTGCCTCAGCGAGCCAAGTAACGCGTGATAATCATCCGCCACACCGGAGCGAATGACCCATGTATTGGCATCCACGGATTCAAAGGCGTCGCCCCGGCGAACAAGAATCACCTGTTCTCCGAGATCCCTGATCTGGTGAGCCATTGCGGAGCCCACACCTTCGCCGTCTTCCAAAATCAGCCAAGTTTCGCTGGAGTTCGTTTCGCCTTCTGGTTCCGGGGTCGCCAACAATTCCGGCGCAGCGGTTCGCCGCCACGCGGGCAAATAAAACCACGCGCTCATGTCTGGGTTCTTCTGGTCGATTTTGCGCACCGCAGGTTCGGCGGCCTCGGCTCCGGTCAAAAGAAAACGCTGCCGTTCAAACGGATAACCAGGCATGGACACGCGGCGGGGCTGGCGGTTCTGGTACAACGTCGGCCACTGGATCGGCCGCCCCGCAGCCCACAGGGCGCCAACTGCCCCCATGGCGTGCTCCAGACCAGACCCCGTGTCCGATTGAGATCCCATGGTGGTCACCACCGCGTGCAGGCTCAATTCAGATAGTTGGGATTTCGCCGCGGAGGCCAGAGAGTGACCGGGTCCGCATTCCAAAACAATTGACGGCTCCGGCCCGTTGAACAAGGTCATCAAGCCATCGGAGAACCGCACGGGTCGGCGCACATGTTGAACCCAATAATCGGGATCGGTGGCTTGCTCGGCGGTCATCCACCCGCCGGTCACCGTAGAAATAATGGGGATGTTGGGAGGCGCCAGGGGAATGGCGTTCATGACGCCCGCGAATTCACCCAGGGCCGGATCCATCATCGAAGAATGAAACGCGTGGGAGGTATCCAAGTGGGAGGCAAAAATCCCGGCAGACTTCAGGGTTGCTTCCAATTTTTGGATGTCCGGTGTGGGTCCGGCCACTACCGTAAGCTTGGGGCTGTTGACTGCCGCCACCGACAGCGCGGACGTTAAGTATTCTGTGATCTCGCTCTCGGGCTGCAAAATTGCCAGCATGGACCCCTGGGGCAAGGCCTGGATGAGCTGTCCGCGCCGGGCCACCGCCACGGCGCCATCTTTCAAACTGAGAACGCCGGCCAGAACCGCGGCCACATATTCGCCGACGCTGTGGCCGATCAGCGCACCCGGTTGAATGCCCCAGGACATAAACATTTTTGCGACCGCGTAGTTGGTGGCAAAAATGGCCGGCTGGGTGACATCGGTATCGTTGAGGCGCTTGCCAACGGCATCGTCGCCAGGATCGGCGTACATCACATCGCGCAGGTCCATGTCCATGACGGGGCCCAATGCCTCGCACACAGCATCTATGGCTTCCCGATAGGCGGATTCAGACTCGTAAAGGCCAGCGCCCATGCCGACGTATTGATTACCTTGGCCTGGAAACGCGAAAACTAACCGCCGCTCATCTGGGGGGCAGACCTCATGATTTCGGCCGCCAGGTTTGCGGTCCGTCAATCGCTCCAGCAGATCCTCGCGGCCGACGTTCACCACATAGCGCCGGTGAGGAAAATCCGCCCGGCCCACTTGGCTGGTGTATGCCAGGTCGTCCAAATCCACGTCCGGGTTGGCCGCGATATGGCTGGCGGCGTCCGCCGTCATCGCCTCCAACGCCGTCTCAGACTTGGCCGAGAACACCACCACGTTGGCGGCGCGCGGCGCGCCGGTTCGGGTGTTTTCGGGCGGTTCCTGAAGGATGGCGCAGGCGTTGGTTCCGCCCACGCCGAACGAATTGAGCAGCGCCCGCAAGGGGCCCGCGCCGCGCCGCAAGCTCCGCAGTTCGGTATTTACGAAGAACGGGGTGTTGGGAAAATCGATTTCCGGATTGGGAGTGTCGCAATTTACCGACGCTGGCAAGGTTCCATGCTTTAAGGACATGGCGGTCTTGATCATACTGGCGGCCCCGGCGGCGACGTCCGTGTGGCCGATGTTTCCTTTTACCGACCCCAGGGCACAAAATTGCTTCTGGTCGGTTTTGCGACCGAAAATTTGCGACAGGGAGGCGACTTCCACGGGATCGCCCAATGCCGTGGCCGTGCCGTGTGCTTCGACAAACGAAATCGACGTTGGGCTCACCTCCGCGCGCTCGAATGCCTCGATCCCGACTTCCACTTGGCCGTTCACGCTGGGGGCCGTAAAGCCCACCTTATCGCTGCCGTCGTTATTGACCGCCCCATCCAAAATCACGGCGTGAATATTGTCACCGTCGCTGATCGCGTCGCCCAAGCGCTTCAGCAACAGGACGGCGCTGCCCCGGCTGAACACCGTTCCGGCGGCCTTCGCGTCGAACGGACGGCAGCGGCCATCTGGGGAATCCAAACCGCCGTTTTGGTACAGGTATCCTTTGTGCTCCGGGATTTCGATGGTGGCTCCACCGGCCAGGACCAGGTCGCTTTGATACGATGTGAGGCTGGCGGCACCCAACAGCGCAGACACCACCGATGTGGAGCATGCGCATTGCACGTTCACGCTGGGGCCGGTCAGGTTCAGTTTGTACGAGACCCGGGTGGTCACGTAATCCTTGTCATTACTGGTCACCACCGACGCGGCGTTGGCGTATTTTTTTACAGCTGGGTGACGGTTGACATCGCCCAAATGCCAATTGGTTCCGACCCCGCCAAACACCCCAATGCGGGCGTCAGTCTTCGTCGGGACGTAGCCACCGTCTTCCAGTGCGTGCCACGCGCATTCCAGAAAAATTCGTTGCTGGGGGTCCAGTAACTCGGCATCCCGGGGCGTAAATCCAAAGAACGAGGCATCAAAATCCCCGGCGCCGTCAACAATGCCCCGCGTTTTCACATAATTTGGCGACTGAATGAGCTCAGGCGATAATCCGGATTCCAATAATTCTTCGTCGGTAAACATTGTCAGGGACTCAACACCGTTCACCAAATTTTCCCAGTATTCGGCGACGTTTGACGCGCCCGGTAGGCGGCAGGCCATGCCGATGATGGCCACTGCGTTTTCGGTATCGATGTCGGGATTATCGCTGTCCACTTTATATCTCCCTCAAATTCGACATCCGCCGCGCCGCCGGTTTGCGCCGTTTGCGAAGGGCTTGGCGCCGCGCCATATCGGCGGACACGCGCCCCGTCGCATCATCGTTCTGGGATAAATGACGCGCCAAACTGCGGACGGTCGGAAACTGAAACAGGTCGATGTTTGACACCGTGATCCCAAGTTTCTGTTCAATCAGCCCGCCCAGTCTGGCCATCATTAGGGAATGGCCGCCAACGTCGAAGAAGCTGTCTTGGGGTCCAAATTGTCCCGTCTCCAGCACCTCCTCCCAGATCGCTGCCAAAGTCCGTTCGTAATCGTTCGCGTAAATCCGATCCAATTCCGTCCGTAAGGTTTTCTTATATTCCGGCTTTGGCAGGGCAGCCAAGTTGGCTTTGCTGTTGGGCAGCATTGGGATCGAATCCAACTTCACGAAATGGGCCGGAATCATGTAGTCCGGCAGCTTTTGCTTCAGATACGTACGCAGATCCGACGTATCGGGCCCGCTTTGGTCTTCGTAAAGAAGATAGGCCACTAGCCGAACATCGTCCGGTTCGTCCTCTCGAAGGATGATGATTGCGTGTTTCACATTGGGGTGATCGCTCAACAGATGCTCGATTTCGCCCAATTCGACGCGGTATCCGCGCACCTTCACTTGGCGGTCCAAGCGTCCGAGGAATTCGATATTGCCGCTGGGCAGGTATCTTGCCTGGTCGCCGGTTTTGAAAAGTCGGGCCCGGTCGTCATCCTTGAACGGGTCTTGAACGAACGACGCTGCCGTCTGCTGTGTATCGCCGTGATATCCGTCGGCTACGCACACGCCGCCGATATAAATTTGGCCAGTCAGGCCGATGGGGACCGGACGCATGTGGTCGTCCATGATGTGAATGCTGGTGTTGTGGATTGGCTTGCCGACGGGCACAGCCCGCAGGCGCTCGGTGCGCCTGCATTGCCAATGACACACATAGATCGAAGCCTCGGTGGGGCCATAAAGGTTATGCAGTTCTCCCGAATAGGCGGCGAACACATCGTCCTGCAGGTTGATCGGCAACGCCTCGCCCCCTGAGAAAATCCGCTTCAAGGATTTGCACGCTTGCAATTGCCCAGAGTCCACGAATCCCCGCAACGCCGACGGCACGAACTGAACATGGGTGATGGTCTCGCGCTGGATCAATTGTGCTAAGGAGTCTGACGCTTGCAGATCGTCGCGCCGCCCCACCACCAAACGCGCCCCGGTGATCAGCGGGAAAAACATTTCCCAAACCGAGATATCGAAATTGATCGAGGTCCGCATTAGGACCGCATCGTCCGCCGTCAACGGGAAGGTGTAGCGCAACCACAGCACAAAATTCGCCGGCCCGGCATTCGACACGCGCACACCTTTGGGAGCACCCGATGAGCCCGATGTGTACATCATGTACATCAGGTCTCTTGGCCCGGAGGCTAGAGCCGGGGTGCTGGGCCCCGCAGAGCCGGATCTGCTGATATCGTCCGTATAAACCAGTGTTGACGGCACAGGCCCAAGGCGGTCACCAAGATCGCGAGTGGTGACGATGAGAGCGAGCCCCGCATTGGCGATGATCGCGTCGATCCGGTCACGTGGGTAATAGGGATCCAACGGAACGTAGGGAGCCCCAGATTTCAGCACCCCCAGCAGCACGACGATCATCTGGGCGGAAGGCTCTAGGTGGATGCCCACTGGATCGCCGGCACGGACGCCGTTCTTACCCAAATTCTGGGAGACCGCTTCGGCGCGAGCGCTAAGCTCGCCATAGGTAAGCCGTGTTTCGCCACAGATGATGGCCGGGGCGTCGGGGGTCCGCGCTGCCTGAGCCTCAAATAATCCAGACAATCCAAGGTCGCGTTCGTTTTCGTGGGCGGTTGCGTTCCACGCCTCGATTTGTCGCAGGTCTGTCTGGGGCGAAACGGCAAATTCCGCCAAGGTCCGACCCGGATGAGCGACCGCCTCACTCAAAACCTCTACGAATTGGTTCAGGAACCGTTCGATCGCCACACCGTCAATCAGGTCGGTCCGGTAAGACAGCCTTAATTCGAAACCCTGGTCCTGATCCTGAACGTCAAGAACCAAATCGTACTTGGCGCCGGCGTTGCCATCCTCGTGGACACTTAGCCCCAAATGATCCCCAGCCCGTGCGGTTAGCAATTTTTCCTGCAGGGCGAACATCACCTGAAAAACCGGCGTCTGATTCAGGCTTCTTTTTGGCCCCAGCAAATCGACCAATTGGTCGAAGGGGAAGGACTGATGCTCCAACGAAACCAGGCTGTTTTTCCGAACGTCGACCAATAGCTCGGTGAACGGCTGATCCATCCGCAGGCGGGACCGCAGGACGATGGTGTTGGCCAAAAACCCGATCAGATCCTCGGCTTCGGAATGGCGACGGTTGGCGACGGGTGTTCCCACAAGAATGTCGTCTTGGCCCGAGTACCGGAACAACAGGACCTTGAAGACCGCCAACAGCGTCATATAAGCGGTTGTCTGGTGGGCGCGATTAAAGGTGCCCAAGCGTTCCTTTAAATCGGCGCTGATCAGATGTGTGCGAACAGACCCTTCAAATCCGCGCACCGGCGGCCGCGTAAAATCGGCCGGAAATTTCAGATCTGGCGCACTGCCCATCAAGGACTCTCGCCAGTATTCCCGAGCCGGGCCGTCATTGTCGGCACCCGCCCCTTCCCGCCAAGCCGACCAATCCCGGTACTGGATTTGGTCGCCGCTGATGGATTCCGGCTCTGCTGCCTGGATGCGACGGTATTGGTCCAGCAAATCCTGGCAAAACACGTTGATGGAGCGGCCGTCGAAAATGATGTGGTGAACGGTGACCAGCAGACGGTGGGACAGGGGACCGACCTGGACCAGCGTAAATCGGTACAGTGGGCCAACCTCCAGATCGAACGGGGATGCAGCCTGGGCGGCTGTCAGCCTGTCGGCCTCCTGCGTCGCCTCGGCTTGATTCAAATGGCGCAAGTCGACTCGTGGCAGTGTAAAGGTCTCCATAATGTCAGTGCGGGCCATCGGTTGACCATGCTCCACCGTGATCACCGTCCGAAGGGATTCATTACGGCGGACGACAGCACCCAAGGCAGTCTCCAGGTCGCCCAGGTCCAAATCCCCTTCAAACCTGACCGAAAATTGGATGTTGTATGCGATTTGATCCGGGAACGTCCGGCATAGAAGCCAAAGGCTTCGCTGATTTTGTGAGCAAGGGTAGATCCCGGTTTGACCCAGCCGTTCGATTGGTCTGACACCAGGGTCCGAATTCGGATCCAGTGTGCCAAGAAATTCCGAAAAGGCGGCGGGGGTGGCGTGATCGAAAACGTCTGCGTAGGACAACGTCATCTGATGGGCTTCACCAACCCGCGCCAACACCGCCGCGACCTTCAAAGAATCGCCCCCCAAATCGAAAAAATTGTCTTGGGTGCCGACGCCGTCGACGCCTAGCACTTCCTCCCAAATCCTTACCGTCCGCATTTCTCTGACGGTGGCCGGTGCGACGAAATCGTATCCCAGCGCCGGGCGCTCCCGGCCCGGAGCGGGTAATTTGGCGCGATCGATTTTCCCACTGGCGAGTTTTGGGAATTTTTCCAGCAGCAAGAATGAATTTGGAATCATGTAATCCGGTAGCCTGTCTGCGAGAAAACCGCGCAGGACATCGACGGTCGCGTATCTAGCCAGGCGGAACGTCAAATAGGCGACCAAAGCCCGGTCCAATTCGTCTTCGCCCACGGCCACCACGACCGCTTGGCGGACGGCCGGATGATTTTGGAGCGCCGCTTCGATCTCGCCGCACTCAACCCGATGTCCTCGAACCTGAATTTGAAAATCGCGGCGGCCAATAAATTCCAGGTCTCCGCTTTCCGTGCGGCGCGCCATGTCGCCAGTTTTGAACAGGCGGGTTTCCGATCCGGCGGCAAACGGATTGGGCACAAACCGTTCTTGGGTGGCCTGGGGAAGATTGACATACCTGCTGGCAACACCATCTCCGGCGATGCAAATTTCGCCGGGCTCGCTGGTGGGAACGGGGCGCATTTCGCTGTCGAGCAGGTGGATTTCGGTGCCGGCAATCGGACGGCCGATGGTTACTTTGTCCCCTTTGTGCAGCTCTTTATAGCTGGCGTTGGCGACGACTTCGGTGGGTCCGTACAAATTCCACAGGTGGGTGTTCGGGAACACCGAAACCGACCGGTCCACCAATGAACTGCCGACGGCCTCACCGGACAAAAACACGCCGGACGGCGGCGAAATTTGTTCACCCGCTTCCGCCTTTGCCTCGGCGAACCCAACCAATTCGTTCCACAAGGTGGGAACGCAATAAAGACCGTGGCCAGGATGATCCCGGTACCAGGCTAACAACTTCCCAGGGTTTTTCACGGTGTCCCTGGGCAGAATATCCAAGGTTCTTCCCAGAAGGAGGGGCGTATAAAATTGGGTCACCCCAGCGGCAAAACACATCGAAGACGAAAGCGGCAGGTCCAATGCGCCCGACTCTATAAACAAATGTTCCCGGTGCCAGCGTGTGTAGTAGGCCAGGCTGCAGTGGGAAACGGCGACCCCCTTTGGCCTGCCGGTTGACCCAGAGGTGTAAAGCACATAGGCGGTGCGATCGGCGTCCGGGGTGACATTAGGGTTTTCTGCCGCCGAGAATTTCCGTGATTGCACCAGGTCTGCGACCGTGACGACGCTTGGGCACAACGGTCCCAATCGCTCGAGATGGTGGGCCTGGGTCAGCAGCACCTGGGTTCCGGTATCTTGCAGCTGATAGGCTACGCGGTCCGTCGGATCGGTTGTGGAAACCGGGACATAGGCCCCACCGGCCTTCAACACACCCAAAATTGCAACGGCGGTGTCCGGCCCCGGATCCAGGGCGATCCCGACGCAAGCACCGGGCGTAACGCCATGTTCCAGCAAATTCTGGGCGACCGCGTTGGCTTGGGAATTTAATGCGGCGTAGCTGACTTCAATGGTGCCGAATTGGACAGCAACGGTGGTGGGGGTCCTGAAGGCTTGGTCTTCAAAAATCCCGTGAACAGTGGTGCTGGTTTGATCCGCCCTGGGTCCCGGCATAAAAATCCATCAATTCGATTGCCCACCGGTTTCAATTCAGAGTTGCAGCTGACGAAGCCGCATGGCGCAGGCCGCAACGACCTGAATTCGACAACCCCACGAACGGGGACTGATCTAATTCACGTCACTGCCGGAGATTTACTCCGGCAGCGCAATGGCCAAGCGTTGGTTGGGTGGGCGGCCGGTCAGGAATTCATGATGTGGGCAACCACACCATGATGCTTGAGCACATTCTCGCTCGTTGACTGGGCCTTTGCCGGGTCCGCATGGTGGTAACCGGCGATCGCGTGAATGCCATGTCCCGCCCGGACTTTCGCGGCAATTTCTTTGATTTGGGCGACAATCGCTGGGTCGTCGGAATGCTCGGCAATCACCTGGTCCAACGTCTTGGTACCAGCCCGAACCTCGTCGACTTGCCGGAGAATCATCGCCTTTAAGTCCGCGTCATCGGTGAAGTGATCTACGATTCGCTCTGCCCTGGTTGCCATACTTACCTCCCTGAGAAATCCGCTGGCGCCTTTATCCCCCGCCTATCCTGGCACTCTGGACCCTAGATAGGCCAAAGTCAAACTGCCGGCGCGGCTTCAATCAACTTGTGGCCCGTGGCCATTGGATCAACCTTTACGATCGTGAAATCCGCGTTTTTAAGCAATTGGCTCATTTGCGCCAGAGTCCTTGACGTTGTGCCGGTTTCGCAGATGACCATCTGCATGAGCTGATCCACAGCCTGAGTGGCGCTAGGCGCGGAGTCTGCCGCAAGTGGCTCTATTACCAACAACCTGGCATCAGGCTGGTTGGCCATTGCCCGACGGAGCGCCACCAGGATTTTGGATGAACTGGTGTCGTTCCAGTTGTGGAGGACGTTTTTGAGGATGTAAAAATCGCTGTCCCCGGGGAGGTCACCAAAAATGTCGCCGGGGGCGAACCGCAAACGTTCCGCCAAATCCGGCGATTCGATCTTCAGATCGTCAGTCGCGCGGGCACACACGTCGGGCCGGTCAACACAAAGTCCGCGCAATAACGGCGCCGCGCCGAGCAAACCTTTTAGTAAAGTGCCGCGCCCGCCGCCAACGTCCACGGCCAGATCAGCGGCTGACCAATCCCGCATTCCGGCCAGCAGCGCGCCCACCGGCCGGGTAAGATCATCCATTGCGCGATCATAAATCGCCGCCGCATTCGGTGTCCGGGCCATGTATTCGTACACCGAGCCGCCGAAAACCTTGGGAAAGGCGGACTCGCCGGTTTCCAAGCAATGCATCAGTTCACCGAACCCGGCCTGATATTCCCCTGCCGCCAGCATGCAAAAATTGCGCATCGACCCGGGATCGCTGGACCGCAACAATTGGGAATGCTCGGTGTTAGAAAATCGGCCATCGGCCGTGGGGGCAAACAGCCCGACTGCCGCAAGGAGGTTCAGAACCCGGGATAGAACCGCCTCGACCGTGCCCGTGGCTTGTGCAAGATCGGCCGCTGAGCGCGGCCCGTCGTCCAACAAATCTGCAATTCCCAACCGGGCTGCAGCGCCAACAGCGGAGGCGATCCAACCTCCGCAAGCCAGCTGTAACGCCAGCATTCTGTCAGTCCCGTGTAATTCGCCGCTAACCGCCGCCTAGGTCCGGGCGCCGGTCACGATTTCGCCGCATGGTGGACGAATGTCAACAAGACGTCCGAGGCGCTCCGGTCGTCGGATTTGGCGGTCAGCAAATTCACGATTTCCTGGTGAGCCGGGCCCAATTTGCCGTAGGCATCGGTAATCGCCTTCAGAGACAATTTTACGGCACGGGCGTCGTTGAGCATCGACGCCACATCCAGTTCGTAGGAAAATCGGCTCGGATCATCCACCGGAGTCGGCTGCATGTTGTACCAAGCGAGGATTTCTTCCACCAAATGATCCGTGGTTTCATCCAAGGGGCCGTGGCTATCGGCCAACGCGGTCGACAGTTTGTCGATATCGGCCTGCGCCTTGGGGGTCATAGCCTTTAATTCCGCCTCGCCCTTTTTTTGGCGAATCCGCATTGTCACGCGCTGGTTGACAATGACAATAATTCCCGAGACCTTCCCGGCCGTTGACAACCTAGCAACACTGGAAACAAACCCAAGCACGCCAACAGTTTTATTTTTCACAGCCAGCAATTCCGCTTCCCTGGGGCTAAGGTCCTTGGGCGCTGCGCTTTCTTCGTCTTTTTCTAGTTCGGAGTTGGCCTTGCCTAAAGCGCCGCCGTTCAGCGTCTCCAAATGGTCCGAGGCGGCCTGGAACACCACACCGCGGGTTTTCACTTCCTCGCCACTGGCACCCTTAGCCAACGCGGAGACAAGCTGCCCGTACTGGTCAAGCACGTCGGCCACCGCCCGGCGCAGGGCCAGGGCATCTAACAGCCGTCTTTCGGGCGATCCCGCCGGAGCGCTGTAGGATTGTGCCGTGAGTTTGGATTCGCCAGAGGTCATGACCATCCGGCTGTGCTGAAGTTTCTCCAATGTCCCAAACGTGCTGTTTAGTCGCGCGGCCAACGTTGACGTTGAGTCAGAAAACCCCTCAACCCTGGATCCAACTGATTCGGTTTTTGCCATGTCAAATTTCTCCTTTGACTTTACCTGCGTCCCGAAATTCAGGGCAAGGCAGGCTATTTAGGTTCGTCCGGGCGGGCCACCCTTGGCGCACATTGGCGCCGATTGGCCCGGCCTATTTGTCCGAACCTTCGTGTAGCTCCTCAAGCCCTTCGTGCATTTCCGCCAGGTTCTTGAGCACGGTAACCAACCCGAATATCAAAATGCCATGCTCGCTGTGTAAGCCCTCAGAGAGTGAAAACATTTGTTCTTGTAATTCATACCCGCTGGCGACGACCATGCATAACCCAGCCGCGATTGATACAGTGGGCCGGGCTGCAAATCCGGTAATTTTGTACAAAAAATTCATTGTCAACCTCCGGTGATTGTTGCGGAACAGTTTGTTTGCGTCCGACTATTGAAAAGTCAGCCGGACTTTAGCGCATCGGCGGTCATGGGCACCACATCGATCGTTACATTGTCAGATGCTGGCCTCCGAATTGCCACGGCCATGGAATGAGCGCCCGTGGGGCGCCATAGGTTGAAGTGCCAGCGACCTGTTTGGTCGGACATCTTGTCGGTAAAGCCAATCTGTGGGGACGAGCCTTGCAGGTCAAAGGCGAAATGGTCGAGGGGTGCCGCCAGACCTTTCCCAATGGCTTTAACAAAAGATTCTTTCAGGGTCCATTGGTCATAAAACATGGAGGTTTGGTCAGAGGGCGGTGCCGCCAGCAAATCTTCGAATTCGGGCGGCGCAAAAAACCGCTTTGCTACCGCCAGAAATTCGGTGGCCCTGTCGTGGGCCTCGGCATCCACACCCACGTCGAACCCGTTCGCCACCGCGCAAGCCACAAGCCCATCCGTGTGGGTGATGCTGAACCGCAGACCGGACTGGCTTTCTGGTTCCGCCACCATCGGTCGGCCATTCTTATCGGTTCGGAACACCCAGTCAGATGCCGGCGTGTCGGCAAATCGCGCCAACATCGCGCGCAGAAGAATGCGGGAAGAAACAAATCGCGTTCGGTCCGCCTCGACACGCAGGCGGTCATGACGGCGCCACTCGTCGCCGGACAATGCCTGGCGAGCGGAAGGATTGTTGGCTGCCAAGTCAATTTCCGGCCCCGCCAAATACCACAGCCAAACGGTTTCTCTGGGGGTGCCTGGGGTTGTCATCTAGGCCTCGGGCGGCGTTTCACTGCCTGGCCCCAACGGCCGTTGCATCGGGACCGTATCGACCCATTGACCGAGTTTAAAGCCAACCCCATCAACGGTGCCAACAGTGCGGAAGCCCAATCGATGGTGCAGGGCAATGGACCCAGCATTTCCGCTGTTGCCGATGATCGCCACCATTTGGCGCCAGCGCCCAGTTTCGCACCGGGCGATCAGCCCCAACGCCTTCCCCGCCTTCGCCAACTTCGCCTCCTTCGCCCTCGCCACCCTCGCCACCGCCCTCGCCACCTGTCGGTGGGGGAGCCAATGGGGGCGGGGAGGATCAATAACTAGGCTGCCAAAAGGTACACGGTTTGGACCCCAAATCTGGCCGCAGAGACTTTTGCCTATTTCGGGTAATTTTGTCTCTTCAACCCAGTCTCCCAATCCACCTAACCCTCCAAAAGCCCGCAGGATTGCGGGATTCCTGGGCCACTTTGGTTTGGATGCTATTTTGTTTGATTGGAGTGGTGGGCCCGGAAGGACTCGAACCTTCAACCAGACCGTTATGAGCGGTCGGCTCTAACCAATTGAGCTACGGGCCCGGAGAGACTTTATCATCCCCTCCCGAAGTGTTCCCGCCGAATCACAGGACCGGTGCTAACCCTTGCTAGGCCCCTGGCCGATGTACTGGTTTTCAATTGCTATCGCCTCGTCGATAATCAGGCGATACAGGCGGCGGGTCATTTCCCCATCAAGGCCTTGGGCTTCCGCCAGGGCCGCTACCCGGTCCAGGACCTGGGCGATGCGATCGGGCAGCACCACCGGGATGCGTTCGTCGGCTTTTACCGCCGCGACCTTCATGACCACGTCGAACCGCCGGGCCAAGGCCTCCACGAGCTCAGCGTCAATGGCCTCTAATTCGGCCCGCAGATCGTCCAGCGCGGACATTGGGCGGGCCTTTAGGTGTCCAGGAAGCTGCGCAGTTTGCGGGATCGGCTGGGGTGTTTCAGCTTGCGCAGGGCCTTTGCCTCGATTTGGCGGATGCGTTCGCGCGTGACCGAGAACTGCTGGCCCACTTCTTCCAAGGTGTGATCGGTATTCATGCCGATGCCGAATCGCATGCGCAGCACCCGTTCTTCGCGCGGGGTCAGGCTGGCCAGGACCCGGGTGGTGGTTTCCCGCAGGTTGGAATGAATGGCGGCGTCTACCGGCAGAACAGCGTTTTTGTCTTCGATGAAATCGCCCAAGTGGCTGTCTTCTTCGTCGCCGATGGGGGTTTCAAGACTGATGGGTTCTTTGGCGATCTTCAGAACCTTGCGGACCTTTTCCAACGGCATGGAAAGTTTCTCCGCCAGCTCGTCCGGGGTGGGTTCGCGGCCAATTTCGTGCAGCATTTGCCGCGACGTGCGGACCAGCTTGTTGATGGTCTCGATCATATGGACCGGAATACGGATGGTGCGGGCCTGGTCGGCGATGGACCGCGTAATGGCCTGACGAATCCACCACGTGGCGTAGGTGGAAAATTTGTAACCACGGCGATATTCAAATTTGTCCACGGCTTTCATCAGTCCGATGTTGCCTTCCTGGATCAGATCCAAGAACTGCAGGCCGCGGTTTGTGTATTTCTTGGCGATGGAAATCACCAGCCGCAGGTTCGCTTCCACCATTTCCTTTTTTGCCCGGCCGGCATCGCGTTCGCCGCGCTGCACCGTCGATACGATGCGGCGGAATTCCTGAACATCCAGGCCGACGCTGGTGGCGACAGCAGAAATTTCCCCGCGGATTTCCTTAATGGCCGGGCTCTCTTCTTTCCCGAAATTGGCCCAGCCTTTTTCCTTCAAGCGTTTAATACGGCGCAGCCAGTTCGTATCCAGCTCGCGCCCCACGTACTGCTTCACAAACGATTCCCGGGTGACCTTGTACTTTTCGGCCAGACGCAACAGGCGGCCTTCGAAGTCCATGATCCGACGATTGAGCCCGTACAGTTGATCCACCAGTTCTTCGATCCGGTGATTGTTCAGGCGTACGCCGCTCATCAATTTCACCAACTCGCCGCGCAGCTTCAAATAACGCTTGGCTTGGGCGGGGGTGACCCCGTCATTTTTTTTCGCCGCCTCTAGCCTGGCTTCCTGCAGGCGATGCAATTTCTTGTAGGTCGCGGCAATTTTTTGGAACTGATCCAGCACCTTTGGCGTAAGTGTCTCCTCCATGCCGGCCAAAGACATGGTACCGCCATCGTCATCATCGTCGTCATCGCCGTCGGTTTTGTTCGCATCAGCCGTGGCGTCTTTGGCTTCCGACGCAGGTTTGGCGTCCGCCTTGCCCGGCTCATGGGGCTGGGCGTTCGGCGTATTGGCATTGGCGTTCGCCGGATTGGCATTGTTGGCGTTCGCCGTATTGGCATTGGCGCCCGCGGGGCCGGTGCCAAGGGACGCTTCCAAATCAATGATGTCGCGCAGCAAAATGCTGCCCTTTTTGATGTCTTCCCGCCACGCAACGATGGCCCGCATGGTCAGCGGGCTTTCGCAAATCCCACCGATCATGGTTTCGCGACCGGCCTCGATGCGCTTGGCGATGCTGATTTCGCCTTCTCGGGACAGCAGCTCGATGGAGCCCATTTCCCGCAAATACATGCGCACGGGATCGTCGGTGCGCTCGACCTCTGTGGTCGTGCCCGTAGTTTTCGTTGCCGGGGGCTTTGGACTTTCCTCGGTATCGTCTTCGGATTCGGCCACGTTGATGCCCATTTCCGACAGCATCGACATGGTGTCTTCGATTTGTTCCGACGACATGCGGTCCTGGGGCAACACCGCGTTCAGCTCGTCATAGGTGACGTAACCCCGCTCTTTGGCCTTCGCCAGCATCTTTTTGACCCCCTGGTCAGAGGCGTCAGCCAGGGGTGTATCCGGCGCGTCGTCCCGAGGTGTTGCGGTTTCAGCCGCGGTTGCCGTTTTCCTCGCCATTCGTAATCCTTAAAAGTTCAGCATTGCTCACAATTGGTGTTGGCCGTTGGCGGTGAGAGCGGGATCTTCCTCCGCATCCCGATCTGCCTCGGCTTTCAGCGCCGCAAAGCGCTCGAATTCTGTCTCCGTCATGTTTTTCCCCAGGGCCGTAGCCGCCGCTTCGACCTCTGCCTTTCGGGTCGCGACCCCGTGGCGGCCATACATTTCCCGCCATCCAGCCTCGGCATCCACCGTCGACGCATCCGCGCGCGCGAAACTTTCCGCCAGGCCAGCGTTCGGGCCAACCAACCCATTGACGGCCCGAGACAGGCCCCGGCTATCTAGATGGGTGTTCAGTTGATCAAAGTCGAGTGCCCCCCCAAGACCTGCGATGTCTATGATTTCGTTCGACAACTTGTCAAGTTCCGGGTTGGAAATTTGCAACCCGCAAAGGTCTTCAAATACCCGGTCAAGGATTTCAGGGTGGTTAATAACCGTCGCCAAAAGCACCCGGATTCGCCGGGCATCCGCCCCCGAACCCCCCAGGCCCAAAGACGGGGACAATTTTTTGTTTATCCAGGGCGCCGGTCTGCGCCCGATTCGCGACGGCCGGGATGACCCGCCAGTTGCCCCGAACGCCGCGTCCAGCTTGGCTATGAAAAAGTTTTTGTAGTAATCCCGCACAATGGCGTCGCGGATCTGGGCGACCAATTCAAACACCTGCTTGCGCAGACCCGCCTGACGTTCCGGTGTGGAGAAATCCCCCGCCGACGCCCCTGCCCACAACACCTCAGCCAAAGGCGCTGCTGCATCCAATACAGCTTGCATCTGCGCTGAACCATCGCCGCCGCGCACCAGAGAATCCGGGTCTTCGCCTTCGGGCAGCGCGGCAAACCGCAAGGAATGCCCGGGCTTCAAGTTCCCCAGCGCCCGTTTGGCAGCGCTTTGGGCGGCCTTGGCCCCGGCGGCATCGCCATCCATGCACAACACCGGCTCTGGCACCAAGCGCCAGATTTCCGCCATTTGCCGTTCGGTCAAGGCGGTGCCCAGGGGAGCCACGGTGGCGGGAAACCCTGCCTGGTGCAGAGCCGCCACATCCATGTATCCTTCGACCACAATCACCGATCCGCTGTCCCGGGTTGCCCCGCGGGCTCCGGACAAATTGAACAGCACCGAACCTTTGTGAAACAGCGATGTTTCAGGGGAATTCAAATATTTAGCCCTGGCATCCGCCGCCAATGCCCGGCCACCGAATGCGATGACCCGATCCCGGGTGTCTTTAATGGGGAACATGACTCGATTTCGGAACCGGTCATAAGTTTCCGCCCCGTCATCCGGCGCGATTAGCATGCCCGCCGCGACCAAGGCGGCTTCGCTGAAACCCCTGGCCAGCATGGATTTTTTTAAGGCCGAGCGGCTGTCCGGGGCGAAGCCGATGCGGAAATGGGCAATTGCCTCAGACTCCAGTCCGCGACCATCCACGTAGTTCGCAGCATCAGCGCCCACAGGTTGTCGCAACTGTTCCTGAAACCACGTCGCCGCAGCCTCCATCAGGTCAAACAGGGAATCCCGTTCTTTTTTCTGTTCAGGCGATTGGCGCGCGGACTGGTCCCTGGCCGGCATCTCCAGGCCCGCTTCCCGAGCCAATTGCTCCACTGCCTGGATGAAACCCAAGCCTTCGGTTTTCATGACGAAATCGAAAACGCTGCCGTGCTCTTGGCAGCCAAAGCAATGGTAGAAGCCTTTGGAGTCATTCACGGTGAACGACGGGGTCTTTTCTGCATGGAACGGGCACAGGCCGGAATGCTCGTGGCCCCGGCGGGTCAAGGTTACCCGCTTGGCGACGATTCCCGACAAGGGCACCCGGGCCCTGATGTCATCCAAGAATTGCGGTGGTAAAGCCAAATCAGCTCCGGTCTAAAAAAAGGCGGACCGCGTAACGGCGTCCAGCGTTCAAACAAGCAGCTCCTTGGCGACGGAACTTGCTTTGCCAAAATCCATTTGCCCCGTGTATTTGGATTTCAGTTGCCCCATCACCCGGCCCATGTCTTTCAGGCCGGTCGCCTCTATATCCTCAACAACCTGCTTGGTCGCCGAGGCAATTGCCTCGTCGTCCATCTGTTCCGGCATGAACCGAAGGACAACATCGATCTCGGCCCGCTCGCGATCCGCCAGATCCTTGCGCCGCCCCTTTTCGAACAGCTCGATACTTTCATGGCGTTGACGCACCATCGTTTGAAGCAGGCCCAGAATATCATCGTCGCTGATGACATCACCGCCACCGCTGCCCCGCAACGTGATGTCTCGGTCTTTTACGGCGGCCAAAATAAGGCGAATCGTAGAGGACGATCGCCTGTCCTTCGCCAGAACTGCGTCCTTCAACGCCTCGCTTAGGCGAGATCGCAACATATGTGGGGCAGTCCTGAAATTTTGAAAGGGCGGGCATGGTACTCCAATCTTGAGGCCCACGCAAACCCAGGAACCGCATCTAAACCATTGAAAAATAAGCCAAATTTGTAGTTGACGACGGCACGGTATTTGCTTACGTTCCGCCCCGGTCCCCACTCTCCCTTGCGTCCGATGATTGGTTTGCGGCGTTTGGCTTTCTCCAGGGTACAGCGGAGGGGTGCCGGAAAGTGCTTTCATGGCCCAATCGCCGCGTTCACCTGCTCGGAACCCCCAGGCAGCGGCGATTCTTGACCCTGCTTCATACACAGCGGCATTGGTGCTTGGCGACGGCACCATCATCCGCGGCCAGGGCGTGGGTGCAACGAAAACTGTGGTCGGCGAGGTCTGCTTCAACACCGGCATGAGCGGCTATCAGGAGACGATTTCCGATCCGTCCTATGCCGGTCAGATCATCACCTTCACCTTCCCCCATATCGGCAACGTTGGGACCAACCAAGAAGACGTGGAAACCGCGACCCCCGCCGCCCGCGGTGTGGTCTTGCGTGGAGCCATTACCGAGCCATCCAATTTCCGCGCATTGGAGCCCTTGGATCGGTGGTTGTCCGATCATGGCATTCCCGGAATTTGTGGCATCGACACCCGCCGGCTGACCCGCCACATTCGCAACGGCGGGGCGCCAAATGGAGCGTTGATCCACGACTCCGACGGACAATTCGACGACAAATCGCTTAACCGCATGGCCGCTGATTGGCCCGGGTTGGAAGGCATGGACCTGGCCATTGAGGTGACCACGGAACGAACCCATCCTTGGAGCCAAACCAGGTGGCAATTGGGCCAAGGGACTGGCGATCTTGGCGATGCCAAATTTCATGTGGTGGCCGTGGACTATGGAGCAAAGCACAACATTCTTCGCAGCTTGGCTTCCGCTGGCTGCCGGGTGACGGTCGTTCCGGCGACTTTGACTGGGGCCGAGATTTTGGCCCACAATCCCGACGGGGTTTTTCTGTCCAACGGCCCCGGTGACCCGGCAGCCACCAGCGTCTATGCAGTACCCGCGATCCAAGGGGTGCTGGATGCCGGGATACCGCTGTTTGCCATATGCTTGGGGCACCAATTGTTGGCGTTGGCACTGGGCGCCAAGACTAAAAAGATGCACCAGGGCCACCGGGGAGCCAACCATCCGGTCAAGGACTTGGCCACCGGCAAGGTTGAAATTACCAGCCAGAACCACGGATTTGTGGTGGATCCCACAACGTTGCCAGCCGGGGTCACGGCAACCCACGAAAGCCTGTTCGATCGCACTTGCGAAGGGCTGGCAGTGAGCGACAAGCCGGTGTTTTCAGTGCAATACCATCCGGAAGCCTCCCCCGGCCCCCACGACAGCCACTATTTGTTCGAACGCTTTACCGATCTAATGCGTAAGGCCCAAAACAGTGCCTAGGCGCACTAACATCCAGTCGATCCTGATCATTGGCGCTGGGCCCATTGTCATTGGCCAGGCCTGCGAATTCGATTATTCCGGCACCCAAGCCTGTCGCGCACTGAAAGCTGAGGGCTATCGGGTGGTGTTGGTTAATTCGAACCCGGCGACGATCATGACCGACCCAGATTTCGCTGGCGCCACGTATCTGGAGCCGGTGACCCCAGAGGTCGTCGCGCGGATCATCGAAAAAGAACGCCCGGACGCCTTGTTGCCCACCATGGGCGGTCAGACGGCATTGAACGTGGCCATGGTCCTGGCCGACGACGGCACTATGGAAAAATTCGGGGTGGAGATGATTGGCGCCAGCCGCGACGCGATCCGCAAGGCCGAAGATCGCGAAGAATTTAGGGTGGCCATGGGCAACATTGGCCTGCAGTGCCCCACCGCAGGCACCGCCAAATCGCTAACCGACGCCATTGCCGTGCTTGGCAAAGTCGGCCTGCCCGCCATCATCCGCCCCAGCTTCACCCTTGGCGGCTTGGGCGCGGGCGTCGCCCATGACCGGGAAAGCTTTGACCAGATGGTCGCCGCAGGGATCGACGCCTCGGCCATCGGCGCAGTGTTGATCGAAGAATCGGTTCTGGGCTGGAAAGAATTCGAAATGGAGGTGGTGCGCGACGTCAATGACAACTGCATCATAGTCTGCTCCATCGAAAATTTTGATCCCATGGGGGTGCACACCGGAGATTCCATCACTGTGGCTCCGGCGCTGACCCTCACCGACAAAGAAATGCAGATCATGCGCGATGCTTCCATCGCCGTGCTGCGGGAAATCGGCGTGGAAACCGGCGGATCGAACGTGCAGTTCGCGGTGGACCCGGCCACCGGACGCTTGGTGGTCATTGAAATGAACCCGCGAGTTTCCCGGTCGTCGGCTTTGGCGTCAAAAGCCACCGGGTTCCCCATCGCCAAGGTCGCGGCGCGGCTGGCCGTGGGCTACACCCTGGACGAGTTGGCCAACGACATTACCGGTGTGACCCCAGCGTCGTTTGAGCCTTCTATCGATTATGTGGTCACCAAGATCCCCCGGTTCACGTTCGAAAAATTTCCCGGCACGTCGAACGAATTGACTACGTCCATGAAATCCGTGGGCGAGGTCATGTCCATCGGCGGAACCTTTGCGGAGTCGTTCCAAAAGGCTCTGCGGTCCATAGAAACCGGCCTAACCGGCCTGAACGAAATAGCGGAGCCCGACGACTGGGCCGCGACACTGGGCACCCCCACGGCGGAGCGGCCGCTGTACCTGGCCCAAGCGTTCCGGGCGGGCCTGTCGGTTGAGGACATCCAAGGAATGTGCTGGATCGATCCGTGGTTTCTGCGCCAGATCGAAAACCTGGTCCTGGCCGAAGAAGGGGCCCGTGACGCAGGCATGCCCGAAAATCCCGCGGCCCTGAGCCGGATGAAGCAGCTGGGGTTCTCTGACGGCCGTTTGGCACAATTGTGGGACACTGACGCCGCATCTGTGCGGGCAGCGCGGCAAAAGATGGGCGTTCGCCCGGTGTTCAAGCGGGTGGACACCTGCGCCGCCGAATTCGAATCCCGCACGCCTTATATGTACTCGACCTATGAAAGTGCGGGCTGGGCGGATGGCTCGACGGAATCCGAGGCGCAATCGTCGGACCGGCGCAAGGTCATGGTCCTGGGCGGCGGCCCCAACCGCATCGGCCAGGGCATCGAATTCGATTACTGCTGCGTCCACGCAGCTTATGCGCTTTCCGTGGCCGGGTTCGAGACCATCATGGTCAACTGCAATCCGGAGACCGTGTCCACCGACTACGACACTTCGGACCGCCTGTATTTCGAGCCCCTGACCGCCGAGGACGTGTTGGAAGCCGTGGCGGTGGAACAATCCGCCGGGGAATTTTTGGGGGCCATTGTTCAATTCGGTGGCCAAACGCCCCTGGACCTGGCCCGGGAATTAGAGGCCGCAGGGGTCCCAATTTTGGGCACCACCCCGGACGCCATCGATCTGGCGGAAGATCGCAAACGATTCCAGGAATTGTTAAACGGCTTGGGCTTGCGCCAACCGGTGAACGGTACTGCGACGAGTTTTGCCGAGGCGGAGGAGGTCGCGAATTCGGTGGGCTATCCGGTGGTGCTCCGCCCCAGCTATGTGCTGGGTGGCCGGGCCATGGAAATTGTCCACGATGTGGCGGCCCTGCGCCGGTACATGACCACCGCCGTCAAAGTTTCCGGCAGCGCCCCGGTGCTGATCGATTCCTATTTGCGTGACGCCATCGAACTTGATGTGGACGCCTTGGCCGACGGTCAGGACGTTTTTGTTGCCGGGATCATGGAACACATCGAAGAAGCCGGAATTCATAGCGGCGATTCCGCCTGCGTCCTGCCCCCCCACACTATATCTGCGGAAATGGTCGGCGAATTGCGTCGCCAAACCGAAACCTTGGCCCGGGGCCTGGACGTGGTGGGTTTGATGAATGTGCAGTTCGCGGTCAAAGGCGATGATGTTTACGTGTTGGAGGTGAACCCCCGGGCCAGTCGCACGGTGCCGTTTGTCGCCAAGGCCACCGGCATTCCCATCGCCAAGATCGCCGCCCGAATCATGGCCGGTGAAAAACTAGCTGGTTTCAACCTGCCCAAGGATCACCTGAGCAAAAAGCATGTGGCGGTCAAAGAAGCCGTCTTCCCCTTTGACCGATTCCCCGGCGTGGACATCATCTTAGGCCCGGAAATGCGCTCCACCGGCGAAGTCATGGGGCTGGACAGCTCCTTTGAGAGTGCCTTCGCCAAATCCCAGCTTGCCAGCGGGACAATGCTTCCCAACCAAGGTGTCGCCTTCGTTTCCGTTAAGGATGGGGACAAAGCCCCCATCGAGGGATCGGTCAAACAATTAGCTGACATGGGATTTTCCATCGTCGCCACCCGGGGGACCGCAGATTTCCTAACGGCCAAGGGGATCAAAACCCGGTCGGTGAACAAGGTGCTGGAGGGCAGCCCCCATATTGTTGAGTTAATCAAATCCGGCGGCGTCCAGTTGGTGTTGAATACCACCGAAGGGGCCCAGGCCATTGCCGACAGCTTCTCCCTGCGCCGGGCGGCCCTGGTTCACCACATCCCCTATTATACAACCGTGGCCGGAGCCCGCGCCGCGGTGGGGGCCATCGCCAAAATGCGAGCGGGAACACTTGAAGTCGCCCCGCTCCAGTCCTACTCTAGGACATCATACTAGGAACTATGGTGGCTGGTCGCGGCGGCTGAAACAGGACCGCCGGGGCTTTTCTTTTCCCGAAAGCCGTGTCGATCACCACGCGCAACCAAACTGGCTGAGTGAGACCCCATGAAAAAAGTACCAATGACCGAAGCAGGCTACGAAAACCTGCTTGTGGAATTGAAGCGACTAAAGACCGAAGAACGCCCAAGGATTATTCGGGCGATCGAGGAAGCGCGAGGCCACGGTGATTTGTCGGAAAATGCTGAATACCATGCGGCCAAGGAACGCCAAGCCTTCATCGAATCCCGTGTAGCAGAGATTGAAGACAAAACGGCGCGGGCCGAGGTCATCGATGTCTCAAAGCTCAGCGGCAAGCAAATAAAATTTGGGGCAATCATCAGGCTGGCCGACGAAGATACAGATGCGCGCATTACCTATCAGATCGTCGGAACCGACGAATCCGACATCAAATCAGGCCTGCTTTCGATTGGGTCGCCCCTGGCGCGGGCGTTGATCGGCAAATCCAAGGGGGATTCGGTGGAAGTCGTGACCCCGGGTGGCTCCAAGGCCTACGAAATCATCTCGCTGAAGTTCAAATAAGCCCAGACGTCGGCCGGTCGGCGCCAGAACTATTCGGCTTCGAAGGGGACACCGGGCAGGTCCTTTGAGGATCGAATTGCCAGGGCGCTTTTCACCTGATCCACGTTCGGCGCGGCGGTCAGCTCGCTGGTCAGCCAACTTTGATAGGCGTCCCAATCCTGGGCGACGACTTTCAGAATAAAATCGGTTTCCCCGGCCAACATCTGGCACTCCCGCACCATTGGCCATTTGGCCACCAGGGCCTCAAACGCCTGCAAATCATGCTCGGCTTGGGATTGCAGGCCTACATGGGCGAACACCATCACCCCATAGCCCAACATGCCGGGGGCAATATCGCCGTGATAGCCGCGAATGTACCCGGCCTCTTCCAGAGCCCTAACCCGGCGCAAACAGGGAGGCGGCGAAATGCCCACATCGTGCGCCAGTTTGACATTAGTGATGCGGCCCTGATCCTGAAGAATGGCCAGGATCTGCCGGTCGATCTTGTCCAGACGTACGCGCGCCATAAAATCACCCTCAACCATCTGCCCAACGGCGACTCTCCAAGCTAGCACTTCAAAGTAATAATATTTCAAGGGCGCGGCAACACGTCACGGCCTCCGGGGACACCATGTTGCTTGCCACAGGCCCCAGTGTGCAGCCACTATGGCGCTCCTCTCCGACCTCAGAAATAGCGGTTGCCTAGACAAGACGTGCATTTGGATCACGACCCCGCATGCTGGGTGGTCAGCGATGGCCGACCCGGAATGGAAAACCAATGCATGGGATTGGCCGAGGCTGTTGGCCTGCCCTTTACCGTCAAACGCATTCACCCCCGAGCACCCTGGAAATTTTTACCACCCCTGGTGTGGCCCTCGCCATTGGCATCGTTGGGGCCATCCAGCGACCCGATTTTGCCCCCTTGGCCGCGGCTTCTGATTGCCACTGGACGTTTGAGTGTCCCAATATCCATGGCCGTCCGGCGACACAGCAGTGGTCGCACGTTTACCGTTCAAATTCAGAACCCGGCAGTTTCACCCAAGCATTTCAATTTGGTGATCCCGCCCCGGCACGATCGTTTGCGCGGCTCTAACGTTGTCCCCTCCAGGGGGGCGTTGCACCGGGTCACCGCCGACCGCTTGGCCGAGGCTGCCAAAGAATTCGCGCCCATGGTGGCCCATTTACCAAGGCCGTTGGTGGCCGTCTTGGTGGGTGGCAATAACGGGGTCTACAAATTGACAACGGACGGGACCCGGAAATTGGCGACAGAGCTGAAAGCCATGGCGGACACCACCGGCGCTGGGCTGGCCGTGACGGCATCGCGGCGCACCGGGTCGAAAAACAAAGCAATATTGCGGGACGCTTTGGCCGATGCCCCGGCGGTGGTGTGGGATGGCACTGGCGCCAATCCGTATTTCGGGTTTTTGGGTTTGGCTGACGCGGTGGTGGCCACCTGTGATTCTGTTTCCATGGCATCGGAGGCTGCGGCCACCGGAAAACCGGTTTATATAATTGACCTTGAAGGCGGCAGCCGAAAATTCCGCGAATTTCACAAAGGCCTTCGGGACGATGGTATTACCCGGCCTTTCAAAGGCACACTAGAATCATGGACCTATGCTCCGTTGGACGACACGGCCCAGGTGGCCGCTTTGGTCCATCAACGCCTCAACGCCCACGCGGGAGCGCGGTAGCCACATGAATATCTCGGTGAACGGATTGAACTTGGACACCTTTGCAGCCACGCCCCTGGCCACCTATCCGTACGAGCACGTGGTGGTTCCCGGATTTTTGGACCACGCGATGATTGACGGCGCTACATCGGATTTTCCCGACGTGCCAAAGGCTGGATTGTTCCCGGCCACCGAGGTGTCTTGCACCGGCGGCTTCCAGCGCTTGCTGGATGCCCTGGACGGGCCGGATTTCGAAACTGCGATTTCCCAAAAATTCTCCGTTGATGTGACCGGTCTGCCAAAACTGTTCACCGTGCGCGGTCGCGCCCAACCAAAGGATGGCCGCATCCACACGGATTCCGTCACCAAGGTCGTCACAGTACTGATCTACTTGAACAGGGAATGGAGCGCGCTGGGCGGGCGCTTGCGAGTGTTGCGTGGCCCCGACGACATCGGTGACTACGCCGCCGAGATCGAGCCGGCTGCGGGCACCCTGTTCGCGTTTCTTCGGTCCGACAAATCGTTTCATGGGCACGAGCCCTTTTTTGGTGAACGCCGGGCGATTCAACTGAACTGGATGACAACTGTGGCGGTGCGAGATCGGGAAATCTCCCGCCACCGCATGTCGTCCCGGCTCAAACGCCTGCTTTCCATCGGATAGAGAACTCGTCCCCCATGGCCCTGTCGATCGAGACGTTCCTCCATCGCGACGGCACCCACATGGGCGCCAGTCTGTTCAAAGCCCTTGGCCATCCGTTCGTGGTGGACAAAGCAGCGGACCTCGTGGCGCAGCTAAAAGCTGCCGACACCCTGGCGGTGTACGATCCTTTGGGCCACACCGCACCATTTGCCGCGCTGCATGGAGACTTTCCCTGCGCCGGGGTATTTGTCCAAGACGTTGGCCACGTGGGCCAAGACACGTTGGGCAAGACCACTAGAATTGTCTCGGATCTGGCCAATTTGGATGCGTCGGTGGTGCTGATCGCCGCCTTTGATTCCGGCCGCCTGGAGTCCCAAATCCGCCACTTTGCACCGGACGCCAAAATCCTCAGCTTCGATGCCATACGGGTGCCAAGCATATGGCTCAGTAATCAGCGGCGGTATCTGGATCCCCTGAACTTCGCCACCAATTTTGTCTTTTTGCGTGACAGCGAAGCAAACCACACGGCGGTCCGGTCCGCCAATTATTGGGGCGTATACGGGGCGGAAAACCCAGAGCTGTGGGCACGGCTGTTCAGCGAGGACGGCAGCATATTGGCTGAATGGTTTCACCCGCTGCCGCCAGCCGGCGGTACCTATTGCATTGACAGTCGCGAGGTGCGGGAACGGTTTGGCCTGGAACCCTTTGCCGGATCCTTGTTTCTGCATGCGCTGCGGGCCAAGGGCCATGATGTTTTCAAATACGCCCTGGATACCTTTGGCGCCGACGAAATGCCGGTGTTGTCGGCCACCCACGACGCCAACGCGTGGCCGTCGGATTTGTACGCTGGGGTGCCAGCCCCGGAACCCGGGGAACGGGTGGTGTTGTGGGTGCAAAATTCTCACCCAATCCCGATTCCTGCGGGCAGCATTGGCCTGAATGTCATGGGGTCCGATCAAGTCGCGTGGCATGGGGAAGACATTCCGGCCTTTGGCACCCGGGCCATCGACACCTCAACCCTGTTGCCCGAAGCGGCCTGGCCCGAGCAGATTGAAATTCAGGCCGGGCGCTACTTTGTCCGGCCCAGGTATGAAGTGTTCAGCACCGGGCACTTACGCAGCCGCATCGCCCACGCCAATGTGGAACGTACGGATCTTACTCCCGATCCAAAAATTGCTGACCTGGGCCCGGCCTTAGGCAAAGGCTTTATTTTGCCGTTGCCGATCCTGCCTAAAGCGGATTTTCACACAACGATCCTGCCGACGCCCATGTCCACGGCCCAGATCGAACTGCCCCTGAAATTGATGGTCTACGATCCGGCAGGCAACGAAATTGCCGCCAAACCCTTGGGTCGCCTGCCGAGGGCCAACCAGGACGTGATCGACGTGGACACGCTTGCGGACGAACTGGACGATTACGGCCACGCGGAACTGATGTACGATTTCACCGATGGCGGCCACACCGACGGCTGGCTCCACGCTATCGCCCGGTTCAGCCAACGGGCGTCGGGCCATGTGGCGGAAACCAGTTTTGGCGCACACATTTACAACACCGCCGCCACCTACAAGGACGAGCCCCAATCCTATGCCGGGCCGCCGCCAGGGCTTTCCACTCGGCTGTTTTTGCGGATTGGACCCGAGCCCTGCGACACTCTATGCCACCTGATCTATGGGGCCTCGGCGCCGTGGCACCCAGCGTCGGCTACATCCTTGGAGCTGACAGACTCCCAGGGCGGCGCGATCATCACATCCGAGGTTTCCATTCCCTGCGGCGGCTCCTTGCTGTGGCGGGTCTCGGAAATGTTTGACCGCGAAGCCCGCCTCCGTGCTGGCGATGGGGCCTATGTGCTGGTCCGCGATGTCACTTGCCGGTTGTTCGGATTCCACGGCCTGACCATGGGCCCGGTGGACGAGGCATCCTCGGCCTTTTCCCTGGACCACATGTTTGGGTTTTAGCCAGGCAGCACAATCGCGTGTGAACAGTGTGAGCGCCTTGTAAATGAGGCCTTGGGACAATAAATAAATCCCAAGGAATTCGGGGGTATAGTTGCCCCGAGCGCTTTTGTACGCTTCTTAGGATCGAAAATTCATGGCCCATCACCATTCCCAAGTTCTCATCATCGGATCAGGCCCCGCCGGGTATACCGCCGCCATCTATTCATCCCGGGCAGGTTTGAAGCCGCGCATGGTGCGGGGCATGGTACCGGGCGGGCAAATGACCACCACCACCGACGTGGAAAATTACCCGGGCTTTGCCGATGTCATCCAAGGCCCCTGGCTGATGGAACAAATGGAAGGGCAAGCCCGGTCCGTGGGCACCGATATGGTCGAAGACCTGATCACCTCTGTCGTTTTATCCCAGCGGCCGTTCAAGGCGGTGGGGGATTCCGGTGATACATATTCCGGCGACGCGCTGATTATCACCACCGGTGCCCAAGCCCGCTGGCTGGGCCTTGTATCGGAAGAACAATTCAAAGGTTTTGGGGTGTCGGCCTGCGCCACCTGCGACGGGTTTTTCTATAAAGACAAACAGGTCGCCGTGATTGGCGGCGGCAACACCGCTGTTGAAGAAGCCATGTTCCTGACGAATTTTGCTTCAAAGGTGACATTGATTCATCGTCGCGATGAACTGCGCGCCGAAAAAATCCTGCAAGATCGGTTGCTGGCAAATCCCAAAGTCGAAGTGATGTGGGATTCAGTATTGGATCAGGTCATCGGTGCGGGCGATCCCATGGGGGTCACCAGCGCCAAAATCAAAAACGTGAAGTCTGGAGAAATTACCGATATCCCTGTCCACGGTGTGTTCATCGCCATTGGGCATACCCCGGCCACCCAACTGTTCAACGGCCAGCTGGAAATGGATGACGAAGGCTATTTGAACACGGCGGCAGATTCGACCCGCACGAACATCCCAGGCGTATTCGCCGCCGGTGATGTCCAAGACAAGATCTATCGCCAGGCGGTTACAGCCGCCGGTACCGGCTGCATGGCGGCCCTGGAAGCCCAACAATTTTTGGCCGAAGCGGTAGTCGACGAAGCGCAAGCCGCCGAGTGAAACACCCCACCTAGCCAAAGACCCTCCACCAAGGCAAAGTCCATCCATGGACTGGGACTGGGACAAACTTCGGATTTTTCACGCCGTGGCCGAAGCTGGCAGCTTCACCCGCGCCGCCAAAGGCCTGGGCCTTAGCCAGTCAGCCGTCAGCCGCCAAGTTGGCACTCTGGAAACCTTGTTGGGCACAATACTGTTTCGCCGCCATGCCCGTGGTGTGTTGCTGACGGAACAAGGCGAAGCGTTGTTTGGGACTGCGGCGGAAGTCGCTGAAAAAATCGCCCAAGCCGAAGCTTTGGCAAGCAGCGACAAGGACACCCTCAGCGGCGAATTGCGGGTCACCACCACTGTGGCGTTTGGCTCGACATGGCTGCCCCAGCGTATTCGGGAATTCTTGGAAATGTACCCGGATGTCTCCATCGAGCTGCTGCTGGACGATGGCGAAATAGATCTATCCATGCGCCAAGCCGACTGCGCAATCCGTCTGTACCGGCCGCACCAACCGGGATTGATCGCTCGCAAACTAACCCGGGTCAAATATTCCGTGTATGCCGCTCCTATGTATTTAGATCGCAAGGGCGAGCCAATGTCGGCCGAAGATTTGGATTTGCACGATCTTGTCATCTATGGCGCCAACGCCCCAACCATGCTTGCCGACGTTAATTGGTTGATTTTTACCGGTGCCAACCCGGCCCATCCCCGCAAACCGCGCGCCAAAATCAACAATATTTATGGGGTGCTGAAGGCCGTGGAGTCCGGTTTGGGGATCGGATCCCTGCCGGACTACATGGTCAGTGCCGAGGCAAATTTGGTGCGTATTCTGACAAATGTGCCCAGCCCGATGTTCGAAGCCTATTTCACCTATCCGGAAGAGTTGCGAGGGGCCCGAAAAATCAATGTCTTCCGCGAATTTTTGATCGCAGAAGTCGCCAGGGATACCCCCAAAGCCTTACCCATCCTGGCCAATGGGGCGATTTGATCTCCCAAATTGGGAGCATGACTTACTGTTATACTGACTACCAAACATTTCAGCCATGCGTTTAGCGCATGGCTGAAATGTTACTATGGGCATGGAAATTAGTCACGAAAGCCCCTATCTAATTCCTCAGACGGGTGACGCGCGTGTTTGCCGAGCCCTTCAGCCGGGCGAGAGCCCACCCTAAGTGGCCACGAACATTATAGTTTGGCTGTGGTCCGTTGCGTTTTCTGACGCAAGCCTCCCTGTTCGACTTGGCCGGGCCTTAACAGCCCGGCCATTTTTTTGTCCGGCGGACCTTGGGCGGGGTATAAGTCTGACAACAGAGTTGATGGGAGAACAAAAATGAAGCCAAGACACCTTGCCGCCCGGGCAGCTGCATTTGGAATTGTCGTGTTTGCCGCGGTGTCGGGCGGCGTGGCCTGGAGCCAGAACGCGGACGAAGATTGGGCGCGTTTCTCCCAAGCTGGCGTCCAGGCCTATGGCTCGAACCAGATAGAAACGGCGCTAGAAAACCTGGAAGCGGCGATGAAAATTGCCGACGCGAATTTCGCCGAGGATGACCCACGTCTGCTGGGCAGTCTGTTGAATTTGACTCCTGTCTATTCGTCCCTGGACCGTTTTGATGAAGCGGTGGTTCTGGCGGAACGCGCGGTTGGGTTGCACACCAAGTTTGGCGGGCCGGAAAACCCCAATCTGACCGTGTCCCTGCCCATGCTTGGCGCCATCTATCGGGATTTAGGCCAGTTCGACGAAGCCGCCACCACCCTGGGCCAGGCTTCCGACCTGATGGATTTGGTGATGGGGGAATTCCACCCCAGGGCGCTTACAGTGCGCGAGGAATTTGCCATCGCCTTGTTCCGTGCGGGGCGGTTGGATGATGCCGTCGCCATGTTCGAATTGATCTTGCCCATGTGGGAGCAGTCCTTGGGTCCCAACCATATTCGCAGCGCCATGTCCTTTACCGCCTACGCCGGTCTGCTGCGGGATGTGGGGCGCGAGGACGACGCCGCGGCAGCGGAAATCAAAGTCATTGAAATCCGCCAGGCATGGGATGTTCGGTGAATTAGTACAGTTGCCCCACGGCAATGTGGGCCATTAAGATCGTTGTGAAATTGTCTAAACCATCAGTTTTTTCAGTATGACCAAGCATTTCTCGGCGGCTGGATTGGCGGCGGCGCTGGCTGTTGCCCTAGCCCCAGTGACATTGAGTGCGCATGCCGTTTTGGCGGACGCAATCGCGGACACCCAGGCCGGCGTTGTGGCCCTGGAAAATGGCGATGTGACTGGGGCCGTGCGGCTGTTTACCCAGGCCATTGATTCCAATGAACTCAGCCGCAACAACCTTACCGGCGTCCTCACCAACCGGGGATACGCATACCTAAGCGTCAAAGATTACGCCAACGCCGTCCGGGATTTTTCCGACGCAATATTACTAGACCCTAACAATCCACAGACCCATTTTAATCGGGGGCGGCTGTACGCCGACGCCCGGGTCTGGGATCGCGCCGACGCCGACTTTCAGATGGCAATCCGCATGGATCCGGCGTTCGTCGACGCCTATGTTGAGCGCGGTAATATTTGGATCCAAAAGGGCAATTATCCGTGGGCCATTGAGCAATTTGACCTGGCCCTAGCCCGTGACGACTCCCGTGCCGATGCTCGCCTGGGCCGGGGCATCGCCCGCCGGGCGATGGGGGAATTAGACGCCGCGAACGAAGACGTGGCGGCGGCCTTGATCTTTGACCCTGACTATGCCGAGGCTTATTACGTACGCGGCAACGGTGCCCTGGCACTGGGCGATCTGGAAGGCGCCCTGGCCGACTATAACCGTGCTCTGGCTTTGGATCCCAGCCAAATCGGGGCCCTGTCGAATCGTAGCGGAACCTTGGCCCGCCTCGGCCGGTATGAGGAGGCCGCCGAAGGTTTCACCCGGGTCCTAGCCCTGCGACCCGACGACATGGGCGCTTTGTCATCCCGTGCCACAGCGCTATTGCTCGCTGGACAGGTCGACCGCGCGGCAAAAGAATTCGCCTTGGTCGCCGCCGCCAACCCCGAAAACCCCGCAGCCCACCTGAATTTGGGCATCGCCTTAAATGGCGCGGGGGATTTGGACCAAGCAGAGGCCGCGTTTAACGCTGCATTGGCTCTGGACCCTGCGTCACATCAATCCCTGTTCAACCGCGGCAATGTGCATGCGGCGCGCGAGGATTTCGCCCGAGCCATCGAGGACTATTCCGCCGCCGTGGCGCTGGCGCCTGACCCCCAAATCTTCATTAATCGCGGCTTAGCGCAATCGGCCCTGGGAAATTATCCGGCGGCCGTAGACGACCTTACCCGGGCCATTATTATGGATCCCCTTTCAGCGGCAGCCTTCAACAACCGCGCCGACGCGTTGACCGCCCTGGCCCGCCTGGACGAAGCGCTGAACGATCGTCTGGTGGCCCAACGGTTGGCACCCACCGATCTGCGCATTCTCAATCAATTGGGAATGTCATTGATTGCGGTGGGCGATTGGGACGCTGCCGCTGTGAATTTTGATCAAGCCATCCGCCTCGATCGCACGGACCCGGAAGCCTATAACAACCGCGGCAATTTCTATCTGTATCGGGACCTGCCCGTTTGGGCGATTGCCGACTTCACTGTTGCCGTCAGGCTGGACCCGGACTTTGCCCAGGCCTATGCCAACCTCGGGGTGGCCTATCACAACAACGGGGACTACGCGAACGCCCTGGCCCAGTATGCCGAGGCAATTTCCCGCGAGCCCACAAACCCCCAAACATATTTCAATCGCGCCAGCACCCTGAACCTTCTGGGGCGGCCAGGGGAAGCGATCGGGGACCTGACGGAAACCATTGGCTTGGATCCAAAGTTTCGCCGGGCGCATTTCAACCGCGGGCTTTTGAGGGCTGCCACAGGGAATCTGCAACAAGCCATCGAAGATTTCGGCGAAGCCATCAAATTGGAACGGTCCTTCGTCGATGCGTATTTCAATCGCGCCTTGGCGTATTTCGCTGGCGGCGACACATCAAAGGCGATCAGTGATTTAGACCAAGCCGTGGGGCGCGATCCGGGATTTATTGCCGGCATCAACGCCCGGGGTTTGGCGTGGGCCGCCGCTGGCCGCCAGGATTTAGCGCTGATCGATTATGACCAAGCCATTGCCCTGGCCCCGAATTTCGCCCCCGCCCACAACAACCGCGCCGTGGCGCTGTTGGCCACCGGAGAAACCGCGGCGGCGTTGGCGGGGTTCGACGCTGCCGTTGCCCTGGACCGGGAATATGCGGCAGCCTTCAACAACCGCGGCGTCGCCCAAAAAAACTTGGGCAACATCTATTTGGCGGCAGCGGATTTCACCCGGGCCATCGCCCTGGACGGGGAAAAGACAAAGCCATTTGTGGACCGTGGGTTACTGCGGTTCGAGGCAGGGAATTTCGTCCGCGCCGCCGACAACTTCGCCGCCGCCGCCGCTCTGGACGGCACCCAGCCTGCTCTGTGGGAATTGTGGGCCCATGTGTCCCGCATTCGCGCCGGAGGCGCCGCCGGGCCCTTGAAAGCGTCCGCCGCGACGTCACCCACGGCCGATTGGCCTGGGCCTTTGGTGGCGTTGTTTATGGGCGACACGACCCGAGACTCCGTGCTGGCACCCTATCTAGACGCTGAGGCCGGCCCCGACACCGGAGCCAGGCTCCAGGCGTTTTTCTTTGCCGGACAGCACCAATTGATCTCTGGGGATGCCGAGGCAGCAGCCGAATTGTTTTGGCAGGTTATTCAGTCCGGCGAAGTGCGCACCATGGCCTATGCCGGTGCCCGGGCCGAACTGGGACGCCTAGGACAATTGGAGCCAGATCAAGCGCCACTGCCGGAATAACGCCACGCCTACACCGGCCTACATAAAGAGCCGTTCGGTCTTTTCCAGGCCGGCGTACAGGTCAGCGACGAACTCGCCATAGCCGTTGAAAATCTGGGTGGACACCGTTCCGCCCCCAAGCACTGTTTCAAACGCCTGGGACCACCGCGGATGGCGCACATCTGGGTTCACGTTCGCCCAGAACCCGTATTCGTTGGCGTTGCTGACTTCCCAGAATGTGTTGGGGCGTTTGTCGGTGAAGGTTATTTGGACGATCGATTTGACCGCCTTGAAGCCGTATTTCCACGGCACCACCAGACGAATGGGCGCCCCATGTTGGGCGGGCAAGGGGTGGCCGTAAATCCCGGTGGCGATGAACGACAATTCGTTCATGGCTTCTTCCATGGTCAAGCCTTCGGTGTACGGCCAGGGCCACCAGAATTCTTTTTGGCCCGGGGCCATCGATTTGTCCATGAAGGTGACCATTTTGATGTACTTGGCGTCATTTTTGGGCTTGGCTAAATTCACCAGGGCAGATAACGGGAAGCCGCTCCAGGGCACCACCATGGACCAGCGCTCCACACACCGGTGGCGATAGACACGCTCTTCCATTGGCATTTGGGCGACCAAATCGTCAAAGGCGATGGTGAATTCTTCGTCCACCATGCCGTCGATCTTCACGTCCCAGGGGCGGGTGCGCAGCTGTTGCGCCAGTTCAAAAATTTCCTTGTGGGATCCGTATTCGTAAAAATTGTTGTAGGTGGCGGCGATACCTTCCGGCGTCATTTCGCGTTGGACGGTATACAGCGGATTGCGCGCCACTGGATACAGATGCGCGGATGGATCATTTTCCGGGGCGGCGGCCAATGCGCCCCCGGCCATCAACGGGCCCGCTGCCGCGCCCAGGATAGTTCCACCGGCAAGGGCTTTTAAAATATTGCGGCGATCCTTGAAAACGCCTTCAGGCGTGACTGCATTTTCCGGCAGCTCCCAGCCGCGGGTATTCTTGATCAGCATCGAAATCTCTCCTAGGCCGCCCTAACAAAAGGCCCATTTTGGCCTCGTCCCATAGGGTGTGTGTGTGTGACATAGGGTGGATGGCCTCTCAGGGCAAATCAACCCGGCGTGAAATTATCCACGCAATGACAACCAAACAGGTGGTTGTCATTGCGGCTCAGGCGTCAGCCACGGCCTCGGTATGGGCAGCCACCACGTCGTCGGCCAGGCGTCCGGTGAGCTCCTGCAAATGATCAAACTTTCTGGTGAAGGTGCCGACGCCAGAGGTCAAGGACCGCAGCTCGATAATCAAATCCTGGGCTTCGGTTTCGGGGATTTGGGCGGTGACGACGTCCCACCCCGACCAGCCTTCTCGAGCGTCGAACCCCATTATTTGCCCCCGACGACCGCTGACCAGGGCGTTGATTTTTGCGGTCAGGGCGCTGGGCACCGCGATTTCCACCTGCAGGATCGGCTCTAGCAAGATAGGGCTGCATTTGGGAACGCCTTCGGTCATGGCCATGCGCCCGGCAGTCTTGAAGGCTATTTCCGAACTGTCCACCGCGTGGTGTTGGCCATCGGTCAGGGTCACGTGGATGTCCACAACGGGGAAACCCAGCGGGCCTTTTCTCAGATACTCCTTCACCCCTGCTTCCACCGCCGGGATGAAGGTCTTGGGCACCACGCCGCCGACGCTGGCATTCTCGAATTCAAACCCCAACCCCCGGTGGCGCGGCTTGATGTTTAATTCCACATCGCCAAATTGGCCGTGGCCACCAGACTGGCGCTTGAACCGGGCATGCTGAGTAACGGGCTTTTTGATCGCTTCTTTGTACGGGACCTTTGGCACCCCAGTGTTCACGGCCAGCGCATACTTGCCGGCCAAGCGATCCGCCGCCACGCGCAAATGCATTTCTCCCCGCCCCCCAAGGACCCATTCGTTGGTGTCGTCGTTATGAGCAAAGGTCAGCGATCGATCTTCTTCCAGCAGCTTTTTCATGGCGCTGGATAACTTCACCTCATCGGCGCGATCGGCGGCAACCAAAGACAGGGCATAGACCGGCGGCTCGATTTGCGCGAACGGCAAATCCGCAGCCCCCACCTTGCCGGGCTCCAGCACATCCCCTGTGACCACCTTTTCCAAGCGACCCAGGGCCACCATGTCACCGGGGCCAGCGTCGCCGCGCTTTTCGGTTTGCTGACCGACCAAATTGAACAGCCCGGAAACCCGTTCCCCATTCAACGTCATGCCGTCCGAAAGCGTCCCGCGCCACACCCGTGCTACTGAAAGCTTGCCGCCCCGGGCCGTGTGATAGGTCTTTAGCACCTGCGCCAGCACCCCGCCGTCTTCGGAAATTCCTCGGCGCTGCCGCGTGGTATTGGCGTTGGGGACTTCATGGCGCAGGGCCTTTAACAGCCGTCGCACGCCCGCATCGTGTTCCGCGGCGCCCAAAAAAACCGGGACCACATGGCCTTCCGCGAAATCTTTTGCCAGTTGCGTGTAAACTTCGTCGTTGGGGGGATCCACATCCTCCAACAATTGTTCCATCAGCTTGTCGTCAAAATCCGCCAGCTTTTCCAACAGCTCATAACGCGCCTCGGCTTTGCGGTCGGCCATGTCCTCGGGCAGGTCGATGCGTTCCGACGCTTCCCCGTTGCGGTAGACATACGCCCGCCCGCTGGCCAAATCCACATAGCCCGTGACCGTTTCGCCATCGCGAATGGGCACATGGCGCAGAGCCAATGGCTTGTCCGAAACCGCTTGCAACGCGGGTTGCAAATCCCGAATTTGGCCGATGGCTCGATCGATTTTGTTCACAAACAAAATCCGCGGCAGTTCCAATTCATCAAGGCGTTTCAACAGGGGTGCCAATGCGGCAGCCTTTGTCGCATCGGCTTCGCACACCACGACTGCTGCATCCACCCCCATCAGGGCGTCGGAGGCTTCTTGCCAAAATTCGATGGAGCCTGGGCAGTCAATAAAATTGAATGTGTCGCCCATGAATTCGGTGGTGGCGATATTCACCTCGACACTCATACCCCGGGCGCGGGCCTCGGCGGACGAATCCCCGACCGCGCTGCCTTCCACCACCGAGCCGCGCCGATCAATCTTACCGGTGGCCAGCAGCAGACTTTCCAGCAAGGTGGTCTTGCCGGACAAATAGGCGCCTACCAAAGCAACAGAGCGCGTGCCGGATGGCCTTTGGTTCATTGGATCCTCCCCAGGATAGCTTTGTGCCGCTCCCCGCGCACGGCCGGGAACTATGTTTTCAAGGCCAGTCTACCCATGCAAGAGGCTGTTTTGTCACACTCATTGTTTGAAGGGCTCTTACCGGCTTAGCTGAGCGCCGCACAGGCCTTTTGTATGCGGCCACAGGCGTCTTCCAGCTTCCCTAGAGACGTAGCGTACGAGATGCGGAAATAGGGCTCTAGGCCAAAAGCAGCGCCTTGAACCGTTGCCACGCCCTGGGATTCCAGCAAATAGGAGACAAAGCCGGAGTCGTCCTCGATCACCGCGCCATCGGGGGTCTTGCGACCGATGACCCCGGCACAGGACGGATACACATAGAACGCGCCGGCGGGGGTCCGACAGTCCAGGCCCTCAGCGTCGTTAATCATACCCACCACCAACCCACGCCGTTGGCGAAACGCCGTGAGCCATTCATCCAGAAAATCCAGGGATCCGGACAAGGCAGCGGCGGCAGCGGCCTGGCTGATTGAACTGGTGTGGGTGCTGCTTTGGGACTGAATTTTTGACATGCCCTTGATCAGCTCCTTGGGCCCGCCGGCATAACCAACCCGCCAGCCGGTCATGGAAAAAGCCTTGGACACCCCATTCACGGTGAGCGTGCGGTCTTTCAGCTCTGGCGCCACCTGGGCCAAAGTCTTGAAGACAAAGCCGTCATAGGTGATGTGTTCGTAAATGTCGTCGGTCATGGCCCACACATTAGGGTGGGCAGCCAACGTAGCAGCCAGCGCCTTCAGCTCGTCAGCGGTGTACCCCGAGCCGGTGGGATTAGACGGTGAATTGATGATGACCCACTTGGTTTTCGCGGTGATCGCGGCTTCCAGCTTTTCCGGGCTGATCTTGAAGCCGTCGGCGGCATCCGCCGAAACTTTCACCGGCACGCCGCCTGCCAACAGAACTATATCCGGATACGAAACCCAATAGGGGGCGGGGATCACCACTTCGTCCCCCGGATTGATGGTTGCCAGGATGGCGTTGAACAACACCTGTTTGCCGCCACAGCCCACCGAGATTTCATCCAAGCCATAATCCAGGCCATTTTCTCGGCTGAATTTCTCGGCAATGGCCTCGCGCAAGACGACTGTGCCGTTGATCGGGGTGTATTTGGTCTCGCCCCTGCCGATGGCGTCGATGGCCGCTTGTTTAATGTGATCTGGGGTGTCGAAATCCGGCTCCCCTGCACCCAGGCCAATGACGTCACGGCCTGCGGCTTTGAGCTCTGCAGCCTTGGTGGTCACAGCGATGGTGGGGGACGGTTTAATGCGGCTTAGGCTGTCGGCGAGAAAAGACATAATTTCCAAATTTCCGGTCAAATTTTAGGTGTGATGTAGGGGACAGCATTTTCTAGAGCACTATCCAACCAGATGGAACCGTTGGACGAGATTCCAAGGTGCGGTAGGGTTGCCCATGCGTGCACGGGGCATGGGATGGCCAGTCCGGTCCGATCCATTGGGACTTGGATTGGCACCGGCATTGGTATTGGCAACGGGGTTGGTCGCCGCCGGGTGCCAGAAGGCCCCCTACGTAGATGGCGTCGCGACCGCAACTCCCACCACAGCTGCGGCGAACGGGGCAGCCTCAGGGCGACAAGGCTTCGACTGGTCCGACCCCATCGATGCAAAAATCCTGATTGTCGATTTCACCCTGACCGCGCCGCCCACGGTCTTTGTGGTCGGCCAAGCCTATCGCCTGGAAATTCGCAATTCGGTCGCCGCCGATCGCACCCTTGTGGCTCCCGGCTTTTTCGCTGCCATCGCAGTGCACCAATTGGTGGTGGCATCGGGCAAATCCCGATTGGAACCAGTTGGCTTCCGTGCCGACGCCATGGAGGCCTTGGCCTTTGAGGCCACCAAGATCATTGCCGAGATGATCCCGCCGGGGTTTGAGACGCCCATTGAAGAACCGCCAGACAATCCCTTCGCTCTGACCCCCCATGAAGGTCCAGGCGAGGACGCTGCGGCGCTGGGTGATGCTTTGCCCGACGACCCCTTCGCGCTGGGTGCACCCGCCGAAGACCTACCCGACGACCCTTTTGCTCTTGGCCCACCGGCGGAGGATTTGCCCGCAGATCCGTTTGCCCTGGGCGGGGGAGTCGCTCAAATCCCTGCAGAGGATATGATCGATTTGGAGCCGGCAGCCCCGGCAGACCTGCCGGTCAATCCGTTCGCGGCGGCGGAGGCACTGGAGCCAGCCCAGCAAGAACCTGCGGACGCTGACAACGCGGTTGAGGGAGACCCTGAACAATTCGCCGAAGGGCTGGCCGTAGAAAGAGCCCAGGCGGAAGTGCTTGCCCTGCGCACAGCAGAGGCTGCCCAAGCGGCGGCAGAAGCCGCAGCACTGGAAGCCGAGGCGGCAGCAGTTGCTGCGGCAGAAGCGGCAGCAGTGGCCGCAGCGGAGGCGGCAGCAGTTGCTGCGGCAGAAGCGGCAGCAGTGGCCGCAGCGGAGGCAGCAATCGTCGCGGCGGAGGCCGTAGCCATCGAAGTGGCCGAGGCGTTCGCACCCCCGGAATCGGCCCCTGATCCTGTCACCGAACTGGCAGAGGAGCTGGCCCCAGAGGTTGGGCCCAACATCGAAGCCGACCTTGCGCCGGATTTGGTCTCGGCCCCCAAACCAGAGCCAATTCCTGAGCCCGAGCCAATCATTCCGCTGGACGATGCAGCGGAGCTCACCATGCTGGCGGTTTGGACTGCTGAAGCGCCAAAATTTTCCGCTCCGGACGGTCTGGCGATTCCGGCAAACAGCAGCGTGTTCCTGACCTTTATGCCCTTGAAGGCCGGGACATTTGAGGTTGGTGACGGCTCCCGCCTCGGCGCCCTCAGAGCCTTTGGCACCATTACCTTTGTGGCGTCGTTGGGCGGTGGCGAACGACCTTCCGAAGCCGCACCTCCGGCGGCCAATTTGGCGATGCTGATCGCCGAAGCCAAGGATGAGGTCACTGTCACCCTGCCCCTTCATGTTGCCCCCGTGGAGGCACCGCTGCAAGCTACACCATCCCCGGCCCCAGCGGAGACACCCTTGCTGGGACCGGTGGTGACCGTGCCGATCGATCCGGCGCCGACGCCCGCACTTGACCCACCGGCAGTAGGCGACGACCCTGGGGTGCCATGAAGACCTCAACCTCCGAAGAAGCCGTATTCACGCCGTTCCGCCATGACGCAGTGCACGCAGACAAAGATCGCGGCGGCATTCCGTTCCGCTTAGTGTCCGAATTTGTCCCAACCGGCGATCAACCCCAGGCGATCAAAAAGCTCATCGAAGGGGTGAACGCTGGGGAATCCGAACAGCTGCTGTTGGGGGTCACGGGTTCCGGCAAGACCTTCACCATGGCCAACGTCATCGCCGAGACCGGCCGCCCAGCGTTGATCCTAGCCCCCAATAAAACCCTGGCGGCGCAGCTGTTCGGCGAAATCTGCGACTTTTTCCCGGACAACGGCGTGGAATATTTCGTGTCCTATTACGACTATTACCAGCCGGAGGCTTATGTGCCCCGCACCGACACGTTTGTGGAAAAAGACGCGGCCATAAACGAACAGATCGACCGCCTGCGGCACTCCGCCACCCGCGCCCTGTTGGAACGGGACGACGTGATCATCGTCGCCAGCGTGTCCTGCATCTATGGCATTGGCTCCATCGAAACCTACCAGGAAATGACCGTGCCATTGCGGCCCGGCGACACCATCGACCAGCGCCTGTTGTTGCGGCGGTTGGTGGAATTGCAATACCGCCGCAACGACACCGCCTTTGGCCGGGGCACGTTTCGCGTGCGCGGCGACTCCATTGAAATCTTCCCGGCCCATTTGGAAGACCGGGCCTGGCGTCTTTCTTTATTTGGCGATCAGTTGGAATCTTTGACCGAATTTGATCCGCTGACGGGGGAGAAAACAGGCGAATTGGATTTCGTTCGCATCTATGCCAATTCCCATTACGTCACGCCAAAACCGACCCTGAAACAAGCCGTCGTGGAAATCCGCAAAGAGCTAGAAATCCAATTAGAGAATTTCCGCGGCGAGCAAAAATTATTGGAGGCCGAGCGCCTGGAACAGCGCACCACGTTTGATCTCGAAATGATCGAGGCCACCGGGTCCTGCGCCGGAATCGAAAATTATTCGCGTTATTTGACCGGCCGCGCTCCGGGCCAACCACCCCCGACGCTGTTCGAATTTTTACCCCGCAATGCCTTGGTGTTCGTGGATGAAAGCCACGTTGCGGTGGGCCAATTGGGGGGTATGGCCCGAGGCGATCTGGCGCGCAAATCGACGTTAGCGGAATTCGGCTTTCGTCTGCCTAGTTGCATCGACAACCGGCCCCTGATGTTCGAGGAATGGCAGGCCATGCGCCCACAGACGATCTTCGTTTCCGCCACCCCAGGGGATTGGGAACTGGAGCAAACCAGCGGCGCGTTCGTCGAACAACTCATCCGCCCCACCGGCCTGATCGACCCGGTGTGCATTGTCCGCCCCGTGGATACCCAGGTGGACGATCTGATGGCCGAATGCCGGGATGCGGCACAAAAAGGCCACCGAGCATTGGTCACCACACTGACCAAACGCATGGCCGAGGACCTTACCGAATACCTCGACGAAAATGGCGTCCGGGTGCGCTATTTGCATTCGGACATCGATACCTTAGAGCGCATCGAAATCATCCGCGATTTGCGCCTGGGGGCGTTTGACGTGCTGGTGGGGATCAACCTGCTACGCGAAGGCTTGGATATTCCTGAATGCGCGCTGGTGGCGATATTGGATGCCGACAAGGAAGGCTTTTTGCGTTCCCGCACATCCCTGGTTCAGACCATTGGCCGGGCCGCCCGGAACATCGATGGCCGGGTGCTGCTGTATGCCGACAAAATAACCAAAAGCCTGACCGCCGCCATTGACGAAACCAATCGGCGACGCAAAATCCAGCAGGCTTTCAACGCCGCCAACGGCATCACTCCGGAATCCGTGCGCAAAGGAATCGGTGACATTATCCAAAGCGTGGCCGAAGCCGATTACGTCACCGTGGACACTGGCGATGATGGTGTCTCTCATTTAGTGGGCAACAACCTGAAAGCCCACTTGGAGGACATGGACAAGCGCATGCGCGCCGCCGCCGGTGATTTAGAATTCGAGGAGGCCGCCCGCCTGCGCGACGAAATCCGCCGCCTGGAAGTCACCGATTTAGGGTTGGGCGGCGCCTTGCGCAGCGCCACCGCGAAACACCGCCCCCGGTCCAGCGCCGGCCGCCCCGGCACCCGGCAATTACGCGGCAAATCCGCCCGACCAATGCGGTTTTAGGCGATGGCCCAACGAAGCTGGAAAGGCCCGCTGCTCGGTGTCGCCGGGCTCCTGTTCATGCTGTTGGGCACAGCATATTTCGCCGCGTCCGGCATGATTGTGACCCTGAGCCTCGACCCCGGTGAACGTACCATCGTCGGCGAACCACCCGCTGGTTACGCCGTCACCGACCAGCGCATGATCACCACCGATGGCATTGATCTTGCGGTTTGGTTGGTGACCGGCCCCACCACAACTGGCGACCGAGCCATCATTTTGGTTCACGGTCTGGGCGATCAGGCGTGGAACGAAACCAACCAATCCTTGGCGGCGACCTATGTGGACGCCGGCTTCACCGTCTTGGCGCTGGATTTGCGGGGCCACGGAATTTCCGGCGGCCAAGTCCTGGGCCTTGGCTGGTACGAGCGTAACGACATCCGCGCCGCCGCGGATTTATTGTTAGAGACAGGCTTCGCACCCGGTCGCATCGGTATTCATGGAACGTCCTATGGGGCCGCCACAGCATTACTGGCCGCCGCTGCAATCCCCGAAATCGGCGCGGTAATCGCAGACAGTTCCTGGTCCGACATGCGCGCCATCATGGAGGTGGAAATCGAAAACCGCACCGGCATGCCCGCCGTCGTCGCACGATGGTTGCGGCCAGGCATTTCCCTGACCGGGCGCATCGTGTTCGGTCTAAATCTTGATGAAATCCCACCGCTGCTAGCGGTGCCGCTGATCGCCCCACGGCCGATCTTGTTTATCCACGGTACAGCAGACAGCCGCATTCCTGTGGAACACAGCGAAGCACTGTTTGACGCAACTTTGGTCAGGGCCAGCGAAAAGTGGGTCCTGCCCGGTATGGCCCACACCGAAGGAGCGTGGATGGAGGATCGCGACGATTTGCCCTCGCCCTTCCAGGCCGAATTCTTAGCCCGGGTCACGGAATTCTTTGATCGGAATTTGCCTTGAGCGTTACGCTGCGCCCGCGTCTTGTTGGATTATCCCAAAGGTGTTGCCTTCGGTGTCGAGGCCCCGGGCGGCGGCGCGTGGCGCTAGAACAGCATGCGCAGGATGGCGAAGGCGCCGATGACCGCAAGCCCATAGACGATGGCTTGCTCGACGCTCTTGCGCCTGCGCACTGCTTCCAACTGTTTGCCAACGGAAATCGCCGCCGCCTGACCGTGGCCGCGGATCCATTGGAACGCCCCGGGCCGGTCGCCGACGACGCGAACGCTGGGCCCGGCCACCGCCAAAATTTTCGGGACAATGCCATCGACGCTGCCGAAACGGCGGTCCTGACCGGCTTCTGTCGTGGCTTCGATCTGGGCCACCCAGTCTTCTGACGAAATCCGCACCCGCCACAACAAGGTCGTGGTGCTCTGGTCGGCGAGAAAACAGATGATCTGTGCCCCGCCGCCAACATCCAGGGCTCGGCCTCCAGGAAGCCCGCCGCTGTCGATCATGGGTCCCATGTCCAGCACCACCTGACGCGCCAGTATTTCGAACCATTCCGTGGTTTCAGAGTCCAAGGCGGCCGCTACACCAAATATCTGATGTCGTTGGTCATGGTTGGATATGCATAGGCATTGTTGGCCAGTTCTCTCGCCCTAATCCCATATTTGATGGCAAAGGAAAAGGTGTGGATGGATTCGGCCGCCCCATGGCCCAATATGTGGGCGCCGAGAAATTCGTCGGATCCGTTTTCAACCAACACTTTGGCGATCGCGGCAGTCTCAGCATAGGGCACCGAGGCATATTTCGCTTCGGTCATGGCCCCGTCACCGGCCATGGCGTTTTGCCCGGCGATGCGGCCCTCGTATGTGGCCAGCGCGGACAATTGCGGCCCAGCCATCGTGTCCCCCGCGCCCAAAACGCTGGGGTTCGATGTGCTGCGCAGGTACTTGTCCACAGACAGCACCGGGCCCGCCATGTCGATGCCCGCAGCCGCCAAATCCAGGTCGGCCAAATTCGCCACCTGGCCCGCACCATTGGTGACCATGGCAACCGAGCGTGTGTGTTCCTTGCCATCGGCAGCAAAGTGCACGGTGTAGCCGCCGTTTTCAAAGACGATTTTGCTGGTCACCGCACCGGTAATGACCTCCATGCCGATGCGACGGCTTTCTATCAATAATGCTTCCACGATTTCCCGCTCTTTCATGGGCAGGGCCCGATCCATGACTTCAAGAATGGTGACCTGGGCACCCGCCCTTTGGAACACATGGCCGAATTCAAAGGCTAATGACGCCGCCACCGATGAACACCACACTTTCCGGTAACTCCACCATTTCCATGATGTCGTCGCTGGTAATGGTGTGCTCGAACCCGGGGATTGGGAGAGACCGGGCCTTGGACCCCGTGGCCACCAAGATATACTTGAAGCTGTAGGGGTCATCACCCACCGCTAGTTCGTTTGCCCCCGTGAACTTCGCGGCCCCGTGGATCACGTCGTAGCCACTGGCGATGAAGCCTTTTTCGAAAGCCACCGGATCATCCCGAATAAGGCCCTGCTTGCGCTCCAACAACGCCGGCCAATCGAGTGTGGCGGGGCCATCGCTATATGGTGCTCGGACGCCCGGGCGATGGGGTCCAAGGTTTCCGCTGCCGCCACATAGATCTTTTTCGGTACACAGCCGCGCAGGGCACAGGTGCCGCCCACGTCCCAAGATTCGATCATCGCCACCGACTTCCCGGCCTCTTTGGCAACCCATGCAACAGCGGATCCGGCATTACCGGAACCCAAAACGATAAAATCATAGTCCTTAGCCATAATTATCCTTTCGCCGTGGTTGGCGCCTCCAATAAATGCTGTGGGGAAATTTGACCCCATCCTGCCCATGGTTATCGCAGATGTCAGATGGCGTTTGCGTGATCAAAACGTTCCTTTTTCGTGACCATACGCAAATTTCCGCCATATGCCCTTTGGCCCTTGCGGACGGGGCTGTTACAAACAATGTTCCTAGGGCGGCCGGGGCACGGATTTCCCTGGTCTACGAACCGGTTAGCCACTTCGCGGACTTTTATGATTGTGTATTTGCAACTGGCCGGTGGCCTGGTGATACTGCTTGCCGGCGGCGAATTACTGGTCCGGGGATCAATTTCGATCGCCAACCGGCTCCATATCTCCTCAATCGTCATTGGCCTTACCGTTGTCGCCTTTGGCACATCCGCACCCGAATTCGGGGTCAGCTTGAAAGCCGTGCTGGAAGGCTCCAGCGGCGTTGCCATAGGCACCATCGTCGGCAGCAACGTGGCGAACATTCTATTGGTTCTGGGGGTCCCGGCGTTAATTATCGCTGGCGGCCACCGCACATCATCGGTGTTGCGCGACGTGGATTTGATGGTGGGGTCCGGCATTCTACTGCTGGCCTTTGCGGCCAACGGCTCGTTGGCCAGTTGGGAAGGGGCGGTGATGTTCGTCCTCCTTGGGGCTTATCTCTATGCCTCCTATCGCCGGGCGCGGGATGAAATCACCTCCCAGAAGGCCGTCAAAGAAGACATCAAAGCCCTGGATCACGCGCGACCGTCCATGACCCTGTCTCTGTTGTTCATCGGCGTCGGCATTGTCGGCCTGTGGGGTGGGTCCCAAGTGTTGGTGCCCGCAGCGGTGAGCATTGCCGGAACGATGGGAGTTTCCGACAAAGTTATTGGCGTGGCGTTGGTGGCCGTGGGAACCTCGCTGCCCGAGCTTGCCACATCGGCTGTGGCTGCATTCCGCAAGCACGGAGACGTGGCCATTGGCAACGTTGTGGGCAGCAACATATTCAATATCTTGGGGGTGCTGGGATTGACCGCCGCCATTTCACCCATTCCAGTGGGCATGGAGATTTTGGCCTTTGATATGTGGGTGATGATCGGCATTTCCTTGTTGTTGATCCCCTATGCCCTGCGCCAGCGGACCGTGGGGCGCATTGGCGGATTGACGTTCCTGGTTCTGTACGCCGGGTTCATTAGTCTGCAATTCACCGATCTGCCCAGCGCTCTGGCCGCCAGCGACGTGTGGCCACCATGGTAGCGGGCGTCGCTCTGGTCACCGGGGCTGGTCAGCGGATTGGCCGGGCAATCGCGTTGGAATTGGGGGCCCAGGGCTGGACCGTGGCGATACACCACCGGCGCTCTGAGGCCTCAGTCGAGGACACCGCGGCAATGATCCGGGCCCAAGGCGGCAGTGCTGAACTCTTCGCTGCTGATTTGGCCGACGAAGCCCAGGTCACCGCCCTAGCCAGCCACGTGGCCGCCGACCTTGGGCCAATCACCTGTTTGGTCAACAACGCATCCCTGTTCGAACACGATGGAGCGACCACAGTCACTCAGCAATCCTGGGATCGCCATTTCGCCATCAATTTGCGGGCACCCTTTGTCTTGATCCAGGCATTGGCCGCTGGCCTGCCGGACGGAGCCAAGGGCAATGTCATCAATTTGTTGGATCAGCGGGTTTGGAATCTGACCTCCGAATTTGTCTCCTACACCCTGACCAAAACCGGCCTGTGGACCCTGACTCAAACCATGGCTATGGCTTTGGCGCCCCACATTCGGGTCAACGGCATTGGCCCCGGCCCGGTGTTGGCGAGTAAAAACCAAACCCCAGAGCAGTTCGCCGCCCAAGTGGCGTCCACGCCGCTGAAACAGCCGACTCCCGTGGGGAAAATCGCCGAAGCCGTGACGTTTATCCTTGGCTCCCCGACCATGACCGGACAGATGATCGCGCTGGACTCCGGCCAACACCTTGACCGTGGCGGTAAATGGCAGGGGGCTGAAATCGATGTCTAAGGGGGCATTGGAGTCCCGGGTGGTTGTGATCCGCGATTTGGAACTGACCGCCAAAATCGGCGTTTACACCCACGAGCGCCAGGACAGCCAGCCAATCCGCATCAATTTGGCCATGACAGTGGGCCACGCACCCATGGAAGATCGCCTGGAAGACACCGTGTCATATGACGCTATCGTCGAAGGGGTAAAAGCGCTGCTCGCCGAGGGCCACATCAATTTGGTCGAAACATTGGCAGAGCGCATTGCCGATCTATGCCTGGAGCAGGAATTAGTGGAAAAGGTCCATGTTCGGGTCGAAAAACTGCACGCCGTGGCCGAGGCCGCAGGGGTGGGCGCTGAGATCATAAAATCGGCGCCACCCCCCGGATAAATACAGCGCAGTGCCACAGAAAAACGGTCCACTTGGGCGAAGAAAATTGCTGGCCGCCGTTAATAATGTTGACTCTAATTCGTGAAGAAATACGGCCAAAAGGCTGACTCATATGGCATTGTTGTACACAGTGGCTCTGTACCCGCCTTTGCTGCGACATTAATCCTGTTCGGCAGAACGCGTGGTGTGTCCGGTTCCTGCTTGACTTTTTTTTATGCGTTATAAATCAATGTGTTATCAAAAATGATTAATTTTTGTGCAGGTATGGCAGACCCTAGCGTTCGCTTTAAATCAATGGTCGATGACCCGACATATCCACCCGGTTATCCACAGAAATAGTGGATACTTGGTTGCCCGAATTTTGGCCCCGAGAGCCACGCCCATGACACCGGCTGAAACCGGCAGTACGCACGGACCTCACCACTCAACCGACGCCAAAATGCCAAAGGATCAGGAACCTGGGGCCATTGCTAATCCATCGTCTCTTGCCGCCGGAATCGCGGTCATCAAGGCCCACCTGCGAACGTTGCCCGGATCGCCCGGGGTTTACCGAATGCACGATGCCAAGAGCAGTCCCCTTTACATCGGAAAGGCTAAAAATCTGAAAAAGCGGGTGGCCGCGTACACCCGTCCCAATCGTATGGATGGCAGGCTGCAACGCATGATTTCCGCCACCACCTCAATGGAATTCATCACCACTCATACCGAGGTGGAGGCCTTGCTGCTGGAATCCAACCTCATCAAGAAGCTGAAGCCCCGGTACAACATTCTGCTGCGGGACGACAAATCCTTCCCCTATATCTTGATCACCGGCGACCACGACTGGCCGCAAATCACCAAGCACCGGGGCGCCCGCAATCGGTCCGGTCGCTATTTCGGGCCGTTTGCCTCTGCCGGGGCGGTGAACGCCACCATCAACGCCCTGCAAAAAGCTTTTCCCCTGCGCAATTGCTCAGACAGCATCTTTTCCAGCCGCACCCGCCCGTGTTTGCAGTACCAAATCAAACGCTGCACCGCCCCTTGCGTCGGGAAAATCGAGGCCAAAGACTATGGGGTCATCGTCGACCAGGCCTTCTCGTTCCTTTCCGGGAAATCCCACGCCATCCAGGAAAGCTTTTCCGCCCGCATGCAGGCCGCCAGCACCGATCTCGACTTTGAGACAGCGGCCATGTACCGGGACAGAATTCACGCCCTGACCCAAATTCAGGCCCACCAAGTTACAAACAATCCGGGGATCGGTGACGCCGACGTGGTGGCGGTTCACCAAAAGGCGAACCAGACCTGCGTTCAGGTGTTTTTCTTTCGCGCCGGGCAAAACTTTGGCAATCGCGCCCATTTTCCCAGCCACGCCGGGGATCACGGGCCCGCCGAAGTGGCCGAGGCCTTTCTTGGGCAGTTCTACGCTGGCAACCCACCGCCCAAGCAAATACTGTTGTCCCACTCCATCGCGCATCACGACCTGGTGGAAGAGGCCTTGAGCCTGCGGGCCGAGCGCAAGGTCAATCTGCTCACGCCAAAGCGCGGCAAAAAACACGATTTGGTGGTGCGTGCGGTGGCCAACGCCGCCCAAGCCCTCGATCGTCGCCTGGCCGAAAGCGCCTCTCAACGGCGGCTTTTAGAAGGGGTCGCCGATGCCTTTGGCTTGGAAACCACCCCCCAACGGATCGAGGTCTACGACAACAGCCACATTTCCGGCAGCGATGCGGTGGGCAGCATGATCGTGGCCGGGCCCGAAGGCATGGCCCGCAACCAATACCGCAAGTTTAATATCAAAAACCCCGATCTGGCCCCCGGCGACGATTTCGGTATGGTCCGGGAGGTCCTGACCCGACGGTTTTCACGATTGCTGAAAGAAGGCGGCCCCCGGGAATCCGGCACATGGCCGGATCTGGTGCTCATTGACGGTGGCGCCGGGCAGCTCTCCTCGGCCCAATCTGTATTCACCGACCTGGGGATCACAGGCGTGGCTCTGGGGGCGATTTCGAAGGGGCCCGATCGCAACGCTGGGCGGGAACAATTCCACTTCCCCGACAAACCGCCGTTCCGGCTTGCCGCCGGCGACAGCGTTCTCTATTTCCTCCAACGCTTGCGGGACGAGGCCCACCGTTTTGCCATCGAAGCCCATCGCGGCCGCCGATCCAGGCGCATCACCGGCTCCCCCTTGGACGCCGTGCCGGGCATTGGTTCTGCCCGCAAGCGCGCCTTGCTGCACCATTTTGGCTCGGCCCGGGCCGTGACCGAAGCCGGCATCACTGACCTGGAATCGGTGGAGGGAATCTCGGACACCGTGGCCAGTGCGATCTACAATTATTTTCACGATGACTCGTGACCGAAAACTCGTGATACAAGCCAACCCGTGATTACAAGCCTGCCCAATCTTTTGACCCTGTCGCGGATCGCTGTGATTCCGGCGCTGATCGCCTCGTTTTATCTGGACGGAGAATACTCTAACTGGGTGCCGTTGGCCTTGTTCACCGTCGCCGGCCTCACCGACATTCTTGATGGCTATGTGGCCCGCGCCATGAACGACCAGTCCAGTTTAGGCAAATTCATGGACCCCATTGCCGACAAGCTGCTGGTGACCACCACGATCTTGATGCTTGTGGCACTGGACCGCATTGACGGCTGGACCGTGCTGCCCGCCTTGATCATCGTTCTGCGGGAAATCGTGGTTTCAGGATTGCGGGAATTTTTGGCGGAAATAAGCGTCAGCGTCCCCGTGTCCGCCCTGGCCAAATGGAAGACAGCGGTGCAATTGGTGGCCCTTGGGTTTTTGATTTCCGGTGCCGCGGGCGACCGGGTGTTACCCGCGGCCCTGGCCCCCACCTTGATCGGCGATGTCGGCCTGTGGATCGCCACGGTGATTACCCTGATTTCCGGCTACGACTATTTAAGGGCGGGAAAAGCCCACCTGCGCGACGGCATTTAAACCCTCTCGGACCCCTATGGAAATTCTTGGCATTGTTGGCCGCCAAAACAGCGGCAAAACCACTTTGATCACGCAGCTGATCCCGGCGCTGAAGGCCCTTGGTCTTCGAGTATCCACGGTCAAGCACTCCCATCATGGGTTCGAAATTGATACCCCGGGCAAAGATACATTTCGCCACCGGGAGTCCGGTGCCGAAGAGGTCATGTTCGCGTCAAACCAAAGGTGGGTGCTGATGCGGGAAATCGGCGAAGGCGCGGAGCCCCCATTGGAGAATTTGATCGCCCACATGACCCCGGTGGAGTTGGTGTTGGTGGAAGGCTTCAAGACCCTGCCGTTGCCAAAAATTGAGGTCCGGGCTCCGGAAAATACCGAACCCACCTTGCAGTCAGGGGGTGAATACGTGGTGGCGGTAGTCGGCGACCAAAGCCCTGAAATCTCCGTCCCCACATTTGGCCGCGACGACATCGACCCCATTTCCGCCTTCATCGCCGCCCGAGTAGCGTTGTAACCCGCCTAGCCACCGGTTTAAGCTAGACCCATGGAATTGCTGTACTTCGCATGGCTGCGTGAAAAGGTCGGACTCTCCAGCGAGAGTGTGCCCCTGCCCGGTGGGGTGGAAAACGTCGGCGGCTTGCTGACGTGGATGGCGGATCGCGGTCCGGGATACGCTGAAGCCATGAAAGACTTGTCCGTGGTGCGGGTGGCGGTGAACCAGGAATTCGCCCACCCAGGCGATCCGGTCAAGGACGGCGACGAAATTGCCTTCTTCCCTCCGGTCACGGGGGGCTAACGACATGGCGATTCGGGTGCAAACCGAAGACTTCAATGTTGCCGCGGAAACCAAGGCGTTGGTGGCCGGCAACACCAACATTGGTGCTGTAGTCACCTTCACCGGCTTGGTGCGGGGTATGGCCGGGGGCGAGACGATCTCCGCCATGACCTTGGAGCATTACCCGGATATGACCGAGACCATGCTGGCCAAAATCGAAACCCAGGCTAACGAGCGTTGGCCCCTGGACGCCAGCATGATCATTCACCGCTTTGGCAGGTTGGAGCCGGGGGAGCAGATCGTGTTGGTGATTACCGCGTCGTCCCATCGCCAGGCGGCGTTCGAAGCGGCAGAATTCTTGATGGATTGGCTGAAAACCAAGGCGCCATTTTGGAAGCAAGAAGCCACCACCGAGGGCGAAAAGTGGGTGGCAGCTAAGACCTCGGATGATGACGCCACCGAGCGCTGGAGCGAAACCAGCCCGGCCACCCCCGGCAAAATAGCGGCTGTTAAGGGTTAAACCCGTCGCCTGATTGAATTCCCTTATTTCAAAGGGGCTTTATAAGGGGATTCCGCGCCTTGAAATCCGCACCGCGCGGGCGCAAATTACTGAAAATCGCGATTGATCGGAGATCACCCATGTTTATCCAAACCGAAGAAACTGAAAATCCGTCGGAATTGAAGTTCCTGCCGGGCCGCCAGGTCTTGCCTGCCGGCCAAATGGAATTCTCCGACGCTGAAGGGGCCAAGTCCTCGCCACTAGCTGAGCGGTTGTTCGCCGTGGCCTCGGTGGAAGCCGTGTCTTTGGGTACCGATCACATCACCCTGACCAAGGCGGGTGGATCTGAATGGAAAACATTGAAGCCCGCCATCTTGGGCGTGATCATGGATCATTTCACCTCAGGCGAAGGGCTGTTGGCCGATGGGGTCGCGGCTGAAAAAGCCGCCGCCGTTGACGCCCCGGAATTGATTACAGACGGTGACATTTCCGATCAGATCAAGGATTTGCTGGAAACCCGCATCCGTCCGGTGGCCAAAGAACAAGATGGAGACGTGACATATCTGGGGTTTGACCCGGCCCATGAACGGGTGCATTTGGCATTCACCGGTGGGGCGTCCAGCCTGTTGAGTGGGATCCAAACCATGTTACGCCACTATGTGCTCGAGGTGAGCGAAGTGGTGGACCAGACCGATTTCAAACCGAAACCTGGATTGGATACCCCCGAAGGCATCGCCGTTCAAAAGGTTTTGGACGAACAGGTGAACCCCGGCGTGGCCAGCCATGGCGGCCACATTTCGTTGGTGGACGTGGCCGACAACACCGCCTACATCCGCTTGGAAGGCGGCTGCCAGGGGTGCGGGATGGCCGACGTGACCCTGAAACAGGGGGTCGAGGTGGCAATCAAGGACAACGTGCCATCCATTATCGCGGTCATGGACACTACCGAGCACGACGACGGCAAGAACCCGTACTTCCAACCCGGCAAATAGCCAACCCAGTGACAAAGTCTGGCCCAGCGGCGGCGGCGCTGCTGCTCTCGACCTATGACTTGGGGCACCAGCCATTCGGTCTCGCCTCCCCCGCCGCGTGGCTGGAACGGGCGGGCCTCGACGTCACCTGCAACGACTTAGCCGTCGAGGCCCTGGACGAAGCCGCGGCAAAGACTGCGACCTTAATCGCCCTCTACATTCCCATGCATACGGCCACCCGCATGGCGGCGGAACTGCTGGCCCGGCTTCGGGCCTTAAACCCCTCCGCCCACATCAATTGCTATGGTCTGTATGGGCCAATGAACCGCCAATACCTGAAAAGCCTAGGCGCCGATTCTGTTGTGGGCGGCGAATTCGAAGGCCCGCTTGTTGATTTGGCCAAAGCTTTGGTGGCGGAGAGAGCCCCGTCGGTGCCGGTGGTTTCCCTGGCCAAGCAGGATTTCCAAATTCCCCGGCGTACGGATCTTCCCGGTCTCTCGCACTATGGGAAATTGAACGCCAGCCCCACCACCCAGGTCGTCGCTGGCTACACCGAAGCCACCCGAGGCTGCAAGCACACCTGCCTCCATTGCCCGGTGGTGCCGGTCTATAAGGGCAAGTTTCGCGTCGTCCAGCGCGATGTGGTCATGGCCGACATCCGCAACCAAGTCGCTTTGGGAGCCGGGCACATCACCTTTGGCGACCCGGATTTCTTCAACGGCCCCGGCCATGCCATGGCCCTGGTCCGGGCTTTGGCCCAAGAATTCCCCGGCCTTACTTATGACGTGACTATCAAAGTGGAGCATTTGCTGGGCCACGCCGATTTGCTGCCAACCTTAGTGGCCACCGGATGCGTGTTTGTGACCACAGCGGTCGAAGCCGTGGACGATGACATTCTAGCTATCCTCGATAAAGGCCACACGGTGGAGGATTTCCACCGGGCCGTGGCCATGGCCAACGACTTAGGCCTGGTCTTGGCACCGACTTTTGTGCCCTTCACCCCGTGGACCACCCCAACCGGATACGCCAAGCTTTTGGGAGTGATCGCCGATCTGGACTTGATCGATCACGTGGCCCCGGTGCAGTTGACCATTCGCCTGTTGGTGACCCAGGGCTCGGGGCTACTAAGCTTGCCCGACGCCGGGGATTTGTTTGGGCCCTATCACCAAAAGGCCCTGTCCCATGTGTGGCGTCACCCAGACCCCGCCGTGGATGCCCTGCAGCTCGCCGTTGCGGCGGTGACAGAAACCGCTGAGTCAGACGGTCTATCCCGGCGCGAAACGTTCCACCACATTCGCGCCCTGGCGCAAAAAGCTGCTGGCTTCCCGGCGATATCCTCACCGGTTCACGCGGCAACCGCCCTGGCCGTCCCCTACTTAAGCGAGCCGTGGTTCTGCTGCGCCGAGCCCACTGTTCAGCAATTCGCGAATCTGGGCGTCGCGATTTAGGACTCGGGGCCATGGCACGGGTTCTGTTACTGATCCCCACCACGTCATATCGGGCCAAGGATTTCCTGGACGCGGCGGATGCCGTGGGTGTGGTCGCTGTGGTGGGATCGGACCAACCCCAGGTCCTGGCCGAAGCCGCACCGGGCACATCGTTGGCGGTGAACTTTCACGACATTGATGCAGGCGTTGCAACCATCGCCGGGTTCAACGGGGACTATCCCTTGGACGCCATCCTCCCGGCGGACGAACAAGCCGCTGTTTTGGCGGCGGCGGCATCAGCGGCTTTGAACCTGGGGCACAGCTCGACACAGGCCGTTGAAATTGCGGGCAACAAACATCTGCTGCGTCAGGCTTTAGCTCCGGCCACGGTGAACTCCCCCGCCTTTACTGTGCTGTCGGTGGATGACGATCCATCAAAAGCCACCCGGTTTTTGACCTATCCTTGCGTCCTGAAACCGTTATCGCTTTCCGGCAGCCGAGGGGTGTTGCGGGCCGACGGCGATAATTCATTCGTCGAGGCATTCTTCCGGGTCAAACAGATCATCGCCGATGCGGGGGATCGCGCCGGCCCCGACCGCGACAAAATTTTGGTGGAGGCCTATGTGCCCGGCATCGACGTGGCGTTGGAGGCTCTGTTGATCGACGGCGACCTGCACCCCCTGGCGCTGTTCGATAAGCCCGACCCCCTAGAGGGCCCGACTTTCGAAGAAACGATCTACGTCACGCCGTCGCGGCTGGTTGACGCCACCCAGGCCGCAGTCATCGCCGCCACTGCCAAAGCGGCAAAGGCCATCGGCCTCGCTCAAGGCCCGGTCCATGCGGAGCTGCGCATCAACGACGACGGCGTGTGGGTGATCGAAGTGGCGGCCCGGTCCATCGGCGGCCTGTGTGGGCGGACTTTGAAATTCGGCGCGGGGATATCGTTGGAAGAAATTATCTTGCGCCAAGCATTGGGATTGCCGACCGATAGCTTGGAGCGAGAGGCCCAAGCCTCCGGCGTCATGATGATCCCGATACCCTCCGGCGGTACGCTGGTCTCGGTGGGCGGGCAAGACGCCGCCCGGGACGTGCCCGGCATCGAAGATGTGTGCATCACCCTCCCCAATGGCCAGCCCGTTGTGCCCTTGCCCGAGGGCGATAAATATCTGGGGTTCATCTTCGCCCGTGGCGAAGACCCCGCCACCGTCGAAGCCGCCTTGCGTACTGCCCACGCGGTGCTGGAGATCAATATCGATGCAGAGAATTAACCCAGCGCCTCGCCTCTCACGGTGTGGTCGTAATCCTCGACCATCTGGCGGGTAATGTCGCCGACCTGGAAAGTGGCGTCGTCGATCGTGCCGACGGGGGTGACTTCGGCCGCCGTGCCGGTCAGGAACACTTCCTGAGCGTTTGCCAATTCGTCGGGCATGATCGCCCGTTCGATGACTTCGATGCCGCGGCCGCGGGCCAGGTCAATAATCGTGCGCCGGGTGATGCCGTTCAAAAAACAGTCCGGGTCGGGGGTGTGTAACGCCCCGTCGATGGCCAAAAAGATATTCGCGCCGGTGGCTTCGGAAACCCGGCCCCGATAATCCAGCATCAGGGCATCGTCAAAGCCGTCTTTTTCTGCGGCGTGTTTGGACAAGGTGCAGATCATGTAAAGCCCCGCAGCCTTGGCATGAACGGGCCCGCTTTCCGGCGACGGGCGTTTCCATTTGGCGGTTTGCAGACGGATGCCTTTCATCCGCGCCTCGGGCGAAAAATACGACGGCCATTCCCAGGCGGCGATGGCCAAATGGATGGTGTTTTGCTGGGCCGAAACCCCCATCATTTCGGAACCCCTCCAAGCCACCGGGCGGACATAACCATCAACAATACCGCTGGTTTCCAACAGGGCATTGGTGGCGTCGTTGATTTGCTCGGATGTGTAGGGGATTTCAAACCCCATGGCGTCGGCGGAGGCGTGAAGCCGGTCGGTATGTTCGGCCAACTTGAACACCTCGCCGCCATAGGACCGCTCGCCTTCGAACACCGACGACGCGTAATGCAAAGCATGGGACAGCACGTGCAGTCGGGCATCCCGCCACGGCAGCGTACGGCTGTCGTACCAGATCACCCCATCCCGATCGTCATAGGATGCACCCGCCATGGCTCGCAAACTCCTTGTTGTCGCCGCTTCGCGTCACGCTTTGCGTCATATATGTCGAATTCCGGTTGCTCTATGTAACAATCTGTCTAATATATGTCAACATGGTTGACATATATTCCAGCAGGCCCGAAACCACCCCCGACCAACCCGACGATCTGCGTCGGGCGGCGGAGCTGTTGTTCTATGCCTATCGGGATTTCACGGCAGAACCCGACCGCTTGCTGAGCCAATACGGGTTCGGCCGCGCCCATCACCGGGTGCTGCACTTTGTTGGCCGCAATCCCGGGATCACGGTTGCCGGGCTGCTGCGCATTTTGCGCATCACCAAGCAAAGCTTGGCCCGGGTGTTGCGCCAATTGGTCGACCGGGAATTCATCGAACGCCGCCGGCACGATGACGACCGCCGCCATCGCCACCTGCATCTCACTGCGGGAGGGGAGGCCTTGGAATCTGCCCTGTCCGCGCCCCAACAAGACCGCATCGCCAAGGCCTTTGCCGCCGCCGGTGACGATGCCGTGGCGGCCTACCGGTCCGTGCTGTTGGGCTTGGTGGACAAAGCCGACCGCGCGCACGTCGCGCAAACAACGGGCGGAGACTAAAGCCGTGCCCGGCCCCGCCGACGCTCTGTCCCACGTGCTGGTGGTGGATGACGACCCCCGGCTGGCGGAATTGTTGCGCAAGTACCTCACCGACAACGGCTACCGGGTGACAACAGCTGGCAACGCGGCAGAAGCCCGCACGCAGCTCCAAGGCCTGACCTTCGATCTGATCGTCTTGGACGTGATGATGCCGGGCGAAGACGGCATTGCCTTGACCACCGACTTGCGGCGCACTTCGGATATTCCGGTGTTGTTGCTGACCGCCCGCACCGAGGCCGAGGATCGCATCGCCGGCCTGGAAGCCGGTGCCGACGACTATTTGGCCAAGCCGTTCGAGCCCCGGGAATTGCTGCTGCGCATTGAGGCCATCCTGCGCCGAACCACCCCACCGCCGGTGTCCCCTACGCTCACATTGGGGGCGCTGGAATTTGACCTGGAACGCGGCACACTCACCCAAGACGGCGCGCCCGTGCATCTGACTAGTGCCGAGGCTGACCTGTTGCGGGTGTTCGCCCGCCACCCGCGCACGGTTTTGTCCCGGGCCGATATCGTCAGCCTTGGCGTCAACCCCGGCGAGGACGTGGGCGACCGGGCCATCGACGTGCAAATCGCCCGGCTCAGACGTAAGATCGAAGCGGATCCCAAAAACCCCCGGACCCTGCAAACCGTGTGGGGAGAAGGCTACGTGCTGTGGCCGGACTAGGCTTGAAACGCTTTCTGCCACGCGGCTTGTTGGCGCGGACGATTTTGATCATCGTCACGCCCATGGTGTTGCTGTTGTCCAGCACGACTTATGTCTTCTATGAACGCCATTGGGACACGGTGACCCGGCGCTTATCGCTCAGCGTCGCTGGCGAAGTCGGCATGGTCATCGACAATTTGCAATCGCTCACCGACGCCGGAAATCTCCAGCCGTTCTTAGAGTCCATCCAGGATCATTTGCTTCTAACAATCGATTTCCAAACTGGTGCCACGCTGCCCGCCGCCACACCTCCGGCATCGGTGCAGAACCGCATATTAGACCGAACACTTACCAAGGCATTGTCGGAACGTTTGGCGCAGCCGTTCCAGATCGACACCGCTAATCTGGGCGAAGCCATGGCGATCCTGGTGCAGATGGACGATGGGGTACTCACCGTCACCACCCTGCGCGAGCGCGTCACCAGCACCACGACGTTTATCTTCATCATGTGGATGGGGGTGGTGTCGTTGGTGTTGTTAGCGATCGCAATTCTGTTTTTACGTAACCAGGTCAAGCCGATCCGCAACTTGGCCATTGCCGCGGAGGCATTCGGCAAAGGCCGGGACGCCGAGGACTTCAAGGCCTGGGGCGCCACCGAGGTCCGCCAGGCCGCCCACGCGTTCCAAGACATGCGCGCCCGCATTCAGCGGCACATGGCCCAACGCACGGAAATGTTGGCAGGCGTCAGCCACGATTTGCGCACGCCGCTGACCCGCATGCGCTTGCAATTGGAAATGCTGCCCCAAGACAAAGAAGTCGGCGACCTGCTGGCCGACGTGGTGGAAATGGAAGCCATGGTCCAGGGCTATTTGGCCTTCGCCCGCAACCAGGACACCGAGGTCGCAGTGGAAACCAACCTGCCGCAGTTGTTGGAACAAGTGGTCGCCAACGCCCGGCGCACCGGCGCCGATATCGATTTGGTGGCCGACGACGACATTTTGGTTCCGCTGCACCCCAACGCCTTTACCCGGTGCATCACCAATCTGGTGGACAACGCCCGGCGCTATGCCACCCACGTGATGATTTCAGCCAAACGCGTGGGCCAAATGATCGAGATCACCGTGGACGACGACGGCCCCGGCATTCCCCCGGACAAACGCGACGAAGTGTTCCACCCCTTCCGGCGCTTGGAAGAATCGCGCAACCCGGAATCCGGTGGCTCGGGATTAGGCCTCGCCATCGCCCGGGATGTGATGCACAGCCACGGCGGCGAGATCACGCTATCCAACGCCCCCGCCGGCGGCTTGCGGGCGTTGTTGCGCCTCCCGGTCTAGGTGCGAGGGCGAACCGCCCCCACCTAGAGCCTGGCCCTGCGTCGGCGCATTCGCCTTCCCCTTATTGTGAGACTTCAAGCTCGGAATATTTCCCCCTCCCTACCGAGGGAGGGGACCTGCCGCGACTGCTGGAATCTCTACCACGCTCCGACAATGAGGGCGTGATCCGGATCGGACCGAGCGGCTACACTTCACCTCCCTCGCTGGCAAGGAAGGCCGGGTGGGGGTGCAATGATAAAACGTGGGGGCATTCGCCGGGCGCAATCACTGCGCCGCAACATGACGATGGCAGAACTACGGGCGACGCATCCCCATCAGCCATAAGGTCGCGATCAAGGCCACACCAATTGCGGGGATGGCGGCGAAGTTCACGGCGCGCCAATCGAGGAAATACAAAATGGTGCCAGACGTCAGCGATGCCAGGGTGACCATCCCGAACACCAAGAAATCGTTGAGGGCCTGGGCCTTAGCTTTTTCCGACGGCGCGTAAGTTTCCGTCAGCAATGTGGACGCCCCGATAAAGGCGAAATTCCAACCTAAACCCAGGGCAAAAAGCGCCGTCCAAAAATGAATGATCTGGTTGCCCGATAGGGCTGATGTGATGGCAACCCCCAACAACACCGTGCCCGCCACCATGACCTTGTCCACGCCGAAGCGATGGATGATTGATCCGGTGAAAAACGCCGGGGCGAACATGGCCACCATGTGCCATTGAATCACAAACGAGGCGTCGTCGATATGAAAGCCGTGGCCGATCATCGCCAGAGGTGTCGCGGTCATCAGCAAGATCATCGTGCTGTAGGCGATCATCCCCACCAGAATGGCGATGACCAGGGATGGCTGGCGCACAATCTCCGCCAACGGCCTGCCGCTTTGGCGGCGTTCGTCGGCCGATGGGGCTGGGATTTTCAAGGCTGCAACCAAGGCCATCCCCACCACCCCCAAGCCGCCAAGAATTAAATACGACCCCAGAAAATCCGTGCCTTCGACTAAATCGTGAGTGCGCTTGGCCAACTCTGGGCCGGCAAATGCGGCAATGACACCCCCGGCAATTACAAAAGAAATCGCCCGCGACTTGAAATGAGGCTTTGCGGCATCGGCGGCCGTGAAGCGATAGAACTGCGCGAATCCGACGTTAACCCCCATCAGAAACGTGCCAAAACTGAACAGCCAGAAATTCTCGGTGTAGAGGGCATAGGACGCCACCATCGCCCCCGAAACGCCAACGGAGCCGCCCACCAGGAAACCCGCCCGGCGACCGATGTGCTTCATCAACAGGGACGCCGGAATGGTGGTCAATGTTGTGGCGATGACCACGGTGGTGACCGGCAAGGTCGCCAAGGCCACGTTGTCGGCGATGGCCAGCCCCACCAGGCCGCTGAGGATAGCAAGCATCGATTGGCTGACGACCAACACCGCTTGGGATGTGGCCAAGATGCCGGTGTTTCGGTGATCGCTGAAGAATGTCATGACTCTAGGTACTCAACTAGAGACGAGCGGCGCGCAGAATTAGCCCACCGACCGGCACTTCTTTTTTCCGTTCAGATTCACACCGCCCTTCGGGCGACGATCTGCACTCAACCGGCCAATTCCCGTGATCGGGCGGTGGCAGCAGCCACCGCCTTTTCCATCAGATCAGGCAGGCCACCATCGGCCATCAGCACCTTCAGCGCGACCTCGGTGGTGCCGCCGGGGCTGGTCACATTGCGGCGTAACGTGGCGGCGGTGTTGTCGGATCCAAGCGCCAATTCCCCAGCGCCCGCGACAGTGTTGTGAGCCAGGGTTACCGCCAAATCCTGTGGCAGACCGGCGGCAACCGCGGCATCCGCCATGGCTTCGATCAACAAAAATACATAGGCCGGGCCGCTGCCGGAAACGGCGGTAACCGCGTCCATCATCGCTTCGTCTTCGATCCACGCCACTTCGCCCACCGCGCCCAACAAGGCGGTACAGGCCACTTTTGCTTCCGCCTTCACGCGGGATCCGGCAAAGGCCACCGACATGCCCCGGCGAATAGCAGCAGGCGTGTTGGGCATGGCCCGGACGATTGCCGCACGGTCCCCCACCAAAGCTCGCAATGCGGCAACGGGTTTGCCTGCCACGACCGAAAGATACGTCGAGATACCGGCGTATCCGGCGAACTTTGGCGCGACTTCCGCGAACACCTGGGGCTTAATCGCCAGCACCACCCAGTCGGGCATAAAATCGCCGGCCAATTCCGTGGGATCCGATACAGCGTGGATACCCAAATGCCGCGCGATTTCGGCAGTGGCCACGTGGGGTTCCACGGCGGCCAGGTTGTCGGGATCAAGGCCGGTATCCAGCCACCCCTGGGCCATGGCCCGGCCCATTTTGCCGCAGCCCACCAAAAGCAGCCGGCCGACGGCCAAGGTCATGCTTCGCCGACCGTTTCCAGCATTGCGGCTTCGACGGCTTCGGTGGGGGTCTTGCCGCCCCACAAGGCCAACATGAACGCCGGGTAGAATTTCTCGCAGGCCCCCAATGCTGTTTCCACCAAATGCTCCAAAGCGGCTGGCGCAATGCCCTGGGATCCGGTCATGGCGGTGTAACGGAAATTGATCACATGTTCCGTGGTGCTGACATCGAAAAAGCCAAAGCCCATGTTTTCATTGATCCGCGCCAGCACTTCACAGATGTCGCGGAATTGCCTGTCCGGCACGGTGAAATCGTAGCCGCAGCGCAGGTGCAGGGACAAGGCCTGTTCCTGCCAGCCGAACCACAAATGGTATTGGGAAAAGCTGCCACCGATGGCAAAGGCCATTTCGGTTTCGCCGTTGCGCTCGAACGGCCATTCGTTGCTGGAAACGATGGTCTCCAAAGTGTCCAGCGGATTCTCAGGGGCTTCTAGATCGTCAGAATATTCGACGGACATGGGCGGATCGGGACCCCTGTGAGCGGGGGCGGACCAGCGAATTCACCTACATCTTGGGTGTCAGCGCCAGCTAGCTACCAGGGAATGTACCCTGCCAGGAGATAGCAAGGCGCGCAAGGGCCTATCGACCACCCCTAGCGCTTAAGACTTTTTGGCTTTTGCGGCCTTGGGCGACGGCTTCTTTTCGCCGTTTTTTTCCCGGCCATCGCCGCTTCAAGCTCCGCCACCCGGGCCTCCAACTTGTCCGCCTGCCCCCGCGCTTCTGCCGCCAGGGCCTTCACCGCATCGAATTCTTCCCGCGTCACCAAATCCATGCGGGTGGCCAAGGCCTCAACCGCCTCTTTGGCCCGGGCCTCGATCTCAGTTTTTAGGTCGCCCAAAGACCCCGCGGCACCAGAGGCAAACCGCGCCAAGTCGTCCAATATTTTGTTTTCCGTTTGCATCCCCCCAGTATATGCGAAAAATGCCCCATGCCCGTGCTTTCATACTTCACCTTCCCCAACATCGATCCCGTGGCGATTTCCCTGGGGCCCCTGGCGATCCGTTGGTACGCGCTGGCCTACATCGTCGGGCTGGTGCTGGGATGGCGGCTGCTCGTGCGCTTGGTACGCCTGCCCGATCCGCCGATGACCAAGGTGGATGTGGACGATTTCGTCACCTGGGCCATCGCCGCCGTCATCATCGGTGGCCGATTGGGGTACGTGACGTTTTACAATTTCGATTATTTCTCCAGCCACCCGCTGGAGATCCTGCACGTTTGGCGGGGCGGCATGAGCTTTCACGGCGGCCTGCTCGGCGTGATCGTCGCTGAGATTTTGTTCTGCCGCCAACGCAAGCTGCCATTGCTGCGGGTCGCCGACATGGTTGCTGTTGCCGCACCGGTGGGTTTGTTCTTTGGCCGGGTCGCCAACTTCGTCAATGCCGAGCTGTTCGGCCGGGTCACCGAGGTATCCTGGGGGGTGATATTCCCCACCGGCGGCTCCCTGCCCCGACACCCCAGCCAGCTTTACGAGGCCGCGCTTGAAGGCATCGTCTTGTTCGTCCTGGTTTATTGGCTGTACACTCGCCCGCATCTCCGCGCCAAGCCGGGCTTGGTAGCAGGCACGTTTTTGGTGGGCTACGGGGCCATCAGATTTGCCATCGAATTTGTGCGCGAGCCCGACGCCCACATCGGACTATTGAGCCTCGGTGCGACTCTGGGCCAATGGCTCAGCATCCCCGTCTTGCTGTTCGGCGCATTCCTGGTGATCCGTGCCCGCCGCGCCTGACGCCGATCTTGTTGGTGGCGCCATGTCCGCGCACCTGATGGAGATGATCCGCACGGGCGGCCCGATGACCCTGGATACCTATATGGCCCAGGTGCTGACCCACCCGACGCTCGGCTACTACACCACCCAGGAACCCTTCGGCGTGGCCGGCGATTTCATCACCGCCCCGGAGGTCAGCCAGATGTTCGGCGAGCTGATCGGCGTGTGGTGCGTCCACACTTGGGCGCAGATGGGCAGCCCCGACCGCGTGTGTTTGACCGAGGCTGGCCCGGGCCGTGGCACCCTGATGAAGGACCTGTTGCGCGCCGCCGCAAAAGCCTCAGGATTTTCTGAAGCCATCGATGTGCATTTGATCGAGATCAGTCCCCGCCTGCGCGCCATCCAGCGGGAGGCTCTGGGCGACACGCCTGTCATCTGGCACAACACATTGGACTCCATCCCCACGGATGTGCCGCTGATTTTAGTGTCAAACGAGCTGCTCGACGCCCTGCCGATCCGGCAATTCGAGCGCACCGTCCAAGGCTGGTGCGAGCGCCTGGTGGATGTTGCGCCCTCATCGGGCACTAGTGGCGGTGGCTTTCGATTCGCGCTGACCCAGACACCCTCCCCCGCGGCGGCCATGCTGCCGGCCCAAGTCCGTGACGCGGCCCTGGGGTCTGTGGCCGAAGTTTCCCCCGCTTCCGTTGCCCTGGTTGCCGACATCTCCACCCGGCTGCTGGCCCAGGGCGGCGCGGCGTTGTTGATCGATTATGGCTCGGACACTTTTGGCGCACGAGATACACTCCAAGCCGTGGCCCATCACAAACCCCACCCAGCGTTGGAGGCTCCCGGCACGGTGGACCTGTGCGCCCACGTGGATTTCGCAATGCTGGCCCAGGCGGCGGCGGAACAGGGCGCGAGCGTTTGGGGCCCGGTGACCCAAGGCGCGTTCCTCACCCAATTGGGCATTGCCGAGCGCGCCGCGGCCCTGCGCCGGGTCGCCACCGAGGCCCAGCACTCAGACATCGACAGTGCCCTGGATCGTCTTGTGGGGGCCAAAGCCATGGGCAGTTTGTTCAAAGTACTGGGGCTCAGCCACCCCGATCTGCCGCCGCTTGCGGGGTTTAAGGGGTCCACGGGAATAACGGCATGAACCAGCCGGTCGTCAGCGGGTTTCAAGCCGCCAGTCTCGACAAGGTCATTGGCCTGAAACACGGCTTTTTTGGCCGCCAAGGAGGGGTGTCCACGGGCCCCTATGCAAGCCTCAACTGTGCGGCCTCCACCAGTGATAGTCTGGAAAACGTCACCGAGAACCGCATCCGCGCCTGCAACGCTATAGATGTGTGGCCCGGAGGCTTGGTGACGATGCGCCAAGTCCACGGGTCCAACGTGGACACCGTTAAGGGTCCTGCGGACGGCGGAACGAGTCCGGCGGACACCGGAATCAATAAATCAGCGATCCGGGAAGCGGACGCCCTCGTCACGGCAAAATCCGGCGTGGCTTTGGGGCTGCTCACCGCCGATTGCGCGCCGGTGTTATTGGTGGACGAACATGTCGGGGTGATCGGCGCGGCCCACGCCGGGTGGCGCGGCGCTTTGGCGGGCATTCTGGGATCGGTGGTGGGAGCCATGGAGACCCTGGGCGCCAAGCCCCAACGCATCACCGCCGTCATCGGCCCGACCATTGGTCCCGGGTCCTACGAAGTCGGCCCGGAATTTCTCGCGCTGTTCAAAGCCCAGGACCCGGCCAACGACGCCTATTTCTCCGATGCCTCCGGCCAACTGCGGTTTGATCTGCCGGGCTACGTTGCCGCGCAACTGCAAAGCCACGGCGTCCGCGCCCTCGACCTCGGCCACGACACCTTCGCCGAGGAGAAAAAATTCTTTAGCTACCGCCGGACGACGAAGACCGGGGAGTCAGAGTACGGTCGGCAACTCTCGATGATTTGTTTGGGGTGAGCCTGAGGTGGCAATCAATGCGAAAAGACGGACCTGAAGTGCTCACCCGTGGTGGTTGACTAAATACCCACTTGTTCCATGAGTGTTTTGCAGATTTCAAGGTGGGAGGTGCGTTCAGTTGGGGGTTTGTGTTGCGATTCTGAATATGAGGGGGGGTGGCAAGACCACTTTCTCAGCCTATTGATAGAAGCCGACAATGGCGGTACCGCGAATCCCTTCTTGCAAGGATTTCGGTCTGCAATCTATGAGGCAGTGGCATGCACAGCTTTCTGCTTTGTTCGGCCGGCCTTGTCGGCCCATCGATCGCAGGTCGAGCTTGTGCTTGCTTGGCATTATTTCGTAGAGCACCCCGTTGAATGCGAGGCCGCACGGCAGAAAAGCGACGGTTTTGTTTTGCCCGGTACAGTAAAATCTTACTTGATAAAATCATTCCGAAAATTTTCTATTCGATTTGCCTTGCTCTCAAAAAATCGGATTCGAGAGGCGGAAGAAATGTACTGCTTCTTGTCTGCCTATGTGCACGCGACCACTGCGGCAACTCTGCCAAACTACTTTGTTGTTGAAGAAGTATTAGGCGGCGGAAATATTTGTGAATAATTGATTTCTATTCAACTTGCCGTCGGTGAGTATTTGAGCGATACACTGTTAGCGCTAAATGCATCGAATGGGGTGATAATCCCAGAATTGGCGAAGGACGACGTTAGAAACCGCCTGAACCCCAAAGAGTTGAAAACGCTTTGCGAGTAGGCTGTTGATGCTCGCTCCTTTGCCTTAATCCAACCGCCCCAACATTTACACACCCCCCACCCCCTGATACATTCCGCGCGCGTACCGAGCCCGGTCTTAATTTTTAATTTATTGGCAAAAAGCCAACTGGAATTGCTGACATGAAGGTGGTTTCCGGCAACAGCAATCCGGCGCTGTCCCAGGCAATATCCGAACATTTGGGCATCCCGCTCACCAAGGCGTCCATCAGTCGCTTCGGCGATAACGAGGTGTGGGTGGAAATCCACGAAAACGTCCGGGGCGAGGACGTGTTTTTCATCCAATCCACGTCGTTTCCAGCCAACGACAATCTGATGGAGCTGTTGATCGGCATCGACGCCCTGCACCGGGCCAGTGCCAGGCGCATCACCGCTGTAATTCCGTACTTCGGTTATGCCCGCCAGGACCGCAAACCGGGACCCCGCACGCCGATTTCCGCCAAGCTGGTGGCCAACATGATTACCATCGCCGGAGCCGACCGGGTGCTAACCATGGATTTGCATGCGGGGCAAATCCAGGGGTTTTTCGATATCCCCACCGACAACCTGTTTGCTGTGCCGGTTTTCGCCCCTGTCATCAAGGAACAATTCAACGGCACCGATCTGGTGTTCGTTTCCCCCGATATCGGCGGGGTTTTGCGGACCCGGGCCCTGGCCAAACGCCTTGACGCGGACCTCGCGATCATCGATAAGCGGCGCGAGAAGGCCGGTGTGTCCGAGGTGATGAACGTGATCGGCGAAGTCGCCGGGCGCCACTGCCTGATTGTTGATGATATTGTCGATACTGCGGGCACCCTGTGCAACGCCGCCGACGCGTTGAAAGATGCGGGGGCTGCCTCGGTCGTTAGCTATGCCAGCCACGGGGTGCTTTCCGGAGGTGCTGTTGAGCGGATTAGAAATTCGGCCTTGGAGAGGTTGGTGACCACTGACAGCATCGCCACCACGGCCGAGACCAACGATGCAGATTTCATCAAGCGCATCACCATTGCGCCGCTGATTGCCGAGGCCATGAGCCGGGTGCACGCGGAGACTTCGGTCTCCAGTTTGTTTGATTAGAATGGAAAGATAAGACCATGGTTGACATATTGGATTTGAGCGCAAACGCCCGGGAACATTCTGGCCGAGGTGCGGCACGTGCCCTGCGCCGAGACGGTCGCGTGCCTGCCATTGTGTATGGCGGCAGCGAGGACCCCCAGAATGTCGACATCGATATCCAGGTGTTGGTCCGCGAAGTCGACAAGGGCGGGTTTGAAAATCGCTTGGTGGATTTGGACGTTGGTGGCAAGAAAGTGCGCGTGCTGCCCCGCGACGTGCAGATCCATCCGGTGACCGATGTGCCAATCCATGTGGACTTCATGCGCTTGGGCGCAGTGGCCGAGGTTCGGGTCAACGTCCGCGCGGTGTTCATCAACGAAGAAGATTGCCCCGGAATCAAGCGCGGCGGCTTGGTCAACGTCGTGCGCCACACCATCGAAATGGTCTGCCGGGTGGAGGCCATTCCTGAGTCCGTGGAATGCGATCTGACGGATTTGGAAATCGGAGATTCTGTGCACATCAGCGCAGTGAAGCTGCCCGAAGGCGTGCGGCCGGTGATTTCGGATCGTGACTTCACCATCGCCACGATCGCCGCGCCCACCGTGGTCAAGGAAGAGGCCGCCGAGGCCGCCGCTGCCGCACTGGCCGAGGCCGAGTTGGGCGAGCTCGAAGGCGAAGAAGGCTTGGAGGGCGAAGCCACCGAGGGCGAGGGCGAAGGCGAGGGCGAAGGTGCTGGGGAGGGCGGCGAGGGCGGCGGCGGCGACGCCAGCTAGGAGGCCCCGTTGCTGCTGTTCGCTGGGCTCGGAAATCCTGGCAGCGAGTACGCCGGCAATCGCCACAACATCGGCTTCATGGCCGTCGACGCGATCGCCCGCCAGTTCGGCTTTGCACCCTGGCGCAAGCAGCACCACGGCCTGGTCACTAAGGGCCGCATGGATGACCACCAAGTGTTGTTGCTCAAACCGATGACCTTCATGAACCGCTCTGGAATTTCGGTCGGCGACGCCGCGCACTTTTATAAAATTCCACCCCAAGACGTGGTTGTGTTCCACGACGAGATCGATTTGGAGGCCGCCAAGATCCGCACCAAGTCTGGCGGCGGCACAGCAGGACACAACGGCTTGAAAAGCATCGGCGCGCATTTTGGATCGGACTTTCGCCGGGTGCGCATCGGCGTCGGCCACCCCGGCAATCGGGGAAAAGTCCACGGCCATGTGCTGCGCGATTTCTCAAGGGACGATCGCGATTGGGTTGGACCGTTGATCGATGCCATCGCCCAGGCCGCGCCGCACTTGGCCGCCGGTGACGACGCCGGGTTCACCAACGCCATCGCCTTGACCCGCAAGGGCGAAGCCTAACCATGGGCTTCAACTGCGGGATCGTTGGGCTACCCAATGTCGGCAAGTCCACATTGTTCAATGCGCTGACGGCAACCGCCCAAGCCCAGGCCGCTAGCTATCCCTTCACCACCATCGAGCCCAACATTGGCCGGGTGCCGGTGCCCGATGCCCGCCTCGACAAACTCAGCGCCCTGGCCAAATCCGCCAAGACCACCCCCACCTACCAAGAATTTGTCGACATCGCCGGACTTGTCAAAGGTGCGAGTGCTGGCGAAGGCCTGGGCAATCAGTTCCTCGGCAACATCCGAGAAGTCGATGCCATCCTGCATGTCCTGCGCTGCTTCGAAGAAGATGACGTGACCCATGTGGAAGGCCGCATCGATCCGGTGGCTGATGCCGAATTGGTGCGCACAGAATTGCTGCTGGCCGACTTAGAAAGTCTTGAACGGCAATCGGACTCCATGGAGAAAAAAGCCAATGGCGGCGACAAGGACGCCAAGCGCGTCTGGCACATCTGGCACAGGGTTTTGGGGGGTCTCCGGGACGGCATTCCTATTTCACAGCAAAAGGATGTAAATTATGGCCAGATCCGCCCGCTGAATTTGATCACTTCAAAACCGGTGCTGTATGTGGCCAATGTGGATGAGGCCGACGCTGCCACGGGCAACGCCCATTCGGCTGCGGTTGAGGCCATGGCGGCGACACAAGGTGCGGCGTCAGTCACCATCTCTGCAGCGTTAGAGGCCGAAGTCGCGATCCTGGACGACCCCGCCGACCGCCAAGAGTTCCTGACCGAAGCGGGCCTCACCGAGCCTGGCTTGGACCGAATGATCCGCGTGGGTTATGGCCTGCTGGGGCTGATCACGTTCTTCACCGCGGGCCCCACCGAGGCCCGGGCCTGGACTGTGCCGACGGATGCCCTGGCCCCGCAGGCCGCCGGTCGCATCCATGGGGACATGGAGCGCGGCTTTATCCGCGCCGAGACCATCGCCTATGACGACTACATCGTCCACGGCGGCGAACAGGGGGCCAAAGCCGCCGGCGCCATGCGATCCGAGGGGAAGGACTACCGCGTGCAAGACGGCGACGTGATGTTGTTCCGCTTTAATGTCTAGTGCAGATCACTCCCGACCCCGATTAGGGTACACTTGGAAAATGGCCATCGACGTCATCATGACCGGCCTCGCCGGCAGCAGATTGTGGCCGCGTCGTGCGAGTGTAAGTCCCCCCTCCTCGCTGAGAGCTGATCGCGAAAAAATTTCCGACCGACCACCCAGCCAATATTAGTGTGTCTAACCGAATTCGCCGGGACCCGAGTATGGTTGAGTTCAAACGAGAGTCACAGGAATTCAACGGCTAGCATTTTGTCTATGTGTGGCCCCTGGGCGAAGTTACCGACGACGATTGGGTGGACTATTTCCAGGCCCAATTGGTCGGTCATCCGTTGAAGGAATTCTTTTTACTGATTGATCTGGTGGGGGTTGAGGACAACGTCGGTCTGGACGGATTTGCGCGGCTTTCTGACCTGTTCAAGGCCCAAGGATTTGATCGCACGCGCATTGCGATTTTGCCGCCCAACGAGCATTACAATGCCCTGGTGAAAATTTTCAATATCGCCGCGGGTTCTCGGGATCTAAATTTCAAGGTCGAAATGTTTCGCAGCAGCGACGCCGCCAAGGAATGGCTGGGCAACCAGTAAAACTGTCAACAGCCCCGCTACATTGGCGGGTTACCAGCGGTTTGGCGGGCGCGCTTGACCATCTGCATGACGATGGCCTTCATCACCGGATCCATATTATCCACTAGCACTTGGAAATGCTGGCTGCCCATGGCGGTAACCGTGGTGGGTTCCGTTGCTACGGCGGTGGCCGCGTGTTCGTAGCCATCGAACATGGACAACTCGCCAAACACCTTACCCTTGGTCAGAAACCCCAACGATTTGGCAGGACCCTGTTTTGGCACGATGGTGATTTCGACCCGACCCGAAACCACCATATAGGCGGCCTCGCCCCGCGACCCTTGTTCAAAAATCCTGTCTCCGGCCTGGAAATCGAGGCGCTGAATACCATCAATATTGGACAAAAACCATTCTCCTTCGGGATCAAGATGGGGTCACAGGCCGGATTTTTTACAGCGGCGAGGGTACACGGTCAAATATGGATGCTTCCAGGCCTTATCGCAAGCTGGCTTCAATGTTGCCACCGTCGACGGTCAAGGTTGCCGCCGTGGTTTTGCGGGCCAGAGCCAGCGCAACGAACGCCTGGGCCACGTCGTCGGCCAGGACTTCGCGTTTTAGCAAATTGCCGGTCCGCAGATATTCTTCCGGGGTGAGACCCCGGGCTTTTGCCCGTTCCTCCAAGAACCCATTGGCGAAAATGCCGGTGTTGACCCGATCGGCATTGATGGCATTGGAACGAATGCCTGCGGACCCGTATTCCAGGGCGTATTGCTTGGCCAAAAACAACGTAGCGGCTTTAGGCAGGCCATAGGGACCAAATCCGAGGCCGGGGTTTACTGCCTGTTTCGAGGCGTTGAACAACAACGCGCCACCGGTGCCCTGGGCCAGCATCACCCGCACGGCGTTTTGCGCCACGGTCTGGTGCCCCCAGAAATTAAGCTCGAAGCTTTTGCGTAGCACTTCGTCGTCGACGCTGGCGATGTCCCCTTGCCACGCGGCTCCGGCGTTGGAGACAACACTATCAACGCCCCCATACGCCGCACACACGGCATCGAATGCCCCACGGACACTGTCGGGGTCGGTGACGTCACAAGCCAGGCCCAAGCCACCGGTGGTGTCGGCCACCGATGTGGCGGCATCCAAATCAAGGTCCAGCACCGCGACTTCTGCACCATGGGCGGCGAAAGCCCGGGCGGTGGCGGCACCGATGCCGCCTGCGCCGCCGGTGACCACGGCGACTTGCCGGGCCAGAGGTTTCTCGGCGGCCTTGGACAACTTGGCTTGTTCCAGGGACCAATATTCGATGTCGAACATTGCAGCCTCGTCCACCGACTGGTAGGTGCCGATGGCCTCAGCGTCGGTGATGACACGGGCAGTGTTTTCGGCAATGTCAGCCGCGATGGCGGCCGCCCCGGCATTAGCCCCGGCGCCAAACAGCCCGAGACCCGGCACCAGCACTACGCGAGGCATGGGGTCTAACTCGGTTTTGGCGGGCTCGCGCACCCCGTCGTGGCGGGTGAAATAGGCGTGGTAGTCGGCCACATAGGCCTCCACTGCTGCCCGAACCCCATCGGCGAATGCATCCGATCCGGCCGGTGGCATGACCAGAGGGAAATTCTTGGTGCGGATGGCGTGATCGGGGGTCACAACACCGACCTGGGAATAGCGCGCCACATCAGAACCGTTCACGTAGTTCATGATGGCTTCCGATGTGCGGAAGTCCAAAACCATACGCACCGGGTCGGCGATGGATGCATCGCCGTGGATCGCCAACGCCCCGCGCACAATGGGAGCGACGTCGGCCACGGGCGCGGGAGTGGCAGGCAGCGCGGCGCTGGGAAAAGTTTTTGACCCGCCAGCGGCGATGTGGTCCTCAGCCAGGGTCACCAAGTCCACCATGCGTTCATAGGCTTCGCGGGCGGTGGCGCCAAAGCTAAAGATACCGTGCTGGCGCAGGATCATGCCTTCCACAACCGGGTTGGGTTCGAAGACCCCCGCCGCCGCCAAGGCCAGATCGAAGCCCGGTTTGACATAGTCCACCAAGGACACCCGGTCGCCATAGACTTCGGCCAGCAGGGATTGGTCATCGGCCTGATCGGTCAACGCCAAAACCGCCGTGGAATGGGTGTGATCAATAAATTTGTGGGGCAGGAATGCGTGCAACAGGGTTTCGACCGACGGATTTGGCGAGCCCGGATCGATCAGTGCGCTGCGCTGGAACCGCACCATGTCTTCGTCGGACAGAACGGTGAATCCGCGCAGCCTTAACAACGGCTCCATGCGCACAGCAGGCAAGCCAGCGGGCTCGATCTCCCCCATGTCCCAGCCGGAACCCTTGACGCACAATACTTCGCAGTCGTCGCCCAGCAGATCGGTCACGGTGGTTTTCACCGACGTGTTGCCGCCGCCGTGGAGCACCAACAACGGATCGCGACCCAGCAGCCGGGTGGTGTAGACCCGCAAGGCCAAATCTTCGTTAATGCCATCCGCGCCATAGCGCGCCACATAGTCGGCGGCGATTTTGTCAGACCATTCGGATTTCACTTTGAAACTTCCTGTGCGTGCTCGGGGTACAGGGCGGCCAGCCCAGCACCGTTGGGGTCGGCGACACCGCGCTCGGTGATGATGCCGGTGACGAGGCGCGCTGGCGTAACGTCGAACGCGGCGTTGGCGGCCTTGCTGCCCAGGGGTGTGACTTGAACCGTGGTGATTTCGCCGTCGTCGCCGAGCCCCGCGATGTGGGTGACTTCGCGGGAACCCCGTTCTTCGATAGGAATGTCCCGGACGCCATCAGTGATTGACCAGTCGATGGTGGAGTGCGGCAAGGCCACATAGAATGGGGTGTTGTTGTCGTGGGCGGCCAGTGCCTTCAGGTAAGTGCCTATTTTGTTGCACACGTCGCCGGACCCCGTGGTGCGGTCCGAGCCGGTGATACAGGCATCGACCCGGCCGTGTTGCATTAAATGCCCTCCGGCGTTGTCGGCGATGACTGTGTGGGGTATGCCGTGCTGGCCTAATTCCCACGCGGTGAGCGATGCGCCCTGGTTGCGCGGCCGGGTTTCGTCCACCCACACATGCACCCGCACGCCGGAGTCATGGAGTGTGTAGATGGGGGCCAGGGCCGTGCCGTAATCCACCGTGGCCAACCAACCAGCGTTGCAGTGGGTGAGAATATTAAGCGCCGCGCCCGCCTTGTTCAGATCGACGGCAAGATCGTTGAAAACTTTGGCTCCGTGCTTGCCAATGGCGCGACAGGATTCAACATCGTCATCGGCGATCTTCGCAGCCGCTTCGTACGCCGCCTCGACGCGTTGATCTTCTGGCAAGTCAGCCAGAGTTTCGGCCATCGACTCCAGCGCCCATCGCAGGTTCACCGCTGTTGGGCGGCTATCCAGCAATGTTTTGGCGGCGGTTTTCAGCCCAGGATCGGATGGGTCTGCGATCATGGCCAACGCCACGCCATAGGCTGCCGTCGCGCCGATCAATGGCGCGCCGCGGACCTGCATGGTTTTAATGGCCACCACTGCGTCGTCCAAAGTGTGGAGTTCCACCGTGACGAATTCGTGGGGCAGGCGGGTCTGGTCGATGATCTCCACTGTGCGGCCATCGTCGCCAAGCCAGATGGTGCGGTACGGAGTGCCGCCGACGTTCACTCGCCTTCGAACTCCACCAGGGTGAGTACGGAGACGCCCTCGGCCTCCAAGCGTTTGCGACCGCCCAAGTCGGGTAGATCGACCACAAACGAGGCCCCCGCGATGTCGGCTCCGGCTTGGCGCAACAAGGTGATGGTGGCGATGGCCGTGCCGCCGGTGGCGATCAGATCGTCCACCACCAAGACCTTTTGGCCCTTGGTCACCGCGTCGGTATGAATTTCGATGGTGTCGGTGCCGTATTCCAAATCGTATTCCAGGCCGATGGTCTCCCACGGCAACTTGCCTTTTTTGCGCACCGGGATGAACCCCACCGACAATTGATGGGCCACCGCGCCACCGATGATGAAGCCACGGGCTTCGATGCCCGCCACCGCGTCGATGGTGTTGCCGGTGAACGGCTGCACTAGATCGTCGATGAGCTTGCGAAAGCCAAAGGGATCTTGGAGCAAAGTGGTGATGTCGCGAAACATGATCCCCGGCTTGGGATAATCGGGGATGGTGCGAATGCGGGATTTCAACGGCATGGGCTGTATTGTTCCTTAGCCTTAGCTAGGCTTTCAGTGCGCGACCGGCGACCGCATCCAATTTGGCGGCCATGGCGGGATCGCGGGCGTCCGGGGCGGTGATGATGGCGGTATCCAGGGCGTGGTCGCATCCCGCCGGGCAGGCATCGGGCCGGTCGCTCAAAATTGGCGTTACGGCTTTCACCAACGACCGGGCATGGTCGGCGTTGGCGATGAGCACCCGAATAATGTCGGTAACCTGGACATTGTCGTGATCCGGGTGCCAGCAGTCATAGTCGGTGACCATGGCCACGGTGGCGTAGCAAATCTCGGCTTCCCGGGCCAATTTGGCCTCCGGCATATTGGTCATGCCAATGACATGGCAGCCCCAGGCGCGATACAATTCGGATTCCGCCAACGTGGAGAACTGCAGACCCTCCATGGCCAGATAAGTGCCGCCGCGCACGGCGGTAACATCGACGGATTTCGCCGCAACTTCCAGGGCGTCGCCTAGACGCGGGCACACCGGATGGGCCATGGACACGTGGGCCACCAGCCCGGGACCAAAGAAGGATTTGTCCCGGGCAATTGTGCGGTCGATGAATTGGTCGGCGATGACAAAGGTGCCGGGGGATAGCTCTTCCTTGAACGAACCCACCGCCGACACCGAAATAATGTCGGTCACACCGGCGCGCTTCAGGGCATCGATATTGGCCCGGTAGTTCACACCGTTGGGCGGCAGTTTGTGACCGCGTCCGTGGCGGGGCAGAAACACCATGGCATGGCCGTCCAATTCCCCGAACATCAATGCGTCCGACGGCTCACCAAAGGGCGAGGACACAGCCTCCCACCGGGTGTTTTCCAGCCCTTCGATGTCATAGACACCGCTGCCGCCGATCACCCCAATGATGGAGTCAGTGCTCATGCTCTAGCCAAATTCTTTGCCGATTAGGCCGAGAGTATCGGTCATTCAGCGGTGGGAAGAAAGAACGGTGAGGAGGCGCCAACCGACCCCTAGTGAACGTCGGCCCAGACCTGACGTTTGACGGCGATGAACATGCCGGTGAGCAGCACCAGGAAGATCATGGTGCCCAAGCCCATGCGTTTGCGGTCTTCCAGCTTGGGTTCCGCCGTCCACATCAGGAACTGGGTGATGTCCTCGGCCATCTGCTCAATCGTGGCCTCGGTGCCGTCTTCATAGAACACGGCACCCTCGAACAGCGGCGAGAACATAGCTATTTGCCCGCCGGAGAAGAACGGGTTGTAGTTCATGCCCGGGGCGATTTCCACGTCCTCGGGCGGCTCTTCGTAGCCGGTGAGCAGCGCGAACAGATAATCGGGGCCGAAGCGCCGGGCCTTGGTGATCAGTGACAAATCGGGAGGCAGCGCCCCGCCGTTAGATGCCCGGGCGGCGTTTTCGTTAGGGAACGGCGACGGCAAACGGTCTGACAAGCGACCGGCGCGCATATACATCAGGCCGTTTTCGTCCGGGCCGTCTTCGATTTGTGCGGCTTGCGCCGCGGCCTTGGCTTCGTCTTCCGTCAGGCCAATTTTGGTGAGATTGCGGAAGGCGATGAATTCCACCCCATGGCAAAACGAGCAGACCTCTGTATAGACTTGATAGCCCCGGCGCAGAGCCGGTTTGTCGAACGATCCCAACACGCCGTTGAAGGACCAGTCCTGTTTTTCCGGCTCGTGACCGCCTGCGGCATAAGCGGGTGACGCGGCGAGACCTGCCACGACCGCCACTGCCAGAAGTTTTTCTAAGGTCCTCATTTGGTAGGCTCCGCCACCGGTTTCTTATCCCCCAACACCGAGGTGGAGATGGAGTCCGGTAATGGCTTTGGACTTTCGATCCGCCCCACCACCGGCAAGATCACCAGGAAGTGGAAGAAGTAATAGAACGTCGCCAAACGACCGATGATGATCCAATTGCCTTCGGGGGCGTTGGCTCCGACAACGCCAAGCACGATGGCGTCGATGACGAACAGCCAAAAGAATTGCCGGTACATGGGCCGGAACTTGGCGGATCGCACCTTTGAAGTATCCAGCCAAGGCACCGCGAACAGGATGATGATGGACCCGGCCATGGCGATGACCCCGCCCAGCTTGTCGGGGATGGCGCGCAGGATCGCATAGAACGGCAACAGGTACCATTCCGGTACGATGTGGTTTGGCGTCTGCAACGGGTTGGCCGGGATGTAGTTGTCGGGCTCACCCAGCATGTTGGGGGCATAGAACACGAGGCCCGCCAGTACCAACAGGAACACGCCTACACCAACCAAATCCTTGGCGGTGAAATAAGGGTGGAACGGAAGTGTGTCTTGAGGACCCTTCACGTCGATGCCCAGCGGGTTGTTCGAGCGGTGTTCGTGCAGCGCCCACATGTGAATGATGGCGACGCCGACGATGGCCACCGGCAGGGCGTAATGCAAGCTGTTGAAGCGCCCAAGCAGTGAATTGCCCACCGAGAAATCCCCCCACAGCCATTGGACGACGTCAGTGCCAACGACGGGGATGGCGCTAGCCAGATTGGTGATGACCGTGGCGGCCCAGAAGCTCATTTGACCCCAGGGCAGCACATACCCGGTAAACGCCGTGATGATCATCAGGAAGAAAATGATCAGGCCAAGCCACCACACCAGTTCCCGGGGGTTCTTGTAGGACCCGTAATAGAACGAGCGGAACATGTGCAGATAAATGACCGCGAAGAACACCGATGCGCCGTTGGCGTGGACGTAGCGGATAAGCCAGCCGAAATTCACGTCGCGCATGATGCGCTCGACACTGGCGAAGGCGCCCTCAGCCGTGGGGACGTAGTGCATGTTCAGCACGATACCGGTGAGAATTTCGATGACCAGAGCAAGACCGGCGAGGGAGCCGAAATTCCACCAATAATTCAGATTACGTGGGGTCGGGTAATTGGTGCCGACGGAATCATTCAGCAGCTTGACCCACGGCAGGCGGTATTCCACCCAGCCTAGGGCGCCCTTCAGCTGCATTTTATTGTGTTCGGGTTCGTGCAGGTCAGCCATGGAAATTAACCAATCTTTACGGTGGCTTCATCCAGAAAAACGTACTCGGGAATCTGCAAATTCTCCGGCGCCGGTCCTTTGCGAATGCGCCCGGACGTATCGTAATGGGAGCCATGGCAGGGGCAGAACCAGCCGTTCCAATCGCCCTTGGCGTCGGTGTTTTTTTGGCCCAACGGAATGCAGCCCAGGTGCGTGCAAACGCCGACCACGATCAGCCATTCGGGGTTCTGAACCCGCTCTAAATCCGGTTGGTAGTCCTTCATCTCGCTGGGATCGGCGGCCTGGGCTTGTTCGATTTCTTCTGGCGTGCGGTGGCGAATAAACACCGGCTTGCCGCGCCACTTAACGGTTATGGATTGGCCTACGGCCAGGGGCGACAGATCAACTTCGGTGGACGCCAAGGCCAGGACATCGGCGGCGGGATTCATTTGATGGATCAGCGGCCACGCCGCCAAACCGCTGCCAACGGTGGCAAACGCGCCGGTGGCGATGTACAAAAAATTACGCCTGGAGTCGTCGCCGTCCACCCGTTCTGCCGCCATTCAAGTGCCTCCGCAGCTGTCGCTCAAGAATCTGTCACGGTTTCAAAGGCTTGTCCAGAGATGGCGGCGACCATCGCTTTGGAATACTGCCCCTACGTCGGCAATCGGATACAGTCCCGCCCATGACCACTAACCCAGCCAATACCCAGGCCAAAGCCGCCGCATGGTTCCGCGAACTGCGCGACCTGTTGTGCGCCGAATTCGAAGCCATCGAGGACGAACTGACCGGCACGTTTTCTGATTTGCCGCCGGGCCGGTTCGAGCGCACTAATTGGCAACGCCCCGCTGAACCTGGGATGGACGCAGGCGGCGGCGAGATGTCGGTGATGCACGGTCGGGCGTTCGAGAAGGTTGGCGTGCATTTTTCCGAAGTGCGGGGGGTCTTTTCCGATGAATTTCGCGGCCAGATAAAAGGCACCGAGGACGACCCCAGCTTTTGGGCCTGCGGGATTTCATTGGTGTCCCACATGAGATCGCCCCTGGTGCCCGCCGCCCATATGAACACGCGGCATATTGTCACGACCCAGGGCTGGTTCGGCGGCGGTGGCGATTTAACCCCCATGACTCCCGACGACGACGACACCGCGTCGTTCCACGCAGCGTTCCGCGACGCCTGCGACGCCCACGATCCCGACTATTACCCAACGTTCAAAAAGTGGTGCGACGAGTATTTCTATTTGCCCCACCGGGATGAGCCGCGCGGGGTGGGTGGCATTTTTTACGATGCCGTGGACACCGGCGATTGGGATGCCGATTTTGCCTTCACCCAAGACGTCGGCCGAGCGTTCTTGAAATCCTATCCGGCGATCATTCGTCGCCACCTGAACGACCCCTGGACCGAAGCCGAGCGCGAACACCAGTTGATCCGCCGGGGCCGATACGCGGAGTTCAATTTGCTCCATGACCGAGGTACCCAGTTCGGCCTGAAAACCGGTGGCAACACCGAAGCGATCTTGATGTCCATGCCGCCCGAGGTGAAGTGGCCATAATCGGGATCTTTTGTCCCACCCGGAATTTTTTGCCCTGAGCGATCAATCCGCTGCCTAGAGCGGCAAGTTTGCCGAGTGTGGATAACTCTTAAGCCACTGAAATTGTGCACTGTTCTCAGCGCAGATTTGGCCAGCGCCCTGGCACGGCGATTGCTTCTTAGGCCTTGAGTTTTAACGCGGTGCAATCAAACGTCCACGGAGGACAACAGTGCAAGCGCCTGACTTCACATTTTCAGCCAACCCGACGGACCCCGCAATCGATTTCGATCTGCACCGGATCGCCACCGCCTATGACCCCAAAATCATGACCGGTACCGATGCGGTTCGCCTAGCCGCCGACCTTGTCGCGGCGGGGTTCCAAGAAGCCGACGCCCTGGCCTTCACATGGCCGGTGACCAGCCGCAATATTTTGAAAGAAGTGGGACGCACCGGGCGCGGTCCAACCATCGAAACCTGGGACGACTTGGGTCAGGTACACGCCGCCCAATTGGATGCCGCCCTCGGCATCGAGACCCCCGGACGCATCGACCAACTCGCCCGCATGGTGGTGTTGTGCCAGACCATGTCCGAGGCCGCCGCCTGAGCAGATCGAGGTGCTTGCACCACGTGAATCTGATCAGCAATCAACAGGCCCATTTCCCGATCCTTCCCCCTTCAGTGAGAGGGATTCATGGGGCCGCAGCGCGCTCAGCCAACTTTTGCAAACACGCCGCCCGGTCGGGCTGAAAGTCTTCGGTGATCCACCAGACCTCTATGGCCGCCAGAGCCTCGCCGACCGCGGGGCCTTTTTCTATGCCTGCGCTAAGCGCGTCTTCGCCGGTGATCGGCAGGTCCGGCGGGGTCCAGGTATCGGGGAAGTTCAGCACCCGCAGCCAGCCGGGATCGGCACTGGTGGGATCTTCCGCCCAGCGCAGCCACACATCGTCCTGGAATTTTTGGCTGCCCACGGAATACAAAGCCCGGCGCAGAACGACCGGCTTGCCATTGGCTGATACCGGCGGCAGTGTCGCCAAACCCACCAACCGCCGCAGGTGATCTTTGGACAGGCGCAAGCGCCGGGCCAAAGCCTCCATGACCCCGGCATCGCCGGTGACCACCGCCGCCAAACGGCGCACGGGGTCCGGGTCCACGCCATCAAGACTGGTGAGCCCGGCAAGGCGATCGAAATTTGTGGCTTCGGGTAAAACGTGGGCCAGTACGGATTCTTCATCCATCAATGCCATGACCATGGCCGGGTCCGGAGCTGCCAACAGACGTAGCAATTCCCCGACGATGCGTTCGGCAGACAACGTTTCCAAATTTTCGGCATGGGCAGCACAGGCAGCCAAAGCACCAGAGTCGGGTGGCCCAACACCAAAATGTGCATGGATGCGAAAGAACCGCAGAATGCGCAGAAAGTCTTCCGCAATGCGGGTGCCAGGGTCGCCCACGAATAGCACCCGCCCCGCCCGCAAATCGGCGAGGCCGCCGGTTGGGTCAAACACCGTACCGTCGGGGTCGCAATACAGGGCGTTCAGGGTGAAGTCCCGGCGATCGGCGTCGGCCACCCAGTCATCGGTGAAGGCCACTTTCGCATGGCGTCCATCGGATTCCACATCGTGGCGCAGGGTGGTGACCTCAAACGGCCTGCCGTCGGCAACCGCGGTGATGGTGCCATGGTCGATACCGGTGGGTAAGGCTTTCAAGCCAGCGACCTCCAACAGCCCAATGACGGTGTGGGGCTCGTCGGGGGTGGCGATGTCGATGTCATAGATCGGTCGCCCCGCCACCGCGTCGCGCACACAGCCGCCCACGAACCGCACCGTTTGGCCATCAGCCGCCAGAGCCCCCATCACCGCCTGGGTGGCGGGGTCAGTCATCCAGTCTTGAGATTGGAGGATCTCGGCCGCGTCCATGGGTTAGGGCGCGGGATCGGCGGGAACGATTTCTCCGGGAATCAGTTCTCCGTCGATCACCCGGGCGGGCACATAGGTGCCGTCGCGGTCTTCGCCGCTGAGGACGGCGGTCCAGAACAATCCGCCAATGACCAAGGCCAAGCCCGCCGTGCTCAACCACATCAGCGGCGCATCGTTCCAACCCGGCGGGTGGCTTTTGGCCCGGCGACGGGCAATCATCAGCCAGCCCCCATACAAAATGAACGGGGCGAGAAAAAGCAGTGCCAGGCGAAGGAGTTTCACGGTCAACATAAGTTTTTATTCCACCGACGCGCATCTGGGCGCAATTAAACGTCTCGCCAAATCGACCAGAAGCCCCGCAGTCACGCCCCAAATCCGCCAGTTTTGATAGGGCAGAACGTAATAATGGGCAGCATGGCCACGCAATACGGCACTTTCCCGCACATGATTGGCAGAATCCAGGACAAACGCCAGGGGCACTTCGAACACTTCGGCCACCTCGGCGGCGGATGGCTGCAAGGTGAACCCGGGGCGCACCACACCCACCACCGGTACGACGCAAAACCCTGTGGCGGTTTCATAGTCCGCCAATTGCCCCACCACTTCGACAAATTCGGAGCCCAAGCCGATTTCTTCATGGGTTTCGCGGAGGGCTGTGGCCACCGGGCCGTCGTCGGACTCTTCAACCCGGCCACCGGGAAAGGCGATCTGCCCCGGATGATCCGCAAGGTCTGCCGCGCGCTGGGTCAACAACACTGTCATGCCATCGGGGCGGTCCACAAGCGGCACTAACACCGCGGACGGGATCAGACCGTTCTCAGCCTTAGGAAAGCTGGGGTTCAGCACGAAATCTCCGCCCACCTGGCCAAGTGAATTCGGACCTTCAGCAAATCGCTCGTTTATCAAATCTCGCACCCCCTAGACATAAGGTGCGATCGCCCGGAGCGCCATGAGCTGGGTCGCCAATTCATTAAATTGGGGTGCCAAGTCATTAGAAATGGGTAAGGCTTCCATGATAGGTTTTTGCGGCAATTTACCAACAGCAAGAGCGGGCAACAGCCCAGGAGCCTCCCAGTGACCAAATCGGCAAGCGCCTCCCAGGAAACTCCCGCCCTGGCTACGGTTCCGGACGCCGCCGCCGACGAAGTGGACGCCCTCGGTGGCCGCCTATCCGAAGTAAAGGCCCGCATCGCCCAGGTGATTTTTGGCCAGGAACAAGTGGTCGATGAGACCCTGATCACCTTGTTGGCCGGGGGTCACGCTCTTTTGATCGGGGTCCCGGGCCTAGCCAAGACCCGCTTGGTGGAGACCTTGGGCACGGTCATGGGGCTGGCGGAAAAGCGGGTGCAGTTCACCCCCGATCTGATGCCCGCCGACATCACGGGGTCAGAAGTTCTGGAAGAATCCGAAGACGGTAAACGGTCATTCCGGTTTATCCAGGGTCCGGTGTTCTGCCAATTGCTGATGGCCGACGAAATCAACCGCGCCAGCCCGCGCACCCAATCGGCTTTGCTCCAGGCCATGCAGGAAAAAGAAGTGTCGGTATCCGGCCAACGCCACCCCCTGCCCCACCCCTTCCACGTGCTGGCTACCCAAAATCCCTTGGAGCAAGAAGGCACCTATCCCCTGCCCGAAGCCCAGTTGGATCGGTTCTTGTTGCAGATCGACGTGACCTACCCGGAGCTGGCGGCGGAACGGGAAATGTTGCAAGCCACCACCGGGTCAACGGAGACGACAACCAGCGAAGTGATGTCGGCAACGGAATTCGAAGAAGCCCAGCGATTGGTGCGGCGCATCCCCGTGGGCGACAAGGTCATGGAAGCGATCCTGGCATTGGTCCGCAATGGCCGCCCGGAAACATCGGACTACGAACAAGTGCGCAAGCACGTGGCATGGGGCCCCGGCCCCCGGGCCAGTCAGTCGCTGATGCTGGCGGTGCGAGCGCGGGCAGTGTTGGATGGCCGATTGTCGCCATCGGCGGATGATGTGCTTGAACTGGCCGCGCCGGTCTTGCGCCACCGCATGGCGTTGAATTTTTCCGCCCGTGCCGATGGCGTGACCATCGAAACGGTGATCGATCTTTTGTGTCGGCCACTGAAATAGTCCCGGCCCAGGATCAGGCCAAAAATCATGTCTGAACGCGCCATCCGCCAGCGGGCGGAGCATCTGGCTAGCACCTTGCCGCCGCTGTTGGTGGCGGCAGAGCGCGTGGCAGCCACCGTCGCCCAAGGGGTCCATGGCCGTCGCCGGGTGGGGTCGGGCGAAACATTCTGGCAATTCCGCCGCTATGAACACGGGGACGGAGCCCAGGCCATTGACTGGCGGCAATCGGCTAAAACCGACCGCTTGTTCGTGCGCCAAAATGAATGGGAAGCCGCCCAAAGTGTGTGGCTGTGGCGGGATAGCTCACCCTCCATGCGCTATCAATCCCGGTTCGGCCCCTGCGAAAAATTGGAGCGCGCCAGCTTGTTGATGCTAGCCATCGCGGCGTTGCTGGTGCGCGGCGGCGAACGCATTGCCCGCCTGACCCCGGAGGGCGTCGACGGCGGCACTCCGGCTACCGGGCAAGCGGCCCTGACTCGCATGGCGGAAGGCTTGATGCTGGACTCTCAGGACGCTTCCGGGGGCGCCAGCATCCCGCCCATTCGCCGCCTGCCGCGCCACGCCCATGTGGTGTTCTTCGGCGATTTTCTGGAGCCCATCGAAGAAATCGACCTAGTGGTTCGGGAGTATACCGAGGCCGGAGTCCAGGGCCATCTGGTCCAGGTGCTGGACCCCTCCGAAGAAGACTTGCCGTTTTCCGGGCGCACGCAGTTTCAGGGCACCGAGGGCGAGGGATCGTTGATCGTTGGCCGCGCCCAAAGTCTGCGCCAGGAGTATCACCAACGGTTTTCGTCCCACGCCGAAGCCTTGCAGCGTCTGACCACGGCGGCGGGCTGGAGCCATACAGTGCATCGCACCGAGACCCCACCCCAAACTCCGCTGTTGGGTTTGTACCAAGCCATGGCGGAAGGACTGGCGTAAGGCCCCCCATGCTGACCCTGGGAACCCTGGCCTTTGCCACCCCGTGGATGCTGACGGCCCTGGCCGCTGTGCCGGTATTGTGGTGGCTGATGCGGGTCACGCCGCCGGCCCCCGTTCGCACGCGATTCCCGGCGATCCGCCTGTTGTTCGGCTTGCGATCCGACGAAGAAACCCCGGCCAAAACCCCGTGGTGGCTGATGGCCTTGCGCATTGCCGTGGCGGTGTTGGTGATCCTGGCCCTGGCCCATCCCATCTTGAATGCCGGCGCCCGCCTGAAAGGCGAAGGCACGGTGCTGTTGGTGGTGGACGATGGCTGGGCGGCGGCGGCGGGCTGGGACCAGCGCACCTACACCTTGATGAATTTGCTCGGCCACGCCGAACGGGCGACCCGGCCGGTCGCTATCCTCACCACCGCCCCACGATCCGATGGCGCCTCCATGGCGGTGCAAGGCATCCTGCCCGCGTCGGAAGCGCGCGAAATTGTCCAAGGCCTGGCGCCGAAGCCCTGGCCGGTTGATCGGCAAGCTGCGACCGCAGCGCTGACGGATGCGCAGTTGGAAGGGCCGGTGGAAATCTTTTGGCTCACCGATGGCCTGGAGGCAGGAGAGGACGGAGAGTCTGAAGCCGCCCGAGGTTTGGCCGCGGCGTTGGAGGATCTTGGGCCGGTGGAAGTTATCACCGCGCCGGAAACCGAGCTGGCCTTGGCCCTGTCCGCCCCCGTGGCCGGGGCAGACCTGCAATTCGTTGTGCGCCGGGTTCCCACAGAGGCCGCGACTTATTGGCTGCGCGTCACCAGCGAGCGCGGGCAGATCTTGGCCCGGGAACAAGTTGTCTTTGGCGCCGGCGAGAGGCAAGTCGAACTTGCCATCGACCTGCCGCCAGAGCTGCGCAATCGCATCGCCCGGGCGGAAATCGAATTGCAGAATTCCGCCGGGGCGGTTGCCTTGTTGGACGAACGCTGGCGACGGCGGCCGGTGGGGCTGGTGACCATCGCTGCCTTGGAAGGAGATCAGCCGCTGTTGTCATCGACGTTCTATTTGGAACGCGCCCTAAACCCATTCGCCGAAGTGCGCAACGGCGACATCGCAACTTTGCTGGAACGGGAATTGTCGGTATTAGTCCTGGCCGACGTTGGCAAAATCGCCGGACCCGATCGCGCCTTGTTGGATACTTGGATCGACTCCGGTGGGGTGTTGGTGCGGTTCGCTGGCCCGACACTGGCCCAGGACGTGGACGATTTGGTGCCCGTGCAATTGCGCCCGGGTCAGCGGGCCTTGGGCGGCGCTATGGCCTGGACCGAGCCCGCGCGCTTGGCGCCGTTCCCCGAGGCAAGCCCGTTTGCCGGATTGGTGGTGCCGGGGGATGTGCTGATTAACGCCCAGGTTTTGGCGGAGCCCACGGTAGACATCGGCGAGCATACCTGGGCCCGCTTGGAAGACGGGACACCCTTGGTCACCGGAGCCCGGCGCGGCAATGGCTGGCTGGTGCTGTTCCACACCACGGCAAACACCGATTGGTCGAACCTGCCGTTATCCGGATTGTTCGTGGAAATGCTGCAAAGCTTGGTGCGTCTGTCCCAAGGTGTGCCGACCCAAGGCGACGCCTATTCACTGCCACCCCTGTCCAGCCTGGATGGTTTCGGCCGCCTGGGGGCACCAATGGCCACGGCCCGCCCGGCACCCGGTGACACCTTCGGCGATTTGATTCCCAACCCCCGCAACCCTCCGGGCTTTTACGGCCTGCCCGAGGCCCGCCAAGCCTTGAATTTAGGCGGCGTCATTCCCGTACTGGCCACCCTAGAAGGCTTGCCCGGCGGCACCGAATTCTCGGCCTTTAACAACGCCCAAGAAACCGACCTGTTGCCGTCGCTGCTGACCGCCGCGCTGATCCTGGTGCTGGTGGAGCTGTTGGCCAGCATGGGCATGCGCGGGCTGTTGCGGGCCAATCCTGTCACCACGACGACCGCGGGGTTTGTGCTGGTGACATGGGTGGCAGCCATGGCCCTGGCCCCGGTTGCGGCACTGGCTCAAGCGATCGACGACGATGCCTTTGCCATTGAGGCAGCCTTGCGGACTCATTTGGCCTACGTGCGCACGGGCGACCAGGATGTGGACGAAATGAGCTATCGCGGCTTGCTGGGGCTCACCCGGGTGATGGCCGCCCGCACATCCGTCGAAGCCGCGAACCCCATCGGCATTAATCCGGAGGTGGATGAACTAGCGTTCTTCCCCATTTTGTATTGGCCGATGACCGCCACCCAGCCGGAATTGAGCCCCCAAGCGTTGGCCAAGCTGGACGCCTACATGCGGTTCGGCGGGACGATCTTGTTCGACACCCGGGATCAGCCATCGGGGGGATTTTCGCTGGGCGGCGTTGGCCAAGGCACGCAAGTCTTGCGGCGGATCTTGGGGCGGCTTGATGTGCCACCTCTGGCTCCGGTGGCCGACGACCACATTTTGACCAAGGCATTTTATTTGCTGGACAATTTCCCCGGCCGCTGGACCGGCGGTCAAGTTTGGGTCGAACAAGTCACCGGCGGCGCTAACGACGGGGTGTCGTCGTTGATTATTGGCGCCCACGATTGGGCCGCCGCCTGGGCCCTGGGGGATGATGGCTGGCCACTGGCAGCGGTGGAGCCGGGCGGCGAACGCCAACGGGAAATGGCCTTCCGCTTCGGGATCAATTTGGTGATGTACATGATGACCGGCAATTACAAAGCCGATCAGGTGCATTTGCCAACCATCATGAAGCGCCTGGGCGAATGATTACGGGCACAAACCTTGTGACCGTGGCGTTCGCGCCGTTGGTGCCCTGGGGGTTGATCTGGGCCATTGGCGCCGTGGCCGCGGCCCTGATCCTGTTCGGGGCGTTCCAGCGGGCGCGGGGCACCGTGCTGCGAACGCTGGCCATTGGCGCAGGCCTGGCGGCCCTGGCAAATCCCGCGATCATCCAAGAAGAACGCGAGCCTGTCAGCGATGTGGTGGCAGTGGTCGTCGACCGGTCCCTCAGCCAAAACGTCGGCGACCGCACGGATCGCACCGACCAAGCGCTGGAGCAAATCACCGAGCAATTGGCGGCGTTCGAAAACATCGAAATGCGGGTGATCCCGGCGGGTGGCAACAACGGTGACAACGTCGAAGGCACCGCACTGTTCGACGCCATCGAACAGGCGTTGTCGGACGTGCCGCCGGACCGGGTGGCGGGCATGGTGCTGATCACCGACGGCCAAGTGCACGACGCGCCGGATGTGACCGCCGTGGCCGAAGAGAGCCCGATGCATGTATTGGTCACCGGCGCGCGCAATGAAGGGGATCGGCGCTTGGTGGTGGTCCAGGCCCCAACCTATGGAGTGGTTGGCCACGCGCTTCAAATGGCCGTGCGCATCGAAGATACCGCCGGGACCACCAACGCCGGGAATGCCACATTGGAAATCATCACCGACGGCGGCGAAGTGGAGCGCTTTTTGGTGCCCGTGGGCCGGGACACAGATTTGGTTTTGACCTTGGAGCACGCTGGCCAAACGGTATTGGAACTGGGGACCCCTGAAGGCCCCCAGGAATTGACCCTGAACAACAACCGCGCTGCTGTGGTCGTCAACGGCGTGCGCGACCGCCTGCGGGTGATGCTGATTTCCGGGGAGCCTCACGCAGGTGAACGCACCTGGCGCAGTTTGCTGAAGGCCGATCCGTCCGTGGATTTGGTGCACTTCACTATTTTGAGGCCGCCGGAAAAACAGGACGCCACGCCGATCCGCGAGCTGTCGTTGATCGCGTTTCCCATCCGCCAATTGTTCGAAGAAAAGATCAGCGATTTCGATCTGATCATTTTTGACCGCTATCGCCGACGCGGGGTGATTCCGCAAATTTATATGCAAAATATCGCCCAATATGTGGCCGAGGGCGGCGCAGTCCTGGAAGCTGCGGGCCCGGCCTTTGCCTCACCGCTGTCGTTGTACGGCACACCCCTGGCGGCGGTGTTGCCCAGCGCCCCGGTTGGGACGGTGACAGAAGGCGGGTTTCGGCCCCAAATCGCCGATTTGGGCAATCGCCACCCGGTGACCGCCGACTTGGGCGGGCCCCCAGACGCTGACCCGGATTGGGGCCGGTGGTTCCGCATCATCGATGCCGATACCAGCCGCGGCAACATTCTGATGGAAGACGAACAAGGCCGACCGTTGCTGATTTTGGATCGCGTGGGTGAAGGACGGGTGGCGCAGTTGATGTCCGATCAGGCGTGGCTGTGGGCCCGGGGTTTTGAAGGTGGCGGTCCCCAAGCCGAATTGTTGCGGCGGCTGGCCCATTGGCTGATGAAAGAGCCCGACCTGGAAGAAGGAAGTCTGCGGGCCACCGGCATCGGCAACCGGTTGGAAATCACCCGCCGCAGTTTGGACCCGTCGCCACCGCCCCAAGTCACGGTCACCGGCCCCGACGGTGCAACTCAAAATGTGGCCTTGGCCCCGACCACCGGCGGCAGGTCTGAAGGTGTGCTGACGGTGGACGCTGGCGGCCTGTACCGAGTGACCGACGGCAACGTTTCCGCCATCGCCGCCGTGGGCACGCTCAATCCGCTGGAATTCGATGACCTGCGCGCCACCGACGCCGTGCTGGCCCCCATCGCCGACGTCACCGGTGGCGGGGTGTTTTGGCTGGCGGAAAACGGCATTCCGGAGGCCCGGCAAGTGCGGGCGGGGCGCACCACTCGGGGTGAAAGTTGGATGGGATTTCCCGACACTCAGACCTATGTCATTACCGGGGTCACCCAAGCCTCGCTAATGCCCGCGTTGTTGGTGCTGATTCTGGTGCTGGGGGGCTTGTTGGCCGCTTGGTACCGCGAGGGACACTAAATCTGCCCGAAGGATGAGAAATGGACGAAGAACAAAACTCTGAACGGCTGGTGGCTCAGCGCGGTCCCTACCCCACCGAACTGGAAGCCGACAAAGAATACTTCTGGTGCTATTGCGGGCGCAGCAAGTCACAGCCGTTTTGTGACAATTCCCACGCCGCCACGGCGTTCGAGCCGCAGATGTTCACGGTGACGGAAACCAAGACCTATTTTTTGTGCGGCTGCAAGCGCACCTCCACCGGGCCGTTCTGCGACACCTCTCACGAATCCATCGACGACTAATCCATGGGCATGCTGGTTCAAGGCCGATGGGAAATCGATGGCCGGTTTCCCACCGAGGACGGCCATTTTGTCCGGGTGAAATCCACCTTTCGGGATTGGGTTACATCCGATGGCAGCTCAGGCTTCCCGGCCCAGACCGGTCGCTATCATCTGTATCTGGCATGGGCGTGCCCGTGGGCGCATCGCAGCCAGATTTTCCGCAAGCTCAAAGGGCTGGAAGACGCCATCTCGATTTCCATCGTCGATCATTTCATGGGGGATCGGGGCTGGGTGTTCTCAGACGGGCCGGGGTGCGTCCCTGATTCCGTCAACGGTGCAAAAACCATGTTTGAGATTTATCAGTTGGCCGACCCGGGATTCACCGGGCGCGTAACCGTTCCGGTGCTATGGGATAAGCAATCGGCAACCATCGTCAACAACGAGTCCGCCGACATTATTCGCATGCTGAACAGCGCCTTCGATGCTTTTGGCAATGCCGATATGGATTTCTATCCCGGCGATTTGGCCACTGAAATTGATACCGTCAACGCACTTGTGTACGAGGACGTGAATAACGGCGTCTACAAATGCGGGTTCGCCGAATCCCAAAGGGCCTATGAAAAAGCCTTTGATGCATTGTTCACGGCCTTGGATGGGTTGGAGGCCCGCCTGGACTCCCAGCGATATTTGGTGGGCAACCGGATCACCGAAGCCGACTGGCGATTGTTTCCCACACTGTTGAGATTCGACGCGGTCTATGTGGGGCATTTCAAATGCAACCTGCGGCGCATTGATGACTACCCGAATTTAGGCAATTACCTGCGCGACCTATATCAGATGCCGGGGATTGCCGAGACCGTGGATATGGATCACATCAAGCGCCATTATTATGCCAGCCATGAAACCGTGAACCCCACCCGTATTGTGCCAAAAGGCCCGGGGCTGGATTTCAATGCGCCGCACGACCGCGACCGATTTTAATCAAAAAAGGAAAACAAACATGAACGACGACGCCAACAAAAACCCCCAGCCCAAAATCGCCAAGACTGGGCCCTATAAGGTGGAGCTTGAGGCCGGGAAACCCTATTTCTGGTGCTTCTGCGGTCAAAGTGCCAACCAGCCGTTCTGCGACACGGCCCACGTGGAATCAGATTTCGCCCCCATGCCTTTCACCGTGGATGAAACCAAGACGTATTTTTTGTGCGGATGCAAACGCACGGGCACCGCTCCGTTCTGCGACACCACCCACGAAACCTTGGGCGGATGAACGAGGGAGCCGACACCTATGCCGCTGGCGTCTGCAACATCGGCGCGGCGGAAATTCGTGCGCGGTGGATGGCCGGTTGGGCCAGCGCCGCCGTGACCGCAATCGTTTGGGCGGGATTGGCGGCCTTTGACGTGGCAGCCGTGTGGTACTGGGTGCTCGCCCTTCCAGCCATCGGAGCCGGGGCCGGATTCGCCCAGGCCCAGGCGAAATTCTGCTTTAACTTCGGCCTGCGCCGGGTCTTCAATTTCGGCAAATTGGGAACCACCACCAGCATCGACGATGCACAAGCCATTCGACTGGACAGGCGACGATCGTGGCAGATCATCGGAATAGCGGTGGTGCTTGGCATCGCTGTGACAGGCATCGCTGTGGCCACGGCATGACCGCCCAATGATCCCTCCCATGTTCATCGGCCATGGCTCCCCCATGCTGATCCCTGACGGCGCACCGGGGCGGAAATTTTTAGAACAGCTTGGCCGGGACATGAAAAAGCCCGACGCCATCTTGTGCGTGTCAGCCCATTGGGAAACGAAAACCCCCATGGTCAGCACCGCAGCGGCGCCTGAAACTATTTACGATTTTTACGGCTTCCCCGACGAATTCTACCGTATCACATACCCCGCCTCTGGGGCCCCAGTCATGGCGCAACACGCCGCGGATTTGCTGACCCAAGCCGGATTAAACTGCGGCACCTACGATACCCAAGGATTGGATCACGGATCGTGGGTGCCTTTGTGGTTGATGTTCCCCGACGCCGACGTGCCCGTGGCCCAGCTTTCGTTGCAGCACCATTTGGGCCCGGCTCACCATTTGGCCGTGGGCCGAGCGTTGGCACCCCTGGCTGATGAAAATGTGTTGGTGTTGGGGGCCGGGAACCTGACCCACAATATGCAGGCCATCATGGGGGCGTTTCAATCCGGCCCCGATGCCGAGCCCGCGGATTGGGCGGCGGGATTTGATCGTTGGGTCGGGGACGCGGTGGCCGAAGGCCGGTGGCAGGACTTGGTGAACTATCGGGATCTAGCCCCATTCGCCGAGATTGCCCATCCCCGGGATGAACACCTGCTGCCGTTATTCGTGGCGGTGGGGGCCGCAGGCGAGGACGCCCGCGGCCGCCGTATCAATGACGAATTTTTGTACGGAACATATAGTCAGGCCGCGTTTGTGTTCGAGGGCTAGTCCTCGAGGACCGATTTTTTGGTGAGGTATTCCTCTTCGTCGATTTCGCCGTTGGCGAAGCGTTCCCGCAGCACCGTTTCGGCGTGATCTTTACGGCCGTGAGGACCGTGGCGGCGGCTGGCACCAGCGGATTTGCCATCAATCGTTTCATCTTCGTCATCATGCCACCAGGTCCACAAAAAGAACCCAATGGCGCCGATGACAATCAGCGGGATGATGCCGATGCCGCCATCAAAAGCCAGCTGCGTTGGACCCATGTGGTCAACGCCCCGGGTGAGGAACACAACAGCAAGCGCCAAAACCACCCAGGGTAGCCAGCGCCGTGGGCTCACACGATGTTCTTTTTCGCTTCGATGGGTCATTCGAACAACACTCCTTTGCAGGTTTCATATTCTTCCTGGTCAATTTCGCCGTTGGCGAAGCGCTCGCGCAGAACGCGGTAGGCGTGATCGCGCTTGCGGGCTCCGGTAAAACCTTGGCGGATGTCAGTGCCAGTGCCGCCCCACGCACGCCAGCCGAAATAAGCTAGGCCTGCCAACAGGACCAGCCCGATTGGCCCGCCACCTAAAATCTGTACGGCCACAAACACCGCCAACCCAGCGACGATCCAAAACCCCGCCCCTCTGGCCATATATGGCGTGCAGTCTCGACTTTCGCGTTCCATGTCCTGTTCCCCATTGAATTCGTTGTCCATCGTAGATGGGCATAGGGAAGATTAGGTCAAGACTGGGTGGGTTCGGCGCTGATTTTGGTCAAGACCACCGCCACGTGGCCGTTCTTGATGGAAAATCCCAAATACCGGTATTCCACGTCAAAGGCGTCGACGAATTCCTGAAAGGCACGGAATTCGTGTTGCTGCCAATTGGGGTAGTTAAAATATTCGTCGAAAATCACGACAGTGCCGGGCGTCAAGCGGTCCGCCATGCCAAACAACACCGCGCGCGCCGATGAATACAGGTCGCAATCCACATGGAGCACGGCCACAGCGTCCGTGCGGTGGTCTTTGAATTTCGGGATGGTGTCTCCGAACCAACCGGGGTGCAGGGTCACCGACGCCGGGACATTCGGCAGCGTGCCGCCGGTGGAAAATTTGCCCTGCAATTCTTCGGTCCCGGCCCAGTCTTCCGGCAGACCTTCGAAGGAATCAAATCCATGGACTTGGCGGCCGGCCATGGCGGCCAGTTGCCGGGCGCTGGCACCCTGGGCGACGCCGAATTCAAGTACCAAGCCCTCGGCGGGGGCGGTTTTTATACAATGTGCGAACAGGGCCCTGCGGTTCGGGAACATCATGGCGTCGGCCATGTTGGCCTGGATGTAATCCACCGACGACGCCCGGGCGCGAATCTGCAACTCGTACAGCAAATTGCGGGCGTAATATTTGTAAAAGAACTTCCGGACTAGCCGTTCAGCCAGCCGATTGTCCTTCGATCTGCCAAACACTTAAGGCTCGCCCCCCATCGTTGCCATCGCCGCGCGCCAACCTAGGGCAAAAAAGGTGGATTGCCCACGGTCGCACTTTGCGCTGTATTCTACCCGCTTCGCCCAAGAACCCCGCCGGACAACACCATGGAACGCTACGTCAGGGAACACCCGCTGCGGGAGCAGCTGCTGCTGGAAGTCCACGCTCGGCCGTTCGAGCCCATGGCAGCGCCAGAGCGCGGATCCCATATCGCCATTTTTACCGGCGAACTGGCCGAGGATGAAGCCGCCGAGCATTTGGCCGATTTGTGCCAGGACATGGATGCACCGCTGCCCACCCCGGACTTGAAACATTACAGCCAGGACTTGGGGCCGTTCCGATTGCGGTGGGAACGGCACACAGAATTTTGCACCTATACGTTCATTCAATCCGGTGCCTTCGACGACCCGTTCGAGAACCCGGTGATCGAATTGGTGCCAAAAAAATGGCTGGCGACATTGCCGGGGGAGGCGCTGGCGGCGGTGCATTTTGCCTTGGAGCCCAAGGATGCCCTCGACCGCGATGGCGAGAATTTGGCGCAACTGTTCAAAGGCGACTTGATTGTCGGCGCCCATGTGAGCGGCGGCGATGGCCAGGTGTGGTCCGATTTACGCATGCACGACGACCGATTTTCCAGGGTGCTGATCCGCGACCGCGGCATGTCCCAAAACCAAGCGGGGCGCTTGGTTCAGCGGATTTTGGAAATTAACTCCTATCGCCTGTTGGCGCTACTTGCCTTGCCTCTGGCGCGAGATCTGAGCCCGCGTATACGCGAAGTCGATCGGGCGCTGGCCAAGATCACCCAGGCATTGGCCGACACCAATCCAAACGCCGGGGAAGACAGCGGCGAACGGGCATTATTGGAAGAACTTTCCGCATTGGCGTCCGAGGTCGAAAAAATCGGCGGCCTGACCAGTTACCGGTTCAGCGCAGCCGAGGCCTATCGGGACATCGTTCGACGACGGCTGGGGGAATTGCGCCAGGAACGCATCAAGGGACTGCAAACATTTTCGGAATTTTTGGACCGGCGTTTGGCCCCGGCAATGAATTCCGTGCGGTCAACGGCGGAGCGCATTGATTCTCTGTCCCAGCGCATGTCCCGTGTGGGCAGCCTGATCCGCGCTCGAGTGGACGTGCAGATCGAAGAACAAAACCGCGATTTGTTGGCGTCCATGGATCGTCGGGCGCACATGCAGTTCCGCTTGCAGCGCATTGTCGAAGGGCTGTCGGTCGTCGCCATCACCTATTACATGGCGAGCATGGTGAAATTCATTTTGACCGCCATGGCCGACGTAAACGTCCCGGTGAACCCCACCCTTAGTACCGGAATTTCCGTGCCAATCATTGGCGTGCTTATATGGTTGGCCTTGCGCCGGGCGCAAAAGGCGCTCGGCCACGACGAATAAATTTAGCCACGACGAATGAAGGCCCCTGGGACTTACCTAGAGCGCGCCGCGCCGCGCCTGATCGTCGAGGCCGGACTGACGGAAATGCTGCCGCCGCCGGATTTCATGGACAGGGATTTCGGATCAAACCGCGCACCCTTGACCTTGATTTCAGGGTTTTCCTTTTTCGCCACCGGGCTGGCGAGTTTTGCCACAGCCCGGGCCTTTGCCCGCTTTCGTGCTTTTGCTTTTGTCACGGTTGATCCTCAATGCCATTCCTAGGGTTCTGGCCAGCCCAATAGTCGTACATCAAATCCGCCGGTCCGTCAGGCCCGCGTGCGTTTTGGCCTTTGCCTCGGCTTTGGCTTTTGCTTGGCTTTTGGGGCCCCCGTGGATTTGCCTGCTGTTTTACGCTGGGGCCTGACCGACTTTCCACCCGTGGTTTTGGCGGCCTTTACTTTGGGCTTGGGCTTGCCTTTTGCCTCCCCCTCCCCCGGGCCACCTGATAACGTCGCCCGCAGTTTCTTCAACTCAGTCTGTTCAAACATCAGGCTGGCCCGCTTGCCTGGATCATCGTCAGCGCCGCGCCGCAGTTCTGCCCCCATGTGGTTGATTATCCGGCCCAGGGCGTCGGAAACTTCCAACACTTGGGCCGGGGTTTTGGTATTGATGGCAATCGTGCCCTTCATCATGCGCTTGGCGTATTTTGTTGCATCGGCTTGGCCAAGGGTTTTCAGTTCCTTGTCCAGGGCATTCCATGCTGATGTATTGCGAGCGCGGAAGGTGTCACGGGCATTTCGACCACTGGGGCGCGCCAGGGATTCCAATTCGACCATCACGCGGACGAACTGCCAAACAACGAATTCGATTTTCATGTGGGCACAATGAACGATTTCACCAGCGAGGGCGAGCGTGGCTGCTAGCATCCGTACAGCCGTGGTTGGCACCGGCCATTTCGGCCAGTATCACGCTCAGAAACTGGCGAAGATACCGGGGTCGGAATTGGTGGCCGTGGCCGATATCGACGCCGAACGGGCCGCCGAAGTCGGTGGCCAACTGGGTGTGGAGGCCATCACCGATCCCAGTGATCTGATCGGCCGGGTGGATGCCGTCAGCGTTGTGGTGCCAACCCGCAGCCATTTCGATGTTGCTGCAGAGTTCCTGAAAGCCGGGGTCCACGTGATGGTAGAAAAACCCATCACCGGGGAGGAAGCCAGCGCCCGGGAATTAATCGCCCTGGCCACCGCTAACAAGGTGATCCTGCAGGTGGGCCACTTAGCGCGGTTCGCCGGGGTCACCGAGGCGCTGATCCAGGCCGTGGACCAGCCCCTGTACATCGAATCTGTGCGGGTGGCGCCGTTCAAACCCCGGGGCACGGATGTGAGCGTCATTTTGGATTTGATGATCCACGACTTGGATTTGGTGTTGGCGCTGACCGATGCCGAACTGACCGAGGTGGACGCCGTGGGAACCAGCGTGCTATCGGAGTCCGAAGACATGGCCAACGCCCGGCTGAAATTCGCGGGCGGCTGCATCGCCAACATCACCGCCAGCCGGGTTAGCCTGAAGACCGAGCGCAAGATGCGCATCTTCCAGCGCGATACCTACATTTCGGTGGATTTCGAGACCCAGACCATCCGCAGCTTCCGCAAAGTGGGGGACAGCGGTGATAGCATGCCCAACGTGGTGCCATCCCAAGACTCGTTCGAAGAAACCGACGCCTTGGAGCTGGAATTAACGGCATTCGTGGCCTCAGCCCAGGACGGCACCCCGCCCCTGGTGAATGGCGAAGCCGGTCTGCGGGCCCTGTTGGCCGCCCAGCGCGTCACAAATAGCCTGCGGGACAATGCCGAATTAACCAAGACCTAGCCGCCGGACCTCAGCACGCCCCCCACCTCGCAACGGAATTTTAGCAATTTCGGTGTAACTGTAAGGCATAGGCAAGGCTGTCCTTGTCATATTTCCGGCCGCGCGGGGGCCGACCATTGGCTGAAAAGACACCGGTACAGTCGCTCGACGAGGTCATGGCCTCGCTGCGCGTCGAATTTATCGAACGGGCCAACGATCACCTGGACGAGCTGGATGCCGCGATTCGCTCCGCCGAACATGACGCGGCCGGTAACTTTCCCGACGAATACGAATTTCGCCGCAACGTCCACAGCCTGAAGGGCAGTGGCGTTACCTTTGGTTTCCCATTGGTCACGGTCATCGCCCACCGTCTTGAAGACTATATGCATGAGATGGAGGCATCAGGGGAAAATGCGCTTGAGGGGATTCATGTTTTTGTCGACCGCATGCGCGACAACATCGATGGCCAGATCGGATCTGGCGCCGAAGATGCGGCGGAAATTGCCCGATCCCTGCCCATCGCCGGAGTCGCCGATTTCGATGTGGTCAAAGTGGACATGGAGGTCATGCTGATTTCGCCAAAGGACACCGCCAGCCGCATCGTTTCCAAAGAATTGCAGGAGTGCGGATTCCGGGTGGTCAACGTGCCCTCGCCGTTTGTTGCACTGGAGCAAATCGCCCTGACCAAACCAAATTTGGCCATCGCCATCGCCGTTTTGGATGGGCTCACGGGTGTGGATTTGGCCTGCGCCGTGCGCGCCATGCCCGCGACCCACGCTCTGCATTTCGCTCTGATCACCAGTTTCGAGGAAGGCCACCACGCCCTGGACGCTCTGCCGAAAGATGTGCCGGTGATCCGTAAAGGCCCCGAATTGCCCGACGATCTGGCCGAGGTGCTGTACCGATTTGAGATGACCTAACTGAAAGAGCAGATCGGGGGCTCTGAGCCCCCGTGAATCTGATCGCCAAACAAAGAGCAGATCGCCGTCCGCTTAACAACCGCGCTGGCTGGGGCGGCAGGATTCGAACCTGCGCATGCCGATACCAAAAACCGGTGCCTTACCGCTTGGCTACGCCCCATCACCGCCGACGTTTGAGCGGGAAATGTATAGGCTGTGCGGGCGCTGGGCGCTACCCATCTTGCGTCGGGCGCTCCAGCTACGCCTAGTGCGGCATCCGCAAACGCAAGCGCCTTGCCTGGGTATCCCAATGGTTCGCCACCACCACCGCGCTGTATACCGCTATACTCAATACCCCCCAAAGGGCCGTCCAATCCGGTGCCATAAAGGCAGCTAGCCCCGGGGCCGCCACCAAGCTCAGATAAACGATCAATCCCCACCGCCAGGGCATCAATTTTTCAATAAGGTGATGAAAATGGATGGTGTCGGACGAGAACGGCGAGCGCCCCGACATGATCCGATAAAGAATGAGCCGCAGGGCATCGATCACCGGGATTAAAAACCACAAAGCTACGATGTCCGCGTGAAGCACCGAGAAATTGACGTTGTAGACATAGACCGTGAGCACGCCGATGCTTACGCTTAGGGAGTACGTCCCGGAATCGCCCAGAAACAGCCGGCCCGCTAGATTAAAGGCGGCGGTGACCCCCAAGGCCACCAGCATCACCGCCAACAACGGCACCAAATGGCCGGGGGCATAGGGCACCAACAACGCCACCCAGATCAGGCACAGGCCGACTCCCAGGCCGTTTTTGCCGTCGGCCATGTTCAGGGCGTTTTGCAGGCCCACCATGCTGAGCGCGGTGAATCCAAGGCCCCACCATCCGGCCAAAAACACTGCGAACGGCAAGAATGAGAAGTGGAAAAACGTCACGGTGGTGGCAGGCACGAAAATCATCAACGCCAACACCGACCCGGTGGACAGGCCCAGGCGCAACATTGGTGGAATGTGGGCGCGGTCGTCCGTCAATCCCAACAACAGCGCGGCCACCATCAAAGCCGTCACCCCTCCATAGAACGGTGAATAGTCAGTGGTGACGGCCAAGTATCCGGTGGCCAAAATAGTCGGTCCCATGACTGACAATCCGCCGGTCATGGGGGTCGGATTTTTGTGCAGATGACGGACGCCATCGGGAATATCCATCACCTGAAGAACCCGCCCCAAGGGGCCGGCAACCAGACAGATGGCGAGGGCGAAAACCCCTGAAGCGGCTAGACCCCAAACCATGGCGATTCCTGACAGTTCATGGGGCCTTAAGCCCCGCCCCAGAGATACCCGACTTAGGCGCCTAAACCAACCATTCGTTCAGGTTTTGGGATGCTATTGTGACGCTATTTCCAACCACGGGGCGATGGCGTCCATGGTGGTTTCCAACACCTCGGCCTGGGCGTTGGCAAATGCCGCCGCGGCGCCTGCGCGCCTGGCCATCATATCGGGGGAAGACAACAGGGCACCGATGGCCCCTTGCAGGCCATGGTGATCGGTGACGCGCACCGCGGCGCCTTTGACAATCAGCCCATCGGCAAGCGCCTGGGCATTCTCCATGTCCGGCCCAAATACCAGGGCGCATTCCAATCGCGCGGGCTCCAAAGGGTTATGGCCACCCGCGGTGCCAAACGACCCGCCCACGAACACCGCAGTGGCCAAGCGATACCACATGCCCATCTGTCCCAAACTGTCGGCGACAAAAATCTCGGTATCCGGCCCTGGAACGTCGCCACGCGACCCAAGGCCGACGGTGAGGCCTTGGGCGGTCAGGGCCAGTGCAATGTCGGGGCCCCGGTCGGGATGTCGGGGGGCGATCAGTGTGATCAGCCCGGGGTGGTCGCCAGCCAAGGCGGCTTGAATGTCCCCGGCCATGGCTTCTTCCCCCGGATGGGTGCTGGCGGCAAGCCACCTGGGGCGATTTCCCAAAGCATTTTCCATGGCTGCCAACGCCCTGGGATCTGCGGCAAGGGGCGGGGCGGCGGCTTTCAGGTTTCCCAGAAACCGCACATCCCGGGCGCCCAGGGATTTGAAGCGGTCGCCGTCCGCTTGGGATTGCCCCAACACCAGTGCGAACGGGGCCACCACTCCCAGGGCAACCGACCGCAGCCGTTGCCAGCGACCATAGGATTTCGACGACAAGCGGCCGTTGACCATCAGTGCCGGTATGTGGCGCCGGTGCAAGCCCGTCAGGGCATTGGGCCACAACTCGGATTCCACCCAGATGCCCAGGGCAGGTCGCCAATATTCCAAGAACCGGGTCACCGGTCCCGGCAAATCCACCGGCACATATTGGTGTATGGCGGCTGTCGGCAATTGTTCCGCCATCATCTGGGCCGAGGTGACGGTACCGGTGGTCACCAGGGGGGGAACCCCCGGCCATCGGACGACAATTGCCTCGATCAGTGGCAACAACGACATGGATTCACCGACGCTGGCGGCGTGCAGCCAAACAATTGGGCCATCGGGTCTGGCCCCGCTGGGAATCCCCAGGCGCTCGGAAATGCGCGCGGGATCTTCTTTGCCTCGGTTGGCGCGGCGGCGAAGAATCGCGGGGGCAAACGGCGTGGCCAGATGACCGGCCAATCGATAAACACCCAAGCCAAGACCTGCGGAAGCCGGTTTGTTGTTTCCCATCACCCGCACGACCTAGCATGAAACTCAAGCGTCGCCGAGGTCGCGCATTCACGCGCCCAAAAGGTGTTATGGTTTCCAGACCCGGCGAGGACGGCGATCATCCGGGTTAGAGTGGGTCCTAACAACCGGGTATCGGGGACGGTGCTATGCGGATTGCTGCCTTCGTATTTACGTTTGCCGTCCTGACCCTGGTCCCCATCGCGATCAAGGGAATACCTTTCGTGGGCGATGCCTTTGTCGAGGACAGCCCCGAGGTTTTTCAACGCATGACGGTGTTGCCGGGATATGACATTGCGGCCATGAAGGTTCGCCACGCTGCGTCCCAGCCACGGTATGACGTAGGCGTTTTCGGTAACAGCCGAGTCCTTTCCGTGCAAGCCGAAGACCTCCAAATCGGTGACCGCTCTTTTTTTAATTTTGCCGTACCGGGCACAAGTTTGCGCCAATCGTTGGCCCTTATCGAAAATTTAGCCGCCCAGGGCAAAGCCCCAAGGCTGGCAATTATTAGTTTCGACAACTTGGAAATCGGGTACTTCGCTAACGCGTATTTCCCGGGGAGCTTTGGGCGGTGGCGCCGGGCAGCCGGCGATGCGCTGTGGGCGCTGAACAACAGACCCGGCGACATCAATTTGTTGGCGCACATGCTTACCGACCACCTTTCTGACGAATGGGCGGCTTTCACCGGAACCTGGAACGCCGACATTTTTTGGGCCCGGGCTGCGGTATTCGCGCCGGGATTGGTTCCGCCTGCTGCACCGGCGTACATTTATTACACCCGCGACGGCAGCGTTGCGGGATCTGTGGCGGATGAAAATCCGATCGAACCCTTTCAACGCCCGGCCCAACGGTTGCTGCTTTTGCCGCCTTACATGGCCCATGATTTCGAACGGCTAGGAGCGTTGGATGATGACGTCACGAAAATTCTGATTTACGAAAGCCACATCGACGCGGCAAGCCAGGCCCTGGCCGACGCCAACCCCGACGCCGCGGTAGAAGCCGATCGGAGCGAATTTCGCGCGGCTTGCGATCGATTTGGGATCACCTGCTATCGCGCGTCTGAGCTGCCCCTGCCCGCGACAACTGCCCGGTGGAAAGACTGCTGCCACCCACCGCGCTCGGCGCTTGGTGAACTTTTGTCCACACTGGTCCAACAGCACGCGGCCCTATGATCTTCAACGAATTTCGATTCCTGGCAGTCTTTTTGCCCGCGATCTTGGTCACGTTCTTTTTTATCGTCCCCGCGACACGGCGGCGGGAGCTGTTGCTTGCCGCAAGCTTTTTGTTTTATGGGCTGTCCGGAATCGAACACACCGTGGTGCTGTTGTTAGGGTCTGTTTGGGTCTATGCGATCTGCCGCAGTGACGCGATAAAAGGCAGCGGCTGGCGACTGGCATTGGCCATCGTTGGACCCGCGGCGGCACTTGTCTATTACAAATACTCGGCATTCATCGTCGAGTCGGTTTGGCGGGTTGCCGATACGACTGTGTCCCAGCCGTTCTCAATTTTTTACAGCGTCCTGTTGCCAGCAGGAATCTCGTTTTTCACCTTTCAGATGATTTCGTTCGCCATTGACCGCTATCGCGGCACCATACCCGTAACACCGGCCTTTCGGACGTTTGCGCTGTACATCAGCTTTTTTCCTCAGCTGGTTGCCGGACCGATTCTTCGGTTCGACCAGGTCGCCGATTCCATCGCCAATTTGACCAAGTTCGTGCCCTCACGGCAGGATTTCTCCGACGCGATTTCCTATGTCGTTTTTGGGTTGATGGTAAAGGTACTTTTGGCTGACGGCCTTGCCGGCGTGATGGCCCCGGCAATTGCCGATCCCGGCGCGCTGGGCATCAACGGCAGTTGGTATGTGCTGTTGGGATACAGTTTTCAGATCTATTTCGATTTTTACGGGTATTCGCTGATTGCGATTGGCTTGGGGCGGCTATTTGGATTTCGGTTTCCAGCCAATTTCCTGCGCCCCTATGAAGCCAACAATCCCCGGGATTTTTGGCGCCGGTGGCATGTCTCATTGTCGTACTGGATCAGGGATTACCTTTATATTCCCCTTGGCGGTAATCGCCGCTACACGATCAACATCGCCATCGTTTTTGCAGCGGTGGGATTGTGGCACGGGGCTGGCTGGAATTTCGTCGTTTGGGGCCTGTATCACGGTGCTTTGGTCACCGGGTACTCGGCTTTGGCCCGCTGGTGGAACAAAATGCCAGTTCTGATTCAGCGCCTGGTGAATTTTTCGCTGGTATCGTTTGGATGGCTATTATTTCTGTTCGATTTTAGCAACGCTAAGACCTTTGCTCTCAGTTTGGTTGGCCAGGGTTCAGGGATCGTTCCAGCCCCAGCGCTGTTGGCTTGGGGATTTATGGGGGTGACAGCGGTTGTATGCTTCGGGATCAATTTTGAAAAAGTGATTGTTCACCAGTGGAAAAAATCAGGTGCCGCAAACGCCTACAGCGTCGCGCTGGGAGCAGTTTTTTTCCTGACGCTCCTGTTCGTTGGAGTCTCGCGAACGTTCATCTATTTCCGTTTTTGATTTTTTAGGGACGCACCGAAATGATTGCGCATATTGCAAAGCGGTTGTGGGAACTGCCGCCCAAGGAGACGTTCCGCAAGATGGGACGCCGATTTTCTGGGCGTTCGGAGGCGTTCGATCTGGAAGAGTTGTTGCGCTCGCCCAAGCACATGCGGCCCCAGCGCTTTTATGATTTTTTCAGCCGGTATGAAGCCATCCTTGGCCAAGCCAACGATTGGCAACCGTTGGATTTTAGCGATCGCCGAGTGTTAGAAATCGGCTGCGGCCCGCTGTTGGGATTCGGTCCGCTGGCAATCTTTCGCGGTGCCAAACAATTCATCGCGGTCGAACCAGAATTCGATTCTGTTGTTCTGAGCGATCCGCGAGTAGAGGCCGATTATTTTTGGAACGTTTTTTCAGATTTGACCGCAGTGTATGGCCCGCGGATGGATTTCGACCAATTTCTAGAGCGCCTGCGAGGTAGAACAACCATTTTTCGCGACAAAATTCACCAGCTTTCGCTCGACAACAAGGTTGATGCTTTGCTGACGAATTCCTGCCTGGAGCACATTTCTCCCTTCCAAGAGTCCATGAATGTGTTGTTCGAAAATTCCTCAGACAAGGTCAAATTTTTGCACCTTGTTGATTTCGGCAATCACCGGGCAACCCCGTCACCCTTTGATGACATTTATGCGACGGACCGGGAAAGCTACCTGAAAAAAAATGGGTTGGGCATCAATTTACTGAGACAGCCGGACATCCAACTTGCCTTGGAAGACGCCGGGTTCAACGTTTCGTTCACCCCCTACGGGACGGGCAAAAAGCAATGGGTTGTTCCGGTTCACGCGTTTTGGGCTGACAAATACAGCCAGGAAGAATTGTTCACAAAAACCGGGATTTTCTACGGCGTGTGAAGGATCTGAAGATGGAAAAATCGCGATCCAGTGTCGAACTGGTTGCGCATGATATTGTTTGCAGCAGCTATTATCGCCTTGATCGGTACCGGTTGCGTCACCGCCTTTTCGAGGGCTGCTGGAGCGAAGAAATTCAGCGTGATGTCTTTGAGCGCGGAAATGCCGCAACGGTCTTACTGTTCGACCCGGCACGCAAACACGTCGTCTTGGTGGAGCAATTTCGCACCGGAGTTTACGCCGCTGGTGATCAACGTCCGTGGACGCTGGAAACCGTCGCGGGGGCAGCCGAGGAAGGCGAGGATATGGAGTCCCTGGTGCGCCGTGAAGCCCAGGAAGAAGCCGGTGTCTCGGTTGGGCCGTTGATCAAGATTCCCGGCATTTACCCAACCCCTGGAGCGTGCTCGGAATTTTTCTGGATGTTCTGCGGGCGCGTTGATTCATCGACGGCCAAGGGAGTCCACGGCAAGCGGGGCGAAGGTGAAGATATTCGCGTGGTGGTGATGACCCTGGACGAAGCGCTTTCCGCTATCGAGAATAGCGAAATTCAAGCTGGATACTCTGTTGTGGCCCTGCAATGGCTGGCGCTCAATCAAGACAAAGTCCTGGAGGCCTGGGCATGATACGGACCGGGCGGAGCAGCAAACTCCCCCGTCAGTTGGCGGGCAGGCGCGCGGTCTTCCGACGTCGGTAGCGATCCACCAGCCAAAACAGCCCAAGTGCTGCCAGAACCGCTAACTCTGCCTCTACGGCGGCAGTGTAGCGCGGCCGTCCCACCATGAAGGTGGTGAGCAGCACCAGGGCAATCGGCACAACAACAATCATCAACTCGGGAAAGGCCCGGCGACGCACCAACCAAACCAGCCCAAGGACACCCAGGATCCGCATTGAAAACGTAATCAGATGGGTCAGCCCATACACCGCATAGAACAACGCGCCGCGGTCTTCGGGCAATTCGGAAATTCCCAGACGGGCGTTGATATACCCCGACCCGCTGGACAGCAGAAAACGCCCCCAGGAGTACACCAGAGCTTTGGCAAAGATGTCCGGCTCGAACGGAAAGGAGAGAAAATGATCCAATGTTGAGGCGGTGAGAATACGGGTACGCTCGCCCTCCCCCATCTCATCCCAACCGGGCACGGTGGAAACCATCCGCGCTTGTTCCGCCACCATGTAATCGATCTTCGCCGACATCACCGCTTTACGTGGGCCGGCCGGAGTCAGGTAGGGGAGGCTATCGAGCAAAAGCAGGCGGAAATGACCGGGGTTAGACACGGAATAGGCATAGCCCTGGTTATTCATATGGATCATCCAGGGCGCGACAATCACCATCGCCGCGATGAACGCCACAAGACCCGCCTTAACCGAGTCAAACAGCGACGACCAGCCCCCACGAATTACGGTCGCCAGGGGAAAGGCAAACGGCAGCGCCACAATCAGTGTCGTTGCGATTGGCCGGATCATGGTGCCAACGCCGATCAGCACACCGCACACCAGTGCTGTCGCTAGTGACCGCCGATCCAGGTACCGCAGCAACGCAAGTGACGCGCCGGCGATAAACAACGCCGGAAGGGTGTCCGTTCCCACCAAGTTCGCATGGGCCAGCACGTTAGGGTTCAGCAAATACAGCACCATCGCTACATCGCCGCACCGTCCGGCAATTTGAAGCACGATTGCCCGCACCAAAAACCCGGTCACAACGTTCAGAAGAATGTGAAGAACGAGGATCGGGATGTATGTTTCGCCACCCGCCATGTAAAAGGTCGCGGTCATAATCAATGCATGCAGCGGTGGGTGCACAACATACGGGTGCGAAGGTTCGGAAAGAGAAACGAACTGGCCGTGCCGGTACAGCATTTCGGCAAGCGTGTGGCCGTAACGGTCGGCCTCGAATGCGCAGCGGCCCCCGTATGTCAGGCAATCAGGATCGCCGAAAATAGCGATGGCAAGGCACACCGCCAGGAACGCAGCGACGATCCCCAGCGTCGCCTTAGTGGGCCGGAACAGGTCGGCAAGGCCCCCGCTGGCCTGGGTCAAAGGGGCGATACCCCGCGCGGAATACACCCGTCAGTAGGAGCCACGGCGTTCACCCAAGCTTTTTGGAGACGCCACTTTTTCAGGGGCAGTCGATTCGATGGTTGAGTCAGACACCACCCGCAGATCGGCCTCTTTGACCGCGACATTTAGCAGGTACTTAAGAGTTGGCAGCGGCCGAGCGATCAGCACGATTTGGTAGGCAAATATGGATCTGCTCAAGCGAATCATGAACAGATTTGTCGCCAACAAAAAACGGCTAAGGACGTTGTCGCCGAACACTTCGGGAAACGGCATCGGCACGCCGCGAATTTCCAGAATTTCATAGCCAGCCTGCCGGAACAGCCGCCGGAAGGTGCCAAACGTGAACAATCGCTTGTGGGTGATGTCCAAAATACCGCGCTTGCCATAATTGAACATGCCGAACAAATGCAGCAAGCGGGTCAGGATAAACGCGATGTTGCCGGTGCTTGCCACGACCTTGAGATCGGGGCCCGATCGCGCCTGGGCGCGCATTTTTTGAAGGAAGATTTCGGGTTCCGACAAATGCTCCAAGACATCAAGCAACAGCATTAAATCGAAGGGTTGATCAATAACCGCAGGAGGGCCTTGTTCAAGGTCGTGCTCGATAAACTTGCTGACTGACACCCCTTCGATTAGCGGCTCAATGTCGACGGCAGTCACCTCGCAGCCTTTTTCCATCAAGGCGTTCGCCACGCCGCCGCCAGCGCAGCCCATATCCAGAACCCGATTGCCCTCCTTGGCGGCCTCGAAGGCAAAAGTGTGCGGACTTAAATAGCCAAACTTTACGCCATAGTGGCTGGTCTTGGTTTCTTCGGGGGCGCAGTCGAATTTGGGATCGTACAGCAGAGCATATTCCTGCATCCGCGCCTGGATCGAAGTCAGAATTACGTTTTTGGCATAGGCCATCCCATTCACCCGCGAAATCTCGTCGCCGTAATACGTGGGAATTGGCAGCTCGGTGATCCGCCGCTTGGCGACAAGGCACTGGATCAAAATTTCAGTGTCGAAATGGAAATCATTGCTGTTTAGATGGAACGGGATGCGCGAAAGCGTGTCGATGGAATAGATGCGGTACCCGGTATGAAATTCGGCGAGATGCGAACGCAGCAACCAGTTCTGAACCGTAGTCAGGATGCGATTGCCGACGAATTTATATAACGGCATACCGCCTTTAATGGCGTCCATCCGATGGATCATGCGGCTGCCAAGAACTAGATCGCTGTCACCGGCCACCAGCGGAGCCATCAATTCTGGCAGGCATTCCGGCGCGTATTGTCCATCCCCGTGAACAAGCGCGACAAAATCGAAGCCGTCTTGGACCGCGAAGTGATAGCCAATTTTTTGGTTGCCGCCGTACCCCTGGTTCACCGGGTTGGCGATAACATGGAGCTTGAACGGGAAGGCGCCGGATTTGACGATGCGATGGCCGATTTGAAAGGTATCGTCCGCCGAGGCATCGTCGATCACCAACACTTCAATATCAAAATGCGCTGCCAAAGCGTGGGGGATGCGGTTTAGCACCACTTCCAGAGTGGTCGCTGCATTGTACGCGACAATGAAAATCAGCAGCCTCGGCTTGGCGATTTTTTTCTTGGATGCCACCAGTTTCCGCTAGCCCCGTTTTGGCGCGCCGTCGCAGCGCCTGGGTGCTAAGAATTCGATGAGAACGCCAATCCTGTAAGGCGTTTCAGCCGCGCAATGTGCCTGTGTTGCATCGTCAGCATTTAGCACAGGGCCGACGACGGGTGCAACTCTGGCCCCATACTGTAAGCCGACCTTGGGGCGTTTTTTCGCGGGGCGCAAAGCGGCCCCTTCAGTCCCTGGTTCCAGACAGCAATTCCAAAAGATAGTTGCCGTATCCGCTGGCCCGCAACGGTTCGGCAAGGGCCCGGATCTGAGCATCGTCGATGAACCCCATGCGCCATGCAATTTCCTCGACACAGGCAACCTTCATCCCTTGGCGTTGTTGAATTGTTTGAACGAATTGGGAAGCCTGGAGCAAGGATTCGAACGTCCCCGTGTCCAGCCAGGCATAGCCACGGCCCAAGCTTTCCACCGTCACTGCGTTGCGGTCCAAATAGCGCCGATTGAGGTCGGTGATTTCCAGCTCGCCGCGCGCAGAGGGCGTTAGGGCGCGGGCTTCATCGACCACCTGGCTATCGTAAAAATATAGCCCAGTGACGGCGAAATTCGATTTTGTCTGGGTCGGCTTTTCCTCGATCGAGATCGCCTTACCGTGGCTGTCAAATTCGACAACCCCATAACGCTCGGGGTCAGCGACTCGGTAGGCGAACAAGGTGGCTCCGGACTCGTTGGCCGCCGCTGCCTGGACTCTTTGGGCAAGATCTTGTCCATGAAAAATATTATCGCCTAGGACCAACGCACATCGTTCACCTGCAATAAAGTCCGCGCCAATAATGAATGCCTCGGCGATCCCGGTCGGACGATCTTGTGTCGCAAAGTCGATGTTGACCCCCCATTGGCTGCCATCGCCAAGCAGTCGGCGAAAGGCCGGAATGTCGTGGGGCGTCGTAATCAGAAGAATGTCACGGATGCCAGCAAGCATCAGCACCGACAGTGGGTAGTACACCATCGGTTTGTCATAGACCGGCAGGATTTGCTTCGACACGCCGCTCGTTGCTGGGGCCAATCGGGTCCCACTTCCACCGGCTAGGACGATGCCCTTCACTGCGGAGGTCCTTCTGTCATCCCCAGCCGTCTTCCGTCATACCGTTCGGTCTTCACCGCGCGCCACCAAGGTTGGTGATCAAGATACCACTGCACCGTCTTTTCCATGGCGGTTGCGGCGGTCTCAACTGGTGACCACTTAAGCTCGCGTTCGATTTTTCCATGATCCACAGCATAACGCCCGTCATGGCCCGGCCGGTCGTCGACGAAACGGATCAGTCCGTCGTGCGGCTGATGGGGAGTATCGGGAAGCAAGCGGTCAAGAACCGCGCAAATTGCCCGCACCGTTTCAACATTGTCCCGCTCCACACCCGTTCCGATCATATAGCTGTCACCCACTGTGCCGCTGGCAAGCACCGCCGCAAGCGCCCGGGCGGTGTCTTCCACATAGATCCATTCCCGCACATTTCGCCCAGACCCGTAAATAGGCAGTTCCTTGCCGTCTATGGCGTTCATGATCATGAGCGGAATGAGCTTTTCAGGAAACTGCCAAGGCCCAAAGGCATTGCACATATTCACGATGATCGATGGAACACCAAAGGTACGCCGCCAGGCGGTCACCAGATGGTCGCCCCCTGCTTTGGTTGCCGAATAGGCCGAGGACGGGTCGTAACGGGAATGCTCGTCAAAACGCCCCTCGCGGCCCAGCGACCCGAACACCTCGTCTGTGGACATGTGAAGCAAGCGGAAATCCGCGGGAGCCCCATTGGCTTGCCAATCTCGGGTCACCTCTAACACATTGTATGTGCCCACCAGATTGGTCTGAATGAAGGCGGCGGGCGCATCAATGGAGCGGTCAACATGGGATTCCGCAGCAAGGTGGGCAACGGCATCGGGCCGGTGCCGCGCAAAAATTTCCTTGAGCACACCCAGATCGCAAATGTTTGCTTGCTCGAAAACATAGGCCTCGCTTTCAGCGGCACCTTCGAGTGCCTGGGGATTGGCGGCATAGGTCAGGGCATCGACGTTGACCACTTGGTGGCCTTCATGGAGGACAAGTTGGCGCACCAAGGCTGATCCGATAAATCCGCAGCCGCCGGTGACTAAAATTTTCATCTGTGCGGCCCCTCTGCACCGGGGGAAGCGATGAGATCAGCGATTGCCAAACGCCAGTCCGGCTGCACTACGCCAAACCCCCTAAAAATCTTTGCGCACTCTAGTTCGGAATTGGCGGGGCGTGCGGCGCGGGCGCCATGGGCGGCAGACGTAGTGGGTTCAAGGCGAACGGTTGCCCCCGACTGGCGAAATATTTCCCGGGCAAAATCCAACCACGTCACAGTGGGTGTGCCGCCATAATGATAGATCCCCCAGTCGTGAAAATCCGGCAGCACACAGTGTTCCATCATGATCACAAGGGTCTCTGCAATGGCCCGCGCCGGGGTGGGCCCGCCACGCTGATCAGTGACAATCCGGAGCGCATCGTGTTCGCCACTCAGCCGTAACATAGTCTTGACGAAATTGCCGCCATGGCGGCCAAAAATCCACGAAGTCCGCACGATCAAATGGCGCGGATTGACAGCGGACACCGCGCGCTCCCCCGCCAGTTTGCTGTGTCCATAAACCGAGATCGGCGCCGCCAAATCTTTTTCGCTATAGGGAGCGGGACTTTGCCCGTCGAACACGTAGTCCGTGGAAAGATGCAACAGCGGCAATCCAAGCCCGGCCAATGTCGCGGCGCCGTTCTCGTTGACGGCAAAGGCACGCTCGGATTCGTCCTCGGCCTGGTCCACCTGGGTATAGGCTGCGGCATTGATGACTGCGTCCACATCCCCGGCAGCGGCGGCGGCAGCAACAGCGGCACCATCGGTGATATCCAGAGCCGCGTGGTCTCGGGCATCCACCTGGTGCCCCCGGGCAACCGCGGCGGCGGGAATCTCCTGGCCAACTTGTCCCCCTGCTCCGGTAACAAGGACTTTCAAAAAATCTCTCCCAGGCTGGCAAGATCCGGCCAGCCCCGATCGCGATCATTGATCATGAAGTCGTCCATTGCCAGCGGCCAGTCTATGTCCAGCGAGGGATCGTCGCAGCGGATGCCGCCTTCGGCCTCAGGGTCGTAAAATTCCGAGGCTTTGTACAAAACCTCTGTATCCGGCTGCAAAGTCAGGAAGCTGTGCGCTAAGCCCACCGGCACAAAGATCTGCCGACCGTTTTCCGCCGACAACTCGACGCCAAAGTGTTGCCCATAGGTGGGTGAGTCCCGGCGAATATCCACCACCACATCAAGGACGGCACCGCGGGAAACCCGAACCAGCTTTGCTTGGGCGCGGGGGGGCTTTTGGAAATGAAAACCACGGAACGTACCGCGTTCAACGGAAAACGACAGATTGTCTTGGACAAAATCAAGATCGATCCCCACATCGGCCATGTGGCTGCGGTTCCAAGTTTCGCAAAAAAAGCCCCTGCCATCGGAAAATCTTCGCGGCGTCAGAACGACAACGGCGGCGAGAGCGCAAGTTTCTAAATCCATGAAATTTCCGGAGGCTAAAATCAAAGAGCCGAAAGACAGCTGCCAAGCCGATCTTGAGGCCAAGGTACCCCAGTTTGTCCCGCGCATTCTAGGGGCAAGAGACGCACCAGCTCAACCAGGGGCGGGGCCCGGCCAAGTGCGGTTGACGCCGTTCTGAGTGCGACATCTCACCACATGGGCGACCAAATTTCAGCGGTCCATGATTCCCCGGCTCAAAGATCACCGCGGCTCTCGGAGATAGCCTGTGACATCAGTAGACTCGACCACCAAAAAGAAGACCGCCCGCCCAGGGCTAGCCCAAACCTGAATCGATATTGTTTGTCCGTGCTTCGACCTGACTGTCGATGACCTTGCAGGGGTGATCGCGGCAGATCCCTCCCTGGATTTCGAAGGCTTTCTCACCAAATCTGGAGCCGGAAACAAGTGCACCGCCTGCCGCCTGGATCTTGAGCAGGTTTTCGTTACCACATTGAAATCCGACGGTGGTGGCAAGGCACCAATGATCGGCGTACCGGACCGGGTGTCGCTGAAACGCAAGCTGTACCGCGCCATCGACGGTGTCTCGCCTTCGGTGGCAGTGGACGTCGGACATGTGGCTCCAATTTTTGCTGGGCCGACGGTGGAAGAATGGGTGTGGGTAGCCAACCAATCCCTGCTGTTCTTGGGGGAAGAAAGCGCACAAGCCACCGATGTGGATCTTGTCGTCCGCGACGCCGAGGGCACCGTTGTACATCGCCGCACTGAACGTGTACTGCCCGACTCTTTTATGCGGGTGAATGTGGGCCGATACCTCGCCGATGGCGGCCCTGGCGATTCCGATGGAACAATCAGCGTCGGGACTGTGGAAATAACCCGAAAAAGTCCAGCCGGCGGATACCGCGGCACCACCCGCCCGCAAATCGAGTTGGTCACCGCCAACAGTCACTGTGCTGTTCATACACAGGGCGCAGTGGCTCGAGGCCGACCCTGGTCGTTTATTGCTGCCTGGCACCCAGACGATGACCGGCTGTTTTTCGTTTTGACCAACCGGCAATCCCATTCAGTAGAGGCCGAGGTTGGTATTGCCGTTCCGGGCCGAGCGGGACAGCCACTGGCAACGCACACCATCCAGATTCCGGCCCGCGGCGCACGGGTCTTGGAAATCCAACTTGATCCCGCCTCGGCAGGTCAATTGACGAATGGATTGGTAGAGATTCGCTACAACATGCCAGGGATCGGCCACGCCGATCTTATTTGCGCCTCCCACGACTTGACCCGTCTTTCAATTGACCACGAGTGAGCCATGCCTAGATATTTGGACACCTCAATCGACTCAGAATATTTGTCGGGCTTTTTGTTCCCCAGCATTTCGACCATTTTGCCGGGCTATGATTTTACCTACCCCGATCCGGTGAAACGAATTATCGAGCGGATTGTGGAGCCAGATTGTGCCGTGAAGTTCGGCTACAAAGTGTTCTTTGATGGCAAATGCGAACACGAAAGTAGCCGGGTGGTGCAGTTCCGCGAATTTTTGCCCGTCAATTGGGAATACGAGCCGTTTGTTTGGCCGGACATGGGAGACCAGTGGAAAGGCGGAGCCGGGTATTTCGAATTCGAGGTGGAAGAGGTGGATCGCCGGCAAGTGTTTCGGCCCAGATTTCCGCTTAGCATCTACGCGATCTATTCCAAATCGGGAAAAAAATCTTTCCTTTCGGATAGTGCGTTCAAATACGGGGTCCCGCGGGTGATCGACATGGTTGCCCGGTTTGGAAAGTTCGTGGACGGGCACCCATTGATTCACATCGATCGCGAACGGGACCTGGGCGAGACCATTGTCTTGATCAATCCTTACCAGCGTCCCTTGGTCTCCGAGAGACTTGGCCATGACGGCCACAAATTCAAGAAAACCAGGATAGACCCTCACAGCGCCCGCCAATTTCGGCTGGTGGACATGCTTGAAGAGGGCGAAGCCGATTGGGCAGGGCAGATCCAGGTCACCGCGAACAACCGTGTTGTGGCCTTTAATGTGAAGCATTCTTTGGCAGACCCGACAGTCATATCGGATCACGAGCACTTGGACCCATTCCGGGCCGACCCCACCGGCATACCGGTATCCCAACTTGCCCGCCAGAAAATTGATGGAATGCTGGGGATGCACTAGCACCCACCCAAGCGCGGCTTTTGGCTTTTGACAGGCCGGATTGACACAGGGCCGCGGGTCTGAGACATTTTCACTATTGATCGACGCCCCTGTTCAGCTTTGGGGGTCGAATTGCTCCCTGGGACTTTCACCCGGGCTGCGGCAGCGTGCCTGCTTTTCTGATGAATCAATCGAATCAATTTGCCTTTGGCACCAAAGCCGAGACTTTGGAGCGCCTTGCGCCGCGGGTAACCCGGTGCACGGTCCCGGAATTCATGTACTTCTCCATGAAGGAGTGGCACGCGGATTCCCAGTCCCTTTGTCGCCAAATCGCCGCACGATTCGATGGTAAGACGGTTATAGTACGCTCCTCTGCCGGCGACGAGGATGGCGCCGAGCAGACCATGGCCGGACAGTTCGAGTCGGTGCCCGGCGTTTCCACATTGGACCCCGACCAGATCCAATCAGCGGTAAAACAAGTCGCCGCCAGTTACGATCTGAATGGCGATCGGAGTAGCGCGGATGACCACGTTTTAGTTCAAATCATGATCCAAGATGTGGTGATGGCGGGGGTGTTGTTGACCCAGGATCTCACCACAGGGGCACCGTACTACGTCATCAATTACGACGACGAAACGGGCCGAACAGATACGGTCACAGCGGGGGGCGAATATTCCAACCGCACGCTTTACGTCCATCGCGGCTCTTTGGGCGCCCTTCGCTCCACAAGATTTGAAGCACTGATCGATGCTGCCGCGGATCTGGAGCAGGTGATTGGATCCACGTCATTGGATATCGAATTCGCCGTGGACGCCCGCCGCCATGTGCACCTGTTTCAAGTGCGCCAGATTGCCGCCAAGCCCAATTGGAACCGCCATGTGGTCCAGCGGGTCGATGACGCATTACCGCCCATTCAACAATTTCTCCGCAGCAGATTTGTACCGGTTCCAGGGGTGCGGGGAAAAACCTCGGTGTTTGGCCAAATGCCGGATTGGAATCCCGCTGAAATGATTGGCCGGGCACCACGGCCCCTGGCGCATTCGTTATACCGGCATTTGATTACCAACAGCGCCTGGCGGGTGGCCCGGGCCAAAATGGGCTACGCAGAACCGCGTGGCCAACCGCTGATGGCGTCGTTCGGAGGTCAGCCATTTGTGGACGTGCGGCTTAGTTTTCATTCGTACCTGCCCGCGACGCTGCCCCAGGCGATTGGCGACAAATTGGTCGATGCGTGGCTGGACCGCATCGTTGCCAACACCCATTTGCATGACAAGGTGGAATTCGACATTGCGGTCACGGCACTGGCCTTTGATTTCGAAGAACGGGTCAGAAATCAGTTCCCAGATGCACTGGACAAAGCCGAACAAAAAATTTTCCGGGACTGCCTTCGCGATTTAACCGTGGAACTGGTTGGCGGGAAAACAACGCCGATCCAAGGGGAACTGGACAAAATCGAGCAACTGGCGGCCAACCACAAAGCCATGTCTCGGCCAGGGGCGCGCAATGATCTCGGTACTGTCGCCAGCCTTTTAGAGGACTGCATCCAGCTTGGGACGATCCCGTTCTCGATTCTCGCCCGCCACGCTTTTATTGCCCAATCCTTGTTGGATTCCCTTGTGGTACGGGGGATTTTGACCACAGACGATGCCCAGGCGCTGCTGGCTTCGGTCAAAACAGTGGCGCGGGAATTCACCGATGACGCCGCCCAGCTTGTGGACGGGGATATTTCCCGGGACAAGTTTATGCAGCGGTACGGGCACCTGCGCCCGGGAACCTATGACATTCTGTCTCCGCGCTATGACCAACGTGGTGATGATTTCTTTGGCCAGCCGGGCCAGACAAATCGACCAGCAAGCAGTGGCGATGGGTTCCAAGCCTCGGGGCACCAGCTGAAAGAAATCGACGCCCTGCTGAACGCCGATGGATTCCAGGTCGACGCCCAGGGGCTGCTGGGGTATCTCCGCGAAGCGATCAGCGCCCGGGAGCACGCCAAATTCGTTTTCACGCGAAATGTCAGCGACGCGCTTGAAAGCATCGCCGATTGGGGCGACCAACAGGGATTGTCGCGCAGCGAACTTTCCTTTGTGTCGATTGACGATCTTTTAGACCAGCTTATGGAATCGGGCCCGGGTGGATCAGAACGCCATTTGCGCGGGGTTTCCGAAGAAGGGCGCAAGCGCCACGAAACAACGGTGGCGCTTCGGCTTCCCCAATTGCTGTTCGACGAAGAAGGAATTTATGTTGTCCCCCTGCAACTGAGCGCCCCGAATTTTTTCAGCAGCGAGACAGTCAGAGGCCAATGCATCCACTTGAATGCCCACGGCGACGTGCTCCAAGACATCCGCGACGGAATCGTTCTGATCGAGAGCGCGGACCCCGGGTTTGACTGGATATTTGCCCACGGGATCAAAGCCCTGGTAACAAAATTCGGTGGGGTCAATTCCCACATGGCGATCCGCTGCGCTGAGTTCGGCATCCCCGCGGCGATCGGATGTGGCGAACAGATTTTTGATCGAATCGTCCGCGCCCAGTCCGTCGAAATCAATTGTTCCGAGGGCCATATTCGGCCCCTGAATACTGAACATTGACCACCCGGATCGCAGTGACCCAGCGGGTGATCGAAAATCAGTCATACCCAGAAACCCGTGACGCGCTGGCCAGAGACTGGCCGGATTGGATTGCGAGCGTTGCTCCGGCTGCCGCGATTTTGCCGGTTCCAAACCGGCCCGAAGGTGTGGCCGAATGGTGGGCCGCCACCGTGCCTGAGGTCCTTGTGCTGTCGGGTGGAAACGATTGGGGCGAGGCACCAGAACGCGACGAGACCGAACGCCAATTGCTGCAATCCGCTGAGTCCGCGGGGGTGCCAATCTTGGCGGTGTGCCGGGGTCTACATGTACTCAATATGTGCTTTGGCGGGACAATTGTGACGGATCTTTCGTCCGTCGCGCCGGAGGGTCATGTGAACAACGACCATGCGATCACATTGCAACATTCAGCCGCCACTGCTTTGGCTGGTGGGCCGGTGGTGACGGTGAACAGCTATCATTATCAAGGAGTCCGAACGGACGGACTCGCTAACGGATTCAAGGTGTTCGCCCTTGCCGATGGCGAAATTGTCGAAGGCATGTTTCACGAAACCAAACCGATCCTGGCAATCCAATGGCACCCAGAGCGGGCCAGCCCATCCGCCAAATTCGACCGCGCACTGGCCCTGGCGATCTTCTCTGGCGGCCCTTTTTGGCCCACTGCCGCATGAAAGCTATCGTCCTGGCTGCGGGCAGAGGCTCCCGGCTAAAACAAATGACTGATGGCAGGCCAAAATGTTTGGTGGAGCTTGGCGGCCAATCCTTGCTGCGGTGGCAAGTGGACGCCCTGCTGTCAGGCGGCGTGGACTCCATCGTGGTTGTGACTGGATATCAACACGAAATGCTCGAAGCCCAGGGGTTCCCAACCCGCCACAATCCCGACTGGCAGACCACCAACATGGTCGCCTCGCTTCTGTGTGCCGAGGACGTGATCGACGAGCCTGTCATCGTCAGCTATTCGGATATTGTTTACGCCCCGAAGGCGGTTCAACTGGCGTACGCAAGCGACGCCGAATTGGGAGTGGCATACGACCGCGATTGGTTGGGGCTGTGGCGGGCGCGATTCGAAGATCCGCTTTCCGACGCAGAAACTTTCCGCGTCCGCGACGATGGCCTGCTGACTGAAATCGGTGCCACGGTCGGGAACCTCGACGAAGTTCAGGGCCAATACATGGGGCTGTTGCGATTTTCTCCGGACTCCCTTGGCTGGATCCACAAGATCGTGGATGAAAACCTAGAATTGCGCAGCCGCATTGACATGACATCCCTGTTAAGCCGATTGATCGACGCCGGCCATCCGGTTACAGCGATCGACGCCACTGGACATTGGTGCGAAATCGACACCCAAAGGGATCTGGCCGTGGCCGAACAGATGATTGAGGCCGGCAAACTGGTCCGCGCCCCAGCATCGATGCTGACCCCATGATCGTTTGGCTGATCGGCCTGTCGGGGGCCGGAAAAACCACCATCGGTCGGGCGCTTTATTCCCAGTGGAAAGCCGACGACCCAGCCACGGTTCTGGTGGATGGCGACGAAATGCGTGATGTGTTCCAAACCACTGGAGATCAATCTTTCACCACGGAAGGCCGTCGAGAAAATGCTGAGCGCATCATAGAAGTTTGCGCCTGGCTGGATCGCCAAGATATCAATGTGGTTTGCTGCATATTGTGCATTTTTCCTGATCTGCTCGCAGCAAATCGCCTGCGATTTTCCAAATACTTTGAGGTCTTCGTTGACGCGCCCTTGGACCAGCTGATCGCCCGGGACGGCAAGGGGCTGTATGGGGCGGCCAAGCGCGGCGAAACCCCAAACGTTGTGGGGATGGACATCGAATTTTCCAAGCCCGCGAACCCAGATTTGATTCTTGACAACAGTGGGGCGGCGCTCGACGCCGGTGCCGCAGCGGCAACCATCCGCAACAGGTTGACCATCGCCGATGGGTGACTTGTACCCTTACGCGTCTGGCGACCTGATTGACCAACCCAACACCTACTTTTACACGGAATTTTCAGGTCAGCCCTTTGTTGAGGCTTGGCGGCGCGCGCGGCAAGACGTCCTTTCCACGCTGCCGCCTCCAGCACCGCCGCCGCCTGCCGCCAACGAACCCAGGCAGTCACAAGACAGCCTCGATCTGTTGGAACGCGCCTTCGCCGGAGACATGGAATTGCGCGAAACCTTCCGGCGAAAATTTGAAATCACCAAACGGGTCCACGGTGGCTATGACGATCAATTCCGCGCCCTTAATCGCCAGGACCGCAAGAATTTGGCCCCATACCTGCGCGCCGCTGATGTTTTCGAATTGACCTATTCCCATTTCAGCGCCCTACGTTACCTGAACGTGCTGCACAAATGCCTGGATACCTTGTGCGCCCACAGGGACCAGCTTGACCCCCCGCTGGCGTCGCGACTGGCTTGGCATCTCGCCCGCGAGCAGACACATTTCGACCAATTGGTCGCCCGCGTCATGGGACCGTATGGAGCTTGACGGGGTAATACTTTTGGCGGCGAACACCGCCCGCTCGCGGGCATACGCCCAAACGCTCCAGGCGCGAGACCATTCACTTGCCGGGACAATATTGTTTGACAGAGCGGGAGCCGATAACCCCGGAAAATCTGGGGCACCGCCCAAACCGGGTGTGGAGACTTCCGTGAATCTTCCCGATCTGTCCATACCCATCGAGACAACCTGTCACGCGATTTGTGCGCATTTAGACTCTGTGGAAGCCGAGACGGTAAACGATCCCGCGGTAATCCGATCGGTGAAGGCCGCTGCGGATTCAGGCGCAAAATTGGTGATTTATTCCGGTTACGGTGGGCAGCTTGTCGGCCCCGAATTGCTGAGCATGGGGCTGCCGTTTCTGCACCTTCATTCTGGTTGGCTGCCAGAATACCGCGGCAGCACAACGATCTATTACAGCCTGCTTGATGGTGAGTCCTGCGGGGTATCGGCAATCCTGTTGGATCCGGAAATCGACCAAGGCCCGATTGTCGGCAGACGCAAATACCCGCCGCCACCAGCCAGCGTCGACATCGATTTCTTCTATGATTCTGCCATACGCGCCGACTTGATGGCGGACACCGTGGAGGCCTGGGCGCGCGCCGACGGATTTGCGGACCTCGTCGTTCAGCCAGAGTCCAGTGACGGTGCCTTTTTTGTGATCCACCCTTTGCTGAAACATGTTGCGCTGCTGAGCCTTCGCGACGAAAAGACGCTCTAGCCAGTACCCGTGAGAGCAACCTATCGATCCCACGGCGGCAGCCGCCAATATTGGGACCAGCGGTGGACCAACGCTTCGGTGGATGTCGGATCGCTAAATTTGAACAAGTATCCGGGAAAGTATGCCCAGGAAATGGTTGACCGAACCGACGGCCCGCTGCTCGAGGCTGGATGCGGGCTGGGGCGTAACGTCATATATTTCCACAATCTTGGCCGCGAAATTACGGGGATCGATTTTATCGAAACCGCCATCGACAAAATTAAAGACCGCTACCCTGACCTGGATGTTCAGCAAGCCGATATTTTGGATTTGCCATTTTCCGACCACGCGTTTGCCGGTGTCATGGCATTCGGCTTATATCACAGCCTGGAAAACGGCGTGGACAAGGCTCTGAGCGAAACCCACAGGGTGCTGAGACCTGGCGGGGTCCTGGTTACCAGCGCACGTTTGGATAACATCCAAAACCGCTTCAACGACTGGATCGAAGAAAAAAAATCGCCGCCCGGAGGAGAGCCCTCCTTTCACAAAGCCAACTACACCGTGACGGAATTCAGGAACTTGCTCACCGCCGCGGGGTTTGTGACAGACAATGTTGAATACGTTGAAAACATGCCGTTGTTTTACAAATTCAGAGTGTTCCGCAGCGCCGCCCACAAGGCGTTTGACGAGAGCCTCGGCAGAAGCGAAGGGTACCAACTAAACTGGGTTGGCAACACCATGCAGAAAACCCTGGTGGCTTTGTTTCCGCGATGGTTCAGCAACATTGTCGTGGTGTCCGCTCGGCGCCCGTTGGAAAGCGAATGACCCAGTCAAAGACCGACCCCAAGAAAATGACGATTGCCGACGTTCGCGCATCCAAGGTGATCAATCCTGCGGGCTATTCGTGGACCATGCTCTACTTCTTCATTCCGCTGTCGATTCCATGGACCGTGGTTTTTGCGCGGTTGGGGGCTGGCCCCAACCAGGCCACCCTGTTCCGGGTGGTCATTTCAGTCGTTGGCCTTGGTCTGATGTTCAGCGTCGACGTCCGTATTTTCTGGGCAGGGGTCATCCTTTTCTATTTTGGCGTTGTTCTGGACTATGTGGACGGAAACTTGGCGCGGGTCCTGGACAAAGCCTCTCATTCGGGCAAAAGCTTCGACGGCATTATGGACATTGCGGTGGAGCTTCCTTTGATGCTGATGATCGCCGTCCATTTTTGGCGCCTGGGAGCGGATCCGCTTTTGTTGGTGGCCGCCGGAGCCTCGGCCATCGCGGTGGCCAATGCGCGCATCACGGGCTTCCGGTCAGGAATTTTGGACCGTGATGTCGCCGCTGACCAAGCCGCCGGTAAGGCGGGACAAAGAACCATGCATCCGGGGCTGGAAAAATGGAGCAAGCGGCTTTCTGTTCCGCTCAATTACGTCGAAGGGCGCGGCTATTTTCACGTCTGGGATTTGCGGTACGGCGGATTGATTGCGGCGCTGTTGCTCGGTTGGCCCGAAGCCTGGGTGTATGGAATCGCCGCCATCGACGTCGCCCTGGCGGTGATATTTATCCCGGCGCGCATCGCCCGCGGATTTATCGAAAATGATGTCCATCGCCGCAGCAAATCCGCGGCGCCAATCGAATGAATTTACGAACCACTTGGGCGCGAAATTCGTGACCCAGGTTAAAACCGGCGGGCAGGCCCCGGGCTCGTATCGCAAAGATGAATTGCTGTGCTATTGCGACGGCATGGGGGTCGACGGACATGGGATCGGCCACGAGGAATTTCGCATCGGCGTGTGGAGCAACCCGCATTTGGGTTTCGAGGAAATCTGCACGAAGCTGAACATAGGCCAGCGCTGCACTGCATGCCTTTTGAACATCGAAAACGCCTTTTATGAGGCTTTTCGGACACGGCCAGAGGGTTACACGGGCGAAGCCCCCGCGCTCGACCGAACTAGGCCCGCCAGAAAAAGACCGTTTTCGACACCCAAGCAATCGTTGTTTGGATTGATCGACAAGGTGATGCCGGAGCGCCCAAGAACCCGGCTGCATTTGGTCCCAGTTGTGGCGGCCGAGAACATGCGCACGGTTCTGACCTTGTCCAACCGGTATCCCCATTCGATCGGCGCAAAATCAGCGCCCTACCGGTATCGTGCCGAGGTGCACAACGAATCCGGTGCCATTGTTCAAGTAGAAGAATTAGTCCTTCAGGCCGGGGAACGCGCCGATGTAGAAGTCACCACAAAAATAGAAGCCCAGCGCGGAGACGCCGAGATCACCACCGGCAGTTGCTGGGTATTCCAGTACGCGTTGGGCAAGGGAACCCTGGGCAGCACTCGACCGCATTTCAAATTGGTCGGGCGCAATGGTGTCTCTGCCGTCCATGCCCAGGTCACCAACACCCCATCGCGGACCCAAGTTTTGTCCCGGGCCAACACCGATGAACGGCATTTTATCCATGTTACAAATCCGTATCAGCAGCCCTTGGACGCCGTGGTGACTGTTGCGCCGTTGAGCGATCCAGAAACCACCAAAACCATTGATGTGCCACTGACCCCCACAGGTTCGGCCCTGGTGGAGCTTCCCAATCTTGGCTCCCGAGACCATCCGTCGACAGAGTTGTACCTTGCGGGATTATCCTCCAGTCGGCGCCGTCGCGGCCATATCATGATTGCGGACCACAAGATGACCATGATGTCAGCAGATCATTTTTAGCCGAGCCACGATGCCAGAATATCCCCATTTTGTTCCCTTCCTTAGTCCGGCGCCGCCGCCAGGCTACCGGTCAACCCAGGTGCTTCCGCTCGATGCCGTTCGCCGGGTGCTGGACCGCAACGACGCGACGCTCGACATATTGCGCGAAATCATTTTCGAAGGTGAAGTGGTTCGTTCGGACTCCAGCGTCCTTGTGTTGAAAGACAGCGTGTGGACAGGTCCAGATTTGGGAACCTATGAGATTGATCCCGTTGATGGTTCGGATTGGGCGGTAAACGCCCCGATGGCATTCCTGCAAACAACGGTGACGGCGCGCGATGCAGTGTTTTCACAGCTCCGGGAGCCGGGATTTTATACCGTCTATTCCGGCCCAGGGCGAAAGTCCTTCCTGAGTGACTCCAGCCAGAAATTCGCCCATCCCGTGATCATTGGCCAAGTCGCTGAATATGGGAGATGGGCGGAAGGCTACCCGTCGTGCATTGTCGAGCCCGACTATGACGCCGGGGAATCTGTGGTGTTACTCAACCCTTATGAAAAGCCCGCCGTGGCCACTCTCGAAATTGAAGGTGTCGAGCGCCGGCATAAATTCCGCATCCAGCCTTTTTCCGGTCGGCGGATCGATATTGCACCCCTGCTTGGTCCCGACATGCTGCCCTGGTGCGGTCAGATTTATGTGACCGGTCCTCGGCGGGTGGTCACCTTTTTTGTTAAACACGCGCTAAGTGACCCCACGTTGGTCAACACCATTGAACACACGGACCCCTATCGTGGTGAAACAGCTTGGGCTCCGTTCACCCGTGCCTTGCACTGGAAGTACAAGACGGAACTTGGGTTAAACACCGGATAATTTTTAATTGAAATTCCAGATTCGATCAGGGGTGGAGCAATAGGATGGCGAACGAGCACATCGACCAATATTTTGATGGCAAGCGTGTCTTTGTGACGGGTGCCGGCGGATTCATCGGCAGCCATCTTGTTGAACGGCTGCTGGCGGCGGGGGCGACGGTGACGGCACTGGTCCGTTACAATTCCAAAGGCGACACCGGGTTTCTAAAAGGACTGATCGAAGACGGAACCGAGCGGCTGACAGTAAAATCCGGAGACGTGCGCGACTGCGATGCGATGGAACAAGCCATGGCCGGTGCCCAAGTGGTGCTTCATCTCGCCAGCATCATCAGCATCCCCTATTCATACGAACACCCCGAAGAAGTCGTGGACATCAACGTCGACGGAACTTTCGTGGCCTTGAATGCGGCCAGGCAATGCGGTGTGGAGCGGTTCCTTCAGATTTCTTCCAGCGAGGTCTATGGCTCGGCGCAATATGTGCCGATCAACGAGATTCACCCCAAACAACCCCAATCCGTCTACTCCGCCACCAAGATTTCTGCGGACGCCATTGCGCTCAGCTTCTTTCATTCCTTTGGCATGCCGGTAACCGTCTGTCGCCCCTTCAACACGTTTGGACCCCGCCAATCCGACCGGGCGGTAATCCCAGCAATTATCGCCCAGGCCCTGAACGGCGATGCACTCCGGCTGGGTATCGTCAGTTCCCGGCGGGATTTCACTTTCGTTCGGGACACCGTCGAAGGCATGCTTGCTGTGGCCGCCAGCGACGCCGCCAATGGCCGTGAAATCAATTTGGGAACCGGCAAGGATGTGGAAATTTCCGAACTGGCCAAAATGATTGGAGATTTGCTGGGACAGAATTTGGAAATCACGACCGACCAAGATCGTGTGCGTCCAGAAACCAGCGAAGTCACTCGATTATTGGCCAATAATTCCCTAGCGCGGGAATTGTGCGGGTGGGCCCCACAGGTATCGCTGGAGCAAGGATTGAAAGAGACCATCGAGTGGGTACGCAACCGCCGAGAGCTTTTTCACCCGGAAAAGTACCAAATTTGATTTCAATGACCGCGCGTGAATTTTCCATAGCTGGACGGCCGATCGGACCACAGCACCGACCGTTCGTGATGGCCGAGGTTGGGATCAACCACGAGGGCGATATCGCCAAGGCATTGGCTTGTGTGGATGCCGCCGCAAAGGCCGGGGCCGAAGTCATCAAATTCCAATGCCACATCACCGATGCCGAAATGGTCCCCACCGACATGACCCCCGGCGAAATTTCCAGCGAAAAGCTGTGGGACATCATCAAGCGGTGCGAGCTCACAGCTGACGAGGAAGTCGAGGTTCAGACCTATTGCGCTTCGAAGGGGCTGATGTATTTGTCGACGCCATTTTCCCGAGAAGCCGCAGACCGATTGAACGAGATGGGAGTTCCAGCGTTCAAGATTGGGTCAGGGGAATGCAACAATTTGCCTCTGTTGGAACACATCGCGGAATTCGGCAAACCGATGATTTTGTCCACCGGCATGAACGATTTAGACTCCGTCAAAACGTCGGCGGCAGCCATTTTGGCCAAAGGCGCGCCCTTGGCGTTGTTGCACTGCACCAGCATGTACCCCACGCCATACGAAAAGGTTCGGCTGGGTGCCATCAACCAGTTGGCGAACACATTTCCCGATCTCCCCATCGGGCTTTCTGACCACTCACTGAACATTTGGACTTGCCTGGGGGCGGTGGCGATGGGTGCCTCGATCCTGGAAAAGCATTTCACAGTTACCCGAGATTGGCCGGGGCCGGATATCGGCATTTCGATTGAGCCCAGCGAGCTTCATGATTTGATCGAGGGCGCAAGCGCCATCTGGTCCGCCCGCGGTGGCGCCAAGACCATCCTGGCCGATGAACAGCCGGTCATCGATTTTGCCTATGCCAGCGTCGTCACCATTTCTGCGGTGAGCAAGGGCGATGAATTTACCCTGGACAACACCTGGGTCAAACGCCCCGGAACCGGGAGCATTGTGGCCGCCGACCTGCCGCTGGTTTTGAGTAGGAAAGCCACTCGGGACATCGAACCAGACCAAGCGCTGGAAAGGGACGACGTTGCGGGCCTGTAAGCGATATGGGCGGCCGTGACAAAAACCGTCGCTGTTTTCACCGGTAATCGTGCGGAGTACGGCCTTCAATTTCCGATTTTGCGGGCGATCCGGACGCACCCGGATTTGGACTACAAGCTTCTGGTTTCCGGGGCGCACCTGGATCCCGATTTCGGCCAGACCATGGACGAAATCCGTGCGGACGGGTTCGAAATCCACAGCGAAATCAAAATCGAAATGAAGACCGATTCCGTTAGCTCCACCGCCCAGGCGATCGGTTCCGGGGTGCTGTCAATTTCCAACGCCTTAGCGGTGCTCAACCCTGACATTTTTGTTGTTTATGCGGACCGGTTCGAAGGCTTCGCCGCAGTCATAGCCGGCACCCAGATGAATATCCCGACGGCGCATATTGAAGGCGGCGATATCACCGAAGGGGGTGCATTGGACGATTCAGTCCGCCACGCCATGACCAAATTGGCCCATTTCCATTTCACCACAAATGCCCAGGCTTCAAATCGGGTTCTGGGAATGGGCGAAGAATCGTGGAGAGTTTGCACAGCCGGGTTCCCTGTGATCGATCTGATCAAATCAGGCGATTATGCTTCACCGGCGGAGCTGCAACAGTGGTTCGGGATTGATCCTGATCGGCCATTGGTCGTTTTCACGCAGCATTCCGTGACCACCGAATTCGACCAGGCGGAAAATCAAATCCGCCCGTCCTTGGAAGCCATGCGCCGCGCCGCTGGGGACGGCACCCAAGTGTTGATGACCTATCCCAATAATGACGCCGGAGGCCGGGTCATCATCGCCGCCTTAGAAAATTTTGCGGCGGAAAAGATCGATGGCATTTCTTTGCACCAATCCATGGGGCGGTCCGGATACCACGGTGCACTTGCGCTCGCCATGGATCCCAACCGCAGAATCGCCTGTATCGGCAACTCTTCGTCTGGGGTGAAAGAAACCCCAGCCTTTGGTTGCCCCACGATCAACATTGGGTCCCGCCAGGATGGCCGCCTTCGCGGCAACAACGTTCTCGATGCTGGCTATGAGGCGGACGCGATCTATGCCGCGATCCAGAAATGCCTGAATGACGAGGATTGGCGTTCAATTTGCGCGGCGACGGACAATCCGTATGGTCAGGGGAACGCAGGCGAGGTCATCGCCGACTACCTCGCCGCATTGACCCTGGACCCGACGAAAATTCTGCGGAAGAAAATGACACTTGGGGGCGAAGCGCGGGATGGCTGGTTTCGCTAGCGTGCGCCATGATTGAGGGGCGCAGCGTTCTTGGATTGGTCACCGCACGGGGTGGGTCACAGGCTCTAGTGGGGAAGAATTTGCGAAACCTGGGCGACAAGCCGCTTGTTTTGTGGGTCATCGAAGCCGCCCAAGCCAGCGTACGAATTGACCGGCTTATTCTATCGTCTGACGACCCCGAGATTATTTCCGCTGCTAAGGACGCTGGCTGCGAGGCACCGTTTGTGCGGCCCGCCAATCTTGCCACCAACCAAGCCCGCAGCATCGATGTCGCCCATCACGCGGTTTCAGAGTTGGCGGAGGCATACGATTTTGTCGCGTTGCTCCAGCCCACATCTCCCCTGGTCGCTCCGCAGGATATCGACGGTGCCATCGATCGCTGCCAGTCCACGGGCGCCCCGTCCTGCGTGACGGTTTCGAAAGTGGATAAACACCCCGCGTGGATGTTTCGGCTTTCGCCAGATATGGAACTTCTTGCGCTCAGCACCAGTCAGGCCAGACCGTCCCAGCGCCAGGGGCTGGAATCGGTTTATGCCCTAAACGGAGCCGTTTTTGTTGCCCAGCGGGATTGGCTAATGGCAAGCGATGACTTCATCGGCCCCGAAACAGTCGGGTATGAAATGCCGAAAGAGCGATCCATTGACATCGATACACCGCTGGATCTTGTCATCGCAGACGCAATCTTGAAAAGCACCGTTGATGGACCCGTTTAAGCGCCAATCGAAGATCGATTTTTCCCGGTTCGATCCCGGTAACAACGCCCCCGAAGCTCTTTATGGGCTGCCCGAGGATGTGGCGTTTTGTACCAAATGTGTGATTTCGAACCAGAGACCCAGTTCGTCGGTCGAATTTCAGCACAGCCGAGAGGAAAAAAAGGCGACCATTCAAATTGGTGACGAAGGCACGTGTGATGCCTGTCATTTTACCGAGCGGAAAAAAGAAATTGATTGGGACGAGCGAGAGAAAAGTCTACGCGATTTGTGTGACAAACACCGGCGCACCGACGGCGGCTACGACTGCTTGGTCGCGGGATCCGGCGGCAAGGACGGTTTCTATGCGTCGTGGTTGCTGAAGCACAAATACAAAATGCATCCGATGACGGTGACCTGGGCGCCGCACCTGTATACCGATTGGGGATGGCGTAACTTTCAAGGATGGATGCAGGCCGGGTTCGACAACGTCTTGTTCACCCCCAACGGGCGAACCCATCGATTACTGACTCGCCTGGCTTTCGAAATTCTGTTGCATCCGTTCCAACCCTTCATTTTGGGTCAAAAAAATTATCCGCCCAGAGCCGCACTCCAACACGGGATCAATTTGGTTTTTTACGGCGAGAACGAGGCGGAGTACGGAAATCCGGTCAAAGAGAATTCATCCGCTAAACGGGATTGGAAGTACTTTGTGTCCAGCGGCGCTGAAAAGATTTTTCTGGGTGGCGCGTCTTTGGCGGATCTTGAAACAAATTTTGGCATGGAGCCGGCCGACCTGTCCCCGTATTTGCCCACGGATCCCGAGGCGCTTGAAGACGCCGGCATCGAGGTTCATTACATGGGCTACTACGAAAAATGGCATCCCCAAGGGGCGTACTATCACGCCGTGGAGCATGGCAACTTCCAAGCTTCGCCAGAGCGCACCCCCGGCACATACAGCAAATACAATTCGATCGACGACAAAATCGACGACCTTCACTACTACACCACATGGATAAAGTTCGGCATTGGCCGCGCGACGTATGATGCCGCCCAGGAATCCCGAAACGAAGACATCACCCGGGATGAAGCGATTGCTCTGGCCAAGCGGTTTGACGGCGAATTCCCCGACCGATTTATCGATGAATTGTTGCAGTACTTGTCCTTGCCACAGGCCGAATTCCCGGTCGCAAGCGCAATGTTTGAACAGCCGATCATGGACCGCGCGTATTTCGATCATTTGTGCGACCGCTTCCGTTCGCCGCACCTGTGGAAGTGGGAAAACGGCGAATGGTCGCTGCGGCAAACCAGTTGGAGCCCCTGATTCCTTCGCCCCAATCACCTAAGCCCAATGTCCGCCTGATTGCGCGGCTGGACATCAAGGCACCGTACCTGATCAAGGGTGTGAATTTGGAAGGCGTGCGAAAGGTCGGGGATCCAAAGGAATTCGCCCAGAGGTACTATTCAAATGGCATCGACGAACTGATTTACATGGACGTGGTGGCGACTTTGTACGAACGAAATAGCTTGGCGGAATTGGTGGAATACACCGCCGAAAATACGTTCGTTCCATTAACGGTGGGCGGTGGCATCCGATCACTGGGTGACGTCGAACAAATGCTGCGCAGAGGCGCTGATAAAATCGCAATCAACACCGCAGCAGTCAGACGGCCTGAGTTTGTCAACGAAGTCTCCAAGCGGTTCGGAGCCCAATGCATGGTTTTGTCCATCGAGGCAAAACGCAGGTCCACGGGGGGCTGGGAAGCGTATACAGACAACGGCCGCGAGCACACCGGTGTCGATGCGGTGGAATGGGCCAGACAGGGAACTGACCTGGGAGCGGGGGAAATTCTTCTGACGTCTGTGGACCAGGAAGGCACCAAGAAGGGATTCGATATTGATCTTTGTGCTGCGGTTTCAGATTCGGTCCAGGTTCCGGTCGTGATATCCGGCGGTATGGGCCACCAGGACGATCTTGTACAGGTGGTCAACAATGGCCACGCGGACGCGGTGGCAATGGCCGATGTCCTGCATTACGACCGGATTTCATTGGATGTGATCCGCGAAACTGCACTGGCGGCCGGCATCCCGGTGCGGCAACCCCCAGCCGAAGCCGCTGAACTCCAAAAAGCCCTGGGCTCATGACAGCGGGTGTAACCGTTGTCGATTACGGCATCGGCAATTTGAAAAGCGTGTGCCGCGCCCTGGAATTCAGCGGTGGCGCCGTTACCATTGCCCGCGACGCTGCCACCATCCGCACAGCGAATCGGCTTGTGTTGCCGGGGGTGGGTGCCTTTGCATCGTGCATGCAGGAACTCCGTGAGCGCGGGCTTGTCGATTCCATTTTGGCGTTTTTCCAGTCCGAACGCCCGTTTCTGGGCATTTGCGTTGGCATGCAGATGATGATGGAATCCGGCGAAGAATTCGGCACCCACGACGGGCTCGGGTTAATTGACGGACCGGTCCGCGCCATCCCACCCGCGACCAATTTATCAGGGCGATACAAGATCCCGCATGTTGGTTGGACCGCTTTGCGCAAGCCCAGTGAAGCCGATTGGTCCGACACCATTCTTGGCCGTTGCGAAGACGGAGACCCTGCGTATTTTGTGCATTCATTTTCCGCAGTTCCGACCGATCCAAAGGCACGGCTCGCCGACGCTGACTATCACGGCAATCTGATTTCCGCCGCGGTTCAAAATGGAAATCGATATGGGTGTCAATTTCACCCAGAAAAAAGTGGCCCTGTGGGCCTTTCAATCCTTGGTCGATTGTTGAATTTGTAGGGGTGTATGGCGGATCATTTCACATCAATCGCGTTGGTGGCCCAGCCCAATTGGCGCAACTTTTTTGTCCGCATGGCCAAGGAACTAAAGGCCCGACATGGCGGAAATATTTATTTGTACTGCCCGTCGGAACTTTCCAAGGCCTATTACGTCAGCCAGAACAAGGACCAGACATTCGCCGAAATCATTGTTGCCCCACAGGATTGCCCGGGAATAACACCATCCGTCGGCGACGAAAAAGCGGTTTTTGCCCAGGCCAGCGCGAACGAAGAGCGCCTGGGGGAAACCTTCAACACGTTCCTGGTAACCAACCGTCACCTGGGCCGCGGGTTCGCGCCGGGTGGATTTTTTCATCCGCGCTCGCCGCTGTCTGAACGAACCAGCTTGGTTGAGACGTATGCGATTTACAATCAGATCGTGGCGTTCTGGGACACCGAAATTCAGGAAAAACAGCTGACGCTGATTCTCAACCAAAAATCGCCGGCGGTGGTTGCCGTTGCCGGTGCCCACGGTGTTCCGGTGCGCAATCCATATGAATCACACCACGAAAACCTGTACCACTGGGGGATCGACGAAAAAGAAACGAACCCGGCGGTGGAAAACGCGTTTCATTCGTTGACGAAACCCGAGGTAAGTGCGGCTGTGACGGCACCGCCAGCCGGACACGCCGTCGCCCGCGATGTTCTTCTAAGCCGCTATGGCACGGTGGGCCTTTTGAAGATCATTTACCAGATGGTGCGCGAGCAGGCCTACAATCACTACAAGGGCAACAACCGCCAGGGCATGTACTATCTGACAAGCAAGATCCGATACGTTGTCAGACAATGGCGCGATGGCCAATGGCTGTTGCGGCAGAATTCACCCACCCTTTCGGATCTGGGCGACAAGCGGTTCGTGTTTTTCCCGCTCCATGTGGAACCCGAAATCGCGTTGCAGGGGAAATCGCCCGAGTTCCTGGTTCAGTTAGCTGCGATCTTGTCGTTGGCACGGCATTTACCAGCCGACACGGTGTTGGTGGTCAAAGAGCACATGTCGGGCGCTGGCCGCAGACCTCCCGGGTTTTACCGCCAGATTAGAGATCTGAAAAACGTCGTTTGGCTGGACGTGCGCGAACTCGGGCTGGAAGTTGTTCGCAAGGCAACCGCGGTCGCGACTATCTCCGGCACAGCGGGGTTTGAGGCGGCTATATTGGGTGTTCCAGTTCTGGCATTCGGCCGCCATAACCTGTTCAATTTTCTTTCCCACGTTTTCGAAATCCGCGAAGAAGAGCAGCTTCGGGGGTACCTAAAAACAATTTTAGGCGGCGACGTCTCGAAGACTGCGGCGGTCGAAGACGGCGCGCGGTTTTTGGAATCGGTGAAATCAGTCTCGTTCGACTTGGACGATTACAATCACCTGACAGCATCGGGATTTAACGATGACAGCTTGCTGCAAGCTGCGGATCAGTTGAGCAAAAGTTTGATGGAAAGACCCGTCCCAGCAGCCGAAATTGAGGCCAGCGGATGATTGTCGTTGAAGATTTCTCAGCGCTGTTGATCCAGAAATCCGAGACAATTCGCACCGCCATTGAGCGGATCAACGCGACCCCACACTTGATCCAAATCGTCGTCGATTCCCAAGGACGCGCTGTCGGCATAGTCACCGACGGGGATGTTCGCCGGGCGTTGGTCGCCGGTGAAACCTTGGAATCCCCGGTGACCAAATGCATGCATCCGGACCCAATTTTGGCTCCGGACAACCTGGCCGCCGCGCAAATCCTTTCGGATCAAAGCAATCGTTGGCGATGCGTGCCCGTGGTCGACGACTCTGGTCGGATCATACGAATCGTGAGCGACGTGCTGGAGGCATCCGGCATCGAGGTCGCGGTCATTATGGCCGGAGGATTCGGCAAGCGATTGGGGGAGAAAACCCGAAAAAAACCCAAACCCCTGCTGGAGGTGGCGGGGCGACCGATCATCTGGCATTTGGTAAAAAATCTTGAAGCTAACGGCATCAAGCGAGCGTTCATCACGCTTCATTATCTGGGCGATCAAATCCGGTCGTTCTTGACCGACTCCGATTTCAACATCGAGCTTAATTTCATCGAGGAATCGGAGCCGTTGGGGACCGCTGGTGGACTGGGATTTTTACCGCCCTCTGTGGATGGGCCAATCCTAATCCTGAACAGTGATATCGTAACACGCGTCGATTTCCGGGCGATGATGGTTCACCATCAGCTTCATCACTGGGACGCCACCGTGGCGGCAATTCAATACGAGTCTGAAATTCCGTTTGGCGTTCTTGAGTCAGACGACGACGGGCTCATCATGGCGATCAAAGAGAAACCCAGGTCCACCAGCCATGTCTCGGCCGGGATTTATCTGTTCGAGTCTAACGTTTACCGGATCGCCGCGGCCGGAATTCCGTTGGATATGCCGGATCTGTTGGGTCAGGCAATCGCCGCGAAGCACCAAGTGGGACTGTTCCCGATCCATGAATATTGGATGGACGTGGGACGCCCCGACGACATCCAGCAAGCTGAGATGGATTTGAAGCGAAGCAAGGGAGGCGATTTGAGGGAGGCATAGGTGGCCACCCCCAAGCATTGGACAAATCAATGGAATTGAGTGGCAAAACAATTTTGGTCACGGGCGGAACGGGATCGTTCGGCCAGGCGTTCGTGCGCACGATCCTTGACACGTCGGCCGCAAAAAAAGTCATCGTCTACTCGCGGGATGAGCAGAAGCAGTTCGACATGTCGCAAATCCCGATTTTTGCGAAGCAACAGGACCGATTGCGGTTTTTCATCGGTGATGTGCGTGATGCCGACAGGCTGGAGATGGCCTTTGGCGAAGTCGACATTGTGGTGCATGCCGCGGCGTTAAAAATTGTTCCCGCCGCTGAATACAACCCGATGGAATGCATCAAAACCAACGTCCATGGGGCAGAAAACGTCGTCAACGCGGCAATCCGCAGCAATGTAAAAAAGGTCCTGGCCCTAAGCACCGACAAAGCAGTGAACCCCGTCAATTTGTATGGGGCCAGCAAACTGGCCGCCGACAAAATTTTCGTTGCCGCCAACAGCTTGGCTGGCGACCAAGGTCCAAGGTTCAGCGTCGCCCGGTACGGCAATGTAATCGGATCCAGGGGCAGCATCGTGCCGTTTTTTCGTCGCCTGGTTGCCGAAGGTGCAGACTCAATACCCATCACCGACCCGCGCATGACGCGGTTTTGGATTTCGTTAAAACAGGGCGTGGAGTTCGTGATGTCCTGCCTTGAAATGATGAAACGCGGGGAGATTTTCATCCCCAAAATTCCCAGCATGTCGATCCCAGATGTGGCGGAAGTGATCGCCCCTGGGGTTCCCCATCGGATTGTCGGAATCCGGCCGGGAGAGAAATTGCACGAAGTCATGATTACGGAAGACGATTCCAGGAATACCATCGAGCTGCCGGATCGGTACGTGATCAGGCCCACATTGTTCCCCCAGTGGAGCGAAGGATTTCACCCGGACGAAAAACCGCTAGCCGAAGGCTTTCGCTACGCCAGTGACAGTAATACTGAATGGCTAGATACCGATTCCATGCGGGCCTTGATTGAGGGCGCCTGAAACTCTGCTGATGATCCAGTTCGGTAAACCGAGCGGTCCGATGCTGCGCCACAAGCAGGATTTTCTGGCGAACAACGCAGCCCTGGCGGCCCGGGCGGATACGCTTGCAGCGTTGTATGCGGCCCAACCGCCACGGACCCAATGCATGAATTGCGACGGAGAATTGGGGCCGCCGGAATTCACGAAACGCACCGTCGGTTACGCTGTGTGCGCACGGTGCGGCCAGCTAAACGGCGTTCACCAGGACACCGACACATTTTGCCAGGCGGTTTACGCCGACGACGGGGGAAAGGCCTACGCCCAGGCCTATGGCGCAGCAGACAAAGAAGCGTTCCAAAGCCGGATGCGCGACATTTATTTGCCAAAGGCAGATTTTCTTTTTGGCGCCCTAAAAGCCGAAGGCATCAACCCTGAAAACGAACGTTTCGCAGACCTTGGTGCTGGGTCCGGGTATTTTGTCAGCGCCTTGATCGCCAGCGGCGCGCAATCCGCAACGGGCTACGAAGTATCGGAAGCCCAGGTTGCCATGGCTGACAGCATGCTGGGCACCGGGCACATGGTCTGTCACGGGCTGGGCGATACGGCGTCTGTCGCGGCAGAGCTCGAAGTGGGCGTTGTGTCGATGATTGGCGTTCTGGAGCATTTGCAAAACCCCAGGACGGTTCTGGCTGCGTTGGCCACCAACGCGTCGGTTCACACCGTTTATCTGTCCTTACCGCTATTCAGTCCGGCAGTGTTTTTCGAACTGATCTTTCCCGATATTTTTCCCCGGCACTTGTCCGGTGGTCACACCCATTTATATACCGATGGATCCATCGATTGGCTGTGCCGAGAATTCGGATTTGAGCGGGCTTCTGAATGGTGGTTTGGCGCCGATGCCGCCGATTTGTTCCGCAGCATTCGCGTGCAATTGGAAAATTCCGACGACACCTCCGGTGCCGCGGACAGATGGTCGGAATGGATGTTGCCCATGATTGACGGGCTTCAGCACACCATTGACGAGCAAAAATTGGCGTCCGAAGTCCACCTGGTTCTGCGGAAGCGACGGTCGGGCAACACCTGATCCGTGGAACGAATTCTGGTTACAGGTGCTACTGGACTGTTCGCACCCTTCGCCATGGAAGCAGCCAGGACCGGCGGCGAGGTCGTTTCCACATCGCGAAGCGGCGGAGATATTCTCTGCGATTTGTCTGACAGTGAACAAGTCAAAAAATTGATGACCGAGACTCGACCCACCGTCGTGATTCACGGCGCGGCCATGACCGATGTGGATGGCTGTCAAAACGACCCGGCTGCCGCCATGCGCGCAAACGAACAAGCCACCCGCAACATCGCCGACACCTTGGCCGATGACGCCCATTTGATTTACCTATCCACGGATCAAGTGTACCCGGACATTACGGGCCCCCACGTTGAGGGCACCGAAGCCCCGGTGAACGCCTATGGCCGCTCCAAGCTCGCGGGAGAAGCACCGGTTTTGGACCGCAAGGGTGGCATTGTCGCCCGCACCAGCTTTTTCGGCCAATCACGAACCCCAGGCCGGGCATCTCTGAGCGATTTCGTCACCGACAACTTGGCTGCCGACAAGCCAATCAATTTGTTCACCGATATTCTTTTTTCACCGCTGCACGCGACCACCCTGGCAAATGTTCTGATGGAGATGCTGCGTAAAAACCTGGCGGGGGTGTTCAACGTCACCTCGCGATCTGGCATGTCGAAAGCGGATTTTGGCCTAAGGATTGCCGGGCACTTGGGCCTGCAAACCGATACCGCGACCTTGGCCACATCGGCTGTCATTCCCGGCCGGGCATCAAGGGCGTCGGATTTGCGCATGGACCCGAGCAAGCTGGAGAAGGCCTTGGGCCGTCCCATGCCAACCCTGGCCGAGGAGATCGCAAAGCTTTGACCCCCTCAATTCGCATCGGCGATAGCACCATTGGCCTGGGGCATCCGACCTATTTCATAGCCGACATTGCCGCCAATCACGACGGCGATTTGGAGCGGGCAAAGGCGCTGATCAATTCATGCGCAAAAGCCGGGGCGAATGCCGCGAAATTCCAAAATTTCCGGGCAGAAACCATTGTGTCCGAAGTGGGGTTCAAAGCCCTGGGTAGCCAGACCGCCCACCAATCCAAATGGAAAACCAGCGTGGTGGACGTGTACCAGGCGGCATCCTTGCCAATGGAATGGACCCGGGCGTTGCGCGATGAATGCGAAAATGCCGGCATCGATTACCTGACGGCACCCTATGATTTGGCGTTGATCGAAGACCTTTCACCTTTTGTCGCAGCCTGGAAACTGGGGTCCGGGGACATCACCTGGTTGGAAAACATCGAACGCATGGCGGCGGACACCAAGCCGTTGTTGATCGCCACTGGCGCAGCCACATTGGACGATGTTCACCTGGCCATGGATGCGGCTCGAAATTTCACCAGCGACATCGTGCTGATGCAATGCAACACCAACTATTCCGGTTCCTTGGAAAACTTCGGTCATGTGGCCTTGAACGTTTTGAAAACATATGCGGTTGAGTTTCCGGACCTCGTCCTGGGGCTGTCCGACCACACCCCTGGCCACGCCACAGTTTTGGGGGCGGTGGCTCTGGGCGCCCGGGCAATCGAAAAACATTATACCGACGACCAAGACCGCGAAGGCCCAGACCACGGATTTTCCATGAACCCGGTGTCGTGGAAAGACATGGTGGATCGCACCCGTGAATTAGAACTGGCATTGGGCACCGAAGAAAAGCGGGTGATGGACAATGAAGCCGAAACTGTGGTGGTCCAGCGCCGTGCTGTGCGTGCGGCAACCGCCATCCCCGCCGGTCACGTGATTACCAAATCCGACCTGGCCTATTTGCGCCCCTGCCCCACCGATGCACTGCCGCCCTTTCGCGATGGTGACGTCATCGGCAAAACTGCTGCCCGGGACATCGAATTTGGCGATTGTGTTCGCATCACGGATGTTGGCTAACCGCCGATGACTGTCGCCATCGTCATCCCCGCCTATAACGAGGCCAAAACAATCGGCCAAGTGGTTGAGGGCGTCACGGATTTGGGCACAGTCATCGTGGTCGACGATGCCTCCACCGATGACACCTCGGACAAAGCCGCCAATGCCGGGGCGATTGTGGTGCGTCACAAAACCAACGCCGGTTATGACGGGGCCATCGAAAGCGGCTTCGCCGAAGCGGACCGCATCGGCGCTACCGGTGTCATCACCTTTGATGCCGATGGCCAACATGACCCGTCGTTTTTGGGCGCCTTCGTCGAGGCCGTAGAGGGCGATGTGGCTGATCTGGTGATCGGCATTCGGCCCAGGGCCGCGCGGTGGTCCGAAGCCCTGTTCGGCCGGTATACCCGCATGCGCTATGGAGTCCCCGACATTCTGTGTGGGATGAAGGGCTATCGCATCGAGCTTTATCGAAACAATGGGCGCTTTGATGGATCCAATTCCATCGGTACCGAGCTAGCCATGTTTGGGCTGCGGACCCGCGTGCGGGTGCTTTCCCTGCCGGTTCCCGTATCGCCCAGAGCCGACAAGCCGCGGTTTGGCAGCGCTCTGCGCAGCAATGTTGCGATTGCCGCTGCCCTGGGCCGGGCAATCATTGCGGATCTGGCCCCGGGGACCCGAAACAATGGAATTAGCCCCCATTGAAGGTTGTCGCAATTACCCAGGCGCGCATGACCTCCACACGCCTGCCCGGGAAAATCATGATGAGAGCGGCGGGCAAGACCTTGCTGGAACATCACTTGGAACGCCTTGGCCGAACCCAGACAATCGACGAAATTGTTCTGGCGACCACGGAGAATTCCGAAGATGACCCCACCGCAGAAATTGGAATCCAAGTGGGAGCCAGCGTTTTCCGCGGCAGCGAGCACGACGTCTTGGGCCGGTACCATGGAGCCGCCGAAGGGTCCGGGGCCGAAGTGGTGGTGCGGGTGACGTCGGATTGCCCGCTGATTGATCCAGAAGTGACAGATCGCACAGTGCAAGCGTTTTTGGATCAATCCGACGAATTGGATTATGTGTCGAACCGCTTGGTGCACACGTTCCCGCGCGGTCTGGACACCGAAGTCTTACACTTCGCCGCCTTGGACGAAGCCTTTGTCGAAGCCACTGATCCCGCGGACCGCGAACACGTCACCCTGTTTGTGTGGCGCCAACCGAATCGCTACCGATTGCTGAATGTGCCCTGTGATCGTGACCTGAGCCACCATCGCTGGACCGTGGACACCCCAGAAGATTTCGAATTGGTTTCGCGGATGTTCGAGGAATTGTACCCGGAGGACCCCGAATTCGGGTTGGAGGCGGGGATCGCCCTGCTCGACCAACACCCTGAGTGGGCGTCATTGAACACCCACGTGCAGCAAAAACCACTCGACCTGCCCACTTGATGTTGGCGGCGTCCCACAAACAAGATTTGAGCATCCCGTTTGACATGGCCGGCGTCGAGGCTAATCCCCACTGGCGCGACGAACTGGCTTGGCCGGTCTCGCCACTGAATTTGGGCGAAACATACCGGCAAATTTTGTCAGACTATCTTGCCCTCGTTCGCACCCTGTCCAGCGACGAACAGCGGATCGCCATTCTTGCTATGGCCCCCGCAATCGGTGTCGCCGCACCGGCGTTCGAGATTGCTCAGTACGTCGACGCAGAAGCCAAAACCGGCGTCCGCGTGCTTGGGCAAAAGCCTGAATTCAAATATTTGCGCGGCGATTCGAAGCAAGTCCCGTCGCCACGCATGCGCGGATTTACCGACACAATTGCGGCGCCGCGTATGCCGTTGCGGCGAAACACCCAAGTGACCCGGTGGTGGACTTCATGGCAACGGATGGCGCCGACGATGCTCCGGCCGGATGCGGTGGCGGTTGCAGAAAACGAGCTTCTCATTGCCTCAGCGCGGGTGTCCCCGGAAAAAATCGCCTTCCGGCACGGGGGGTTGTACATACGTGCCGCTCGAAAGCGCAATGTCGCTGCCAGTGAGGGATTGGCCGCACTTTCTGCAAAGATCATTAAAACTGTGATGGCCTGCCTAGAGGTTGACGAAGAAATTTGCGAACGGGTCGAGGCTCTGTTAACCGTCAATTGTTTGCCGCTGCTGACGCGCGTTTCCAGCGACCTGAACGGCCTTGGTCAGGCCAAGGATCTACCGCAAAAAATTTGGTCAGGGACCGCGGGCAACTACACGACCCGGGCCATCGGACTGGAAGTCATGCGCCGCGATGGATCGGTGACGCGGTTCGAACATGGCGGGACAAACGGGATGATGAACTACCCAGAAGTGTCGGCCTTGCTGGAGCTTCTTGCCACAACGACACTTGTCCTTCCTTCTGAAAAACTTGCCGAAAACGTGCGGTCAAGTGGAGCAACAGCGCTGTTGCCAGCAAACCAAAATGTCAAGGTAATCGGCCACGACGCCATCCTTCCACTGCCCAAGCATCGGCCATTTGACCCTACAAATCGATCCCACCGGAAGGTTGTGTACTGCCCCACGCTGTTGCTCGGATCTCGCCGCCATGCGTTTTCGACCCTTCCGGACCCGTTGTCCTTGGACTGGACGTTGCGCATCACCGAAGCGCTGCTGGATATGCCGATCACATTGCTTTGCAAGCCCCACCCCGAGGGTGTTTTTCAGGGCCGTGACCACCCGGTATCGAAGATCGCCGCCACCTCATATCGGCGCTTTGAGGATGAAATCGACGACGCCGACCTGTTCATTTTCGATCGCTGCCACAGCACCGCTTTTTGGGTTGCGCTAAGCACCGACCGACCGGTGGTGTATCTGGAAGCTACGCCGCCAGCCTTGCACCCGGCAATCCGAGGCGCGATGGAACGCCGATGCCGAATTTTGCAAGCCACGTTCGATGACCGCAATCGGCCGCAGATTGATGCGGTCGCCTTCCGTGACGCGGTAGTGGGAGGCGAGGCCAACGTGGACCCTGCAGAAGCGCAAGAAATTCTTCTTGGTCGATCGGCATGAACTTTAGGCAGCTTTTTGAGACCACCAGGGTAGCCCTGGACGCTCTTTGGATTTATCCCAGACGGACCATGATTATCGGCACCTTGCTGGTGGTCGCGGGTGTGGCAGAGGGTTTCGGAGTGGCCTCTTTCCTTCCGCTCTTGAGCCTGTTCGGCGAGGGGTCGGCCGGAGACACATCGATCGCGAAGGCGATCGACTCGGTGGTGGGAGCCGTGGGATTGGAACCGACGTTGCCCGTTCTGTTGACACTGATCGCAACTGGCATCCTTTTGAAATCTCTTCTGACGCTTTTGGCCATGAGTCAGCTTGGGTTCGCCACAGCCCTGATTGCCGCCGAACTTCGTACGTCGTTGTTGGATGCCCTGCTAAAGGCACGATGGTCGTTCTTTGTGAACGAGCCGGTGGGAATTGTTGCCAATGCATTCGGTGTTGAAGCGAACAAGGCCGCCGGCTTGGTCGGGTTCCTTGCCCGCATGTTCGCCCAATTTGTTCAAATCTTGGTGTACCTGACAATCGCCCTGTTTGTGTCGTGGCAGGTAACAATCGCGTCGATCCTGGCCGGCGCAATTATTTTTGTCTCGCTGGATCGGCTGGTGGGAATGTCGCGGCGGGCCAGCCGCGAAGCCCTGATTTCCCTGCGAAAACTGGTGTCTCGTCTGACTGACAGCCTCCAGGGTATCAAGCCGCTTCGGGCGATGGCGCTAGAAGACAGAGTTGCGCCGCTGCTGGCAAACGATATCGAGCGCTACAGCAAATCCAACATGGATTCAGTTCTGGCAAAAGAGGCAATGGTCAACATCCAAGAGCCATTGCTGGTGATCATTATGTGCATTGGCCTATATTTCGTTCTGACGTACACATCGATTTCGTTCGACATCGTCCTGATCATGGGCCTGTTGTTCTACCGGACGGCTGGACGGATTGCAGAATTGCAGCGGTCCTATCAATCAATCACTGCCGCCCGGGAATTCTATGTGGCGCTTTGGGAAAAAATCACGATTGCCCAGGCGGCAAAAGAACCGCACACCGGCAGAACTGCCCCGGTTTTGGCCTCGGGGGTTCGGCTCGAGGCGGTCGATTTTTCCTATGCCGCAGAAAAGGTTCTGGATGACGTTAGTCTCGAAATTCCGGGTGGGTCGATTACCGCCATTGTCGGATCCTCCGGCGTCGGCAAGACCACCGTCGCCGATTTGGTTCTGGGGTTCATTGCGCCGGATCGAGGCCAGATCACTGTGGACGGAGTTGGTTTGGATGAAATCGACATTCAATCCTGGCGCAGTGAAATCGGCTACGTACCCCAGGAACTGTTTCTCTTCCATGAAAGCATTTTAGACAACGTATCTTTGGGTCACCCCTCGATCAACGAAGAGGACGTCGAGCGCGCCCTCCATGCGGCCGGGGCAAAAGATTTTATCGATGCGTTGCCCGACGGGCTTCACACCATGGTGGGGGAGCGCGGCTCGCGGCTTTCCGGCGGACAGCGCCAGCGGGTTGCGATCGCGCGGGCCCTGGTTCGCAAGCCAAAATTGTTGGTGCTCGACGAACCCACAACCGCTTTGGATTCAAAAACTGAGCGCGAAATTTGCGAAACGCTCGCCGCCCTGCGAGGCGAAATAACCGTTTTGGCAATTTCACATCAACAGGCCATTGCCGAGATTGCTGACGTGGTCTACCACATGGACAGTGGAAGAATTTCCAAATCCGGCACCAAAATTAGAACCCAGCCCGTAGGCGCCAGATCCGACAAGTCCGGTGATGGACACGTGGGGCCTGGTGGCTCTGCCAAAATCTAGCGGCTCGCGGGCTATCTCAAGCAATCTAAGTATTTCAGCGATTTTTACTCTATGAAAATTCTCGGAATAAACGCTGGCAGCGGAGCCTCCGTCTGCCTTTTGCAAGACGGCCGCATTGTGTTCGCGTTGGAAGAAGAACGCCCCACTCGGATCAAGGGCAAAGGCGGGCTGCCGGTCCAATGCTTCGCGTTCCTGGCTGCCCATTATGGCGAATTTTTAACCGACCTGGATTGGATAAGCGTTGCCGATCTCGCCGATGCAGCGCCGGAAAGCGAGGATCTTACCCAACGCTACGAACGGCGATTTCTGGGTGAAACTGACACCCGCAGCCCTCTGCGACGCCTTGCTTCAAAAATCGTTCCGGAAAATTTCAAACGCATGCTTTATCCGCTGCCGGTTGAACCCAAACTGATCGGCCGCGTTCAGGATTCCTTTCCTGGGCATGACCTGCCTGCGGAAAAATTTGTGCGCCTGCGACACCACGATTGCCACGCCTCCGCCGCCTATTTTGGACTTGCTGAGGAATACGAGAAACCATACCTGGTCCTGACTCTAGATGGCGGCGGCGACGGCGAGTGTGCCTCCGTCAGCATTGGCGAGCGCGGCGAATTGAGGCGGATTGCCTCCACACCCAGCGGCAATTCGGTTGGCAACATTTACTCCAATGTGACCTATCTGCTGGGGCTAAAACCGCACGAGCATGAATACAAGATTATGGGACTGGAGCCCTATGTTCCCAAAAAATACCGCACCGAGACTCTTGAATTGCTCAGGCAATATCTTCAACTTGACCGGAATAATGGCCTGACTTTTGAAAGACAGACACCGGAGAACACGAACTGGATCGGCCGCCGAATGGCCACCGATATGAAGTTCAAGCGATTTGACAGCATTGCCGCCGGCCTCCAAGCGTTCACGGAAGAACTTGTTGTTCAATGGGTCCACAATGCGATAAAGCACACCGGGATTTCGGACGTACTGCTTTCTGGCGGCGTATTTATGAACGTCAAGGCCAACAAATTGATTTCTGAAATGCCGGAAGTGCACTCGGTCAACGTGTTTCCATCCTGCGGTGATGAAACCAATGCGCTGGGCATTGCCTTCCACACCTATGCCCGGATGAATGGCAGCCAGTTGCCGACGTTTGACAGTTTTACCCTGGGCCCTTCCCCGGCGATCGACTTCGAGGCCGCAAAGGAAAAGTATGCGCAGGCGTGTTCGTTTGAGCAACTCGAGGCGCCAAACCAGAAGGTCGCGGAACTCCTCTCCCAAGATAACATTGTTGCGCGGTGTTCTGGCCCCTGCGAGGTCGGTGCGCGGGCCCTGGGAAACCGTTCCTTGCTGGCGGATCCGACAGTCCCAGATGTTGTTGAACGCTTGAATTTTTTGATCAAACAGCGAGATTTCTGGATGCCCTTCGCGCCAGCGGTTTTGGCGGAGGACGCCGAGCACTATTTGAAGGTTCCCCCGTCGGTGCCGTCCAGTGTTTCACCACACATGATGTTTGCCTTCGATACCACAGAGGCCCGGTCAGACATGGCGGCGGCCCTCCATCGCGCGGACAAAACTGCGCGCGCTCAGGTGGTCAGCAAGAAACTGTACCCGGATTTTCATGAAATCCTTTCTCGCTTCAAGACCCTGACCGGGCGGGGGACGGTTTTAAATACGTCGTTCAACCGTCACGGTGAGCCGATCGTCATGGGGACAGCAGACGCGATCGACGTGATGCTGGGAACTGACCTCGATTACCTGGTTGTCGAGGATTGGCTGATAACCAAACGGTGACAGTCGACCGACTAAATGCGGGATTCGGGATCGCCACCATTACGCCGGACCGAAGCCTACCCCTGGCTGGAATAAGCGGTAAGCGTTTCGGTAATCAGGCCCTGGATAATCTCAAAGTCCGGGCCATCGCAGTAACCCACGCCGACACCACCTTGGTGCTGGTATCGGTGGATGTATTGTACGTGTCGCGCACATTTTGCGACCAGCTGGGATCATGGCTTGGCCAGAATTTCGGCATCACTGGGGACAATCTGCTTGTGGCAGCGACCCACACCCACTGTGCGCCGCTGCTTTTTGACAGGTATTTTCAAGACGTGCTCACCGATAATGAATTTACGGCCCACGCAATGGCTGGCGCACAATCTGCCATCAGCACGGCCATCGAATCCCAGAGCGAAGCCGTCATCGAATTCTCGTCCAGCTCTGCAAACGTGTCTATCAACCGCCGAGCCCAACGATTGGATCGCGTTGAAATGCGCCGATTTCGATTGCGAAGATCCATCGCAAACCGACCCAACCCGCGCGGTCCAGTTGACAATACCGTTCGAACAATCCGGTTCCGCATGCGGGTCCCAGATCATCCCGATATCGTCTTAATCAGCGCTGGATGTCACCCATCAATCATCCGCGAAGACGTATATTCCGCGGACTATCCAGGCCTGATCGAACACCATTTGAATGAAATCAATAGCCGGCCTGCCCAGGTTTTATTTGTCCAGGGGTTCAGCGGTGACTCTCGCCCGCTTTTGCTCGCGACCGCACCGATGGCTGTGTGGCCCCCTGGTCGAGGATTCGACTGGCTGTTCGATCGCCAGAAATTCCGAAAAAATTCCTTGGTAAGCGACGCCAATTGGGTCGCCGCTACGTTGGCTAAGTCGATCGCCCAGGCACCGGTGGCACCATTGGCAGCCCTCCGCCTTTCAGCCCGCAGGGTGGAAGTTTCTCTGGCCCTCGACGAAACCCCGGATTTTGACCAGCTTCGTGGCTTGGCAGAGTCGGAAAGCGAACCAGAGTGGCGTCAAAATTACGCCCGGTTTGCCCTTGCAGCCTATGACGAGGGTGCAATCGTGCCGATCCGCGTCCACCGCTGGTCGCTTGGTGCGGCCCTTTGCATCGTCGGCCTGGAGGGCGAAATTTTTTCTGAATTTAGTAGCTGGATGGACCGCGAATACAAGGATCAAGGACTCAATGTGGTTCCGGCAGGCTGTGTCGGCGGCATGGTGGGGTATATCCCCACCGCCGCGGATTTGGCGGAGGGCGGATATGAAATCGACAGAAGCCGCACTATGTTTGGGCTCCCCAGCCGATTTGCCAAATCCGTCGAGGGCGCGTTGAAAAACGGCATCAAAGAAGTTTTTTCGGATTCACTGTCGTGATGCTTGACCTTGGGTCATTCTATCGCCTGGCGCACCGCCTCGCGCCGCCAGCGGTTCAGGTACGCCTTCGCAGCCGACGCCCACCGGGGATCTCTGATTTTCGGCTGGCATTGCCCGGCGGAGAGCAGCTGTTGTTTCACGGTCTAGTTCAAGCGGAATTTTTACGGCGTTTGTTTTGGTTGGGGTTCGACGGTGCGTACCCAGATTTTACGGGAATTTTCCAAACACTTTCCAAACACGCCCGATCGGTCATCGATCTAGGATCATACCTTGGCTATTACGCCTTGATCGCAGCCCGGATGAACCCATCGGCCCAGGTCTTCAGCATCGAGCCACTTCCAGACAGTGTCTCCTACCAAAGCCAACTGTTCAAAATGAACGGAGTGGACAACGTAACCCTGTGCCCTGTCGGCGTGGCAAAAACCAGTGGAACAGTTCCCTTCTTTGTGCCGGATCGCTCGCTAAGTCGAATTCCAAACATCGGATCTTTGACCAATCGGTTTGGACCCGGGACGTTTTACGAAGACCGAGGAAGCGACACGCTTGAAATTGCGGTTCTGTCTTTGCCTGATCTGATGGAAAAATTCAAAATCGGGCGGATCGATCTGATCAAATTTTTCATCGAGGAGATGGAGACCGAAGTGTTTGAGGCCGCCGAGCCGGTCCTGAGGCAGCACAAGCCTGACCTGTTGGGATGGATATTCTATCGTGAAGATAGCGTCGACCGATTGGGGTCGTTGCTGGCTGACATCGGATATCAATTCTTTGTCTTTAAAGGCTCGCGGCTGGTGAAATGCTCGCCTTTAGCCAGCGCCCGACAAAGGGGAGAGGTTTTCAATCCCGACAAAGGTGGGCGGTCAGCAATTCTTGCCACCGCGGATCCTGAAACAACGCTGGGTCGCATGCGCGCGGACCATCCAAACATCTTGGGGTCCTGACGGAACGTCACTATGTGCGGAATTGCGGCACTTTTTTTAAATCGCCCATTGAACGATGCGGACATCGAGACCGGACGACGGGCGACCAATGACCTCCGCCACCGGGGCCCGGACGCTGACGGAGAATGGGCTGACCGCCCGTCAGGTGTTTTCCTGGGCCACCGGCGGCTGACTGTGATCGACCTGACCGACGCCAGCAATCAGCCCATGGTCATTGGCGACAAGGTGATCAGCTACAACGGAGAAATCTACAATTACCGAGCCCTGCGCGAGCGGTTGCGGGGATTGGGGCACACGTTCTCCACATCCGGCGACACCGAGGTTCTGATGTCCGCATGGCAACGGTTCGGCCCGGACGCCGTTGACGCGGTTGAAGGCATGTTCGCTTTTGCCCTGTGGGACGGTCACGATGGTTGGCTGGCCACAGACCGATACGGTGAAAAGCAGTTGTTCTATGCCCAAACACCAGATGGGATCGCGGTCGCTTCTGAGTTACCGACGTTGGTCAGGATGATCGGTGCCACTGCGGCGATCAGCCAGGAAGACGCAGCTGCTTTCATCTCCCTTGGGTACATCCCAGGGCCTGAAACGGTTTACCCGACCATCAGGCGTGCGATGCCAGCGACAATCATTCGAATTTCCGGCGGGCGGATTGTCGAAGAGACCCAATATTGGCGACCACCATTCGGCGAGCCCGGCCGCGGGCGCATCGAGCCGATTTCCGAAAAAGGATTGGACCGCATCCAGAATGTGCTTGTTGAAAGCGTCGGTCTTCGCCTTGAAGCAGACGCTTCGAGCTGTTTATTTCTTTCAAGCGGTGTCGATTCCGCGCTAATTGCTGCAATGTCGGCCCGGGATATTGACCAAAAGTTAGATGCAATTACCGTCCAATTTTCGGCCGGCAACACCCATGACGAATCCGAGGCTGCAAGAGAAATAGCGGCAGAAATCGGGCTGCGACATGAAATCATCGAGAACAAGGACGACCCAGCGTCGGTAAATCCCAGTTTCTTTTTCGATTTGATTGGCCAACCGACCGACGACCTCACCCTGGCCTCACTGAACCAAATGGCAGCTTCCGGTGCCAGCCGCGGCTTCAGGGTCGGCTTAACGGGGGTCGGAGGTGACGAAGTCGTATTTGGATACAACAAGCACGCCTTTATTTTTGATCACCGCATACTTTTGAACACCCCGGAGTGGATCAGGCGGTGGTTAGGGAAGGCGATCGGACACCTGGCAGGCGTGTCTTCCCGCGCACAAACCTTCCATGACATCGCGAATGTACGCGATTTTGAACGCTATCTTGCGATCAAAAATTTTCCAGCGATTGATGGGCTTCGCCTCATTCCGGGCTTCGAGACGTGGGCTTCGCACATGTTCGGATCATTGGGAAAACGGATTGAAATGGACGTCCCGATCTTCGAATTCGAAAACGTTTTGACCGGACACCGGCTGGCCTCTACCGATGTCGGCAGCATGCGCGCGGGTATCGAATTCCGAACCCCATACCTTAGCCGCGCCGTGCAGGAAACCATGGCAAATTTTGATCCAAGAGCCCTGCTTCGATTTGGCCAGAAGTCCATTCTGCGGCGGATACTGAAACGGTACCTACCCCATCATTTGGTCGATCGACCCAAACAGGGATTTATTTTTCCAAGCGATCGTTTCAAGTGGGTTAGCACTGACCACCCACCCCAAACGAATTCCCTGTCCTCCAACGTGGTGGCAGAAATTTGGCGGAATAGGAGCCAGCCCGGGTGGCGCGCGTTGGCTACCCGAGCGGTAATGTTGTCAGAATTCGAAGCATGGACTCCCGGCCCATTTGAAAAATCGGTGGCACAAGCTGGCGTGGCCAACAAACCTGCAACCGCCGCTGGGTGATATGACCGGTACCGACGTTCGAACAGCGGATTTTTACTCGGCAAATCGTTGGCCTGGCCCCGATGCGATCGTGTCAAGAAAATGGGCCATGCGCATCGTCCCCTACATGCGTTCCGACGATTTCAGATTTTTGGATGCGGGCTGCGGCAGTGGCCAATACACGGCCGGAATGCTTTTGGCCTACCCCACCGCCAAGGCGACTGCAATCGACATCAGCGAAGCAAGTTTAGGCGACGCGCGGCAAATTTTTGATCGGGAAGGGGTTGCGGATCGAGTAGAAATTCACTGCAGATCATTTTCTGAACCACTCGGCTGGGACGAGCAGTTTGATTTGGTGATCGCAAATGGCTCAATCCATCACTCTCCTGATCCAAGTAAGTCGTTCATCAACATCGCCCAGGCGCTTAAACCGGGCGGCCTGCTTGGTTGTATGGTTTACGGATCTCGGTCAAACGCGCGCAGGTACGAAATTAAGGAGGCGTTGCATCTTTTGGCTAACAACGATATCGACGAAATGTTCAGTCTTTTTGGCGGCTACCGAAAAAAGTATGGATCAATTCTTGACCGGCCAGTTCGGACGATTGTTCGTGACGTAAAAGGTTGGGTCGGAAGGCGTCTGGCAAGGCTTTCCGGGCGAGAACAGGAATGGGGATACGACACGCTTGCCGATCAACGACGTATTTTCGTCGACGGATATTTCGCGCCAACAGATGTCGCCTTTTCCTCCGGTGAGTTAAAAAAAATGCTCGACGCTGCTGGGCTGGAGCTTTGCGAAATGTTTTCGATGGGCCGACCAGACGAAGCCATTTTGCCGCCGACCTGGGTCGATCCATGGAGACGGTTGAATGAGTGGGATAGGATTAGGGTATGCGAGCTGGTTACCCCTTATCCCATGTCGTTTTCATTTGCCGCCCGTAAAACTGCCTAGCCTCGGTGCAGAGCCGGTGAACTTCACCCCAGATGGATACGTTGAATTGGTGGCGACATTGCTGGCGCGCGGCTACCACTTGCGCGAATTTAGTGCCGTGAAGCCGGATCATCGCCATCTGATTTTGCGCCACGATATTGACTTTGATCTCGAAGCAGCGTTGATCCTCGCCGAGGCCGAAGCCGATCGTGATTGGCATGCCCATTATTTCGTGCTGACCCGCAGCGAATTTTACAATGTCTCGGCGCCGCGATGCCGAGCCGCGATCCGCAAACTGCAAAATCTGGGTCACAGCGTCGGGCTCCATTTTGATGCATCACAATATGACCCAACCGAAATGACTGCGGCTGTGGACGATGAAAGTGCGGTGATCGAAGCCATCACTGGCTCCCCAGCCAGCGTATTCAGTCTGCATCGACCTCACCCCGATCTGCTGGAGGCCACCCTCACCGTACCCGGGCGGACCAATGCCTACGCGCCCGAATCGTTCCGCGACATCGGCTATGTTTCAGATTCGCGCGGCGCATGGCACCATGGCGCACCGCTGGAACAGGACGCTGTTGCAGCGGGTCGCCCCCTACAAATGCTGACGCATCCAATTTGGTGGACCAGCGACCCAGAACTTTCGCCCCATGGAAAATGTGCCGCATTTTTGACCCGCCAAGCTGAAAATCTTGAGCAGGAAATGTTGCTGAATTGCGCCGCCTATCAAGGGGCTGGGGCCGAGGAGACCCAATGACCACTCCGCAAACAATTAAAATAGGTTTGATCGATCGATGGCCGGGACCAGCTCAATGAACCAAGAGAAACCGATCTCAGGCGGTGGCGATCAGGACAAGAATGTTCTCTTTCTTTTGATTGACGCGCTTCGTTTTGACACCGTGGTAGATCCGGTTGCCCGAAAATTCTTGTTCCCCAATCTGGCGAAAATCGCTGACAGTGGGTTCGTCAATCGGGTGGTGACGAATGCCCAGTCAACACAATTTGTGTTGCCCAGCATTTTTTCGCTGACGTATCCGTTGGACCATGGTGGGTACGACACCGGCATCCGATTGCGGCCCAAAAGTTTCATCGAAACCCTGAAGGAAAACGGTTGGACAACGCACAAGTTGGAGACGATGAACCAGCTTGGGCTGGCGCGCGGATATGACCGCGGATTTGACACGGTGCGATCTACGACGGATTTCCGCGTCGCTCTGGAGACGTATCTTGACCGTACCCTTGGGTACCAGGTCGAATTATGGAAAAAGGGCGAGTTGCCTGAGGCCGAGGCCGTCGAAGTTATTCAGCGGGAATTCGGTTTGGTTTTGGAAAACCTCGACAAAATTTGGAAGGAGTTCGATCATTCCCTTTGGCCCCCGACCCTTCGCAAGATCAACGAGCGCGTCATGGAAGGACTCGCCGCCGAGCGGCGCCTTCTGGATGAAGACCCCGTGACCGTCATGAACAAGGTGGCCCACCTTTCTGGTGCGGCCTACTGGCGATTCCTGGGGGACAGATCCATCAATCGTTTGAAGCGTTTTCTCTTGCACGCCTGGGGTTACGTACGTCACAAAATTCGCGTGACGATCGCAACCCGGACCTTTCCACCATTTTTTCTGTACACCCAATACACCGTAGTAATGCCGGACATCATCGACAATCTTTGCCAGTTCGTCGAAAGCAAGCGCGGACAAAAATGGATGGCCTATTTGCACATTTTGGATGTTCATGACTGCCGCGGATTCAATCGCCCCCTCACGGTCATAGCCCGGTGGCGCTTTCTACCCCGATGGTGGGTCGGACGAATTCGCGGGTACACCGATCGGCGGTTCGCCTACGACACCGCTTTGATGTCTGTGGACGCGAATGTCGGGAAGCTCCTGGACGCGATAAAAAGGTCGGGTCAGGCCGATAATCTATTGTTTCTGGTTACCGGCGATCATGGATCTTTCTACGCCCGAAGCCCGCGAATCCACAAAGGCGTCATTGCGACCCGCACGCATTTCGAGGATATCGAGACGCCAATGATTATTTCCGGAGCCAAATCGCCGGCCAACAACGATGGGCTGATCGATAGTATGGGGATGACGGCAACCCTGCTGGAAGCTCTTGGAGTAGAGCCCCACCCAAGTTTTAAGGGGGTAAGCGCGTACGCCGGGGGCCGGGAAGCAATAATTTCGGAGAGTTGCGGCCATGGCGCCGCGGATCTGGCCCGCCGAGACCTTCATTTTACCGTCACCACAAAAACGCATCGCATGATGACAGTTCTTTCAGGGACAGAACTCTCCACCTCGGAGCTTTATGACATTGAGGCGGACTCAAAGGAGATGAACAATCTGGCGGATGACCCACAAAGCGGGCCGGTGATCGCGGCGCTTCTGGACCATATTCACCGAGAGCGCGCCGAATTGTTGGCCTTGCGCGGGATCAATGTCGAGGGTGCTGCCGCCCAGGCATGAACGCCGATCGGCCCTTCTGATCCTTCTTGGGCTAACCGACCATGATTGTTGCAATGCACCAGCCAAACTATTTCCCGTGGCTTGGCTATTTTCATAAAATCCTTTTGGCCGATATGTTCCTATTTCTGGATGACGTACAGTTTTCAAAGAACAGCTACACCAACCGTGTACAGATTCGCGGCGGCGAAAAATCAAAATGGATGACCATTCCGGTCTCATATAATTTTAGCGATCCCATTAATGCCGTCGTCGCCGCAAGACCGGGATGGATGCGAAGTCATCTAGACCAACTCCGCAATGCCTATGGCAAAGCCGGTGCCTTTTCTGAGACTTGGGGCTGGGTCCAAGGGGTCTTTGAAGACCTGAAGGAGACCAGTGACTTGGCTTCACTAAACCGCGGAATCGTTGAAGCTGTTGCCAGTCACTTGGACCTGGATTGTAAATTTGGCGCGGCCTCCGATCACAATATTGAAGGGTCTGGCGATGACCGCCTGGTGGCGTTGATGCTGGCAACCGACCCTCGCGGGACGTATTTGTCTGGCACCGGCGGCGCTAAATACCAGGATGCGTCTAAATTCGAAGCGGCGGGCATCGCCTTGCGGTATGGAGATTTCCACCATCCACAGTATGCCCAGGCCCAGACTGAATTCACACCGGGCCTGTCCGTTTTGGATGCCCTGTTTCATCTGGGCCGCGAAAACACGGCAGCACTGCTGCGTCAAGAGAGGCTCAGCGCATGACGACATCCTCTGAAAAAACACCTTCCGTGGGTGTCATTGGCACCGGGTACTGGGGCCCGAACCTTGCCCGTAATTTTCACGAGCTGGGGGCTTTGAGCGCCATTTGTGACAAGGACCCCGCCGCCCTGGCAAATCTCCAAAAGATTTACCCGGAAGCCCGACTCTTTGCCGATGCCGATGAAATGGCTGCAGATCCGGCCGTGTCTACCGTGGCGATCGCGACCTCGGCCGCAACACACGGCGCCATCACTCGAAAGATGCTCGAAGCCGGCAAGCATGTTTTTGTTGAAAAGCCTCTGTGTTTGGACCCAGACGAGGCCGAAGAATTGGGTCGTTTGGCAGACAAGCGGAACCTTACGTTGATGGTTGGACACCTGTTGCTGTACCACCCCGCTTTTCAGGCGTTGCAGACAGCCGTAGCCGACAAACGCGTCGGGGCGCTGCGTTACATCTATTCCAACCGCGCGAGCTTTGGAAAAATCCGAACGGAAGAGAGCGCGCTTTGGTCCTTTGCCCCCCACGACGTTTCGATGATTTTGGCGCTGGTGAACCAGCTGCCGATGGAGGCGCTGGCAGTCGCCGCCAATTACGTCACCGACGGGGTTTCTGACGTCACGATTTCGCACCTTGTGTTCAACGGAGGTGTGCAGGCTCACATTTTCGTTTCTTGGCTTCATCCCTATAAAGATCACCGGCTGGTTGTGGTCGGTGATCAGGGCATGATCGTCTTCAACGATTCGACATCGGGCGCCGACAAATTGATTTTGTACCCCCACACCGCGACCTGGGACGCCGACCTGCCAATTGCCAACAAGGCGCCAGGAGAAGCGATCGCCTATGAATCGGCTGAACCCCTGCGCGTGGAATGTCAGCATTTTTTGACCTGCGCATCAGGCGGTCTCCGCCCGACCTCCGACTGGCAGGAAGCGACCCGGGTGCTCAAAGTGTTAAAGGCGTGCGATACCTCCATTCAGTCCGGGCACCGGGAAATTCTTTGATCCAAAGATGTCCGTGACCTCCGATCACCCCGGCGTAAAAATCCACAAATCATCGGTGGTCGATCCCGATGCTTCCGTCGGCGCCGGCACCAGCATTTGGCATTTCAGCCACGTCATGGCCGGATCCCAGGTCGGAGAAAATTGCGTGATCGGCCAGAACGTGATGATTGCCAATGGCGCGTCCGTCGGCAACGGCGTGAAAATTCAGAACAATGTTTCCGTGTATCGAGGCGTGATCTTGGAGGATGCGGTGTTTTGCGGCCCCAGCATGGTGTTCACCAATGTGCTTACCCCCCGCGCATTCGTTGATCGAAAATCAGAATTTGCCTCAACCCGGGTCGGCTACGGCGCCACCATCGGTGCCAACGCCACCATTGTGTGCGGCAACACCATTGGCAAATACGCCATGATCGGCGCAGGCGCTGTCGTCACAAAGAACGTCCGCAACCACGCCCTGGTTCTTGGTAACCCAGCCAGCGAGTCCGGTTGGGTGAGCCGCACAGGCGAACGCCTGGGCAGCGATTTGGTATGCCCCAGAACCGGCGAGCAGTACCGCCTGGGGGACGACGGCTTGGAATTAGTGGAGTAAACCCAAAACCATGACGATCCCATTCATTGACTTAAAGGCCCAATACGCCGCCCTGAAATCGGATATTGACGCTCGCATTGCCACGGTGCTTGAGCACGGCAAATATGTCATGGGCCCCGAGGTGTCGGAGCTGGAATCTAGACTGGCCGACTTTAGCGGGGCAAAACATGTGGTGTCGGTTTCCAGCGGCACCGATGCCCTGTTGGTCGCGTTAATGGCGGAGGGGATTGGCCCTGGGGACGCGGTGTTTGTGCCTGCGCTGACCTTTACTGCGACTGCCGAGGTTATCTTGCTGGTCGGGGCCATACCGGTGTTCACGGACGTAAGCCCGTCCACATACAATATCGATCCCGCAGATCTGAAACACCGCGTCGAACAAACCATCGAGCGGGGCCAACTGCGTCCCAGGGCGATTATTGCCGTCGATCTGTTTGGGCTGCCGGCGGATTTCGTCGCGCTCGACACCATCGCCGACGCCCATAATTTGTTAGTGATTGATGACGGGGCCCAAAGTTTTGGGGCGACGCTGGACGGCAGGCGGGTTGGCAGCCTTGCCCCGGTCACCGCCACCAGTTTTTTTCCCGCCAAACCTTTGGGCTGCTATGGCGACGGCGGCGCATTGTTTTGCGACGATGCTGACCGCGGCACCCTGTACGATTCGATTCGGGTACATGGCAAGGGGTCAAACAAATACGATGTGGTCCGCATCGGCCTAAACGCCCGCATGGATACGATGCAAGCTGCGGTCCTGCTTGCCAAACTCGACGTGTTCGAAAGCGAACTCACCGCCCGGGAATCCCTGGCACAGCTGTACGACAAACGTCTAGAGAGCCATTTCACACTGCCGCCGCGGATTCCCGGTGCCACCAGTGCCTGGGCCCAATACACCATACAGGCCGATCATCGGGACGCTTTGGCCGCAGAACTAAAAGCGCGGGGCATCCCATCGGCTGTTTATTATCCGTCGCCGATGCACCTTCAAACGGCATACCAAATCCATGGCGAAGGGTCCGGTAGTTTGCCGAATGCGGAGCAGCTTTCGCACCGGGTGTTGAGCCTGCCAATGCACCCCTACATGGACGACCAAGTCGCCGAACAAATATGCCACGCTCTGGTCGATGCGTCGGAAGCGGTATCGGTCTGACCCGCACCACTGCGCACCACGACTTAGCGTTCATCATCAGCGATCTTTCAAGCGGAGGCGCCCAGCGGGTGGTCACCAACTTGGCCAATCACTGGGCGGCGGCTGGTCGCCGGATCGCAGTCATCACGTTCGCCGACACGGACGCCGATTATTTCGCCCTCGATCCCCGGGTTGACCGGATCATTAGCGGCGGGGTTGGGGCCAGCCACTCGGTGATTGGCGCCGCCACCGCAAACCTTCGCCGCATCAAGGCCTTGCGCGCAAGTTTGCGAAATGTCCGCGCATCGACAGCTCTGGCCTTCATTGGTGCCACAAACGTCCTCACTATCCTCGCCGCCGCCGGGCTTGGACTCACTGTGATAATTTCGGAACGCAACGACCCGGCGCGCCAATCCTTGGGACGCCCATGGGATATTCTACGTCGCTTGGTTTATCGATATGCCGATCTGGTGACGGCGAACAGCAAGTCTGCCCTTGCCACACTCGCGAATTATGTTCCCGACCGCAAACTCCGCCTAGCGCACAACCCTGTATTGGCACCCGATCCGCTGCCTGAACGCGCGCCCGAACCGATGATCCTGACGGTTGGCCGTCTGGTGCCGCAAAAATCCCAGTCCGAATTGGTGGATGCCTTTGCCCAGATTGCTCCTGAATTTCCCGATTGGACCCTGATGATCGTCGGCGACGGTCCCGATGAGAAGAGGCTCAAAGCCCAGGCGACCGATCTTGGGTTGTCCGATCGCATTACCTTTGCGGGCCGTACCGACCCCTGGCCGTTTTACGCCAGGGCTTCCATTTTTGCCCTGGCAACTCAGTACGAAGGAACCTCAAACGCCTTGCTTGAAGCCATGACCATGGGTGTGCCGCCGGTGGTTTCCAGCGCCTCTGGGGGTGACCTGGGGCTGGTAGTGGATGGAGAAGACGGCTTGGTTACATCCGCCCACACGGAAAATAGCTTGGTGGAAGTGCTCAGGAAATTGGCGACCGACGCCGATTTGCGTCGCCAACTGGGCCGTGCTGCGGCAAACGAAGCATCCAAATTTGATCTTGCGACAGTGGTCGGAGATTGGGAGAAGCTTGTTGGGTTAGCGCCCGCAAGTGGCCTCGCCAAGTCTGACCGTCGACACCAGTCTGCGTGACCAGAATTTCATCCACATCAGATTGCGGTTTTACCCCATCGAGAGGACGTGGAGCGCATCCACGGTAATAAATGAGTATTTTGGACAAAGTCATATTGGGCATCAACGACACCCACGATGCCTCGGCCGCAATCGTGAGAAACGGAAAAATACTTTGCGCCATTTCCGAAGAGCGAGTCCAGCGCATCAAATCCACGGGCGGATTCCCTGCTGGGGCCATCAAGGCTTGCTTGGATTTCGCCGGGTTGGAAAAATCTGACATCGATTACGTGGCGTTGGCCGGCACCCGGGCGGTTGCGGTCAACATGCTGAGCACGCTTGCGACGTTTGGTGTCAAAGACTGGATCAAGATCCAGGATGAAATTCGCCACCCGCGCTTCTACGAAGATCGCAACGTTTCCATTGGCGGCGTTTTTCCCGACTATGAGCCTGAGGGCGAAATTTTCTACGACCGTTCCAAAATTCCGCTCAAGGAAACCTGGGAACTGACAGACAAGGAGCGAGAGGAGGTCGCTGAATATCGCCTGCAATTCGTTTCCGAGTTCTGCGGCGTTCCCCGGGATCGCATCTTCACCGTTGATCACCATACCAGCCATGCCTATTACGCCTATTACGCCTCGCCGTTTAGAGACGAGGCAGTTACGACGCTAACGCTGGATGCAGGGGGTGACGGCGTTTACGATTCGGCCAACGTTTTTGATGCAGAGGGAAAATTTTCACGTCTGCATGGTTCGCACGACTGCATCATTGGGCCGCTTTACACCTACATCACTCTGATTTTGGGAATGTGCCAGTTCGAGCACGAATACAAGGTCATGGGGCTGGCCCCCTACGCCAAGGAACACGTCAAGCGCGAGGCCAGAGAGAAACTTCTGAAGTTTATGGAACTTGATGGCATCAAGTTTTCAGTCAGCCCCGAAGTAAAGGATCTGTACTTTTATACGAAAGATTTGCTGAAGAATGATCGCTTTGACGGCATCGCCGGAGCCGCCCAGGATTTCGCGGAACATTTCATTACCCGCTGGGTCACAAATGTGGTCGCAGAAACGGGCAGTTCCAAAGTTGCCTATGGCGGTGGCGTATCACTGAACGTCAAAGCTAACCAAAGCATCACGGAATTGGATTGTGTTGATCGCCTGTTCATTCCGCCGGGCCCAGGTGACGAATCGCTGCCCATTGGTGCGGCGTGGCGGTTGATGGATATTCTCAATGAATCAGGGGATCACCGGCACGCTGTCGAGCCCATTAAAAACGGCTTTCTTGGACCCGGCTTCGACGACCACGATATCGACCAGTTCCGTGAGCATCCAGCGGTACGGGACCGTTTCGAAGAAGTCAGTGGCGACCCCGATACACTTGTTTGCGATGCCTTGGTCAACCATGAAATCGTTGGGCTGGCGCGCGGACGCATGGAATTTGGTCCCCGGGCGCTGGGCAATCGTTCGCTGATCGCCAACGCGAGTTCCCAGGACTCGGTGAGAAAAATCAACGACGCCATCAAGGGCCGCGATTTTTGGATGCCGTTCGCCCCCTCCATCCTGGCGGAGCACCTTGACGACTATGTTTTTGATAACGGCGTCGCTGATATGTCCTACATGACCGTTTGCGCGAATTCGAAACCAAAGGCTCTGGAAGACATCATCGCCGGCACACACCCCTATGATCGGACAGCGCGGGTCCATACGGTTCACAAAGATATGGCACCGGAATATCACCAGCTTCTGACCCGATTTCATGCGCGAACTGGGATGGGGGGAGTGTTGAATACCTCACTCAACATTCACGGCAAGCCAATTGTTTGGAAACCTGTGGACATCGCCAACGAGCTACTTAGCGTGGAAAGCATCGACCTTAACAACCTGCTTATCGGCGACAGATTCTTCCGCCGCCGGTCATGACCGGCATACCGGATTTTCACCATGACCTCTGAAAACAGCCCAGATACCGGCCCCAAGGTTCCCTTCACCTCTCCGTTCTTTCCGCCAGAAATGCGCAGAGAGATTGCGGAAGATATTCAATCTGTTTTGGCTTGTGGCCGGCTCATGGACGGCCCCTTTGCCAAAAAAATCGAAGCCGATTTTGCGCACTACAGCGGAACCAAGCACGCGGTCAGTTTGAACAGTGCGACCACGGGGCTGCAAATCGCGTTGCGATTTGCCGGGGCATCCGGAAGAGAGGTCTTGGTACCAGCGGCCAGCTTTGTGACGGACGTGACGGCGGTGTTATTCGAAGGCGCCACGCCGGTTCTTGTTGATTGCGATCCCGCCACACTGGCCCTGGACCCGGCAGACTTAGCGCGGAAAATTGGTCCCGAAACGGCAGCGATAATCTGGGTTCACCTGACCGGATACATCGGCGACAAGCACCAAGAAATAGAACGTATTGCACAGAAAAATGGTGTTCTGCTGATTGAGGATGCTTCCCACGCCTATGGGGCCGAAATTGATGGGCGTATTTCCGGGTCTCTAGGGCATGTGGGAATTTTCAGCCTCTATCCCACAAAATTGATTACCTCGGGGACCGGCGGGCTTTTGACCACTGACGACCCTGAAATCGCCAAGTTCGCCCGCAAGCTCCGACTGTTTGGCAAAGACGAGGAAACCGGGGAAATAACCGACCTTGGAAACGATTGGTTTTTGGACGAATTGCGCGCCTGCGTGGCCTCTCATCAGGTCGCAGCCTTGGACGTGATCATCAACCACCGCAGATCCGCCGCGAACAGATACTTGCAGAGGATCGGCGACCTGCCGGGGTTTAGATGCCTAGTCCCCAATTCGGGAAATTTACCGTCGTGGTATCAATTCCCGATTTTCCTGGACGCGGACATCGATCACAATGTCCTCAGTAAAAAAATGCGGGAATCAGGAATTCCCTGTAAGCGCATTTACCGGCCTGTTCATCATGAAACGGTTTTTCGGCCCTTCGATCCTGGCAACGGGCTTGAGGGCGCAGAGCAGCTTTTGGATCGCTCGTTTTGCTTGCCCATGTTCACCGCAATCACCGACGCCCAGATCGATCAAGTGGTGAACGCGCTGAAGCGTGCCTTGGGGGACATGGCGTAATCCGCATTCTTCTTACCGGTGCCGCTGGCTATCTGGGGACGGCGGCGCTCGCAGTGCTGCCCGGCCCGTCAATTTCCGTGGTCGCCTGTGTCCGTCGGGAAGATCAGAAAACCCGCCTGCCGAAGGGTCCCGGTATTGAAGCCGACGTAGCGGATATTGCCGATCCCGATGCCGTGGGCTCGCTGGTAGAGCGGTGGCATCCCGACGTGGTGTTGCATTTGGCCGCCCACATCCCGGATCGGGGAGACCCTGAAGCCGATACCCAGTCCAGGCGGGATACCCAAACAGCGACAGAGGTTCTTCTGGCCGCCTGCGCGACCTGCGCCACAGTCAAAGCCTTCATCTTCGCCTCAAGCATTTCAGTGTACCCCTCTGATCCGGCGGATAGAGTGGCACATCGAGAAGAGGATCCGTTAGAGCCACAGCAAGCCTATGGGCGCCACAAGATTGCTGGCGAGCAGGCGGTGGCGGAATGGGTCCAAAGCACCGGAAGGGGGGCAACGATTTTGCGATTTTCAGGCATTCACGGGCCACCCCGGTCATCCGGAATTGTTTATGGCCTGTCGCGCGCCGCGCTGGATCACACCCCAATGACCGTCTCGGAACCCGATACATTTGTGGCCCCGCTCTTTGTCGACGATGCCGCCGCAGCCTTAGCGGCGGCGATGCACCGAACCCCAGAACCGGGAACAGCGTTGATCTGTAATGTGGGGGGGCCCAAGGGACTACGCCTTGGCGACCTGGCGTCAATCATTTTAAAGGAAACCGGGGGAAACGGGCCGGTGACTCTGGGATCAGGTGCACCCCGCCGGTCGGTCATGGCCATCGATCGGGCCTCAGAGGAATTGGATTGGAAGCCCCGGCGGTTTCAGGAGTCCCTGCGCGACGCTCTTGCCCAGTGGAAGGTCGGCGCCTAGGCGTGGCCACCTCTGCGTTGAACACAGAAATCGTTGGGATTTTCTACCGGTGATCCGAGTGCTATGTCTGGATATCGAGGGAGGTCACGGCGGCTCTTCCCGAAGCTTATATCAATCGCTGGCGCACTTGGATCGGGACAAGGTGGCCCCGGAAGTAATTGTCCGCCGACCCGGGGCGATTGAGCAACAGTACGCCGAATTGGGGATTCCGGTTCGAGTGATGCCGGATTTGCCGAAAGCCAGCGCCCTGCAAAACTGGCGGGCGAATATCCGGCTTTATGCTGGTGCCGCCCGCCACATGTTTCATGCCCGTGGTCGGCTTGCGGCGCTTGCCACCGAGATCAATGCGCGGTTCGACGCCGTCCATTTTAATCATGAGGGATATTGGATGGTTGTCCGGGCGCTGCGGCACCGGACCAGCGCGGCATTCGTGATGCACGTACGAACGCTGGGGTACTCCACTGCATTAACGCGGTTCGAAGCGCGTCAGGTGAGTCGAAACGTCGATCACTTGGTTTTTATCACCGAGAACGAAATGGAGCGATTTCGCAAAGCCGGTGTCAGGTCCGCCGGGACGGTAATCTATAACATTGCTGAACCACCAAGCGGGATCGAACGCCACGAAACAATCCCGGATGATGGAAAATTCAATGTGGCATGCCTTGCCAATTTTTCGTGGGGCCGCGGGATCGATCGGCTTGTCCCCATTGCCGAAATTCTAGCGAGCCGGGGCCGCCAGGATATCCGCTTCGTGGTTGCTGGGGACATGACATTGCCGAGAGTGCTGCCTGGGGCGATGGGCGAAGTCAGCCGCAAGGGCGGGAGCCTCGTGGACTTCGCGAAGGCCCGGGGCGTCGCTGACATGTTCCTGTTCCTGGGCCATGTTCCCGATCCAGAAAGAGTCCTTGCCGCTTCGGATCTTTTGATCAAACCGACGCGTGAATCAAATCCGTGGGGGCGCGATATCCTGGAAGCGTTAGCCGCAGGCAAACCAGTTGCCACGGTGGGCACCTATTCCACCTTCGTCGAGGATAGAATAACGGGGATTTTGAGCACCAATTTTGACCCAAAGGAGATGGCCGATCGCTTGGAAGTTCTCGCCAACGACCGCGCGGCGTGCGCCGCACTTGGCGAAGCCGGTCGCGCCAGGATCGCCGTTTTATGCAACGGCCCCGCCCGATCAAGGGATCTTACCGATGTGTGGATGTCAGCGGTCGAGTCCTCTAGATCGTGAGGATCGCTAGTTGGCCACGCTTGGAAAAAGCCCCAAGCAGATCCATGATTTAATCTGACCCACGAACGGACCGGACAAGCCCGCACGCCTCCAGAATTTCGGCCAATCGTTCGGCGACAATCTCGTTACCAATATCCAACAAATGGCTAAAATCTTGGTACATCGGATCGGGATTTTCGTTAAAAACGCCAGTCATATCGGCAATGCAAGGGGATCCAGAAGGGTTCGTCGCCGCGAACCTATCCTGCTCTTCACGGGCAAGTTCAAAAAATATTTTTCGCCGGTCAATGTATGGGACCAGACCTTTCGTGTACCCTTGCTCCCGACCTTCAGCCGGTGGTTTTTCTCCCGCGCCGAACAGCGGCTGCAAGATCCAAGCGAACGTTGCGCCGTTGGCATCGATTTCTCTAGCCATGCGCCGCATATTTTCTGCATAGGTCGAAACGGAGTCCGGTGAAAAAGGAACACGATCAGGCGCCGGCATTTCGCCGCCCAAAAGCTCTGCGGCTTGACCCCCCACAAATGCCGATACCTTGCGCGCCGCGCGAACCCCAATATCGATTGTTGCGCTTCGCTTGAGAGTCTCCAGGGCAAGCGTATAAGTTCGCTTGGCGAACAGCACCGCCACATCCCCCCATTCGTAATATCCGGTCAATATTTTCTGGTCCTGGTAGCTTCTTAGCGTCGCCAGCCGCGGGTAACCTGGGCCAAGCAGGTCAGCCATTTGGTTGTTTGCCCGCATATCACTGCCGCCACTGTATGAAATGACAAGGTCGGGGCTAAGCAGTTGAAGCTCCGATAGGTAGAACAAAAGCTCCGCCGCAGAATGGTACCCATTGACGCCGGCGTTGATCACCTCGAACTGTGTCACACCGCTTTGGCTCGGCAAATAATCCCTGGAAAGAACCCTCAGAAACTGCGCTGGCAAAGCTGTCAACGACCCGGTTGCGCCTTCCCCTTGCACCAAGGAATTACCCAAAATTACGATTCGGAACACCTCAGGCGGCTTGTCGATTGAATACGTTCGCAGCGGGTCATCAGCATCGGTAATCGTGAACCCCTGAGAGTTCGTAGCGTACCAAGTGTTGACGTTTTCTATTGCCAATACATTTGGCGCCAAGCGATGGCCGAGCAGAGGGTCTGCGATCCAAAAATTTCGGCGAACGCCCGGCAGATTTATTTCTCCAAGGAAATTTGGGCTCAGAATGTCCGGAAATTTATACTGATCCGGGAAGAGAAATCTGAACGGCCTAAGGACGGCGTATTGCTCGATCAGGTCGACCACCGGTTCGTCCCGGAAAACCCGCTTCCCCAGGTAAGTCCAGCCAAGAGCACTTTCCAAAACGATGATGGCAACGGCGACAATCGCTATTTTTTTTAGCAACTTGACTGTCGCGCTCATGCTCTAACTCGCAAGAATTTTACAACCACCCATAGCCCCGCGCCGACGGTCGCGCTCGATAATATTGTTGAGGGCGGACATTATAACCTCTGCCCGGCATATCACACCTATCTTAAAGATCGACTGTCAGTTGCCAAGTCTTTGCAGGTGATCGGCAATGCGGCCCGCGGCCCAATCAGCGGCTGCCGGGTTGTAATGATTGTCATTCGGAAGGCGAAGGATTCGGTTGGGATCTGCAGGAGTGCGTAGATCAAGAATGTCGAGCCCGTCCTCGGCAACTGCTTCCAACAGCCGTTCCGTCGCCGGCTCCCTGACCCCAAGCCGTAATTCCCAATCTGCGGCTAATATCACCATTGTAAACTCAGCGCCGCAGGCTTCGGCGGCAACGGCGATGGACTGAAGGAGGGCCGCGGCCAATCCAGAATTTTCTGGCGGATACGCCAAGGGGTCATCAGTTTCGAGAACTGACTCTGTTGCTCCGTCGTCGGCGCCACCCACCAACCCGCTGCGGCGGACGATGGCAGCAATGTGCTGCAGAGCCAAAACATCTGCCGCGCGCAGATTTTGGAGAGCAGCATCAATGCTTGCGCGGATCTCCTGATCGGAAAGAGCCCGGCCTGGCTCCTGAGCGTCGAACGCGGGTACTAACCATCCGTCGACCACTCTCATTGAATCGGTTCGCATTGCTTCTCTGCTCAAATCGTTAAGATAGAATAGGTAGAGGATCCGTTCCGGTCTTACGACGGGACATTCCTTTCTCACCGTTCCAAGGATTTGGGCGAGACCGTAACCGGAGATGCCGGCGTTGAAAATCGCCACTTCAGCATTCTCGAGCCGGGTTCGCAGTCGGGAGAAAAGGGTCAGGTCCACTGCGAGCGGCTCTCCGAACGTGAAGCTGTCGCCGACGACCAAAATCCGGCGCGGCACATCGTACGTCCACTCCCGATCCCGGTACCCGTTGGAATTTATGGTCACCTCAAATTCTGAGGTCGTGCGGATTGTCCCCGAAAATCCGGGAGAATGTGCGTACCCCCTGGCCTGCTCATCCTGATACAGCCCCTGGTGGGACGGAGGGTCCGGAGTGAGAAAGACAGCGGCAATCAAATCTGCAACCGCCAAGGAAGCGTACACGGTGCCCGCCACCATCAGCGCCGGTATGCCCCGATCCCGGATTATTCCCATTCAAAACAGGCCATAGCGAAATGGTAGATTGGTATCCTCTTGGGCGACCATAAAGACGATCACCATAAACACGACAAGGACAACAAACGAAATTACCATATATCGGCGCATCGAAATCTCCCGATCAGAAATCAAAATAAATGAACGTGCCCGGGTTACCGACAGCGAGAGCGGTTGCCAACGCTACTGCAACGACTGCAATCGTGATTGTCACCGGCGCTGAAAGGCGCCGAGACAACCACCGCACCCTTGAGAGGGAGTCAAAGCGATGGGTTGCGGCGGCTATTGCCAGCAACAACAGAGGCCAAGCAGCGTCGGATCCAAACGCCGCCCAATCTGTCGTGTTCCCCAAACCACTGAACACCATCCCCACCTGATCAAAATCTGACGCACGAAACAGCACCCAGGTCGCCGCGACGAAATTTAATACGATCAGCCGGCGCACAGCGATCGGCAGCACCGGCTCGCTGACAATCCGCCCGCTGACGTGTTCAAAAACCATGGCCGCGCCATGGGCGCCCCCCCAAATTACAAATGTCCAAGCGGCGCCATGCCACAATCCGCCCAACAACATCGTCGCCATTATCGCCATCATCATACGGGTGAAGCCGTGCCGATTGCCACCAAACGGAATGTAAATGTAGTCACGCAGCCAACGCGAAAGCGTCATATGCCAGCGCCGCCAGAAATCCCGAACCGACGCGGAAAGATAAGGCCGCTCAAAGTTTCGCGGTAGCCGCACGCCGATGATCGCGGCAAGGCCAATGGCCATGTCGGTGTAGCCAGAAAAATCCAAATAGATTTGTGCGGTGAATCCATAAATCGCCAGCAAGGACTGCCCCGCCGTCAGTGGGATGTCGCTGGCGTACAGCGCGTCTATCCAGGGCCCAAGACCGTCGGCCAAAACTACTTTTTTTGCCGCACCGACCGCAAACAATAGCGAGCCAAAGGCCACCATCCCGCCGGTAAACCGGATGCGATCCAGCTGCGGAAGCAATTCTCTCCCACGCAAAATGGGACCCGCCACCAAATGCGGAAAATATGCGGCAAACAAGGCGACCTGATGAAATTTTGTTCGGGCTTTAAGAACTCCGCGTCGTATATCGATGACGTAGGAAATTACAGTAAAAGTGATGAAGCTTATCCCCAGCGGCAGTTGCCACCGCGGCGAGAAAGCGATTTCGACTCCGAACAACCGCTCGGCATTTTCTGTAAGAAATCCGGAGTATTTGAAAACAACCAGCGGGAGGAACAAGGCAACGATAACCGGCGCCGACAATCGCGGATGGCGTTCCACGAGCAAGCCACCCCAATAGCCCAACGCCGACAACCCGATCAGCACCACCAGGTAGGGCGGATACCATCCAGCGTAAAACACATAACTCGCCGCAACCACGTACCACATCCGCAGCGGGCCCTGTGGGAAGAACCTGAGCCCGACAACAAAGGCGATAAAAAACAGGATAAATTGCGGCGAATAGAAAATCACCTCGCGCCCTCGCCGTCGATAAGGCGCTGCAATTCTGGGGTCAGGATGTCAGCCATGATGGCGTGTCCCCTGGCGTTCGGATGCGGGTCTCCTGGAATGGCGTACAGCGCGCGGGCGTCATCGATACCCTTGAATCCTTCGAGTAAATCGACATAGGTCCAACCCAATCGCGCCGCCGTCTCCTTCATTTGGTCGTGAACAAATTTGAATGGGTACGGGTTTAGGCTGTGGATGTCCGGCATCATCGCAAGAACGACTTGAATGCCTTGATCCTCGGCCATCTGGGCTAGCGCGCCTAGCGCCGCCTGCATCCGCTCTCGGCCCTCGCTTTCCGGCGCGTACATATCTCGATAATAATTTTCCAGCCCGCTCAGATCGTCCCGCCCGTAAACCAGGTTCGTTCCAGCCTGCCACAGCATCAGCGCAAGTTGACTGTTCCGTATGATCCAGTTTCCGGTCGACGGTGGAAGGATCTCAGCGTCACGAATAAAGTAGTGGACGACGATAATTTCTGGGTTCAAATCTTGAAGCCGCGATTGAAAAAGCCCCACATAGCGCTCAGCGTTGTAGTTTCCGATGCCCGCGTTTAGGACCTCTGTTTGAGCGCCAAGCCTCTGCTGAAGAACCGCGCGTAGCCCTTGATCCTCTGGCACACCCCAGCCCAAAGTAATGGAACTGCCCAACATCAGAATGCGATGTATGAGCGGATTGTCCGGCCCGGGCTCCGGCCCGCGCAAGCCCCGGCTATTGATCGAAATGTCGACATTTTGAAGGCGGGCGGAAACGCCCGGATTATGAACATGGCCTAGTTCTGCGTCAGCGACCTTTAATACTTTTGCGTACCTCCACATCTCGACCGAGTAAGAATTTTGATCCGAATTTTTTAGCCGGAGCATTCCTTCCCCGAGCGTAATCGCAACCAAGACTGTCGCCAGTACAGCGAGTGTGTTGAGGATTACGGTCCGCATTAGGCAACCAACGCAATCAAACAATCCGTGCAGCACCGGCTGCACGGGGCAAGCAACTGAAGTCCATAATTTCCGAGTCGCGGCACGTGTCGCTGGCATCTCTAACAGGTTGAATTATTTGTCTTTTTAGCATTATTACTTTAGTTTCCGGGAGGCCAGCGAGGGCATCTATTTTCTAACATATCAAACCCGATTTTTGAGCGAGCTAATTGCTGCGGCGGTGCTCTCTCTCATCACGTTCGATGAAGTCGATCAACCATTGTGTTAGGTCAACATTTTCGTTTAGGAGCTTGTCCGCCCGTTCCCGGCCGTCGGCTTTTAGATTTGGCCGGTCCAAAAGAGTCTCTATTTCGGCGATGGCTTCGTGGGCTTGAGTATCGGAAAAATGGTGCACTAATCCATACCGGTCAGACAAATCGTTGATGCAGCCGCGCCAAGTGCGGGCGATCCAGAACCCGTGGGTCCCAAGCACGGCGGCTTCGGCCGCCATCGTGCAACTTTCGCCCACCAGCAAATCCGCATATGCCAAAACATGATGGATATCTTCAAACGGGATCGCAAGTTGGTATTGCTGAAATTCCTCCGGCAGCCGCTCTTCCGAGGTAATGACCACTCGGCCCCGCACCGCCAATTTGCGGATTAACTCTGCTTTTGCTGCATAGGAAAATCCCGCCTCACCCAGATCATGGTACGCGTCCATATCAACGAAGCGCACCACAAAAAGCGGCTCATCACTCACCAGCCCGTGGCGGCGGACAACGTCAACTTCGGCGGTAAATACGTTGGGATGTAGGTAGGCGAGTTGCTGATATCCCTGGTATTGGACTTGCCGGGAACCCGCTTGTTGAGCAAAGCCGCTAGAAACAATGTATGCGTCGGTGAGCGAGGCAATTGTCCGATTGGGAAATCGTGGTTGCTCATTGTCATGTAGCACGATGGTCCGGGCGCGCAGAAAAGGGCCAGCTGCCGCCACACCGGGTCCAGCTTCGCTAAGCAAATAATCCGGATCAAACGCTCGCGCTAGTTTCAAAAATTTCGCGGTACGGACACCCAGCTCTAGAACTTTGCCAGCAATCCCTTTACCCCGACTGCTGAGAACATGGTGATCCATTCCCCAGGCATCCAACAAATCCGTGGCACATTCTTTTTGGCGAGATGTGATCAAAAATTCATGCCCGCGCGCACTCATTTTGACAATAAAGTGGTGAAAAATATGGGCATCAATGGGATGTAAAATATCAACAACAAACCGCATCGAAATTGTACTCCTCAGCCACGCTCGGGGCGGAGCGCGCGCAGCCCCTGCCAGCCATACACTGCTAATATCATCAGCAAGGGTTCAACCGGTAGCCGATAGCGTGCCAGCCCGTAAAACATGTGCACGAACATCTTGAAGGCTAGCACCGCGACAATGACCACTAATAGCGGCCAGTGGCGGCCTGCCGCCACCACCAATACCCCAATTAGGCCAAGGATTCTGGCGACCACCGCAAATCCCACAGCGCCCAAGGTAATTGCGGAGGCAACGGGTTGGCCCTTCAGGCCATCGAAAAAGGCCCCGATCGCGCCCGGTTCATTTAAAAATTTGTCGCCGCGTTCCAGCTTTAGACCGAAAAGGAGGTTGATCGATTGCGCGCCGCCAGAGGCAAACTGGGCGACCCACGCTTTGGAATACAGGCGCGCCAGGACAACAGGCCCGACATCGAGAGTGCGGCCTAAATAATACCGGGTCAAATACTGGCGCTGTTCGACGAGAGTTTCGTCCGCTAGACCAGCCAAGGCTAAGACCTCGGGTTCCGCATCCCAAGCGGCCTGTAAAACCACCATGCGTGTGGACGCGGTTCGCTCAGCCTCGGCGATTGCATAATGCCCGCGGGCGCTGTCACTGGATTTGGGCCCACCGGTCATCGCCATCCCGTTGCCGCCGGCGGCGTTGTGCAGCATCCATGGGAGCGACACAACATTGGCGATCGCCAGAGCAGAAAACCCGTACAAAATCCCGCGCACCAATGGCGTTGGTTTTTTTGCCAGCCATGAAACCAGGGGTATTGCGATCGGCAACAAGAAAATCAGCAGCACCGATTCAGGTCGGGTCATGGCCGCCAACCCAAGCACAGTCCCGCAAACTACCGCCCGCCACAGGCCACTATGAAGCCCGAAGGACAGCAACGCCCAAATCGAAACAGTGAAAAGAAAGGCGTGAAGCGTATCGGCCAAAGGCCAGTGGGCCACTCCAATGGCGTTCGGATTTAGAACCACCAGCCCAAAAACAACGGTAGCCGCGTTGCCCAGCCAAGGGAGTGCAATCGCCCTGGCAGATAGGCCTGTGGCGAATAACATCGCAATTTGCAGCGCGACCAACACGGACAATCCGCCATCCCCGGCGACCCGGATCGCCGACGCCATTACCAGCGGATAAAGCGGCTGACGCCCTTCCTCGGTAAACGCGCCGGTGGCCACGAACTCCTCGGCCATGCGCTGAAACGTGAGGGAATCCGCCTCGACCAATGTGTCCGGCGAAACGGCGGTCAGGCTCAAGACGAGATTTATCAGGACAAAAACCACCGTCACGGCGAACAGTGCACGCTTTTGCGTGGCCCAATCGTTGGCGGTTGATCCCGGTTCAATCGGGGCGGTCATGGGGCGGGGACCGATCGGGGTTGGATGAACCGCCGCGCGTACAATGCAATACCAAAGACCACACCGTCGCCCACGATATTGATGATCCTATGCGCCGTTGCCACGGCCAAAGCCGACCCGGCACCCATTTCTAGGGAAAGACCGGCGACAAGGACGGCTTCCCGCACTCCGAGCCCGGCCGGAATTCCGGGGGCAAGAAACCCTGCCACGAATGCCAATCCGAAGCTGCCGACCCCCAGCCAATAGTTTGAGAACGAAAGGTCAAAAACGCCTCGGGCCAGGAACAGCAGAATCACGCCGTGCAGCAAGAAGGTGACAAAATGGGCCAAGAAATTCAGGCTGGACCGGGCGATATCCGGTGCGTGGGTTCCTTGCTCGGCTGCCTGGCGACTTAGAAACCTTGACCCCCATTTGCGTGCCGCCGCCATAGCCCCAATCGGAATCGCCAACGCCCCGACAATCAATGCCCCAAGAGCGGCGTTTCCGAGCGGCATCAGATCGCTTGCGGCGCCGGAGTTTGTCAGACCTAAAGCCAATAGCGCGCAGGCGATGGCGGCGGCAGCCATCAAAAAGAATTCCAGGGCCATGGACAACACAACACCGACCGATCCCAGCCCGAAATTGGCCGCCACCGCGGCTCTGCCAATGTGGTGGGCAATGTTGCCGGGCAAATATTTGGTGATTTGCGACGTGCCAATGATCGAAAAGGCGCCAACCACGTTCACCGGCTGGCCAACCGCGGCGAGCAGGGCCGCCCATCCGCCGCTCCAAACAAACGTCGCGACAACGTAAAGCCCAATGCCGACGCCAATGCTGGCCAGAGCGGATGGGGTCCAGTCGATTTCGGGTAACTCGGTAAATCCGGCTTGTACAATGGTCACCAAGTACGCCACGCTCACACCCAGCACGGCAATCCCAGCGACGGAAAATGCGCGCTTCATAAAGGGCGGATCGAGCGAAAGTAGGGCCCCAGGTTCATCGCGGTTTGACGGCTCTGACAAAAACCCCTGCACCCTCGACCGGACGAATATTTTTCCCGAGCCATGACAACGCCAGAAGAAAAGGAAAAATCAAAGCGTATAAATACTTTCTTTTCATTTCGGCCTTTGTGACGTAGTACGAAATACTGCTGGTTACGGTTTCAATCCAACTATACGTGTAATGGGCTTCGGTCACTTCGAATCCGGCGCCGGTCAGTTTTTTCGTGATCTGCTCTTTGGTGTATCCGGGGCGAAAATGCCCCAAGACGTCGAAGTTCACCCGCCACCCAAACCAAAACGTCCGCCTTCGGTAGCCGGGCACATGGACAATAAGCTCTCCCCCCGGCACTAAAACGTTAAACAACTTTCGGACCGCAAGATCATCGTTTTCGATGTGTTCCAGATTATCAAGAGTCAGAACCAAATCGAATTCACCCTCAGTGAAATTCTCGGCCTCCGTCACGTTCAGGACATCGAACCGGCAGTTCGTCAGGCCGCTTTTTTCGGCTACAATTCGGTTCCTCGCTAGGCGCTCTTCGTCGATATCAATGCCAACCACGGTAGCCTCGGGAAATCGTTCTGCCATTTCATAAACAAAAATCCCGGGGCCGCAACCTGCGTCGAGCACAGTTTTGGGCGCGCCACCCAATTTTGGCAGGACGCGCCATGCGCGAAATCTCAGGTTAAGCCGTGGGACGCCCAAGGCAGCGATGTACAGCTTTTCCGCACGGGAAATGCCGGGATCGTGCACCAAATGCCGACCAAGTAACACTATCTGCCCTCCCTGGGATGGCTTGTGTGGCGGTCGCTCCGCTGCAGCAGGGCCTGGGACAATTGCGCTTTGATCGGAATTCTCTGAACTGGATTGCTTGAAGAGTGCTGCAATGATATCAGCCAGACCGATCTTGCTACAACAGGACCAGGACGATGACGTTCCCAAATGTTGATGGGGCCAGCCAAAATCTGCGGGAATTAAGGTGACATCTGAAAACCCTGTCCGGGAGGACCCTAACGCACAGGAATTTTGGCTGAGCCAGATGCGTGAAACCAGTGCGCTGAACCGATGGGTTTTTTCCCAGTTCGAATCTGCCCTGGGTCACAACATATTGGAAGTCGGGTGCGGAACTGGCAATTTTACGGCGTTAATTGGGGAGGCTGGCACCAAAATACTTGGGGTCGATATTGACGAAGGTTTTGTCAAAACAGCCCAGGCGGCGACCGAGCATTTGTCCGGTGTCACAATCGAGAACCGAGATATTACAAAGTCGAATTGGAATGCCGAGTTCGACACTGTTGTCATGCTGGATGTCCTGGAACATTTGGTGAGCGATGTTGAAATGCTTGAACGCTTGTGGCGAGCCCTTGCTCCAGGCGGGCGGTTGATCATAAAAGTCCCCGCAATGCCCGGAATTTTTGGTGCCATGGACGAAGTGGTGGGGCACCAACGACGCTACACACGCCGCACATTGGTTGACGCAATAAAGGCGGCGGGCTTTTCAGACCCCAAATGCTGGGCCTTCAATTTGGTCGGCGTGTTCGGATGGTGGCTTAATGGCCGCGTCTTGCGCCGCACTGTCCCACCAGCCGCCCAGCTAAAAGGATTCAATCGGCTGGTTCCACTGCTCCGCGCCATCGATATTTTTGCCCCGCCCGGTGTCGGGCTTTCGTTGATCGCAATTGCCGAACGCCCCCAGTCCAGCGACCGTGGAAAATCACATTAACAGCGCCGAATGACCCAAGACCAAGCGGCGGTGCCTGACCGTATCAATCGCACAGCAATCACGGGCATGGTCCTGGTGGCCGTGGCCTTTGGCGCCTTCGTTCGGCTTTTCCGCCTGAATTGGCAGAGTTTGTGGGTGGACGAAATCCACACCTTGGGTCCCGCCCTGCACGCCACATCGGTGGCCGACGCTTTTTGGAACTACATCAATTTGGCGCCGACGCCACCGTTCTACTACCTGTTCATGATGGGCTGGACCAACGCCTTTGGTTTTTCGGAAACCACTCTGCGGCTTCCTTCTGCTTTAGCGGGAATAGCAACGATCGGTGTTTTTTGGTGGGGGCTGACGCGCGTTTTCGACCGCCAAACATCGGCCGTGGCGACGATTTTCATGGCGCTGTCCTGGCCTGCCTTGTTCTATTCCCAGGAAGTGCGGGGGTATGCAGCCGTATTGCTGTTCACGACCTTGGCCGCTGTCTTGGCTGTAAAGATTTTGAAAAATTTTGATGGAGCACCACTGGGCGCTTGGTTGTTTCTTCTTGGAGCGTCCGTTTTTGCCGCCATGACCCACCCATTCGGATTTGTCATAAACGGATTTCTTTTGCTTTATTTGTTCGCGGTCGCGCTTGCTCGACGGCGATGGCGGCTTCGGTCGTTTCTAGTGGGGGCTTTTCTGCTTGCGGCATACGTGCCGTGGCTGGTGGTCAACCTGATGGGGGCCAAATGGGTGCTCGAGAGCCCAGTGTTTTCACGGTTGGGTGCGGGATTCTTTGTTGAAATCGGCGCTTTTTTGTTCCACCACCCAGCTCCTGCGGTGCTGATAGCAATCATCCCGTTAGCGATCGGCGGATTGGCCTACATCGGTCAATTTCGGGCAGCGTTGTTGCGCGGCGCTTTGGAGAATCCAGTAGTCTTTCTGCCCTTCATGTTGGCGGCGCCGTTCGCGTTTGTTTTTCTGATCGCCCAATTCCAGCCATTCCTTTACACCCGCTACCTCATCGTATTCCTGCCCTACATTTACATGTTTTTCGCAGTGGTCTTGATGTCGCGGACGTGGCGAAATGAAATTTTCCCGGTGGGCCTTGTATTTGTCCTGGGGCTCACCGCGCAGTTTTGGATCTTTCGGGATTACTATGAGATCGCAAAACCCCAAACTCGGGAACTCGCTCAGTATGTCTTGTCTCAGAGCAACGACACCACGGCGATTGTCACGGGGTGCGATCCGGCGCCGCCGTTTGAATGCGCGCTGGGCTCCGGCAAAGCGACCGATGCCGATTGGTCAAAATACTTGTTTTATCTGAATCGCGACCAACTCCCTGCTTTTACCGTGGTTCCCGACGTCTTTTATACGATGGCCGATCTTGACTTGCTGGTTAATCGCTATCGCGCCAATGGAGTTGGAAGGGTTATTTTGATGGGCAGCCGCGGCGGTCTTGCGTATGTCGCCACGGCCACGGGCCACATGCAAAACAATGGCTTTGAATGCCGTCCAAGGCAATTCCACTTAGCCTCCGCCGCTATATGCACGACGCCCTAGATCCCGTTCGTTGCCGGTTTGGGAGCCCGGCGTTGGTGATTCTCCCTTGCCCATCGCGCCCCAGCTCTCACCCCAGGCTGGCAAAAAATTTGCAAATGAGTCGCAGATGTTGAAGCAAGCCACCAGAAAGTGGTGTTATAATGCCCAGCGAATGGCAGTACACTCCGCCGCGCTCGGGCAAAAGGCCCAGCCAAGGCGGAAATTCTCCCTCTCAATTTTAACGGGGCCAGGAATCGGTCGATGAGAGTCTTGATAATTTTTAAGGATTCGGTAGCGACCGAGCGCATGGCTATTTGCTACCTGAGCGCTGCTCTAAAAAAGGCGGGAAACGAAGTACGCCTGTGGATAATGAGAGTAAATCCGGAAGAGCAACTTCATGAATATATGGAGGAGTTCAAGCCGGACATCGTCTCCTTTTCCGCCATGACTGGCGAACACCTCCCGCTTCTCGAATTGAATGAAGAACTCAAGAGCCGGTACGAATTTTTTTCTGTTTGGGGCGGGCCTCACGCAACTTTTGCCCCCGAATTGATTAACGAGGACGTTGTTGACGCGCAATGCACAGGAGAGGGCGATGCGGTTTTTCCTGAGCTGTGTCGGAGGATTGAACACGGTGAGGAATATTGGCTGACGCCCACCTTCAATGTTTCCTACGGCGGAGAGGTTTTTCGAAATGAATTGGCGGACTTGATCCCGACACTGGAAGCTCTTGAATTTCCAGACCGGGAAATTCTGTACGAAGCCGATCCCCGGTTAAGTCAGTTGGGAACGAAATATTTTATGGCGGCGCGAGGATGCCCCTACAAGTGTTCCTACTGTTTCAACGTCAAATACAACGAGAGTTATAAGGGCAAGGGCAAGATTATCCGGAGCCGAACCCCTAGACAGGTGATAGACGAGATCAAATGGGTAAAGGATCGTTATCCACTGGATCACGTGTCCTTTCTGGATGATTTGTTTATTTTGAAGCCGAAAGGATGGCTGCTGGAATTTGCCGATTTGTTCACCAAGGAAATCGGGTTGAGATGGTCCTGTACGGTTCGTGCCAATGTGACAAACATCGGCGGTGAATTCGTGTTGGGCGAACTCAGAAAGTCAGGCCTGTCTTGGGTGTGGATGGGTGTTGAGTGTGGTGACGAAGAGATTTCCAATCAGGTACTGGACAGATCCCACACCAACGAGGAGATAACCGAGGCGGTTCGGCTTTTTCAAAAATACGAAATTAATGTCATAGCCCTGAACATTATGGGGCTCCCTGTTCCCAACCCCCTTGAGATCGACCTTAAAACCCTGGATTTCAATATCATGCTGCGGCCAGCGATGATGAAGACATCGCTGATGTACCCTTATCCCGGGTCTCCCATCGAGACGTATGCCCGGTTGCACGGCTACATTGACTCCAGGCCCGAATATCTTGAAACCCATTCGCGCAAGTCGATCATGAAAATGCCGTCTGAAAAAGAAAGACGGCAGGTTGAGAACCTAATGAGGTTGTCAGGGGTGGTTGTGGCGTTTCCATTTTTACGGCGGCACACCATGTTCCTGATTAGCTTGCCGTTGGGAAGGCTCTACCACTTTATTTTTTACCTCTGGTACGGCTACAGTTTTAAATTTAGGTTCACCAAGATGACGGCGAAAGGAATGCGTCACGAGCTTCCTTACTTCTTCAAATTGTTTGTCAGGATGATGGCAAAGTCTTAGAACCACGGCCCAGTAGTGCGGTCGAGGCACTTGGATTTTCGATCCACCTGACGCTTAGGTCCTAGAACCCCCCATATGCTGAAACTCAGCGTAATCGTTCCCGCTTATAACGAGCGCGAAACAATCCTTGAGGTCCTGGAGACCGTGAGGAGCCAGTCTGTTGACGGCGTGGTCATCGAAATCGTTGTGATTGACGATGGATCGACCGATGGGACCCCGGACATGGTCAAATCAAAACCAGACCTGTACGACCGCTTTCTGGCTTTGCCAAAAAACTTAGGCAAGGGCGGTGCGGTCAAAGCCGGGCTGAAGGAAGCAACCGGTGACTACATCCTTTTCCAGGACGCCGACCACGAATATGACCCCGCTGAGTATGCGAAATTACTGTTACCGGCGCTGAAACACGACGCGGACGTCATTATGGGCAGCCGAATGCTGGCACCACCGTACACGCGAGTGCACTACTACTGGCACAAGGTTGGAAATCGGGTCATTACCTTGGTGTTCAACATCGTCAACAACACAACGTTTACCGATATCTACAGCTGTTACCTGATGTTTCGCCGATCCTTGGTCGACCCTGATGAGCTCACAGCATTGGGGTGGGACCAACATGCGGAAATTCTTACGATCGCCTCGGCCCGCGGAAAAGTGCGCTACGAGGTGCCAATCACATATCACGGCCGGACCTATGAAGAGGGTAAGAAGATCCGCGCCCGCCACATGTTCGCCGTGCTTTGGACTATAATTGTCAAGGGCATACGGAAGTGGCGTTGATTGCGGTAACGGTGGCGCCCGGGCAGTGAGCAGATGAAGAGCCTAGTCATTCAGATCCCCTGTTTCAACGAAGCCGAGAGCATTGGCGCGACGCTTGCCGCCCTGCCCACATCGGTGCCGGGCATCGACGAAATTGAGATCCTGATTATCGACGATGGCAGTACGGACGAAACGGTCGCGGTCGCCAAAGCGGCCGGCGCGCATCATGTTTTTTCGTTTCCGCGGAACCGCGGCCTTGCCAAAGCCTTTCTGGCCGGGTTGGAAGAAAGCGTCCGGTTGGGCGCGGATATCATCGTCAACACCGATGCCGACAACCAATACAACGCGGATGATATTGCGACCCTTGTTGCCCCGATTGTCGCCGGCCAAGCGGAGATCGTCGTGGGCGCACGGCCAATCTCCGAGATCGCCCATTTTTCACTTCTGAAGCGGGCGTTACAGCGGTTGGGCAGTTCGGTGGTGCGAAAAGCGAGCAAGACTGACGTTGCAGATGCCACCAGTGGGTTCCGGGCCATAACCAGGGATGCCGCACAGCAGCTGAACGTGTTTTCGGATTACACCTATACCCTTGAGACCATCATTCAGGCCGGGCAAAAAGGGATGGCAATCATTTCAGTGCCCATCCGGGTCAATGGCGAAACCCGCCCGTCTCGGCTGATTACCGGAATTCCCAGCTATGTTTGGCATTCGATGGTAACCATCATCCGCATGTCGATTACCTATCGACCCCTGCGATTCTTTGTGTGGCTAGGCGGCCTCGCGTTCTTGGCCGGATTTATTATTGGCATCCGGTTTCTGGGGTTCTATCTCGGCGGCGTGGGCGGCGGCCATGTCCAATCGCTGATTCTCGCATCAATGCTAATGAGTATGGGCTTCGTCGTGGTCGTCACGGGAATTTTGGCTGACCTCATTGCCGTCAACCGAAAACTCCTGGAGCAGATCGCCTGGCGCATCAAAAAAATTGAGGATAAGCAGAATAAGGACCAATAGCGGCAGCACCCAGGTCAAAAGCTCAGGCAAGAAAAAAACGCGTGTCGCATTTCTGGCCCGGTCTTTGGAGGTTGGTGGCGCCGAGGTCCAGCTGTCGTTGCTTGCCCGCAATTTGGACCCGGACCGGTTCGATGTGGTGGTGGTTACACTGTATGGGCGTGGGGCGTTGCTGGAAGAGTTGAAAACATCCGGAATTCCAGTGCGGGTGATCGGCAAACAGGGCCGTTGGGATTTGGTGGGGCCATTCCGCCGCTTGGTAAAGGATCTGAAGGACATTGACCCTGACATTGTGCACGCCTTCCTGGGGCCGCCGAATATCATGGCGGCGGTGGCCAAACCCTGGGTGCGGGATTGCCGTCTGGTGTGGGGGTTTCGTGCGTCGAATATGAATCTTGCGCAGTACGACTGGTCCCATCGCGTAACTGAGGCTCTGCAAAGACTATTGATCCGCCGGCCAGACTGCATCGTGGTCAATTCGTATGCGGGCCGGGACTTCGCAGCATCACGGGGATTTAGTCCCTCCTTGCAAACCGTCATCCCCAACGGAATAGATACCGGGACGTTCACCCGTGACCCAAACGCCGGACGGTCGATCCGCGAAAGTTGGGGAATCCCGGACGAAGCCCATTTGATTGGGATTGTGGCTCGGCTGGATCCCATGAAAGACCACAAGACATTTCTTCAGGCAGCCGCCATGGCGGTTCAAAGCGGTCAAGATTTGCGATTCGTGTGCGTCGGCGATGGCCCACCAGATTACCGGGCGGAGATGCACTCGGTTGCCGCTGACCTCGGTTTGGATCAGGTCCTCAACTGGACCGGAGAACGCCGGGATTTGCCGGCGGTTTACAGCGCTCTTGACCTCGCGACACTGACCTCAGCATTTGGCGAAGGATTTCCCAACGCGGTCGGCGAGGCCATGGCATGCGAGGTGCCCTGCGTGGTGACCGACGTGGGTGACGCGGCAATCGTGGTTGGCGATCTTGGGGACGTCGTCCCGCCCAGTCGGCCAGAGGCGTTGGCGACGGCATGGACCACCATGGCATCAGAACCCTCGGAGCTGCGCGAGGCCCGCGGTCTAGACTGCCGGAATCGCATCGTTGAGCGCTTCTCAGCAGCAGCGATGGTCAGGGCCCATGTTGGTTTGTACGAAACTCTGGTTTCTGACTCCGGCGAGGGGCACTGACCGTGTGCGGAATTGCGGGCATTCTTAACGGTGGCGGCGAAGCCGATTGGCTGGCAAAAAACGTCCAGAACATGACCAGTTCACAGGCCCACAGAGGTCCAGACGCCGATGGGGTGTGGGTGGAGCCCGAAGTGGGGATAGCCCTTGGTCACCGGCGACTCGCCATCATCGACCTGTCGTCGGCGGGGGCCCAGCCCATGCGATCAGCGTCGGGCCGCTATGTCATTTCCTACAACGGTGAAATTTATAATTTCCGCGACTTGCGCAAGGAGCTGCAGAAAACTGGTGCGGCGTTTCACGGTGGCAGCGATACCGAGGTCATTCTGGCGTCAATCGAAGCGTGGGGGTTGGAAGTCGCGCTGGGCCGATTTATTGGTATGTTTGCTTTTGCGATTTGGGATACGGCTGAACGGGAGCTTCATCTAGTCCGTGACAGATTAGGGATCAAACCTCTGTATTGGGCACTAGAAGGCGCATTGTTCATATTTGGCTCAGAGCTAAAAGCACTCACCGCCTGCGATAGGTGGTCGCCCGAAATCGACAGAAACGCCTTGGCTGCTTTCACCCGATGGAACTATGTCCCCTCTCCTCACTGCATCTATCGGGGTGCTTCGAAACTGGCGCCCGGCACGATCCTGTCCGTAAAATCCGGCGAGAATCCTCGCATAAAATCGTTTTGGGATTTCCGCAAGGTTAGCCAGCAAGCGATGGCTCAGCCCTTTGACGGGAGCGACGACGAGGCGGCAACAGAACTAGAAAGCCTCCTGCGAGACGCCGTGCAGCAAAGACTGGTGGCCGATGTTCCTTTGGGAGCTTTTTTGTCCGGGGGAATCGATTCTTCGCTGGTTGTGGCGCTCATGCAAGCCGAGGGAACCCGCGCGGCTCGAACCTTTTCAATCGGATTTCACGAGGCCGAATACAACGAGGCTCGCCATGCCAGGTCTGTGGCGGATCATTTGGGCACCGACCACACAGAACTGTATGTGGGGTTCAACGAAGCCCTGGCCGTCATCCCAGATCTGCCGCGATACTATGATGAACCTTTCGCTGATTCGTCCCAAATACCCACCTATTTGGTTTCGCGCATGACCCGAAAGCATGTGACCGTGGCGCTGTCGGGGGACGGTGGTGACGAACTTTTTGCGGGCTACACACGGTACCATTGGGCCGAAATGGTTCGCCGCCGCTTTCTGGGATTGCCCAGTGGAATTCGCCACGGTCTGGCAGGGTTGATTGACTTGCCACCCCGGAATTTTTGGGAGCAAGCCGCGCGGCTAATGCCGGCGGGTCGACGGCCCCACCGCGTTGGCGAACGGGCTTCGAAATTCGCAAGTTTCCTGCGCGAGCCAGATGCCGATGCGATTTATCGGCGCCAACATACCCACTGGGCCGACCCGGACGCCTTGGTTATCGGTGGTCACGAGCCCCAGGATTTACCGTTCGACGAATCCCTTTCATCGGAAATTCCAGACTTCGTACAGCGTATGCAATTCATGGATACGGTGACGTATCTTCCAGACGATATCCTCACCAAGGTCGACCGTGCTTCAATGGCGGTAAGTCTGGAAGCCCGGGTCCCCCTTATCGACCACAGGGTGGTGGAATTTGTGTGGCGACTGCCGCAAAACATGAAAGTTCGCGGATCAAGCGACAAATGGCTGCTGCGCAAAATTTTACACCGCCACGTGCCGCGCGAGATCATGGAAAGACCAAAAATGGGATTTGGCGCCCCGGTGGGGAAGTGGTTGCGCGGACCGCTTAGGGATTGGGCGGAAAGTTTGTTGTCTCGCCAACGCATTGAGGAGGCTGGGTTTTTCGACCCGGACATCGTTCAAACAGCGTGGGATGGGTTGCTTTCAGGTCGCAATACCGCCCAGGAACCGTTGTGGGGAATTTTAATGTTCGAGGCTTGGCGGGACGCTCAGTCCAGCTGGTCCAACAATTCGCCCCTCCAGGTCGGCTAGATTGAACACGGCACCGACCCCCTTTTACGCCGACAAAACTGATCTTCTGCGCGACATGTTTGGCGCGGAAATGATCGAAGTTGGGTCGGACCGGCTTACCGCCGACGGGCAGTCCTACCCAATCATCGACGATGTCATTGTTGTTTTAGACCCCGGCCGATACCCAGATCATGTCAAAAAACGCCTAAAGGATTCGAATCAAGACCAAGCACCAAGTGGGAACGAATTCGCAGAGGATATCCAAAAATCGTTTGGCGCCGAATGGCGCAAGTTTGAAGACATTTTACCCGAGCACGAGATCGAATTTCGGCAATACTTCGATGTTGTGGATCTGCAGACTTTGGCGGAGTCGCGGGTTTGCGATCTGGGATGCGGCATGGGCCGCTGGAGCTATTTTCTTAAAGACTCGGTTCGCGAAATGGTTTTGGTCGATTTCTCTGAGGCAATTTTTGTTGCGCGGAAAAACCTTCGCAATGCAAACAACGCCGTTTTCATTATGGCCGACGTGACAGGGCTTCCGTTCCGAGAGGATTTTTCCGATTTCGTGTTTTGCCTGGGGGTCCTTCACCATCTGCCGCAGGACGCTTTGGAGCAAGTGCGGGGCCTGTCCCGCTATGCCCCAAGATTACTGATTTACTTGTATTCCGCCTTAGATAGTCGGCCGCGCTTTCACCGGGGTCTTTTGGCGATCGTTGACGCGATCCGGCGGGCAGTTTCAGGGATCGAAAGCCCGGCGTTCCGCACAGCGTTTACTTGGGCAGCAATGTTCGGACTGTACCTGCCCATGATCGCACTTGGGACCTTGGTGAGACCAATTGGGCTATCCGGAAAAATCCCGCTTTACGAATTTTATCACGGCAAGTCGCTGCACAGAATCCGCCAGGATGTGTATGACCGATTTTTTACGTCCATCGAGCAGCGCTTCAGCCGCAAGGAAATCCTCCAGCTTTCCGACACGTTCGAGAAAATCACGGTGTCTGACCAACTGCCGCTTTGGCATTTCTTGTGCGAGAAAGGGGACCGGTCCTGAAAATTGTTCACCTGGTCTCTAGCCTGGAAACCGGCGGGACCGAAATGATGGTGTACAAGCTGCTGCGCAGCTCCGAAACAGACCGCGCGCAAAGCTCGGTGGTTTCACTGACCAGTGGCGGAGTGATTGCTGAACGGATCCGTGCCCTGGGCGTGGTTGTGGTCAGCTTGGATATGCGTCGAGGGTTCCCCAACCCTCTCGCACTCCTGCGGCTGGTTTTGCTCTTGCGGCGGCAACGCCCGGCAGTCCTGCAAACGTGGCTATACCATTCTGACCTGTTGGGCCTGATCGCTGGAAAACTTGCGGGAGTTCCGGCCGTGGCTTGGAACATTCGCTGTTCGACCACCGACGAGCGATATTTCACCGGTTTGACCGGCCGGGTTGTACGAATTCTTGCAAAGTACTCCAGCAAGCCCGCCGCTGTGGTTGTAAATTCCGAGGCTGGACGGACGATCCACAAGGCCATGGGATACCGGCCCCGCAGATGGGAGGTCATCCCAAATGGCTTTGATCTGGGCGCGTACCTGCCCGATCCTGACGCCTATACCGATGTCCGCGAAGAACTGGGGATCGCCCGGGGCACACCGATTGTTGGGCTTGTCGCCCGGTTCGATCCGCTAAAGGATCATGCCACGTTTCTGAGTGCTTCGGGGCTGCTGCACGCCACGCGCGCGGGCGCCCATTTTGTGCTGGTCGGCTGGCAGGTCGACAGGGACAATCCGATCTTGGTCGACCAAATTGATCGCCTGGGAATACGTGAAAACGTTCACCTTTTGGGGGAGCGCCAAGATATCGCCAGGCTGACGGCAGCGTTTGACGTCGCCACCTGTTCGTCGACCGGTGAGGGATTTCCCAACATCGTCGGCGAGGCGATGGCCTGCGCGGTGCCGGTCGTTTCAACCGATGTGGGGGATGCAAAACTCGTGGTCGGAGAAACCGGAATTATTGTCCCGCCCAGCGATCCCGGGGCTCTTGCGGCGGGGTGGAGGACAATACTTGACATGGACCCCCACGCCCGAAGGGAACTGGGGTCCCAAGCGCGCGCAAGAATTTCAAGCCATTTTGATATCGACCGCATTGCCAAGCAATACGGGGCCCTGTACCGCGACCTTTCAAATCAGAAATGAACCAGTCGGCTAGCGATCACGATCGATCAGAAATTGGGCGATCGCCTGGGCCCCATCCGGATTGAAGTGTCCATCATAAGGAAAATAAAATCGTGCGGGATCGTCCATGAGAGCCTGGGCGGTATCAATGATTTCAACCGACGCAGGTGCGGCTGACCGCATGGCGTCAGCCGTCTCTCTAAAAGTATTCCGCATCAGATCCTGCATGGGATGCAGCAAGAAGATGGTGTATTCGAATTCATACCTCTGGGAAAGCGCGTCCAGGCGCATAAGTTGCTCCGTCATGACCTGAATTCCCTCTTCATAATCAGCAGCCGTCGGGTCCAACGAAAACCAGGACCGCAGTGTCGGGCCGATGTGAAGCACAACAAACCGAGCCAAGTTCGAATTCACGCGTATCCATTGCCGCTTGGAAAGAATCCATGGCAAAAATCCGACCGCTTCGTCCCCTGCCTGCACTCCGCCATCTACCTCGGCGGTTTCCGTTCGGTTGCTCCCCGGAGTCGTCGGTGTAACGGCGGCGCGTTGAACCTCGTCGACGGTGTCGAACAAATCGTTACCCGCGCCAAGTCCCGACGCCATAGCAAACACAAGCAGGTTGACCTCCTGCGGACGCCACCCAACCTCCCCAAGCCAATGTTCAAGAATTGCGATCTGACGGTATGTGCCTGTTCCTGGGAAACCCAAGTTGGCGCAGTCCTGTTTCGTTTCCGCGCAGTAAATTGCGGGAATCGTTTGATCGTCAGTCAGCCCTTGGCCAAAGGTAAAGGAATCCCCCAGAAAAATAACATTCGGGGCGGGCCCGGGTTCCGGGGCTCGCAGACCCATTGGCCCAGTATGCGACCGGACATTGAAATCGGGAGAAACCTGAAAAAATTCCAGATCGGCGACCAGAAGTGTGCCGGATCGGAATAATTCAATAGAATTTCCCGCCTCGTCACGAAAATCGGTCCCCGGGGGCAGAGGGAAAAGAACCCGCGAGGCAAACTCCAGCACCAACAATCCAATTGCTGTGACCACCAAAAAGATCGCTGTGTTGGCAAGGGCACCTGCCAATCGATTACCTAGGGCGCCCATCAGTCCGGTTCGAACGCAGTACTGTAATCACGCTTCAGGGCGGGATCTTGATCCTCCTTGCGTAGGAAACAGTTTCCGACCACAAGCACCTCGATTTCCGTTCCCATGAAACAACGAAACGCGTCTTCTGGGGTTCCAACAATGGGCTCGCCGCGCACATTGAAACTGGTGTTGACCAATACCGGGCAGCCCGTGCGTTCATTGAACGCAGTCAGCAAGTCGTGAAAGCGCGGATTGGTTTCCTGGTGAACCGTTTGGATCCGAGCGGAAAAATCCACATGGGTTACGGCGGGGATGTCCGAACGCGGTGCTTTCAATCGATCCAGGCCCTCTAATAGGTCCTCTTCCTCGGTCAATTCCCGGCAATGCTGCTGTGCCACGCGATCGACAAACAACATGTATGGGCTGGGGCGCTCCATGTCGAACCACTCGGTCACATCGTCCGCCCGGATGGCCGGAGCAAAAGGCCGAAAACTCTCCCGGTATTTGACCTTTAAATTCAGAGATTTTTGCATGCTCTCGGATCGAGGATCGCCCAGAATAGACCTGTTGCCCAGGGCCCGCGGGCCGTATTCCATTCTGCCCTGGAACCACCCAATCGCCCTGCCGTCCGCCAAGCTTTCCGCTGTTTTTTGGATCAATTCCCCGTCATCCAGGACTTCGAATTTCGCATTGGATTCTGTCAGAATCGCTTCAATTTCGCTTTGGCCAAATTCCGGCCCCAGATATGACCCCACCATTGCATCGGCGACCGTGGGATCCACGGACCGCTGATTGCCCAAAAACCCATAAAAGGCAGCCAGAGCGGCACCCAAGGCGCCACCGGCGTCTCCGGCTGCCGGCTGAACCCAAACATTTTTGAAACCGCCGCGGCGCAGCACTTCGCCGTTTGCCACACAATTCAAAGCCACCCCGCCAGCAAGGCACAGATTTTCAATTTCGGTTTCCTTGGCCAGGCCATCAACAAGCCGCAACACCACTTCCTCGGTCACCGCCTGGATAGAGGCCGCCAAGTCCATTTCCCGTTGGGTCACCGGGGCCTCGGGTGACCTCGGCGGGCCATCAAACAAGGCATCAAATTTCCGGCTGGTCATCCTCAACCCAGTGCAATAGTCGAAAAATTCAAGATTTAGCCGAAAGGACCCGTCTTGCTTTAGGTCCATCAAATTTTCCAGAATTCGATCGCGGTACACGGGCTTGCCGTAGGGTGCCAACCCCATGACTTTATATTCGCCCGAATTCACGCGAAACCCTGTGTAATAGGTGAAGGCTGAGTACAAAAGGCCGAGAGAATGCGGAAAATGAATCTCTTTGGTCATTTCCAATTGGTTGCCCCGACCGATCGCCACCGAGGTCGTCGCCCATTCCCCAACGCCATCCATTGTCAGAACCACTGCATCTTCATATGGCGACGGGAAAAAAGCGCTCGCCGCGTGCGACTGGTGGTGCTCCGAAAACAACAGTCTGCTGTGCCAATCTACTTCTGGCGCGCTCTTTTTTAGTTCACGGCGAATCAGGTCTTTTTGGAAAAGTTTTTCCTTTACCCACACCGGAATCGCCATGGAAAATGAGCGAAATCCGCGCGGTGCGAAAGCAACATACGTCTCGAGCAGCCGCTCCATTTTCAAGAACGGTTTGTCGTAGAAAGCGACAAAATCGATGTCGCCCATTTCCGCATCGGCTTCGGCCAAGCAATACTCTATTGCCTGAATGGGAAACCGCGAATCGTGTTTTCGCCTGGTGAATCGCTCTTCCTGAGCGGCGGCGACAATACGCCCGTCCACCACAAGAGCCGCAGCAGCATCGTGATAAAATGCCGAAATGCCGAGTATACGCACTCAGTTACGCTAAAAAATTGTGTAGATAAAGGGAGCCACAGCCGAGCCTTGGCTCAAAACGATCAGCCCACCAAGCAACACCATCATCACAAGAATCGGAAGCAGCCAAAACTTCCGGCGGACACGTAAATACATCCAAAGTTCGCGCAGGAAGGACATTGATTCGCTTTAGAATTGCTGGTTCATGGATTTGGGGTCAGGACCTGGAGGTCGGCGCTCAATCCAATATGTTGACGCAGTTTTGTCAATACGAAGCCTCAAGGGGTCTTGGCCCAACGCCCGGACAATTAGCCCAGTCGGTGTCACCACCAAAAAGAAAAGAATCCCCATCACAATTGGCGTTGTGATGCGGCCCAGAGCCATTCCAAACAGAAACCAAAGCTTGTTCGCGGATCGCAACAATCTTGGTGCCACAAGGGCGGTGATTAAAATCGACGCCGCAGCACCAAACCAAAACCAGCTGGCGCTCGATTCCCGAAAAATGAATCCGATCACGGCAAAAACCACGAAAAACACGATGCCAAAGCCTCGATCGCTGCCCAAACGGACGGCGTCTCGGTCAAACGTTTCATGCATGGATTGGGTCCGCGGACTCATAACAGGTGCTTTCCGGGTGGGTTATTGACCTTAACTTCCTGGCTCCCGGGGCGCAACAGCTCGGGGACAGCCGCCATGGCGAACCCCGCTGGACGTGGCCCCCGTCGCCATTGGATATACAGATCGCGGGACGTCAGCACCGCAACCGCCAAGAACACCAAAAGAATGTAATCTGTCCTGTATCGAATTGCCGTGCCCGCGTTCGCCACACCGAGTGAATAGTTCGCCAGCATTGTCCAGAAAACCGTAAAAAGCGCGATGATGGCGCTGTAAACCGGTATTCGAAGCAGATTCCACGTCACAAAAACCGCCAGAACGGCCAATATGCATGCGCTTTCGAGCAAGGAAAGCATTTGCAAAATTCCGGCGCTGGCTTCGGAAAATGTAGGCCCCACAAAGGCTCTGAACATCCCCTGTGGCGCCTTTGTGAAAAAGTCGTATTGCTCTGATATCAGCGGCACACTTCTTTGAGATCCTCCAGTTTCGGAAAAAACCCAGACGCTGACAAGGCGCGAGAACGTGTCCACAGTGTCTCGCATGACATACAACAATCCCAGAGTGGCGGTCCCCGCCAACAGCGCGAAAGTGGCGGGTTCGCGAATGTAATGGGCGATTTTCGACGTTCCCGCGACGAAAAGGATCGCCGGAATGAAGTGTGGCTTGAACATGTAAAGAATTCCCAAGGCGGCAAGTTGCAATACAGTAAATCGGTCGCGGTTGTTGTAGATATCAACAACGTATCGCGCCAAAACCGCCACGAGAAAAACCACGATTGCTTCCTTCGAGACGATTGATGACCAAAGCGAAAAAGACGGCGTCATCACCAACAAAAGCATGAAAACGCGAGTCTTGGGTTCAAGCCCACGCAAGAAATACACTAGCCCCACAAACGCGATGGAATGGAATCCGATGTTCATCAGAATCGCGTTTCCGCCAAAAATTTGGCTGAAACAAGCCGCCACAAACCGTGTCATCAGGGTGGCGTTGTACTCCATGAGCATCGCCGCTTCAAACGTGGGGCCACTGTCGAAAAACCGCCCCAGGGTAAAAGCCTGATACCCGGTCGTGTCCGGAATACCCGTCAGCCTAAGGACCACCACTTGGCCGACCACCGAGTACCCGCAGCGGTATAAAAACAGTACTGCGTAAACCGCACCCCAGGTAAACCGCACCGCCTAGACCTCCGAAATAGCGACCGGCCTCACCGCCGCCGCTTTTCCCGGCGGAACACAGCAAAGAAGGTAGTGAGCAGAAATCCTGCCGCAGCGTAGGAGGCAACTGGTATTCCAAACATCCGTCGAAGATTTGGCTCGGTTTGCCGACTGGACACCCTCGCAGGTTCAACAATTCTGGCCGCGTATGGCAAAGACTCGTTCAACGTAATTTCCCGGCTGAGCTCGGTGGTCAAAAGCCCGCGCAAAGCATCTTGAAACTGGACGTTTGTTTCGGCGTTAAGCTTAGCTTGGATTGATGCTTTCTTTCTTACTGATTCAATTGCGTCCTGCTCCCTCAGCAAATCGTCCGCACCAAAATAGGCTGTATTCAAAAGCCACAAAGCGAAGTCCGGGTCCGAATGTGTCACGGAAACCCGCTGGAACGGACCGCCATCAACGGCTTCGAAACTTAAGCTTCCTTTAACAAAATTCGCCAAATTTTCTATGTTGGGCGGTGCCCAGAGATTCTGGCGAAGAAACGCGCGTCGTTCTTCGCTGCGCTCGAATTCCTCGCCGGTGGGCCGAGGCCAGGTTTGTGTCGCGGCGTCCCACCCTCCGGGAAAAACGATTTGTAAAAGCCCGTGCTGCTCCTGCAGGCGATCCGCAAGAATCGTCGAGCCAAGCAGCATCTGGAGGCGCCGGATCTGCGATACCGAACCTGACTGGTCCGCAATCTGAAAGCCGAACTGAGCAGCAAACCCGGTCACGGAGGGCACCTGGGCAGCGCTCTCCCCGCTCGGCAAAACAACCACCGAAGCCACAGATTGGGGGGTGAAAGCCTTCAAGTCCTGATAACCGGTATACATCCCGGCAGCAGCAAGAAGTATGGGGACCCAAATGAATTTTAGCCAAGTTATGAAAAGAAACCGAAGGTCGATGACTCCATCATCTCTGGTCACGATTTGTTCCACAACCTGTGTATCCACAGGCAACGTTTCCTGAGTATCCTCCACCCTTGCAAAACCCTTTCAAACTGCCGAAAACCGGACCATGGTCACCCATTCCGCCCGGTCGTTTTATCACTGATTTAATTCATCGTACACAAGAAGGGTTTTGGCGGCGGTGGCCCTGTCATCAAATTTTTTCTCCGCCAGTTTCCGGCTTGCGGCGCCCATTTTGGCTCTAAGCTGGGGATCATCGATTAGCGTGGCCAAGGCGCTGGCCAATGCCGTGGGATCGTCGGGCGGAACCAGCAGACCCGAAACACCATCATCGACGGCTTCACGGCAGCCAGCTATGTCCGTCGTGATGATCGGCCGCCCCGAGGCCGCCGCCTCCAGCAGAATTTTTGGAACCCCTTCACCATAGGTCGATGGCAGACAAACCACATGGCTTTCCGCCAGCACGCCTTCCATGTCCTGGCGGAAACCCCACCATTCGATGACTTTTTCGCCAACCCATTCCTCCAGTGTCTCCCTGGGCACTGAATGGGGATTGGTTGGGTTGGTATCTCCGACCAGCGCAAATCGCGCGACAACACCCTGGTGACGCAAGGCTCGGGCGGCTTCAACGAATTCGCCCACGCCTTTTTCCCAAATCAAGCGCGCGCACAAAACGATGATTGGTTCCTTCGCTTCGGCGGCTACGGTTGGATGGAAACGCTGGACGTCCACGCCCGACCCCAAAATGACACGCGCCGCACTTGCCCGAACGATTTTTCGTCCAACCAATTCGTCTCGGTCCGTGGGATTTTGAAAAATCACCCGGCTGTTGGCGTGCCCCATGGCCAGACGCATGAGGGCGATCACCAGATGTTTGCGCACCATCGCTGGAATTCCTTTTCCAACGAAGATCTGGCCCAAACCAGTGACTGAAAAAATTACGCTTGGCACACCGGCGATCCGTGCCGCAATCCCACCATACAGGTTCGGCTTGATGGTCAGGTGGTGGACCACGGCCGGCTTCACCCGGCGGTACAGCCACCACAGAGCCAGAACGGTCCGCAACTCCGTGAACGGGTTGGTCCCCCGACGAGACAAGGGGATCGGGTGAAATACGAAACCCTGCTTTTCGATCTCGCTGACTGAAAACGCGGGCGGAGCCCAAACATGGTCGGCCGGTGCTGCGACATGCACCTCCATTCCACGGTCCTGGGCGGCGTGGGCCACCGGGAGGCGGTGTGAAAGGAAGAAGTACGACTCGTTTAGGACAAAAAGAAGTTTTGGCATTTGACGGTAATTCAGCCCGATAGGACACTTCTAGCACGGCAGCGGCCCAGAATGTCAGTCAACAAGGGCGATTTTCTTGCCGGACAATCATTATTCATCTAGTTTCTGCGCTGGCCGCCGCATCGCGCCGACCTAGCCCGAAAAACATCCAGCGTGGGAGCAATACATGGACGCAGCCTCCAAGATTCGTGCACAAACCGAGGAGGAAATCGCCAATTTTCCGAAAACGGTAATTGTGCCAATGGAGACGCCCTTTTCTGATGAAAGAGGCGAGATTCAACCCCTTGCCGACGAGATGATGGAGAGTGCTGTCCTCATTTCATCCAAATTGGGGACCGTTCGGGCAAACCATTATCATAAGACCGACTGGCATTACTGCTACGTCATCAAAGGCCGCATTGAATACCATCACCGGCCGCACGGATCTGAGGACCCGCCGGAGATGGTGGTGATCGAGGAGAACCAAGTTTTCTTTACCCCACCGATGGTCGATCACGCGATGGTTTTTCCGGAAAATACCGTTTTCCTTACGTTGGGCCGCAATTCTCGGACCCAAGAGGTGTATGAAGCAGACGTGGTACGCATACCGCCGATTGCTGGCTAACTGTGAGCGCTGCAAACGAGACGTGCAAGCATCGCGAGGACTGTCGACTTTGCGGCAGCCGAGACATGACCCAAGTTCTATCGTTGACCCCGACACCACCCGCCAACGCCTTTGCCCGGACGCAAGAAGAAGCCCAAGTCGCCTACCCACTTGATCTTCAGCTGTGCAACGATTGTGCCCATTTGCAGCTTTCCGACGTGGTTGACCCGGCGACACTGTTCGAAAACTACGTGTATGTCTCGGGGACTTCGCCGAGTTTTGTGCGCCACTTTGAAGAATACTCCAAGTCAATCGTCTCTGATTACGGATTGGCTGAAGGGGATTTCGTTGTCGATATCGGCTCCAATGACGGCACGCTGCTCGGGTTTTTCAAAAATGCCGGAATGGAAATTCTTGGGATAGACCCGGCAAAGGACATCGCCCGCAATGCATCGGACTCTGGGATCGAAACCTGGGCAACGTTTTTTGATGAACAAACCGCCAACCGCATTGTCACCGAACGCGGCAAAGCGCGCTGCATCACAGCCAACAATGTATTCGCCCATATTGATGATTTGTCTGCGGTTGTATCCGGCATCCAAAAAACGCTGAAAGATGACGGCGTTTTTGTTTTCGAGTTTTCCTATTTAGTGGACGTTCTGGAGAAAACTCTTTTCGATACGATCTACCACGAGCATGTGGATTATCATTCGATTTCTCCGTTGGTGCGATTTTTCAGAAAGCACAAATTGGAGCTCATAGATGCGCACCGTCTTCCGACTCACGGAGGAAGCGTCCGGTGCGTCGTTCAAATGCAGGGCGGGCCTTATGCACGGTCCAGCCGGGTCGACGACCTCGTTGCCTTGGAAGCCGAACGCGGCCTCAACAAAGCGGAGACGTACCGGACCCTTGGAACTAAAATTTATGCTGTTCGCGACGAACTGACGGCACTTTTGGATGGGCTTAAAAGTGCCGGGAACCGAATTGCAGGATTTGGTGCCCCCGCCAAGGCCACAACGCTGATGTACCATTTCGGATTAGGCCAAGATGCAATCGAATTTATTATTGACGATAGCCCATTGAAGCAGGGACTTTACTCGCCTGGGCTTCATGTTCCGATCCTACCAGCCTCGGAGCTTTACGAACGTAAGCCAGATTATGTGGTTATTCTTGCTTGGAATTTCGCCGATCCGATCATGAAGAATCACGCGGATTTTTTGGCGGCTGGTGGCCACTTTATTGTTCCGCTGCCAGAAATGGCCGTGCACTAGCAAGGATCCCGTTTTTCAATGGTAAAGCAGTTTTTGGACGAAGATATTGCCCTTATTTGTGATGGCCTGGGCGACGTGGCCGATGATTTTGCCGGAAAGACAGTGTTCCTTGCTGGCGGTGGTGGCTTTCTTGGGCGGTATTTCGAGGCCACTTTCTCGCATTTGAATTCCACACGACTAAAGGAATCGCCTTGCCACGTAATCCTGATGGATAATCTTGCGACTGTTTCGATTACGTCGGCGCCAAAGGGAAGTGAGCACATCGAGTTTATTGAGGCAGACGTCACCGAGCCGATGGAGATTGATGCGCCGCTCGATTTCGTCATCAACGCTGCCGGAATCCCCAGCCCCTATTACTATCGGGCCTATCCGCTAGAAACGATGGACGCGTCGATCAAGGGGACGCGGAATCTGCTTGAACTTAGCCATGCAAAGGGCGCGCGATTTACATTTTTCAGCTCTAGCGAGATTTACGGCGACCCTGATCCAAAACACGTTCCCACTCAGGAAAGTTATCGCGGCAACGTTTCCAGCATGGGACCCCGCGCATGCTATGACGAAAGCAAACGCGTGGGTGAAACGCTTTGCTATATTTTCCACGGCAAGCATGGGGTTGCGACAAATATCATTCGCCCATTCAACGTTTACGGGCCTGGTATGGCCGAAGCTGACTATCGGGTACTGCCGAATTTCGCCAGCGAGATAAAGGGCGGCCGGACGTTAAAAATTTACGGAACCGGGGATCAAACCCGAACCTATTGTTACGCGACGGATGCCATCAACGGATTCCTCCGGGTGATTGCCCGTGGTGTGCCGGGCGAGGCATACAACATTGGAAATCCGGAACCGGAGATCGGCGTCCGGGAACTTGTTGACAGGATTAAAATTGCGCTTGGAGTCAACGTTGCGTACGACATTGTTGAATACCCGGATTCCTATCCGGCTGACGAACCTATGCGGCGCTGTCCCGATATCCGCAAAGCCAAGCTTCAGCTGAAATACGAGCCAACGCTGGGATTAGAGGACGGCCTTCGCAAGTTCTTCGGCTGGACGGATCAAGTTTACACGGGCAAGCCCTGATCGCCGCCCCCATAGAAACGGTATCCCTCGGCCTGGTTGGCGTGGGGAAGTGGGGCAAAAACTACGTCAAAACAATTGAAGATTGCGCCGGGGTTCGTTTGGCCGCGGTCGTCCAGCGGGACCAGGGGACCCTTGCCCTTCGTGGCCAGTATTCTGTTTATGGCGACGTCGACAGTATGCTTTCGGATGAAGACCTTGACGGGGTGATCGTCGCTTCTTCTACTTCGTCCCACTACTCAGTCACGGCAAAGGCCTTGGAAAAACGATTGGCAGTTCTCGTCGAAAAACCTTTGACAACTGATCCTGAGACTGCCCTAGATTTGAAAAAGACCTCCAAAACCCACGGCACCGTGGCAAAGGTCAATCATATTGATTTGACAAACCCTGCGTGGCGCGCCGTTCGCCGACAAATTTCAGTGATTGGCCCCATCCAGCAGCTTCGTGGTGCTTGGCTCGGTGACGGACCTTTGCGCGCCGACACTCCCGGGCGGTGGGATTATGGAGCGCACGCGATCGCCGTTGTCTTGGACGCAATGGGCGACGAGCCGGAAGCGGTCTCGGCAAAACGAATCGTCAAGCGCGGAGATGAAGAAATTATCGAGGCACAATTGTCTTGGAAAGGCGGCACTGTCGCGACACTACAGATGGGGAATGCGGCAACGAAAAACCAGCGTCATTTGATCATCGAGGGTGCCAAAGGCACGCTCGGATACGATGACACGAAGGACTCAAAAGCCAGGGTGAATGGGAAGATCCTGGAGTACTCTGATCAATCGCCGTTGAACTGTGCCGTGTCGGAGTTTGTTGACGCCATTCGTCGAGGCGAGTCGGACGATGACGGTCTAGAGATGGGTGTTCGGGTGGTCTCGTTGCTAGCACGATTGGATGCGGCGGGCGGATTTGGGCCAGTTCCGACGCCCCTCTAGGACGGTCCGTCCTTGATTGGTGGCCGGCCATCGTCAGAGCCTGTTTCTTTCCCACCGCTTCCACTGTTTTCCTGGAGTTCCAGCGTTAATGCCGCCAGATTCTGAACCATCGCCGCTTGCCTTGCCCGCAGTTTGGTCACTGAAATTGTCAGCGTAACCAAAACCCCCACCAGCAGAAAAATCACTAAAAAAACTACCGCGATTGGCGGATACAATATGCCCAGGCGGAGGCCCAACCAATTCACGAATCCCGGACTGGTACTGGCGATTCCAAGGACAACCACGGCAGTAAACCAGGGGAAAAAAAGATCAACTTGAATGAGCTTCGCGCGCACCAGCGCCATCAGCCCCAAGGCCAGCGCAGCAACAATCAGAATATGGGTTAGGGTAACCATCTGCGAAAAATCTGGCCAAAAACGAAAACGTTGAACCGAAAAAACATGCCGACGGCCGCCAGCAGTTGCAGGGTTGACCTTCCCTCTGCTCGGTCGCGTTGCTCCACTTCAATCGAAAGAACCCGCAGCCCCCCGCGACACGCAGACACATACATTTCCGGTTCCGGGAATCGTTCAAGTGTTCCCTGATTCAAGAGCTCTAATGCTTGGGAATTGGCGGCAAAAAAACCGGTATTCACGTCCCGCGGAGCGCACCCCTTGGTCACCCGCCGGGCAAATCCACTGAAATATGATTTGGCCAGATTACGGCCAACGACCCCACTACCGCGGCCTTGATTGGTGCGCACCCCCGCCACCAAATCCGCAACGCCGCTGTCGATGCCTTGCATTAGGCGGACGATATCAGACACCCGATGCTGGCCGTCCCCGTCGACCCTCACCACGGCGCCGTACCCGAATCGTAAAGCGTGTGTGAACGCGATGTGCGTGCAAACGCCAAGCCCGAAATTGGCTGGCAATGCGGCGTGCAAACATTGCCCCATCAAATCACTGGTCAACACCGCCTGTGGCGAGCCATCGTCGATCACCAGCGGCTGGTATCGTTTGCCCAAGTCCGCTATTTCGGCCAACAAGCCCGGCAGCGCAACCGAATCGTTGAATGACGGGATGAATACCAGGACGCGCCCCTCTTGTTTTTGCGACGTGCTTTCCGACAATTTTTCCTGCGCGAATTGGTGGAAGCCTTTTAAAAGCGGCGAAGTGAGGTACAATACTTGATCACTTGGCTAAAGTCATATCCGGGACAGCCCCCTGGCCAATGCCCCTGTGCTGATTTCGTCAGTGCATTCGACGCACACGCAGCCAGAAACTTCGTGGCCGGCTGGGGTTGTCAATGACCTCCACCAATGGCGTCGAGATTTCATTTGTTTTGCCATGCCTCAACGAGGCTGAAACGCTGGCCGACTGCATCGATGCGGCCCAGCGCGGGGCGGCGGCGTGCGGCGCCACGGCGGAAATACTGATCGCCGACAACGGCAGCACGGATGGATCTCAGGACATTGCCAGGGCAAACGGAGCCCGGCCCATCGACGTGCCAGAACGCGGTTATGGTGCCGCCCTGCAAGGTGGTTTTGCCGAGGCTAAAGGCGAATTCATCGTGATGGGTGACGCCGACGGCAGCTACGATTTTGGCGAGATTCCAAAATACATCACAGCCCTTCGTGCGGGTGCCGATTTTGTCATTGGTTCACGGTTTCGCCGCGCTGGTGGAAATGTCATGCCAGGTGCAATGCCAGCCCTTCATTACTGGCTGGGCACACCCGTGTTGACGTGGATCGCTAGGATTTTTTTCGGCACCCGCATCACCGACATCAATTGCGGAATGCGGGCGTTTCGACGGGATGCTTTGGAGCGAATGAATTTACGCATGACCGGTATGGAACTGGCCAGCGAAATGGTCATCAAGGGAGCGCTTTTGAAGCTTGTGGTCGCCGAGGTCCCCATCACTTTGCACCCCGACGGCCGAACCCGGGCACCGCATTTGCGCACTTGGCGCGACGGCTGGCGGCATTTGCGCATGATGTTGCTGTTTTCACCGAGATGGCTGTTCGCTGCCCCCGGCATCGCATTGGCGACGTTCGGTGGCGCAGGACTAATCGCATTGGCCAGAGGTCCCTTGCTGGTCGGCGAAGTAACCTTTGACATTACATCAATGCTTATTGCCGCATTGGTCTTGGTCCTTGGCATACAACTTATTCTGATGGGGGTTTTCGCCAAAACTTTTGTTGTGGCCGAAGGGCTGCTACCGGGATCGCATTTGGACAAGGTAGGCGGTGCTCTTCAACTTGAGTCCGGCGTTGCCGCCGGATCAATTTTGATGGTGGCCGGCGGCGGACTGATCGTTTGGGCGGTGTTGCAATGGCAGGCGGCGGGATTCGGTGTTCTTGATACATTGGGCCCGACTCGGGCAGTAGTTTTCGGTGTGACCCTGTTTGTCTTGGGGGTTCAAATTGCGTCGGCTGGATTTTTCTTGGGCGTGCTGAGATTAGGGAGGCGATCCGGGAAAGGTGGTAGCATTTGATTGACAGCACCGCCACCAACGCGTCTCATCTGCAAATGTACCGGCGCTGGCACCAACTGGCGGCCCCCTATTTTCGCTGGCAGTTTGAGCAATTCCAATCCCACATTGGTGATCGGGTCGCGGACATAGGCTGCGGTCCAGGGAACCTAACTGGATTTCTTCAAGATCGGGAATTGTACCTTGGGATCGACAGAGATCCGGCAATGCTGGCGGCACTGAGTGACGAATATGGCAGCGCGGAGTCAGTCACGACAGAAGTCGTCGATGTGCTGGATCCAAAGCTGACCACTGTTCTGAGAGAAAATCGCACGGACACTGTTCTGTGTCTGAATCTTCTTGAGCACCTGGACGATGATGTGGGGGCATTGGCAAACATGGTGGCGGGCCTGCCCACAGGGGGAACTTTGGGAATTCTGGTGCCCGCGATCCCAGCAATTTACGGAACTTTGGACGCGCTGGACGATCATGTGCGCCGATATCGGCGATCGGGGCTTTTGTATTTATTGGCCACCCAGCCGCTGGATATTCTGAACCTACGATCCTTCAATATGGTGGGTGCTTTTGGATGGTGGTGGCAGGGCAAGGTACGCAAAATGCCCGCACACGCTGATGGAAATTATACGTTGATGAACCGCCTAATCCCCCTGCTAAAGCCCATGGAACGCTTGATCCCGCCGCCGTTCGGGCTGTCCTTGATCGCAATCGCCAAAAAGATTTAATCAAGCATGGAGGGTCTTTCCAAAATGGTGGGGTCTCTTTTTTGGCATGCCCCCCGCTGGCTTGTTCCGGTTTTGACTTTGATCCTCGCTGGGTTTTACCTGTTCGTTGGTTTTGCCTACGGGCCGATTTTTACTTCCGACGGCATGCGGGATCTCGCATACGCCCGGGTGCTGGTAGACCTGAATTTCGCTCCCGGAGCCTACCTTGCGGAGGTCGAAGACCGCACCGGGCGACCTCTGTCAGTGCCGCTTCAATTCTATATGGGCTACGTTTACGTGCTGGCGGTGCTCGAGCGGTTACTTGGCGATCGGTGGCTGGAAGGATTGGTGGTGTTCAATGCCCTGGCCTATGCCATCTCATCCGGATTGATTTTGATGGTGATCCAAACCACCTTACGATCCGTTTTTTCGATTGTCCTCGCTGCTGGATTCCTGGCGCTTGCCTTCGACGGCTACCAATGGGTGGCCATGTCCCAATCCACAGCGATGTTCATGCCGGTGGCCACAGCCGTACTCTTTTTTGGTACCCGAGCAATGACGAGCGACACAGGCTGGCCATGGTGGGGGCTCGCGGTGTTTGGACTTGCTATCGCTGTTATCACCCGGCCGACCTGGCCACCGGTCGCTGCCACTGTTCTTCTCCTGGGTCTGGTTTCCCTTAGTGAACAGTTTGAATTCGGTAAAAATTTTCGTGGCTGGAAAATTGTTTTTTTGGCGGCAAGCATTGGTGGGGTTGGCCTAGTCGCCATCACCGCCCTGGGATACCTGAACCCAACCATCATCCCAGTCAGCTTTTTGAGGGAATTCGCCGAGTACTGGCGATCCACATACGAGACCGGTGTGGTGGTCTATGACCGACCAGGAACTTATCTAACACCCGACACTGCATGGTGGGGGTTCGCTCGCCTTGAGCTTGCCAGATTGGGATACTTTTTTTGGTTCCTAGCGGACGATTTCAGCCCGGCCCACCAATGGCTCAACATATCTGGACACGTTCCCTTGTACGGTCTGGCGTTGATCGGAGGCTTTTTTGTTCTGCGCCGGCCCCAGGAATTGTCACGGATCGCGGTCACCACAGGGTTGGCAGCAATGATGTATCTTCTAATTATCGACGTCTTTCACGCAGTCACTTTTCTGGATTACGACTGGCGATATCGGGCTCCAGCCTACCCCTGGATCATCTTTTTGGCTGCCATTGGTGGAACCAAACTTGTGGCCGCTTGGACTGGTGGTCCTACAAACACCATTTCCGACAGAGGATCCTAAGCCATAGAACCCTTGCTAATTTTGTGCTCATCTTGAACTATGGAACTCGGCAATGATCGAATTTCCGCGCTGACATGAAAATCGCTCTGCTCAATCCGCCACAGATTTTCTCGCGATATCAAATTGCGACGGGGATTACGCCGCCGCTTGGCATTGCGTATTTGGCGGCATTTTGCCTGTCAAAGGGATACCAGGTCCAACTGATCGATGCCCCGGGCGAGGCCCCGTGGACGATTTCGACCTTTCAAGATGACATTTTCCTGCGCGGGATGACCATTGAGGAAATTATCGACAGCATCGACAGCGATGCCGAAATCATTGGGATCTCCAATCTGTTCTCGTTCGCTTACCCTGCGATCCGAAAATTATCGGAAGCTCTGCGTGAAGCGTTTCCCCAATCCACGATCGTCTTGGGCGGGCCTCACCCCACCCACATGTTCGAAGAAGTTCTAGAACATGGCGCCGCGGATTTTGTCATCCGCGGCGAAGGCGAATTCCCAATTCTTGATCTTTGCCGTCACCTCGCCGGCGAGATTCCCATCGACGAGGTTCGCTCGGTGTCCTACCGGGGCCCAGATGGCGAAATTGTGTCGACACCCACCGCCAGACGGATCAGAGATTTGGACCAAGACAATTTACCTTTCCCGGCTCGGCACCTGCTGCCGATGGAGAATTACATCGCGGTCCAAGAAGCCCACGGTCCGACCACGAACCGGTGGACCTCGATGATCACCTCACGTGGCTGTCCTTATGGCTGCACATTTTGCGATATTCGCAGAACCAAATGGGTGGGCCGATCTGCCCGTGATGTGGTTGACGAAATCGAGTTGTGCAAAAAAGAATGGGGCATCACAGAATTTCATTTTGAAGACGACAATATGACCATCCGCCGCGACCGGATGCTGGAGATTTGCGATGAAATCATCGCGCGAAAACTGAACATTTCATGGCAAACACCCAACGGTATTCGGGCCAGCGTCACCGACGCCGAAATGTTGACCAAAATGAAGGCAAGCGGGTGCGTTCACATAACTCTCGCCCCAGAATCTGGGTCCGAGCGCGTTGTCAAAGAGCTTATCCAGAAGGGCAAAGATTTTTCCCACGATCAATTACTGGATGTGGGAAGGACAGCGCATCGCCTGGGAATGAAGGTCGCGGCTTATTTCATTCTCGGTATGCCTGGTGAAACCCCGGAAGAATTAGAGGAAACAATTCAATATGGGAAACGGCTAGCCCGGGCTGGCGTGGACGAGGCGGGATTCGCTCTGCTGATTCCACTGCCTGGTACACCGGTATGGGACGAGGTGGTGAAGAAAGGCGAGCAGCCCGACTACCTTGATCTTCTGATCGTGGGAGACCTAAACAAATCTGCGTCTTACTCAGCGTTTTTGACCTCAGATCAGCTCAGCGACGCCCGGCGCCGCGCATATTTCTCATTTTTCCTTTCTCGAGCAATTTACCATCCATTTTCGTTCGCCAGGACCGCTTTCAACGTTCTTCGTAGCACCGCCGAAACGAAAACTGAAAGCTATATCCGTACATTTGTGCGACGCCAGCTCGCCGAGCCGCCAAGCACAAATCCTGGATCCATCCAGGGGTCTTATGTCACCTACTCCGGTGAGCGTACCGTTTCCGTGCTTCTTCAAACCAAGGCTAATTATGGCTATTCGAATTCATGGCTAAGGGCGATTACCGTTGTGTTTGGTCATTTCTATAAAACGCTTTTGCGAAAAAATTAGTACGGAGTAGTTGATGGCCACCGTTCTTGTGACGGGCGGCGCCGGGTACATTGGCAGCCACACGGCCAAGGTATTGGCCGCCACCGGGGCCACCGCCGTTACGCTCGACACTCTTGAGCAGGGGCACGAAGAATTCGTCCGCTGGGGGCCCTTGGTCGTCGCCGATGTATTGAATCGCACAGCTCTGGATGCCGCTTTCAACGCGTACCGCCCCGTTGCAGTTCTACATTTTGCCGGCTTGATCGATTCTGCGGAATCGGTGGTGCAACCGGACAAATATTTCCGCACAAATGTGGAGGGGACACGCACCTTGCTCGAGGCCATGCGCGCCCACGACGTGACCACTCTGGTTTTTTCCTCAAGCGCTTCTGTGTATGGGAATGACCACGGAACCCCAATCCGAGAAGACGCAGGCGGTGAGCCAGTAACCCCCTATGGTCAGAGCAAATACGATGCCGAGGCGGCAATCCGCGAGGCAGCGGCGGACTCCGGCCTGCGGTGGGCGGCATTGCGGTACTTCAACGCGGCAGGCGGGTCCGCCCAGGGGGAAATTGGCGAGGCCCATGACCCGGAAACCCACATGATTCCCAACGCTATCGCGGCGGCATTGAACGACCACCCCTTTCGCGTTTTCGGCACCGACTATGACACCCCCGACGGCACAGCCGTGCGCGACTATGTCAACGTGGAGGATTTGGCGGAGGCCCATATCCAAGCCATGGAATATTTGGTCCGGGGCGGTACGTCTGGTGCGTTCAACCTTGGTGCCGGCAAGGGTGCCTCTGTGTTGGAGGTGTTGCAGGAAGTCGGCAATGCCGCAGGCAAGCCCGTGCAGACGATTTTAGAGCCACGCAGGGCCGGTGACGCACCGCACTTGGTTTCAGATTGGCGACGAGCGGAGAAAAAATTGGGTTGGCGGCCCCTCCGAAGCGGCTTGGACCAAATTGTTTCCTCGGCTTGGGCTTGGCATAGCCGACGTGACCCTGCTGGGGAAGCCGATTGAGTACCCCGACAACACCGGCGGCCACCGGCTCCGCCCCACCCTGGCTTTTTCCGGCTGTGGCCCTCGCCGCGATACTTCCCCGACTCATCTTCGTATGGGCGGCTCCCGCAATGGAGGGGGACGGCGTGACATACATGACCGTCGCGCTGAACATTTTTCACAACGGGTGTGTGTCCATGTCGGACCCCAGCACCGGCGCCTGTGCCCCGCATTGGGGGGGCAACCAGTTGCCTGGGTATCCCGCGTTTATTGCTCTGTCCTGGTTGCTTACGGGCGAATGGGCCAGGGCGCCGCTGATTGCGCAAGCGGTGGCCTTTGGTTTGGCTGCCGCCTATCTCATCCGGGCGTTGGCGCTGGCGGGCACAAACGCGCGCGCATTAATCCTCTCAGCAGCGGTTCTAGTGCTGTCGCCTACCATGATCGCTTGGCCACGCATGCTGCTGACCGAGACGCTGGCGCTCGCCGCAGCTTTGTGGGTGCTTGCCGCAATCATTCGATCGGTTTCAGAGTCCCGAATACGAATCTTCGAGCTGGGCGTGATCTTCGTGATCGGCCTTTTCATCCGATACGATTTTTTGATGTTGGCGGTGCCGGTTGCGATCACAGGGTTCTTTCTTCATCGACCGACGGAAGCGTTGCGACGCGGGACTTTAATCGCTGTGATGATTGCCATCCCATACGGTGCCTGGACGCTTCGGAGCGTTGCGGCAGACCTGCCACCCCTGCCACCGTACGGGTTGACCATTGCAGGAGAACCGCTGGCACCCGGCACCCTGAAATGGATGGGAACCTGGGTCGCCAGTCCCTATGACCTGCCCATCAGCGTATGGCCGTTGGTCACCGGTGATTACGAAAACATTCAGCCGCGAGACCGTGCATTTTCAAACGCTGATGAACGCGAATTGGTCGGCGATCTATTGGCGCAGTTGAATACCGTTGAACACGGGCGGGTGCCCGACCAGGTGGACGCTGCGTTTGGCGATTTAGCAGCAAAGCGGCGCAGTGAAAACCGGGTGTACTTGGCACTCGGCCTTCCCCTGCGCCGGGCGGCCGAAATGTGGTTCAGCCCCTTGCCCAGCATGGGCTGGCCCGGAGAAGTGGGATCCGAGCGCGAGGAATTGTTGCGTGCCATAAAAGCGAAAGACATGGGCGAGGTTGCAAATTTCGCCAAGAAAAAAATTAGACTCGCTGCCGCGAAGGCGATTGTGGGTGGATGGCGGTGGCTTGTCCTGGCCGGATTGGGGTTCGTTCTTGTGGCAAACGTCCTGGGCCGTCGGCAGGACGGGCTGCTAATCTGGTTGGCGCTGGCCTACGCTTTGGTGCGTACGGTCGTTTTTGCCTCGACAGTTCTGGTCGAAGCGCGGTATCTGCTTCCGGTGTTTGCATGGCTGGAAGTATCTCTTGTTTTGGCCCTTGCACAGGGGAAAAAATCGTCGACGGGCGGCCAGCAATCAGGCCGATCTCGGCCAATCAGATAAGGCCCGCCAATGGGACATTGCCGCGTTTGCAACTCACAGGCTTTGGGCTCGCTTATTCACTACCCAAGCGCCCCAATGCCGATTGAGCTATTACGCCCAGCACACGCTTGATACCGTCGTGAAATCAATCGCCATAATTGGAGGGTCCGGCCAAATTGGTCGGGCCTTGTGTGAACAGTTTGCCGATCGGGGAGATTGGCGCGTCACTGCGCTGGCGCGCGATCCCAATCAGCTCGCCGAGGAACTTTCACCAAAAGTGGTGACTAGATTCGTTGGTGATCTGGCAGAAATTCAAGACGATATACTTGTCAACTGCATCGGTGCCGGGGATCCAGAGCGCGTCCGTGCGATGGGCGAATCAATCATCCCGCTTACAGAGCAATACGACCAAGCAATTCTTGATGTCGTGAAAAATCGGCGCGACGCGCTTTACGTTTTCATTAGCAGTGGCGTTGTGCACAGCGCCCCAAGTGAGAGCGGCAAAGACTGGTATACCGCCGCAAAAAAGCAGGCCGAAGACCGCCACCGGAAGTACGCCGATCTGCACATTGTCGACCTCCGCCTTTTTGGGTTTGTAAGCCCTTACATCAACCTCGGGGGGCGTTATTTCCTGTCTGAGTTGTTCGCGGCGATTCGAGATGGGCGGGAATTTCTGGTAGGCTCCAACGAAATGCATCGGGATTACGTTCACCCCGAAGACCTCTCGAATTTGATTGAATTGTGCGGCGCCAACTTGCCCTTGAACCGCGGTATTGACGTATACAGCAAGGAGCCAGTGTCTCGGCAAGAGGTGCTTGACGCTTTTGTTGAGGAATGTGGCCTTCGGTACCGTGCCGTTGATTCAATTTCGCTTGATAATCCAGCGGACCGAAAGGCCGCCCACTACTTTTCCACCGACCAATGGGCAGCAAATATTGGCTACGCCCCGAATTTCTCTGCCAAGGAAGCGGTGATAGAAGTGTGGCGAAAAATGAAAACTATGAGCCGACCGTGACCCAACCTGTTCACCGCTGCAGACTTTGCGGATCTGACAATCTGACTGAGCGCCTGAACCTTGACCGGGCACCAACTTCGGTCGAGAGATTGTTGACCAAAGATCAGCTTGAAGGCGATCAACCAAGGACGCTCGCAGTGTGGGAATGCGATTTTTGCGGTTTTGTTCAGCTGATGAACCCGATGCCATCGGATTTTTATGACGACTACGAAATGGCGTTTACTTTTTCCCCGGGTTTTCTGGATTATTTGTCTGATCTTCGGGACCAGTTCTTGGAATTTTTTGGCCCCCCTTCGGGCCGTGTTCTGGAAATAGGGTGCGGCGATGGCACGTTTTTGCAGGCCTTCAAAAAGAAGGGGTTTGACGTCGTCGGGGTTGAACCCTCCCTGCCGTTTCGCGAACAGGCCTTGGCAAAAGGCCTAGACGTGCATAACTGTTACATCCTTGCCGATTCCCCGGCACCGGGCGGGCCATACGACGCGGTTGTAACCAGGCAGGTGCTGGAACACGTTTTCGATCCTTCCGGATTTCTTGCCGGGTTTACCCAGTCGCTAAAGCGAGGCGGCACCGGATTGATTGAAGTTCCGAGCCTGGAGCAATCGATCGAAAACGGCAGATTTTTTGATTTCTTCCCGGATCATGTGAATTATTTTTCATCGTCGACGCTGTCGAGGGCTTGTTCGGCAAGCGGATTGGAGGTTCTTGAAATTCGCCGAACGTTCAAGGGCGAATACCTGTCAGCCTTTGTCAGGCGCCCTTCCGCATCCAAATTGGCCAAAATGAGCGATTTGGCAAAAGCCTCTATATCAGACACTTTGCGATTTTTAGACGAAGAGAAATCGGCCGGAAAGCGAATCGCAGTTTGGGGTGGCGGCGGGAAAGGGACCAGCGCGCTCGCGGCGATGAACTGGGACGGAATCGCCTATGTCGTCGATTCGGATCCGCGAAAGCAGGGCCTGTTTCTTCCCGTAAGTCACCATCAGGTTCTCAGCCCCGATCATTTGCTCGAAGACCCGGTTGAAACCGTCCTTATTACCGCGCTTGCGCACCACGACGAGATCATTCACGACCTTATCAATCGGTTCCAATTTGCTGGCACCATCGCCACTCTTGGCTTGCGGATTGAGATCGTTGAGCGCTAGTACTCGTGTAGGCAAATGGCGCGGAAGCTCATCAGTATAATCACACCAACCCTGAACGAAGTGGGGAGCGTAGAGGCGTGCCGCGACGCGGTGGCAGCGGTTTTTTCACAGGATCTGGCCGACTACGATTACGAACACATTTTTGCTGACAACGCATCAGACGACGGCACCCAAGACAAGCTGCGCAAAATGGCCGAGGATTCGGCGATCATCAAAGTCATCCTGAATAGCCGGAATTTTGGCGCAGAAGCCAGTATGTTGAACGCGGTGTTGCGATCGTCTGGCGACGCGGTGGTCGTCATGATCCCGGCCGACCTTCAAGACCCTCCTGAACTAATTTCTGAATTCGTCGCTTTATGGAAACAAGGATTCAAGGTGGTGTACGGCATCAGGCGAAATCGGTCAGAAAATTTCGTCATGCGCGTTATGCGAAGAGTATTTTACCGTGCCGTCAATCGAATGTCGCAATTCGACATTCCTCAGAACGTCGGGGAATTCCAGCTCATCGACCGTAAGGTCGTAGAAGCGCTGCGATTTTTTGACGATACCCGCCCGTATCTACGCGGCATGATCGCCGCCTGCGGGTTCGAATCGACCGGGATCGAGTATGATGTAAAGAGGCGGGTGGCCGGGCGCTCGACGATGAATTTTCCGCGGTTGGTAGACATCGGCTTGAATGGACTGATCTCGTTCAGTTCGCTGCCAATGCGATTTTCCATGATGGCCGGGTTTTTCATCGCCACGATTAGTTTGATTTATTCACTTTTCTCGTTCGTCGTCAGTCTGGTTTTTTTCCAAGAATTTCAGTCACCCGGTATTGCGACTCTGATCGTCGCTCTGTTTTTTTTCGGCGGCGTGCAATTGTTTTTTCTGGGAATTCTTGGTGAGTACGTCTTGGCCATCCACGGCCAAGTCCGTCGTGGGCCATTGGTTATCGAAGCGGAAGCCATCAATCTACCCCCACCGCCAGCAAGGGAACGCGGGTCGCCGGAGACGCCCGAAATGGAGGACTGACTGTGACGGACCCACTGGACCCAGCAGAGATTCCCGTCGTCATTTTGTGTGGCGGAAAGGGAATGCGAATCCGCCAAGTATCAGAACTTGTTGCCAAGCCCATGTTGCGCATCGGCCCGCATCCGATTTTGTGGCACATCATGCGCATGTACGGACATTTCGGATTTCGCCGCTTTGTGCTTTGCATCGGATACATGGGGCAGCAGATCAAAGACTATTTTCTGCGATACCAAGCAGAAACATCAGATTTTTCCATCACCTTTCCCGGCGACGGCGGTTCCCCTGACGTGCGGTTTCATGCAGAAGACGGATTCATGCCGGACTGGGAGGTTGTCGTAACCGACACCGGCCTGGACACAATGACCGGAGCTCGGGTGGCACGGGCGGCCGCACACCTTGATCGCGAGGTATTCATGCTGACGTATGGGGATGGCGTCAGCGATGTGGACCTTGGCGCCCTGTTGTCCCACCACTATCAATCCGATGCCGCGATTACCGTTACTGGCGTGAGGCCACCGACCCGTTTCGGTCATCTCGAATTAGATGGCAACCGGGTCAGCAAGTTCACCGAAAAGCCCCAGGCAGATTCGGGGGAAATTTCGGGCGGGTTCATGGTGGCCAACCGGGGCTTCATTGACGATTACCTGTCCAAGGATGCCGAATGTGTTCTCGAATTAGACGGATTGCCGGCCGCTGCAGCGGCCGGGGCAGTGGCATTATTTCGCCACGAAGGCTTTTGGATGCCCATGGACAATCACGTTGAATACAACGCGCTCAACGAAATGTGGGCGCGCGGAGAAGCACCCTGGAAGGTATGGTGACCCTGCCGTTTGGCGGAGCGTTCAATGGAACGCGGGCAATGGTTACCGGACACACCGGTTTCAAAGGGGCGTGGTTGACGCTTTGGCTGCGCGATCTTGGCGCCCAGGTCACCGGTATTTCCCTTGCCGATCCCCCAAGCGCGCCAAATCTGTTTGACCTGCTTGAAGTGGCGCCAGAAATAAACGACTTGCGATTTGATCTGGCCGATTTTGAGCGCACGAGGGAGGCAATCGCCGAGGCCGCACCGAACGTCGTCTTTCATCTGGCGGCCCAACCCCTGGTCCTGGAAGGATATGCAAGGCCCCACGAGACAATCCAAACCAACGTTCTGGGGACGACCAACGTTTTGGAGGCGGTCCGGGCAATCGGTGGCGTCCGCTCGGTGGTGATCGCAACAACCGACAAATGCTACCGACCCGATGGCACGCCCCACCCGTTTGTCGAGTCAGATCCGTTGGGGGGCGAAGATCCCTACAGCGCCAGCAAGGCGGCGGCAGAAATGGTTTGCGCCGCGTACCGGCAACTGCCGGCAATGCCGCCCGTGGCGACAATCCGCGCCGGTAACGTCCTTGGCGGTGGAGACTGGGGCGCGCACCGCCTGGTTCCCGATCTAATCCGCGCATGGAAAACGAACGAACCGGTTGTCATCCGAAACCCGGGATCCGTTCGGCCGTGGCAAGATATTCTGGACTGCCTTAGTGGCTATCTGCGCGTCAGTCAGCTGCACTTGGAGACAGGGGCAGAGCCCTTTGGCACGTACAACATCGGTCCACTGGCCGGTGCCCGGGACTCAGTGTCGGAAATCATCGACGCGTCGATTGTCGCTTTGGGGGGCGGCACCTGGAACCATGTGGACGGCGATCCCGCAAAACCGGAAAATCCTGTCTTGTTTTTAGATGCGACGCGGGCAGTTGAGCACCTTGGTTGGAGGCCTCGGCTGACTGGCCTGCAGGCGGCAACCAATGCCGCCGAGTGGTACCGTCGATTTTATAAGGGCGAATCTGCCGCGAAATTATGCGACCAAGCACTCACGACCTTTCAATCAATGGCCGCATCCAGCGTAAATTAATTGGCGTCAGCCAAGGTCAGTCAAGGCGCTGAAGCCGGGCCAAAATACCATTCGCATCCAGCCCTTCCCGCGCCCGGTGGGTTTCCTGGGAAAGACTCGCTGGCCGCAGTTCCGGTGAAATTGACACACCGATGTGGAGCGCTCGTGGGTTGGGGGTTTGTGCCAAAATACGGGCGGTAACCGCCCCTAGCCCCCCGGTTTCAACCGCTTCTTCCACGGTCAGAATCGCCGGGAATTCCGTGGCGGCGCGGACAATCGCATCACCATCGAAAGGCCGTAACCACGGCGCACTCCACACTGCCGCTTCCTTTCCCTGGGTCGACCATTTCTCCGCTGCCTCTAACGCTTGGGCAAGTATCCCACCCGTGGCAACGATCAGCGCGTCCTTCCCTGGGCGCAACGCGATCATCCTTCCCCGATCGAAATTGGGGTCGTCAGAATGGAGTAGTGGCTCGCCCGCCTTGCCCAGACGTAAATAGCATGGCCCCTGTCGCGCCAGCATGGCCCGCGTCGCCAACCGCGCTTCCAAGGGATCGCCGGGGGCAATCACGTCGATTTCCGGCAAGGTCGCAATTACCGACAGATCTTCGATGCCGTGGTGGGTGTACCCCTGGGCGCCATAAGTGTACCCGGCCCCCACGCCGACGATTTTCACGTTGGCCCGTTGGTAGCAGACATCGTTGCGGATTTGCTCGAAGCAGCGAAGCGTCGCAAAGTTGACGATCGAATAAACAACGACGGTCTTTCCGGAAAGCGCAAGGCCCGCCGCCACGCCGATCGTGTTCTGTTCGGCAACGCCAACGTTCACATATCTGTCTGCGAAACGCTCGGCAAAGGGCTCCAAAACCGAATACCCCAGGTCCGCAGTTAACAACCAAACCGATGGGTCAGCCTCGGCAACTTGACAAAGGGCCTCGACGAACGCGGTCCTCAAAAAATCTCTCCCAGCTCGCCCAGGGCAGCCTCTAGTTGGCCATCGTCAGGGGACCGATAGTGCCATTCAAGGCGGTCCTCCATGAACGAGACGCCTTTTCCCTTTATGGTGTTGGCCAGCACAACGACGGGGCCCGACGCCCGAGATCGCAACGCCGACGCAAGGGCATCATGGTCGTGGCCATCAGTGCTAATGACTTCCCACCCACAGGCAGCAAACTTGTCCGCTAGGGGTTCCAAATCCAGCACCTCCGCCACCCGGCCAAAGCTTTGGATTCGGTTGTAATCGACGATCGCCGTCAAATTCTTTAGAGCGCGGTGGCCCGCAAACAAAACGGCCTCCCAGATCGACCCTTCATCCAATTCCCCATCGGATAGAAGCGCATAGCTATGGAATCCTCCAGCCAGGGCCATTCCGCTCGCGATTGAAAGGCCGTGCCCTAGCGAGCCAGTGGACGCCTCTACTCCCGGCACCCCATGGTGCGTCAGATGGCCAGCAAGGGGGCTGTCGTCGTCGCAATACCTGGTCAACCATTCGGTTGGAAAAAACCCGCAAAGCGCCAACGCTGCGTATACCGCCGCCCCGCCATGACCCTTGCTCACAATCAATCGATCGCGTCCGGGATCGCTGGGTTGCTGGGGATCGATTTGAAGCACGCCGCCGTACAGAACCGCCAAGATATCCGCCATCGAAAGCGCCGATCCGGCATGGGAAGCTTGGGCGTGATGGACCATTCGAAGAACTTGAACACGGATGCCCCTGGCAAGCTCTTCAGTGGATTGGTGTTCCATGGTCGCCCCCAATTTCTGGCCGCAGAAAACCGGATGCAGCGGGATATTGCAAGAGGCTGGCTACCCCTGGTCAAATTCGACAACGCCCGCTCCCCAAGATGGTATAGTCCGCGCGAACCTCGCCCCACCAATCCCAACGAGAAACTCGGCCGAATTTTATGGGGAATTCCCGAAACTCGACCGGCGCACGAAAGGCCCTGGCTGCGATCGCGGTGGCGGCTGGCTTCCGTGTTTCGACCTTTATTTTTACGCTGATTTGGCCGATTTCTAATGAGCGTGGAATGCCGGTTTCACCGCTGCACAACCAATCGTATTTCGATTTTCAGTTCTATTTGGATTCCCTGACGCGCTATCAGGGATCGTGGGGGGAAGTCGCCCAACAATTTGTCCGGTTTTATCAGTCCCCCTTCGACGCGCCGGTGATCCCATTGATTTCCGGCCCGGTGTTTCCGGTGGTAATGGGGGTGTTCCAATACGGCCCGGGTAATTTCCTGCCCCTGGCAGTTTTTTACCTCCTGGTCAGCATAGGCTTGACCGCCGCGTGGCTAATATGGCTTTCGAACAAGGGGGTTTCGGCTCCGTGGCTCATTGTTTTTGCTCTGATCCCCAATCCCATTTGGTGTACCTTGGTGATCAGCCCGGATTTGCTGTTTGCCGCCCTGTTCGCAGTTTTCTTTCTGTTATATTTCGAATGTCGCCCCAGTGTCGCACAGACAACAGGGTGGGTCTTGGTTCTTGCGATAATGCTGCTGTTGCGTCCCAACGGATTTTCCTTATTGCTGTTTGTCGCCGCCCATGCGGGTTGGACAATGATCCAAAGCCGACAATTCGATTTCCGGCGGTCAACCTTGGTTGGTATTCTGCTGCTGGTTTTTGGATTGTATCTGTACCCATATTTTTTGAACGAAATGCAAAAGGCGGGGGGTGTGCTTAGCTATTTCGGAAATACGCCGTCCGAATACATCGCCGGAATTTTTCCCGCCCTGCCGGGCTGGGTAGATCGACCGGTGTCGTGGGTGGCGTTGGTCGTGGCCAAACTCGTTTACTTCGTCGGATTGCGACCCAGCTATGGTGTGACCGACATGTTTTTTGTTTTGGCCCGGGGCGGCGCTGGGGTCATCTTGCTGCCCGGGCTTTTTTACCTGTTTTGGGCTGGTCGCCGAAGGGAAATGGCACTGATTGCGCTGTATTGCCTGCCCATCCTGCTTGGGCCCGCCCAGGACCGATATTACCTGCCGATATACCCAATTCTCTTCCTGTATGGAGTGATGGCCTACCAGGCCGCTTGGCGTGCTGTATCGAGCAATCAAAAAACCCAACCCACGTAAATTTGAAGTGATCCGCGCCTTATGGCCGCCATAGGGTTCGGTGTTGCGCTTGACAGAAAGGGCCCGGACCACGTTATTACCTCGCAAGCGCAGCGGCACCATTACAGTCGAAAGCGGCACCATGGACCACCTTGACGCTCTGGAAAGCCAGAGCATTTACATTTTTCGCGAGGCGTTCAATCGCCTCAACAACATCGCCATGCTGTGGTCCTTGGGCAAGGACTCCAACGTCATGGTTTGGCTGGCGCGCAAAGCTTTTTTTGGCCACATCCCATTCCCCGCTGTCCACATCGACACGGGCAAGAAATTCCAGGAAATGTACGAATTCCGCGACCGCTATGTCGATGAATGGGGCCTGAAATTCATCAGCGGTGATTGCCCGCCGGTGGAAGACATGGATGCCTCGCTGCCCCCCGCAGCCCGGTCAGCGGCGCGTAAAACCGCTGGGCTGAAAACCATGATCGAAGCCCAACAGTGGAAGGGCATTTTTGCGGGCATCCGCAGGGACGAAGAAGGCACCCGGGCCAAGGAGCGCTATTTTTCGCCGCGGTCCGGGGCCGGCGTTTGGGATTCTAAGGATCAACCGCCGGAATTCTGGGGGCAGTTCAACACCGACTTCCCGCCCAACACCCATTTGCGCATTCACCCCTTGTTGCATTGGACCGAAATCGACATCTGGCGTTATACCCAGCGGGAAAACATCCCCACGGTGAGCCTGTATTTTTCAAAAAACGGCCAACGCTATCGCTCCTTGGGCGACGAAGACATCACGTCGCCGGTTGCCTCGGATGCCACCACCATCGAGGACATCATCATCGAGCTTGAGACCACCAAGATTGCGGAGCGCCAGGGCCGGGCAATGGATCACGAGTCGGAAGACGCCTTCGAGCGTTTGCGCGCCGACGGGTACATGTAGGCCCCCGTGACGGATCCCTCCGCAGAAACCCTGAAGGTCGCCGTCGTCGGCCACGTGGACCACGGCAAATCGACGTTGGTGGGTCGGCTTTTGCACGATACCGGCAGTCTGCCCGACGGCAAATTCGAAGCAATCCAGGCGATCTGCAAACAGCGCGGGGTCCCCTTCGAATGGGCGTTTTTGATGGATGCCCTGCAGGCCGAACGGGACCAGGGCATCACCATCGACACCTCACAAATTTGGTTCAGCACCGCGCGCCGCCAATACGTGATCATCGACGCGCCGGGCCACAAAGAATTCTTGAAAAACATGATCACCGGAGCCGCTGCCGGGGACGCGGCTTTGCTGATCATCGACGCCGAAGAAGGCGTCAAGGAACAGTCCCGTCGCCACGGTTATTTGTTGCATCTGCTTGGCGTTCGCCAAGTGACCGTGGCCATCAACAAAATGGACTTGGTGGCCTACGACCAGGCGAAATTCGAGGCCATCGAACAGGAATACAACGCCTATCTGTCCGAAATTGGCGTGACCGCCACCCACATCATTCCTGTGTCTGCCCGCGAAGGTGACAACGTAGCCACCCGGTCGGAGGCCATGGGATGGTATGACGGGCCCACGGTGTTGGAGGCGTTTGACCATTTTCAGGTGGTGACCCAGCCGGAAGGCCTGCCCCTGCGTATGCCGGTCCAGGATGTGTACCGGTTCGATGACCGGCGTATTATCGCTGGCCGCATCGAATCGGGAACGCTTCGAATTGGCGACACGGTGCTTTTTTCGCCGTCGAACAAAACCGGGAAAATCCGGTCCATCGAGGCCTGGAACGCTGAACGGCCGCCAATGGAAGCACCCGCGGGTCACAGCATTGGCTTTACCCTGAAGGACCAAATTTTTGTGGAGCGCGGGGAAGTGGTCAGCCACGAAGGCGATCCACCGGTGGAAACAGACGTGTTTCGCGCTCGACTGTTTTGGTTGGGGGAAAAGGATTTGTCCCCAGGCAATCGCTACACCATGAAGCTGAACACCGCCGAGGCCGAAGTTCGCGTCCAGTCCATCGAGCACGTGATCGACACCGGCGATCTATCGACCGCACCGTCGGATCAAGTGGAGCGCAATGGGGTGGCGGAAGTGGTGCTGCAATCCGATCGGATACTGGCACTCGACGCGTTCGTTGACGTGCCATCCAGCGGCCGGTTTGTGCTGTTGGACGGATACACCATCGCTGGCGGCGGGATCATTTCGATGGAAGGCTACGCGGATCAACGGCAACTGACCACGGTACGGGCCAGCAACATCCAGCGGGTCGAGCACGCGGTGTCGGTGGATGCCCGGGCCAGGCGAAATGGCCACATGGGCGGCGTTCTGTGGCTGACCGGATTGTCGGGATCCGGCAAGTCCACCCTGGCTGTAGCGCTGGAGCGGCGTTTGTTCAATTTGGGATACCAAGTTTATGTGCTGGATGGCGACAATGTGCGCCACGGGCTTAATGCCGATTTGGGGTTTTCCCCGGAAGAGCGGGCGGAAAACATTCGGCGGGTGGGCGAGGTCGCGGCGTTGATGAGCCGATCGGGGCTGGTCGTCATCACCGCGTTCATTTCACCGTACCGATCGGACCGCGCCCGCGCCCGGAAAGCCACTGGTGGCCGCTACCACGAAATCTATGTGAAGGCAGACTTGGCCACATGCGAATCTCGCGACCCAAAAGGTTTGTACGCCAAGGCAAGGGCCGGAGAAATCGCCGACTTCACGGGGATTTCAGCGCCGTACGAGGCTCCCGATTCCCCTGAGTTGGAGGTCGATACCATGGCCTTAGATGTGGATGCCAGCGTGGAGTCCATGGTGGAATATGTGCGCGGACGGTTCGATGCCGGGCCAGAGATCAAGCAGGTTGCTGGGGAATCAACCTAGGTTTTTCGCCACGCGCCGTTGCACTATTTAAAAAACTGCGGCCAGTGGCGAATCACTTCGCCATAGTTTGCAGTTGCGGTGACTTCGATCAGCCGATTCCCCAACAGCACACGCTGCCCACCGTCACGGAACAACGGTCGGAAACCAAAAACCCCTGAAGCGGTCGTTGAGGTGGTGAAGAACAGTTCAAACGGAATAACGAAGTAGAACCCTTTATCAAAGCTGCCTTCACCAAAGGCTCCGAACGGCACGGTGGTCAGCGTTGCCCAGGCGCCCACCCGGATCCCGCTGTCAAACCTTCTGGACAGATCAAGCGTTACGCCACGATCCCCAGCTAGGTACTGACCCGCCGAAAGGACACCCAGCAAGCCGTTGTATGGGATGTAGTAATAGAACGACAGAAACCCGGTCGTAACCTTGTAGTCCTGGAATTCTAGTCGTTGATCAAAGCCCCTCTGTTGAACCCGGTTCACATCCAATCCAATCGACAGGGGAGATTCAAAGGGTCTGTACAAAATTTCTGCCCCCACGCCGCCGAACATTTCTTCGAAAATTCCTGCCGAGGCGCGCACGTATACGTCCTCAGCCGGCTTGAACATGTAGTCCATTTGCAGACGGACAAGGTTGTCGTTTCCCTGTTGCAAGTACTCTTTGATGTCACTGCGCACCTTTGGCAGAACACTGTCCGAAGCCAGTTTGATGCGATCAAAATTGTTGTAAAGATTTTTACCCGCGATTCCTGTTAGCGACAGGCCGGGGGCAATGTCCACTCCCATTTTCATGGACAGCCAGAATTGATGAAGGATGAACTGATCGGGCCCACCAATATGTTGACGGGTTTGGGGCGCGATGGAAAAGCTGAACTGTGGATACCGACCCGGCACCCGGATGTTCGATCCCGGCCACCACGGAAGTCCCGTGGAGATTTCGGCATGGGCCATGAGTTCTTCGGGGCTTCCGCGAACCTTTTCAGCGCGCTCCAAGTCGCTGCGCAGGACCATAATGCGGCTGGATTCCATGCCACCATTCAAAGAAACAATCGTGATTTCTTCGATGGGCGCCGGCAAATTATTGGCGATAATGCGAGCGGAATAACCGATATTTCGAGCAACCTGGAGAAATCGTGCTGGGGTCAGGTAGACGGTTGCTTGGCGCCCAGACATTTCCAGGGCCTCTAAGAAAAACGCCTGGGATTCAAGAGCTTCCGCCAACCGCAGGGCAACCGCTTCCTGCTCCTCTAGGGAGTAGTCTGGATCAACGGGCGGCAACATCGGCCACCGACCCACATCCGCCACAAGTACACCCACTGCTTGGGGTGCGCCACGCTGGCGGCTGCCGAAATCCACCCAGGTTTGGCTGTTGCCGGTGCGGCCATCGACAATGGTTGCTTCTGCAAGCCCCAGCGCGCCGCTGACCGTCCTTGCAACTTGCCCAAAATCGAGAACAGCGAGCGGGTCCAATGGCACAACGGTGACACGGGCCAGGGCCCCGTCCAATTCCACACCCGAAATATCTAGCCCCATAATCGCAAGCAGCTGGAACATTGAATCCGCTGCGTCGGACTGTGGGTTGGCGTTTCGCTGGGCTTTGCTTGTGATCCCCATTGCCTCGTGGATCAAAGAAATTTCATCAATGTCCCCGGGCAAAGCAGCCAATACTGCAGCGGCTACTCCCTCCAACTCCGGTCCATTGGCGATCCCGGTTTCTGTGGAAACCTTCACAACAAGGCTGTTGGAATTGATTGAAAGGTCTGCCACCTGCAACCCGGCATCCTCCAGTAAATCAAAAACGATCACAGCTGGGTCGTCCAGTGGTGGTGGGGACCCCACGCCGGGCACCGTCGTCGCCCCGTCATCAGAAATTAGTTCCGCCAGCTGTGGGCGCGCTTCAATGGGTGGAGGTGGCGGGTCGAATTTCGTAACGCCCTCGGCGTTGAACTCGGACCGAAATGTAAACCGCAACATCCGGCGCGATCGTTCAAAGCCGAACCCAATGTCGATCCACGGAGCGGGCCGGAAGTTGAGTCCAAAATTGATAGGCCCAGTGTCGGGTAGGCGATTATCCAGGGCCTCACTTGTGTATTCGTGTGAATCGTATTCGAGCTTCAGGCTCAGACCTTCGATGGGCGTGTTGTATTCTACACCGCCGAAAATACCGACCGTTGGGCCCGAAAACATGCTGAAAATCGCCGGAACACCGCCCAGACCTGCGGCTGGGGTTCGGGTTCGAAACACGGGAGAAACGCGCGCCAGGGGATTTGTGAATGTCCCTCGCGATCCCACATACCCCCACCCCATGCCCAGGGTGAAATCCAGATCCCGATACCGCTTGCTAGCGACAAGATACTCCCCGGAGAAAATCCCAGTCCCTAGAGTGTCCTGAAGGCCAATCGCCACGGCCGGAAAGTAGTCGCTTTCCTTCCACAATCGGATTTTCAGATCCGCGCCACGATCCTTGTAGGTCTGTTGACCGCTAAAACCAGCGACATATGAATACAAGCGATTGCGAATTTCTGTGTATCGAAACGTTACTTCGAGCCCCGGTAGAATTTGAACATTCCATGCGTACCGTTTGTAGGGGTCAACCCGGGAATACCCAATGTTAAAGAGCCCGTCCGGGCCAAAGCGAGCGGTGCGCATTTGCAAAAGCCCCACCCCGCCGAAATCGCCGACAGAGGCTCTTTGCTCTGGATGAGGCGCAGTTTCTTGCGGGCGTGCGGGGGCCGAAATCCAACCCAGCCCCACCGCAAACAATGCGATGGCCATTTGGCGTGACACCGCATCCCAGCGCGCCATGACTAACGTTGAATGTCTTTACTACCTGCCAATAACCGCGATCGAGGCCGCAGTAATCGCCAACTGCCCCAACAGCGACGTCAAATCGGACGCAAAACTCAGCAGATCGAGGGGCGCGGGATTTTTTGGTGACACAATTGTGCTGCCCGGTGGCACCTGCACCGACTGGTAATTCCAAACGTTGAGGCTGATCGGCTGGGCTATTCCATTCGGGTAAACCAAGAACAATCGATCCCGGTCCGCGGTTTCTTGCAGCCCCCCAGCTTGAGTCATGTACTGCTCTGCTGTGGTTCCAGAAACAAACTGCAAAGCCCCAGGATTGAGGACATCGCCCATCACCAATACAGAGTTTGGTCGCTTGGGCATAAACAAGGTGTCACCGGGTTCTAAAACCAAATCCAATTCAGGCCTTACCTGAAGCACCGTTGGATCCGCCTCCATGACCATTCTGCCCAACGGTTCGGCAGTGGTGAGTTCCGCTATAATGTCAGATACGGCGGCGATCACCCCGGCACCGGCACCTTGGCGCGTTGCGGCAAACGCCGCAGCAGAATTTAGTTCCCGCGCTGCCCGTTCAAAACCAGCCTTTTCCGCCCGCTTCACACTTTCGCGGGTAAAAATTGCCCCATAGGGATATGCCTGCTGGGTGATGCCTCCAGCCCGGGCAATCACCTCGGACAACCGTTCGCCCCGGCGAATCTCGTACAGACCAGGCCTGACGAATTCCCCCGACAACAAAATGGGGCCGCTTTCGCGGTCGCTGAACACCGCGTTGAACCGGACCACATCGCCAGGGTTCAGCGCAACATTTGCAGCACCTTGGCGGGACAGATCAACAAAATTTCTGGTTGCGGGAGAGATTGCGCCGGGAGCCGTGGGTGTAAACCGGGTGATCTCAACCATGGCCAAATCTGCATCCCTTGTGACGCCACCGGCAAAAGCAACCACCGACGCAATCCCTGTCCCATCGGTAATTGGATAAGCGCCGGGTCGTCTGACTTCGCCGCTGATTGCGGCAACGTGCTCCAACGCGAACGGCAGCAGGTCGGGGAATGAATCGAAAATCTCTGGGCAAATCTCGCGAATGGGATCGCCGTCCTGTTCTGTAGTTTGGCGACCACCGATACCAACGATGTCCATCGCTTGAATGGCACTGTTGAACCGGCCCGATTGCGTCACCCGAACAATTGAAGCAAGGGTGTCCAACCCGCTGCAATTTCGAGGTCGCTGTGAAGCCGCAAGATCGTCCCGCATTTCATCGATCTTTGTTTGCAGCTCCTCCAGATCGTTTTGCCTGGGGGCAGGAGCCTCTGATGGACGTTCTGAGACCGCCGCTTGGACTGCCTTCGACGAAAGAAATCTGATGTCGTCAACACTCAGCACCACCAACCGGTCACCTTGGCGCAGGGAATAATCCTGCGCACCGGCCAAGATGCGCTGGAGATCGACCGCGAACAGCCGGCGCGCTTGAGTCGCCGGCTCTGTGGTTTCAAGAACGGCGAAGGGCAGATAGGCCCCCTCCACAAGGGACTCCGCGCCACCCAGAAGAGCATGGATCGTGGGTGCCGAGGAAATGGCCCGGCGACCGGGCAACACCACGTGGCCGTCCAGCTGCACTGTGCCGACCTCGATATCCTGGCCGAAATTTACCACCACCAGGTCGCCGCCCAACATCACCGTGGATCGGGGGTCCGCTGCTTCGACAACAACTTCCCGCCCGGCTTCATCGAAGGTCCGATGAAAAAGCCGGGATCCCCTGGGCCGTATCGTCCCTCCGGCCAGGGCAATCACATCGGAAATCCAAGGATCCAATTGACCCTCGGCCATCTCGAAAATCCCGGGACGCATTACTTTTCCCGCTGCCGCCACGGTCGGGCCCAGAATCGGCACAACAATGCGATCCCCTTCGTACAACGCCAGGTCACGGTCCAAGGAACCGTTGATCAGAAGATCGTAAAGATCGACCCAGAAAAACGTGTTCTCGCGCTCGATCCTGATTTTCCTGAGACTGCCGGACTTTTTGACTCCGCCTGCTAAGGCCAACGCGTCCAAAATTGTTGAAAGCCCGGTGAGTTGATGAAGGCCCGGGGAGGGAACCTCTCCAATGACCGATACGGATACCAACCGCACCGCCGCCAGAGAAGCAAAGACTTGAGTTCCAATGAACGCCGCCTCTACTCTGGCCTCTAATTCTTCGCGAAATTCGCCAAAGGTGCGACCGGCTGCGGGAATTGGGTCAAGATCAGCCAGAATGACACGGCCCTCTCGATCCACACTTGCTGTGGCCGTTTGAGAAATTTGGCCGCGAAACGTCAGGACCATTTCGTCGCCAATACCAAGGCGGTATGTGTCAGGGATTGCGCCGTTGATTAGCACCCCTGGCGTACGTGGGCCGTCGAACATGTCGTAGCCAAACTGCAAAAGCATTTCGCCGGCGCGCGAACAATAATCCTGCTCCAAAAGACTGAAAGAGGGGACGAGCGTAAGCGTCTCGAATTGGCCCGCATTCAAACGCCCCTCGCAAAATCGACGAACGATGACTTCCTGGTCGGGAGTGAGACCTGCTGTGACGCGTTCGAGATCTTCGGGCGTCGCCCCCGCCAACGGAGAAATAAATTTTCCTTCGGCCGCGCGATCCCTTGCAGCGTCGAGGGCCGCCCCGCCGCCATCCAGTGGGTCCCCGCCTGCCGCCCCCAACACATCGTCTATAAACTGCTGAATCCCTTCTGGGTCTTGAGCTGAACTCGGCTGAGACCAAACCGCAGCTGCGGTAGCGATAATGACCGCCGCCCAAAAATGGCCTACCTTGGCCCGCTGAAGTGCGGAGAAACGCGACATGATATCAGCTCCCAAAAATGGCTTTGCCCAACGAATTGGCGGGGATGGCAACGGTGTGACTCGGCGGCGCCTGCTTGCGGGCGGCAGTGCCTTTGCTGTTTCTGGATGCACGGTGCCACCGGTGATTGGAAACGCCTTCAACGCGGCCCGGACCTTGGTGACCGAGGCCCCCGATTTACCCATTTCGCCCGAATATGTGGCCAATCTACCATACGCCTCTATGGCCGCAAAGATCGGAAACGGACCCAGATCCCTTGTGGTCTTGGGACGATACGCAGGGTCTGATCTGCACTGGATTTCGGCAGACCGCGCGGTGATCGTCACCCGCAACGGCAGGGTTAAAGCTACTTTTAGGATTGGAATGGACTTGCTGGATACCCAGGGGCTGGAGAACGATCCGGTGGCGGCGGCGACCTTCGCGTTCGAAGGCCTTCACACCCGCACCGTGGACTTGGCAGATCCAAGGAAAATCTACGGTACCCCAATTGAATCTACTTTTGAAGTTGTCGGTCGAAAGACCATCCAAATTTTGGGTCAAGAAAAGGACACGATCGAGATCGAAGAATTCAATTCGGCAACATCAATTCGCTGGAACTTCAGAAATCAATTTTGGTTTGATTTCAATTCGGGATTCCTGTGGAAGTCGGTGCAGCACTTCGTTCGAAACCTCCCGCCCATTGAAACCGAAATTCTCAAGCCGGCCCTGTAGGATCAGGAAAGAAAAAAGGCACCGCCCCTGAATGGAGCGGTGCCTTTTTCAAGAAATCTTTCCGACTAGTTCGTCGCCGTCGCAGTTGTCGTTGACGTGCTGGTCGACGTGGTGGTCGACGTTGTCGTTGACGTTGACGTCGCGGTCGTCGTTGTAGTCGAAGTGGAGGTGCTGGTCGCAGCAGCCAACGCCGTGTCCGAGGCAATCAAAGATGCGAGAGCCACTGCCAAGGCTGCACCAATCGCAACACCCGCGATTACACCAACGCTAAGCCCGCCCGCAGCGCCCGCGCCCGCAGCCCCGCCTCCGGCACCACCAGCTTCCCCTTGGCCAGCCGCAGCACCTGGCACCTGCTTAAGTGCCTCCACGTTCTGTCGAAAATCGTTAAGCAGTGCAGCATTTTCAGCCGCCACCGCCAAACCGGGGGCAAAAGCCATATATGCCGACAGACCGGCGATGGTTGCTAATTTCCGCAATTGCATGGGCGCAAACCCCCTGAAACTAGAAGCGAATCGGTGTCTGAAGACCCGCTTGATTACGCGATATAAGTTAACGCGACGCTAGGCACCATGAACGAAACCTGTGTTCTGAGAGGCAACCTAGCCAAATCTTCGCTAATGATCAAGCACTTGAAGGTCAATGTCGTTTATTTTCTGCGGCGATCAAACCGCCTCCAAGGACTAAAAACCCGAAAATACGGCCAAATGGCTGTGTCGGAGCGTGATATTCCCGCCACAGTATTGCAATTTCGTCGCCTATCGGTTCGCCGCAGCCACCAAGAACGAAACCATAGACTCAACCATGGCCGCGTTCCCAAAAATATTGTGGGTGTCTGGCCTGTAAATAATTTCCGATCGGGATCCCGGCCGACCTCTAAAATATTTGCTGCAGTCCTCTCGCTTCTCGCCATCGGCCAAATCGTCGTACCAAGGATCGTCTGCACCCACGACCGTGAAAATGGGCTCGTTTATCGGCGCGTCGATTCCGGCAACCAACGGGGCGCCGTTGCACGTCCATTGGGCGATCACTCGACCGTTGAATTCGTCGCCTCTGTACAAAGCCACCGCAACAGCACCTTCCGATGCGCCTGCCAAAACCATGCGGGACCAGTCGGCCCATTCGGCAGACCATAATTTTTCCAAGGCAAAACTGATTTCGGTCAGCCGGAAATCATAAACAAAAACATTGAAGCCACCGGTTTTGGTTTCCGGATCGCATTGCAAGGGACGAAAGGATCTGGCGAAACTGTTCGGGGCAACCACAGCGAACCCTTCGTCCGCCAGACTGCGCATGAAATCCAGATTGCCGATCCCAGTGCACCCATGCATGTACACCACAACTGGCAATGACTCCCCGTCAGCCAACAGCGCCAACCGCCTGGCCATTTCCGGACTGTCCATGGTGGAAACCAATGACGCATCCGCCGACAACGCCGGCAGCGCCACAACGGCGGTGGCCCAGGTTCTTTCGATATCGGACCAGCCCGGGAACAGGGGTTGGGCGCACCCACCAAGGGCCAGTGCCAAGATCACCCCCGCAATTGGGATCGGGCTCCTCATGGTGCGCCCTGCGCGCCATTCGAGTTGGTGGCGACCACCCACCATTTTGGCTGTTGTCGGGCAATGTTGGCGGCAGCAATTTCGGCCGCATCGGCCGACCCGAAAATTCCAAAGCACACCGAGCCGCTCCCGGACATGCGCGCCAACAGGCATCCTTGCTGAGTACTCAGAGACTCCAATGCCTGCCCGATCGCTGGCTGTAAAGCCATCGCTGGGGCCTGCAAATCGTTGTGACGTGATGCCAATTCATTGACGAAATCCTCTGTCGTATCCGCTAGGGGCAGCCGCCCAAGATCTGACCATTTGGCGTTGAATGCTTTGAACACTTGTGCTGTTGATAACCGGGCGTTGGGTCCAACCAACACCAGGGACAACGGCGGCGTGGAAGGAGCCAGTTCAATCTGCTCCCCCGCCCCGGCCAAATATAAAGTCTGGGTGGCCAAACACGCCGGTACGTCAGCGCCGATTCTCAACCCCAGCGCCGCCAGATCAGCGTCTGGCGTATCCAAATCCCACAAAGCGTTCAGTGCGTGCAGTGCGGCGGCAGCATCGGCCGATCCACCGCCAATCCCCGCTGCCACCGGCAAGTTCTTTTCCAGTGTTATGGAGGCTGCAGCTCGGATCCCACCGTGGCTCGCCAATGCCCGGGCGGCGCGCAAAACCAAATTGTCTTCCTTGTCGGTGGCCGCGAGATCTTCGGCAAATGGACCGGTTATTTCCAGGGCCAGGGTCGCCGCGTTTTCGACGCGGACCACATCGCCGACGTCTGCAAACGTCACCAAACTGTCCAGAAGGTGATAGCCATCGGGTCGCCGCCCCAACACATGGAGATACAAATTGAGTTTCGCCGGTGCCCGCCGCGTCACCGCGCCGCCGGGCCTGGCCGCCACGCTAGACAGGCTAAATATCGAGCCCTTGTTCAAGCTTTTTGAGGACGATTGGCAGCTGTTCCTCTTCGGGGCCCAGGTCCAAGGCGTGCTGCCATTGGAATATGGCTTCGCGCTTGCGACCGACCCGCCAGTAGGCGTCTCCCAGGTGCTCGTTGATCGTCGAATCGCCGGGGGTCAACTGCACCGCCCGTTCCAGTTGGCGCACGGCTTCTTCATAGTTCCCCAGCATGTAGTGGCCCCAGCCAAGGCTGTCGACGATGAACCCTGCCGTTGGACGCTGGGCCACCGCCCGTTCGATCATTTCAGTGGCTTGTTCGACGTTGCGGCCCATCTCGACCCACGAATATCCCAAGTAGTTCAAAACGAACGGCTGATCCGGTTCCAACTCTAACGCCTGAAGAAAGTCCGCCTCGGCCCGTTCCCAATTCCCTGACCGTTCCAGCACCGTCCCGCGGGTATAAAGCAGCACCCAATCACCTTGGGAAAGTTCGTCGATGCGATCCACGGCACGGTCGTAAGCGGCCACCGAGTCTCCGTACCGTCCAGCGGAACGCATGATGTCGCCAAGGCTAATCAGAGCCTCTACTCCGTCTGGCCGCTCTTCGGCCATTTTTTCCAAAATGGCAACCGCCGCATCGACCTCGTCCATGCGCCCGAGATTCACGGCGGTGCGCATACGTGCGGCCCACGAATAAGCAGAGTCTCCAGGGACCTTGGCCAGGATTTCGTTCGCCAGCGGCCACAGCTCCTCTTGTTCCATGGTGTTGGCCAAGGCGGTCATGGCCGGTTCCAAATCCGGCCGCAAATACAACGCCAGCTGGGCGAAATTGCGCGCGGGATTCAAAGCGTTTTCTTGGGTGAGTGACGCCGCCAGGCCTTGGAACGCTTCCGCCAATCCAGCGGGGACGTCAACAATTAACGGCACTGCCGCAGCGCCGCTTTGATTGCGCGCCAGTGCAGCCCCGATGATTTCATCGTCGGGAGCCACGGCAAGGAAATTTTGGTACAAGGTTGCCGCTTCTTCCGCCCGGCCCTGGCTTTCCATGAACCCGCCATAGGCCTCGACACCGCGGCTGGAAACCCCACCTTCCAACATTAATTGAAATTGCGTTTCGGCGTCTTCAAACCGGCCGTCGAATTCCGTGATCAAAGCTGTGTGATAAATTTGCATAGGAGCAAATGACGAATTGATGCTGAGTTTTTCCAGCGCCGCAAATGCGTCGTCAACTTGCTCGAGCCCGACCAAGACCCACGCTTCCACCAGGGGCCCCAAAAGCCGATTGATCCCGGTCAAGGGAACGGCGGCCACCAAATCGGCAGCGGCGGCATAGTCCCCGTCGGTCATTTTCCCGACCGAGGCCAACAACAAGGCAGTCCCATCATCGGGGCGGAATTCCAAAAGGTGTTCAGCCGCGGCGATCGCCTTTTCAACCTGGCCATCAGCCAGCATGAACAGGGATGCCGCTGACAGCAGATCCGGGTTGTCCGGGTCCACCATCAAAACCTGATCGTAATATTCAACCGCTGCGCCCATATCCCGGCCAGCTCCAGCCACTCGGGCCGCCAAATAGGCACCGAGCTTGGCCTCACCGGCTTTTTGGGCCATGACCGGGGTCGGCTGGGCGACGCCCACAATCGCCGCCAAACTCACGCCAGCGGCCAACGTCATTGCGAATTTGCCGAGGCGGCGTTGTTTCGATCCAGCCTGAAGGGCCATGGTTTTGTCCGTCATGGGTGTCTCACCCGATCCGTTGAGTCAAAGGCGTTTGCAAATGTACCCCGGCCCAGGCAAAACCACCACCGGGACGTCACATACACGTGTATTTAGGGCCGTCGCTGCCCTCTGGCGTCGTCCAACGGATGTTTTGCCCGGGATCTTTGATGTCGCAGGCTTTGCAGTGCAGGCAGTTCTGGGGGTTGATTTGCAAGCGCGCCTTACCCCCATCCCCCGCCTCAATAAATTCATAAACACCTGCCGGGCACACCCGGGTTTCGGGCCCGGCAAATTCCGCCAAATTGACCGCAACGGCACGGGCGGGTTCATCCAACACCAAATGTGTGGGCTGGTCCGTTCCGTGATCGGTTCCCGACACATAGACCGACGACGGCCGATCAAAGGTGAGCGATCCATCAGCGTCGGGATAGTCGATAGCCGTATGATCCCGCGCCCTGCCCAGGCGATTGTGATCCGCCGATCCCAACCACAATGTCCAAGGAGCACGTCCCCGCAACAACACCTGGTCGATCCCGGCCAGCAGTGTCCCCAGCACCAAGCCACGGCGCATGGATGGGCGGAAGTTGCGGGCCCGGGCCAGCTCGGCGGCCACGGTCGACCGCGCTATGGCTTGGCCAAAGGCCAGTGGCTCCGCGCCCTCGGCATATCCATCCATCAGGCCTTGGAAGAGTGTCTCGGCGGCGATGCGGCCACTGCGCAGGGCGTTGTGAATACCTTTGTTCTTGGCGGCATTCAAGAATCCCGCCCCGTCGCCGATCAGCGCCCCGCCGGGGAAGGTCAACTTTGGCAAGGCCTGGGCGCCGCCCTCCACCATTGTCCGCGCGCCAAATGACAGCCGCTTACCACCCCGCAATCGCTGGGCAATGGATGGGTGGGTTTTGAACCGTTGGAATTCCAGGAAAGGATCCAGGTACGGATTTTTGTAATCCATCGCCACCACCAGGCCCACAGCCAGCTGGTTGTCTTCCAGGGCATAAAGAAATCCGCCGCCGTAAGTTGAACCATTGCCCCCCCCAGAAAGCGGCCAGCCCGCAGTGTGGACAACGTTGCCGGGTTGGTGGTCGCTGGCTTCGAGCCGCCAGATTTCTTTGAAGCCTAGGCCATAGGTTTGCGGCTGGGCGTCACGGGCTAGATCAAATTTTTCGATGGCTTGGCGGGACAGTGAGCCCCGGCAGCCTTCGGCCAGCAGGGTCATGGTTCCAGCCAAATCCGCGCCCGGCTGAAAACTGGGGCCAGGGGTGCCATCTTTGCCCACGCCAAATTCGCCCGATGCCACGCCGGTGACCGCGCCTGAGTCATTGTATAAGAGGCCCGCACCGGTAAACCCGGGCAGGATCTCTGCACCCAGAGCTTCCGCTTGCTCCCCTAACCACCGGCATAAGCGCCCGAGGCTGATGACAAAGTTTCCGGCATTTTTCATCGCCGGGGGAACCAAAGCGTGGGGCCAGGTGAAGGATTTGGTTTTGGTCAGAAAATCAAGCCGCTCTTCGGCCACCTTTGTCGTCACAGGCGCGCCACGTTCGCGCCAATCGGGGATCAATTCACTGAGGGCTGCGGGCTCCAGGATCGCCCCGGACAAACTATGGCCGCCAACTTCAGCGGCTTTTTCCAGGACCGCCACCGATACCGGACGGTCATGTTGGGCCGACAACTGCCCCACACGGATGGCCGCCGCCAACCCAGCAGGGCCCGCCCCAACGATCACCACGTCGAAAGCCATGCGCTCGCGGGAAGGGCGATCCGTCATGGTCGGACCCTATGATAGAATACCTGCATGGAACCTGCCCAAGACCTTCGCGAATTGCTGGCATGGTATGTGGAGGCTGGCGCGGATGAAGCCATCGGCGAAGTGCCCGTCAATCGGTACCGGGCCCCGGCCCCGGTGGACAACCCCGCGCCGGCCCTTGCGCCCACCCAGTCCCCGACCGAGGCCCCAATCCTATCGCCATCGGCATCCCCCTCTAACCTGACGTCCACCGACAGCGTGACAAAAAGCGCCCGAGAATTGGCAGCAGCGGCCACCAATCTGGGAGCCTTGGCCGAAGCCTTGGCGAATTTCGATGGTTGCGCCTTGCGCGACACCGCCACAAATTTGGTGTTTTCCGATGGCAATCCGGACTCCCAAGTCATGATCATCGGCGAGGCCCCCGGCGCCGACGAAGACCGGCAAGGTCTGCCATTTGTGGGTATGGCCGGACAGCTGTTGGATCGTATGTTGGCGACCATCGGTTTGGACCGTTCCAATACATATATTTCCAACATCCTGCCTTGGCGGCCTCCGGGCAACCGTAAACCGACCCCCAGCGAAGTGACCATATGTTTGCCGTTCCTGCGACGCCACATCGAACTGATGAACCCCAAAATTCTTGTGCTGGTTGGCGGCACCTCGGCCCAGGCGTTATTGGGGGCAAGCCAAGGGATTACCCGCCTGCGTGGGCGTTGGCACGACTACACCGGCGTTGAGTCGGGGTCTAAAAAAACCGATCCGATCCCTGCCATGCCGATTTTTCATCCGGCCTATTTGTTGCGAAAGCCTGGCATGAAGCGCGAAGCTTGGCGTGATTTGCGCGAAATTCACCGCCGTCTTGATGACTTGGGTGGTGCCTAGTCATTCGGTCCCATCACTTAGCCTCTGGCTTGCCGGGATTCGATTGGTGGGATATGACGCCTCTCATACCAGATTTGCCGGAGGCCCACCCTTGATCGGATTCCCACCCCCTATGCATGCGGCCTGGCGCTTGGCATCGGCGTGGATCGCCAGCACGGTAATGGCGGTGATCATTCTGTCCCCGGCCACATCGGGAACGGCTGAGATCGCTAACGGGGGCCCCTTTCCGGCGGAACTTTCCGCCGCTGACATCGCCGCGTATCAAGAAATTTTTGCGCTCCAAGAGGCCGGAAATTTGGCCACCGCCGATGTACTGATTGATGGCATCTACAATCCGATCTTAATGGGGCATGTGCAATTCCAGCGGTATATGCACCCCACCGCATACCGGTCGAAATTTTCCGAACTGTCCCATTGGCTGGAACATTACCGGGATTTGCCGGGGGCGGAGCGCATCTATAATTTGGCTGTGCGGCGCAAGCCATCGTCGGCTGCTGCAGCGCTGGCCCCAACCCGGCCCCATACCAACGGCGCATCGAATTTGGGCGGCGGCGCCAATCGCGTTCAAACAGCGCGCATTCCCACTTACCGGTCACCGATGGCCCGGTCGTCGTCTGACGCCCGCAAAGTACGGGACGCCTTTTCCCACGTACGCGGCCATCTGCGTGGGTTGGATGTGGAACATGCCTTGGGTGATCTGCAAAACGGCGTCAGCATTAATGGCCGCATGGACGCCACTGAACGGGACTTGGTCGCTGCGATGATCGTCACGGGATTGTTCCAAACCGGCCAGGACGCCCGGGCATTAGAACTGGCCAGCGGCATTGCCGATACAACGCTGCGGTACGCGCCAAAGGTGGATTGGATCGCCGGGCTGGCGGCCTGGAACTTGGGAGATTACGGCCAAGCCTTGGCCCGGTTTGAACGCTATGCAGTGGCCGAAGGCCTGGACGGCGATGAGAAATCAGCCGCCGCATTTTGGGCGGCTCGGGCCAGTTTGGCCGCCCACCAACCTCAGGCAGTGCTCCCCTGGCTGCAACGCGCCGCGCTGGCACCGCATTCCTTGTACGGGATTTTGGCCAGCCGCCAGTTGGGGTTGTCCGCAGGGTTGGATTGGGACCCGGCCCCGGTGACCGACGAAGAAGTCCTGGTCTTACAAGGCGTTCCCGCGATCCGCCGGGCCATTGCTTTGTCCCAAATCGGCAACGACTACATGGCCGACCAGGAAATCCGCGCGGTGTATGCCGCCGCCGGATTTGGAATTTCCCGCCCCTTGCTGGCGGTGATCACCCAGTACGGCATGGCGGCATCTGAACTGCGAGTCAGCCGCGACGTGCTGACGTTTTCCGGCGAGGCCTTTAGCCGGTCCCTGTATCCAGTGCCCAACTGGGATCACAGTTTTGAATTGGACCTGGCCTTGGTGCTGGCATTTGTGCGCCAGGAATCCGCGTTCAACACCCGGGCGTACAGCGTCGACGGGGCCCACGGATTGATGCAATTGATGCCCACCACCGCAAGTTTTGTCACCGGCGACCGTTCATTGCGCGGCCGCAATTCCGACCGCCTGTTCGATCCCCAATACAATTTGTCCCTAGGCCAGCAGTACCTGCAAATCCTGATGGATACCAAACACGTGGGCCGCAACTTGGTGCTGATGGCGGCGGCGTATAACGGCGGCCCCGGGAATGTCAGTAAATGGTTGCGCGTCGGCGGGCCAGCCAACGATCCGCTGATTTTCATCGAAAAGATTCCGTTGTGGGAAACCCGGGATTTTGTCCAACGGGTTTTGACAAATTTATGGATGTACCGGGCGCGGTTGGGCCAAGACTCTCCGGCCCTTGACGCCATGGCCGGTGGAGCGGCACCCTTGTATCAATCTGTGGACGGCATTCAACAACAAGCGTTTCGAGATGGCAGGAATTGACGAGAGCAAAACATTCGGACCGGTGCGCATCGCGGTGGTGACGATTTCTGACACGCGCACCCTGGAAACTGACAAATCAGGCCAAACCTTGGTGGGCCGCCTGACGCTTGCTGGCCACGAATTGGCTCACCGCTCCATCGTCACCGATGACATCGATAAAATCACTGAACGCCTAAAAGAGCTGATCGCCGACGACGGGGTGGAAGCGGTGATCACAACTGGTGGTACCGGCATTACGGGCCGCGATGTGACGCCCGAAGCCATGGAACCCCTGTACGACAAAAAGATCGACGGCTTCGGCGAATTGTTCCGCCAAATCTCGTTCCAAAAGGTTGGAACATCGTCCCTGCAATCCCGCGCCACTGGGGGCATTGCGGGGGGCACATTTTTGTTTGCCGTACCCGGATCGCCCAACGCCTGCAAGGACGCCTGGGACGGCATATTGCGGTTCCAACTGGACCTGCGCCACATGCCCTGCAATCTGCCGGAAATGATCCCGCGGCTTTTAGAATCCTAAACGGCCTGTTTGAGATACCCTTAATTCCCCATTTAATGGAGAACCACCCATGGCACTCGACCAAGCTCAGAAAACCTCCGCCGACGTCTTGGCGGTCCGCATGATTTTGGGCCAGCTGATCGTGCAAATCGCCGCCGGCGCCGAAGACCCCGAAGAAGTCATCCAAATCATGCTGAACTCTCTGCTGTTGACCGCAGAGATGGCCAAGTTGCGCGACCTGCCCGATGACCAGGAAGACGAGATGCGCCAGCATTTGAAGGACTCCATGACCCGGTTCTTTGGCTCCATGGTCATGCAACCCCCGCCGCCGTCTTAACCCGTCCCAGTGCGGCCGCCGCCCATTGTTCTAATCATTGGTCCGGAAAATTGCGGCAGTGAATCTGAACGGCAAAAAATAAATCGCCGGATGAGAGTTCACTGTCTGTTCTTTTTTATTATGGACCGCTAAACTGCCTTAATGGGGGCGAAATCAGAACTACGAACACTTGATCCAACCGACCCGGCACTGCGTCGTGGCCGAGGTGCCGGGGCCAATCCATCGGGACGGTTTGAACCCTACGCACGAGTGGCGAAAGATCGCGATTGGGATTTCGGCGACGGCTGGGATCACCGCACAGGTCAGGACGATGGCGATGACCTGCACCCGCGCTTGACCACCACCGTTCGGGCAGACCACCCGCGGACCATCATCGCCCGCAACACGTCCCCCGACGTTCCCTTCGATCGATCGATCAATCCCTATCGCGGTTGCGAGCACGGATGCGTCTATTGCTTCGCCCGCCCCACCCACGAATTTTTGGGCCTGTCCGCTGGCCTGGATTTCGAAACCAAATTGGTGGCCAAACCCGGTGCACCGGCGCTGCTGGCCCGGGAGCTGGCCAAGCCCCGATACAAGTGCGCGCCAATGGCCATGGGTACCAACACGGATCCGTATCAACCGATCGAGCGCGACTGGAAAATCACCCGGGGGATCTTGGAAGTTTTGGCCGCCACCAAACATCCGGTGGTCTTTATCACCAAGTCCAATTTGATCGTCCGCGACATGGATATCCTGGGCCCCATGGCGGCGCAGAATTTGGCTGCGGCGAATCTCAGCATCACCACGCTGGATCGGCACTTGGCGCGGACGATGGAGCCCCGGGCCGCCACGCCGGCGCGACGATTGGATGCGGTGCGCGCCCTGGCCGATGCGGGGGTGCCCACCGGGGTGATGGTGGCGCCGGTGATCCCCGGCCTGAACTGTTCAGAAATCGAAGCGATCATGGAGGCCGCCGCAAAAGCCGGTGCAACCTCCGCCGCCTTCATCATGTTGCGCCTGCCCCACGGGGTGAAGGATCTGTTCGCCGACTGGTTGACCGAACATTTCCCCGACCGCCGGGACCGGGTGTTAGGGCTGATCCGCGATGTGCAGAACGGCGCAGAATCGAACGCAAATTATTTTGAACGCCAGCGCGGTAGCGGCCCCGTGGCGGCGATGATAAAACAGCGTTTTAGTGCCGCTTGTCGCCGCTTTGGTCTGAATAGGTCTGATGTGAAATTGGATACGTCGCAATTCGTGCCGCCGGATTTTTCGGGTCAGCTGGGTCTTTTTTCTTGATACATTTTCGAAATTTAACGAGGGCGTTGCTGGGCTTGGCCATCGGCCTTGGTACCACTCTTGCCGCCGCGCAAGATTTCAAGTTCGCAGGCTTGGTCATTTCTGATCCCTGGGCCCGGGCCACCGGCACCGCTGGCCAAGCCGGGACCAATTATCTGACCCTGGAAAACGAAACCGAGGAAGGCGAATACCTGGTGGGAGCCTCCACTGAAATTGCCGAGGTCGCCCAGCTTCACGAAGCCCAGATCACCGATGGCATAGCCCGCATGGTGCCGGTGGAAAGCGTGGGACTAGGCTCGGGCATGGGCGCCGATTTGGCGCCGGGCGGGCTCCATATCATGCTGATGGGCCTGACCAAGCCTTTGGTGGCAGAGCCAGTGTTCCGTTTGCAGCTAATTTTCGAGCATGCTGGACCGACCACCGTGGATGTGGAAGTCCGGCCTCTTGGTGGCTGATCTGACCGCCCTTCCCGATTGGACCCGTGAACGCCAAGCCAGGTGCTTGGTGGCCGGCGTTGATGAAGCCGGACGCGGACCCCTGGCAGGGCCGGTGGTGGCCGCCGCAGTGATCCTGCCCGACCCGCGCCAAATCCAACTGCCCGAAGGCATCAACGATTCAAAGGCATTGACCCCGGCACGGCGCGACGAAATTTTTGCGGGCCTTTGCGCCACGGCCACAATTGGCGTCGGCAGGGCCAGCGTCGATGAAATCGACCAAATTAACATCCTGCAGGCAACCATGTTGGCCATGACCCGGGCGGTACAGGCCCTGGGTCAAATCCCTGGCCTTGTACTGGTCGATGGCAACCGCCTTCCCGATTTGCCGTGCTCGGGGGACGCGGTCATCGGTGGCGACGGCCTGTGCCTTTCCATCGCCGCCGCCTCGGTTATCGCCAAGGTCACCCGCGACCGCATTATGGAGGGGCTGGCCCGAGGGAACCCCGCCTATGGGTGGGAACGAAATCGCGGATACGGCACCGCCGAGCACAAAAATGCGATCAAATCGGTGGGGGTCACCTGCCACCACCGGCGATCCTTTGCCCCGGTCCGGGAAGCGATCAAAGCTCGCGAAGAGTCATCAGACTGCCTTGTAAGCACTTGATTCCACTTCACATTTAGGTTGACGCCAGAGTCCGGATCGCCCATGGTCCGCGCTTATGGCCAAGCGCAAACCCGAAAAAACCCCGTCAAAGAACGCCGCCCCCACGCCAAAGTGGGATCGCGTGGTCACGGGAAACTGCGTTTCGGTCATGAACAGTTTGCCCGCGGGCAGTGTCGACATGGTGTTCGCCGACCCGCCTTATAACCTGCAATTGTCCAACGAATTGAGGCGGCCCAACAATTCGGTGGTGGATGCGGTTGACGCCAAATGGGACCAGTTCGACGACTTCCGGGCCTATGACGACTTCACCAAAGAATGGCTGGGCGCCGCCCGCCGAGTGTTAAGCCAAAAAGGCACCCTGTGGGTGATTGGCAGCTATCACAACATTTTCCGGGTGGGGGCGACGCTCCAAGATTTAGGGTTCTGGATCTTGAACGATGTGACCTGGCGCAAATCCAACCCCATGCCCAATTTTCGCGGCAGGCGTTTCACCAACGCCCACGAAACCCTGATTTGGTGTGCCCGGGACAAGGGCGGCAAACCCCACACGTTTAACCACGCGGCCATGAAGGCGGTGAACGGCGACCTGCAAATGCGCTCCGATTGGGTACTGCCCGTGTGCAACGGCAACGAGCGCCTGAAAGAAAATGGCGAAAAGGCCCACCCCACCCAAAAGCCCGAGGCCCTGCTGCACCGGGTAATTTTGTCATCCACCAACAAAGGCGACGTGATCTTGGACCCATTTTTTGGCACCGGCACCACTGGTGCTGTGGCCAAGCGCCTTGGCCGCCGTTGGTTGGGCATTGACCAATCCAAAAAATACACCGCCCTGGCCCGCAAACGCATCGACCAAGTGACCGCCACCGACGACGTCGATTTGGAAGTCACCCTGTCGAAACGCGACCAACCCCGGGTGCCCTTTGGCCGGGTGGTGGAAGAAGGCCTGCTGGCTCCGGGGGACATGTTGTACGACCACACCCGCCGCCATTCCGCCAAGGTCCGCCCCGACGGCACCCTGGTCAGCGCCGACGCCAGCGGATCAATTCATCATGTTGGCGCACAAGTTCAAGGGGCGGCGGCCTGTAATGGCTGGGCTTTTTGGTGTTTTGAGGTGGGCGACGTTTTGGTCCCCATCGACAGTCTGCGCGAGCGTCTGCGGGCGGGAGTCCACTAAATCGCCCTAGTCACTCTTAGTGACCTCATGCTTCGACAAGCTCACCATGAGGTGAGTCTTGCATACGCCTCATCCTGAGCTTGTCGAAGGGTGAGGCGGGCTACCTTGGCGAACACGCTAGGAAGCCCGGCAGGTTCCAGATCATCGATCATAACCCAATCCCCCGCCAAATGGCCGCCGGTTCGCGTGCTGGCCGTCATCACCGTCAGCACCAGATGAAAGTGCGTAAAGGTGTGACGCACCTGCACCGGAGCCGGCTGCCAATCGGCTGAGGTGGGGGCGAATTCTAACGCTGCTTTTTGATCCCAGGCACCCGCCTGCCACGGGGTGCCGGGGATTTCCAACATGCCCCCCAACAACCCCTTCGGCGGGCGGCGGCGCAACAACACTTTGCGCCCTTTCACCAACCAAAAGCACACCCCGTTTCGGGTGGGACGCTGGGGCTTTGGCGCGCGCTTGGGCAGCGTGTGTTGGCTTCCCTTGGCCAACGCCTTGCAGCCTTCAGACAACGGGCAAGCTGGGCAACTGGGGGATCGCGCCGTACAAACCGTGGCCCCTAGCTCGATCAAAGCTTGGGCAAAATCGCCGGTGCGCGCGATCGGCACCAACGATGCCGCGAGCTTGCGCAGCTTGGGCCGGGATTTTGGCAACGGCACGTGCACGGCGAACAGACGGGAAACCACCCGCTCCACATTGCCATCCACCGCCGACGCGTGGGCACCAAAGGCAATGGCAGCAACGGCCGCTGCGGTGTAAACACCAATCCCCGGCAGCGCTCGCAAGGCCGCTTCGGAGTCCGGAAACCCACCGCCTGCTTGTGCGACGGCCTGGGCGGTGCGGTGCAGATTGCGCGCCCTGGCGTAGTATCCAAGTCCGGCCCATGCCGCCAAAACATCGTCCAGGTTGGCGGCGGCAAGGGACTGAACCGTGGGCCAAATTCCCAAGAATTTTTCGAAATACGGGGCGACCACCACCGCCTGGGTTTGCTGCAACATAACTTCCGACAGCCAAACCCGGTACGGATCAGGGACCTCACCCGGGGCCGCCCGCCACGGTAAATCCCGGGCGTTGGCGTCGTACCATTTCAGCAGTTTTTCCGCCCGGTCCGTCATCTGCACCACGCTAACACCGTTCCACGTTAGCCGCGCGAGCAGATCGTTGCGTTGCGTCACGCAACGTAAATCTGATCGGTACATCTGGATCAATGCGTTGCTCTTGGGCGCATAAACGCCCAAGATATTCACCATGGGGAAACGATCAAAATACGGCGGGGGTCCACGCACCTTGGGGACAATTTTGCCCCAAGCCACCGACCCCATTGCCCGCCGCCGGGGATTTCAAAACGGTGAAATCCTGACCCGTTGGGCGGAAATTATCGGCCCCGAAGTCGCCGCAAAAAGCAGTCCGGAACAATTAAGCTATGCCCAAGGCAAGGGCATCGGCGGGACCCTTCGCATCCGCGTTGAAAGTGCCTGGGCGTTGGAGCTGCAACATCTGGAGCCAGTGATTGTTGAGCGCATCAATACGTTCTTTGGGCACGCCGCTGTGTCTCATTTGAAGCTGATCCAGGCACCGTTGGGCCAGGCAACAATGGGTCAAGAAACCCCACCCAAGCGAGAGCAAGCACCAGAGCTCACCGAGGCCCAGCACGAGGCTTTGGCTCGGACCGTGGCCGAGGTGGAAGATGACAAATTACGAGCCTCCCTGCGGGCTTTGGGGGAACGGGTTGCGGGGCATCAAAAATAGTCTGGACTTACATGTACGTTCCGGGCAGGACTCCGTATACTCATACTACATCTTGTGGCCGGAGCCTGGTTTGACCCCAATCAGAGTACAAATAGTCCCAATAGAACCGCACAGCTGGCCTAGAGTCTGATGTATTTCACACGCCTTCGCCTGGCTGGTTTCAAGTCTTTTGTGGAGCCCGCCGAACTGCTGATTGAACCGGGAATGACCGGCATCATCGGCCCCAATGGGTGCGGCAAATCCAATTTGGTGGAAGCCCTGCGCTGGGTCATGGGCGAGGCATCGGCGAAAAAGATGCGCGGCGACGGCATGGACGATGTGATCTTCAATGGGTCCGGCAGTCGCCCGCCCAGAAACATTGCCGAAGTTTCCTTGCGCCTAGATAACGCCGACCGATCCGCCCCGGCAGCGTTCAACGATTCGGACGAGTTGGAAGTCGTCCGGCGGATCGAGCGCGAAAGCGGATCCAATTACGCCATCAATGGCAGTGAAGCCCGGGCCAAAGATGTCCAACTGATGTTCGCCGACCTGTCGACCGGCGCCCATTCAACGGCGTTGGTCAACCAGGGGCAAATCGGCTTGTTGGTCCAGGCCAAGCCCGCCGCCCGACGGGCCTTAATCGAAGAGGCCGCGGGCATCACGGGGCTTCATTCTCGCCGTCACGAAACCGAATTGCGGTTGCGGGCCGCAGAAACCAATTTGGAACGCTTGGCCGATGTGGTGGAAGCCATGGAGGGCCACCATCGGGGCCTGAAACGCCAAGCCCGACAAGCGTCGCGGTACAGCAACCTTTCCCGGCACATTTGCACTGCCGAGGCGCGCTTGTTCTTGCGTCTGTGGACCGATGCCCTGGCCGAAACCGAGGCGGCCGAAGCAGCCCTGGCCGAAGCGACCCAAGAGGTTGGCGAATCCGCCGCACTGTCCGCCCAGGCGTCTTCTGCGCAGTTAAAGGCCCAGGAAAAAGTCCCGCCCTTGCGACAGTCTGAGGTCGAAGCGGCGGCCCGGCTCCACCGGTTGATCATGGAGCGAGAGAATTTGGATCGGGATGAGGAAAGGGCCGAGGCAGCCGCCACCAGCCTGCAAGACCGCACCCGACAAATCACCGCGGACCAGGCACGGGAGAAAGAACACGCCAGCCAATCAGAGGGCAAGGTCACCCAGCTGAACCAAGAACAGGCCGACCAGGAAGCCGCCAAGGCGAACGAAGCCCCGGCGTTGGAGAAATCCACCAACGATCTGGCCGCGGCAACCCAGGCGTTGTCAGAGGGCGAAGGTAAAATGGACGCCCTGTCCGATGCCTTGACGTCAGCGGAAACCGGGCGCGCAAGCCTCGCCGCCGAGATCGACCAGACCGCCCGCCGCACCGACGAAATCGAACGGCGCATGGCCACCACCGAAACTGAAAAAAAAGACATAGGCGCCTTGGGGGCCGCCACTGATGGCGGCGACGGTGCAGTGGCGGAACTTACCGCCGCCCAATCCCACGCAACGGCAACGACCGAGGCCCAAAGCAAAGCGGAAGATGTCTTGGCCGAAATTCAGGCCGCCGAAGCCGCCGAAAGGGCCGCCTTCAATACGGTGCAATCCCACCATAACCGGGTGACCGCAGAAGCCGACGCACTAAACAAAGTGTTTGGAGACAAACCGGGCGACGACTGGCCCGCCATCGTTGATGGCATGTCGGTTCAGCCCGGGTACGAGACCGCCTTGGGGGCGGCGTTGGGCGATGATCTATCAGGATCCTCGGACACCAGCGCTCCGGTACATTGGACCACGGTAGAGCTCGATCGCCGCTCCTCACTTCCCGCCGGATGCCAGCCCTTGTCAGACTTCGTCAAAGCGCCAAAGGCGGTGCAGGCGCGCCTGTCGCAAATCGGCATGGTCGACGAAGGACAAGGCGAAGCCCTGCGCCCAAGCCTCACCCAGGGTCAACGGTTAGTGACCCGGTCCGGTGGCTTGTGGCGGTGGGATGGTTTTACCTCCGTGGCCGGGGCGACGACCGCGGCTGCTGTCCGCCTGGAACAACGCAATCGCCTGGAAAGTTTGTCGGAAGACGCGGCCAGGGGCCAGGTGGAATTGGAAGATGCGGGCAATGCTTTGCAAGCCGCGGCCGACCACACCCGGGCGGCCCGGGAACGCCGTGACGAGGCCCGGGCGGCAGCGACCCTGGCGAACACCGCTTTGGCCGAAACTCGCGACGCCCAGACCGACGCCATTCGCGGGGCAGCGGCACGGGCCGAACGGGCGGCTGCGCTGGTGGAAAACCAAGCGTCCCTGCAACGGGAGGCTAGCGATGTGGCGCAACGGCGCGATGTCGCGGTGGCGGCCTTAGCCAAGCTGCCCGATGCCGATGGATTGCGGACCCAGGTTCACGACGCCCGGGAACAGTTGGGGGCACTGCGCGGGGCCCACCTTGAAGCCCAGGCGGCCCACCAACAGGTGGCGGCCCAGGTTAAAATCCGCGCCCGACGGCTGGCGGAAATCGGGCCAGAGCGGGCGTCATGGAGCGAGCAAGCGGCGTCGGCAACCCGGCATTTGCAAGAATTGTCCAGTCGTCTGGCATCGACCCAATCAGAGCTGAAAATCCTGGAAGCCCGCCCGGCGGAGATCGCCGAGATGCGCCAATCCTTGTTGTCACGCACGGAACAGGCCGAGGCCGAGCGCACCACGGCGGCTGACAATTTGGCCCAGGCGGAAACCGAATTGGCCGCTCAAGATCGCCTGGCCAAACAGGCCAACCAAGCCCAAGCCACAGCGCGGGAAGACATGGTTAGGGCGGAATCCCGAAGCACCCAAGCCGGCGTTCGCCGCCAAGATTTGAGCGAGCGGATCGCCGAGCGCCTTGAATGCCGCCCAGATGGCCTGGAGGCACTGGCTGATCTGCAAGAAAACGAAGCCGTGCCGGAGTCTGGTGAAATCGAATTCCAGCTGGAAAAGCTTAGACGTGAACGCGACACTATGGGTCCGGTTAATCTGCGGGCCGAGGTCGAAGCCAACGAACTGGCCGAGCAACTTGCCGCCCTGGCCGCGGAACGCGAGGATTTGGAGGGGGCCATTCATCGCCTACGCCAGGGCATATCAAGCCTGAAACGCGAAGGCCGCCAACGCATGCGCGCGGCGTTCGAGACCGTTGACGGGCATTTCCAGAAACTGTTCGTGCGGCTGTTCGAGGGCGGCGAGGCCCATTTGGCCATGGTCGAATCCGACGACCCTTTGGAAGCCGGCCTGGAAATCATGGCCACCCTGCCCGGCAAGCGTCAACAAACCTTGTCATTGCTGTCGGGCGGCGAGCAGGCCTTGACCGCCATCGCCCTCCGATTTGCCGTCTTTATGACCAACCCCGCGCCGATCTGCGTGATGGACGAAGTGGACGCCCCCTTGGATGACACCAATGTTGAACGGTTCTGCGGGTTGGTGGAGGAGATCGCCCGAATTGGCGAAACCCGGTTCCTGGTCATCACCCACCATTCCACCACCATGGCCCGCATGGATCGCCTGTACGGCGTCACCATGGCTGAACGGGGTGTTTCCCAGCTGGTTTCGGTGGATTTGGACCGGGCAGAAAGCATGCGCGAGGCAAGCTAGGTTTCACGCCACTGGTTTGGTCCAAAATCGGATCGAAAAACCCTTAATTTTCAGTGCCTTATATGACATTTCGCCTCGGTTGACAGGATCGGGAGCCCACCCTATGGTTCCGGCGATTTTCGCGCCGGATGGGCGTACATGGCAGACAAAAACCCCGCCGAACCAGACCACCCAAAAAACCAGCCTGCAGACCTGCAGGAATTGGGCAAAAACCTGCGCCGAGCCAAGGGCAAATTGGACCCGGAAACACCCGGGTCCGGTCGCGTCAATTCCCGCGAAATGAGCATGGCGTTTCGCGTGATGACCGAATTGGCGGTGGCGATTTTTGTGGGTGGTTTGTTGGGATGGTATTTGGACAAGTGGCTGGGTACGACACCATGGCTGTTGATGGTGTGTTTAATTTTGGGAATGGCGTCTGGGACGCTAACGGCGTTTCGCACCGCCAAACAACTGAGCGAAGAGAACGACGAGTAATTGGGAAGTTGGTAATCTGATGGCAGAAGAACACGGCGCAGAACATAGCCCCCTGGACCAGTTCGAAATCCACCGCCTCGTTGAATTGGAAGCGTTCGGCGTCGACGTGTCGTTCACCAATTCATCCCTGTGGATGGTGTTGAACGTCGCCGCGATCACTTTGTTCCTAACATTGGCCATGCGCGGCCGGGCCATCGTGCCGGGGCGTTGGCAATCCATGGCAGAGCTTGCCTATACGCTCATCGCCGGCACGGTGAAGGACAGCATTGGCCATGAAGGCCGCCGCTATTTTCCGTTCATTTTTTCGCTTTTCATGTTCGTGCTGTTCGCCAATTACATGGGCTTATTGCCCCGGGCGTTCACCCCCACCAGCCACATCGTCATCACATTCTTTATGTCCGGTTTGATTTTTATTGGCGTGACCTTGTTGGCCATTTTCAAGCATGGCTTCAAATTTTTGGGATTTTTCTTTCCCCCCGGCGTGCCTGTCTACTTGGCTCCGCTGATCATCCCCATCGAAATCATCAGCTATTTGACCCGCCCGGTTAGCCACGCCGTGCGACTGGCAGCCAACATGCTGGCCGGGCACGTGATGCTAGAGGTTCTGGCCGGTTTCGTAGTAGCTCTAGGCATTTTCGGGTTTGCCCCGTTTGTGCTGGTGATCGGCATTTTCGCCCTAGAGATCATCGTCGCGGCGTTGCAGGCGTATGTGTTCGCAATTTTGACAGCCATTTATCTTTCCGACGCAATCCACCTTCACCATTAGACCCAAGGGAGTATCAAAACATGGAAGTAGAAGCAGCAAGAGTGATCGGAGCCGGCATTGCCACAGTCGGCGTCGCGGGTGCCGGTGTCGGCATCGGCACCATTTTTGGCATGTATGTGGCCGCAGGCATTCGCAACCCCGCCGCTGCACCGAAAATGTTCGGCCAGGTTCTGTTGGGGTTCGCCCTGTCGGAAGCCACCGCCATTTTCGCGCTGATGTTGGCGTTCATGATTCTGTTCGGCTAGGACCAGAAGCAAAACCGCTGAGAGTCTGATATGCCGCAGCTTGTATTCGCCGATTGGCCGCCGCAACTGGTTTGGTTCGTCCTGACGTTCGGAGTCCTGTACCTGCTGATGACGCGGCTGGCTTTGCCGCGCATTGCCGAGGTGCTGGAGTCCCGCGAAAATCGCCGAACCACCGACCTGGAAATGGCGGAAAAACTGCAAGGCGAAGCCCAAACGGCGCTGGACGAGTTCGAGCGCGTGCAAGCTGAAACCCAAAGCCAGGCCCAAATGATCGCGGTTGAAACCCGGGAAATGTTGGCGGCTAGCCAAGCGGAACGCTTGGCGGAATTGGAAGCCGAGCTAGCGGAGGAGCATCGGAAATCCGAAGCGGAGATTGCCAAGGCAACCGAAGCCGCTATGGCTGGGTTGGCGGAGATCGCCACCGAGCTGGCCCAGGCCGGGGCAGAACGGCTGATTGGCGGCAAGATCAGCGCCGAAGCCGCCCGCAAGGCAGTCAACCAGGTAGCCGCCGACATGCAATCAAAGGACAAGGACTAAGGCCATGGGCGAATTTTTCTCCAACCCCGAAAATTGGGTCGCCCTGGGCTTTTTGGCCTTCGTCGCCTTGGCAGGGAAACGCGCCTATGCGTTCATCGGCAACGCCCTGGATCAGCGATCCGCGGCCATTAAATCCAATTTAGACGAGGCCGTGCACCTGCGCGAAGAAGCCCAAAGTTTGCTGGCCAGCTATCAGCGCAAGCACCGCGAAGCGGAAGCGGAAGCCAAAGACATCATTGACCGGGCGAAGGCGGAAGCCGAGAGGATGGCCCAGGATGCCGTCGAAGCCATTGAAGCATCGGTGGCACGGCGTTCAGAGTTGGCTCTGGATCGCATCGGTCAGGCCGAAGCCAAGGCCCTGAAACAAGTGCGCGAGACCGCCATCGGCATGGCCATTCGCGGTGCCGAGCGCTTGATCATCGAGAATCTGGACGAAACCAAGGCCAACAAAATGGTCGACGACGCCATTAAAGATTTGGGCAAAAAGCTGCATTAGCCCCAATCAAATCCATTCCCGAAACATCCTCGCTTTGCGGGGCTTTGTCATGGGACTCGGTTCCCTATTCTGAGCCTTTTTTCTGGGGATCTTGGTGCTTTTGCTTACGTCGCTAATGGGTGCGATTACGGACCACCTGCGGGCGGAATTTGGGATCGGCCAGTGCTTTGGCGCTGGGGCTTCCCTCCGTGGAGGGTTCGGGTTTTTTCGGCTTGCGGGGCACCTTATCCGGCGGCGTCAGCCACGGGTGATGGCGGGGTCCAGCGCAGGACAGGATTGCGGGCGGCCGCGGCTTCATTCACCCGGCGACGGGGGGCCAAACGCGGGGCTTCGGTAAAGTGTTCTGTGTCGCCTGCCTTTGCCTTGTCTGCCAAGAATTTCAGGGTAGCGATCAAATTATCAAGACTGGCCTTGCTTTCGGACTCCGTGGGTTCTGTCAGCATCGCCCCGTGAACCACCAAGGGGAAGTAGACGGTCATGGGGTGATACCCTTCGTCGATCATGGCCTTGGCAAAATCCAACGTGGTGACCCCTGTGCCCTCCAAGAATTTGTCGTCGAACAACACCTCGTGCATGCAGGGCGCCGGATAGGGCACGGACAGATCGTCTTGCAATTGGCTGAGCAGATAGTTGGCGGAAAGCACTGCGTCCTCGGCAATTTGGCGCAGACCGTCAGCACCGTGACTCATCATGAAGGCAAGTGCCCGGGTGAACATGCCCATTTGCCCATGGAAAGACCGCAGCCTGCCAATCGAGTTTGCCGCCTCACCGGTTTTTTCTTCAATCAGGCGAAGCTTGTCCCCGTCTTTGACCACTTGGGGCAAGGGCGCGAAGGGCGCCAGGGGTTCGGAAAACGCCACCGGTCCGCTTCCCGGGCCGCCACCCCCGTGGGGGGTGGAAAAGGTTTTGTGCAAGTTGATGTGCATGGCGTCGACGCCCAAATCGCCGGGCCGCACCCGACCGACAATGGCGTTGAGATTGGCACCGTCACAATAAAAATAGCCGCCAATGCTGTGGATGGCTTCGGCCACCTCCAGCACTTCGTCCTCGAACAGACCCAGGGTGTTGGGGTTGGTGAGCATGATCGCCGCCACGTCACCGCCCAGCTTGGCCTTCACTGCATCCAAGTCGATACGCCCCCGGTCATTGCCCGGAACCGGATCGACCTTGTAGCCGCACAAGGTGGCTGTGGCGGGATTGGTTCCGTGGGCAGATTCCGGCACTAGTACCCGGGCACGGGGGTCGCCCTTTGCCGTGTGGGCGGCGCGAATGGCCATCAGACCGCACAACTCCCCATGGGCGCCCGCTGATGGTGACAAGGCCACCGCAGGCATGCCGGTGATGGTCCGCAACCAATGACCTAGAGTATCCAGCACCTCCAAGGCGCCCTGGACGGTGGATTCTGGCTGCAACGGGTGGGCGTCGGCAAAGCCCGACATCCGCGCGATTTTTTCGTTGATCCGGGGGTTATGCTTCATGGTGCACGATCCCAATGGATACAGATTGCCGTCGATGGAATAATTTTTCTGGCTGAGCCGCACGAAATGCCGGACCACTTCGGGTTCTGACAGGCCAGGCAAGCCGATGGGCGCTGTGCGCTCCAGGCCACCCAGACGGTTGTTGGAAAGATCGGGTTCCGGCAAATCAACACCGGAGTGATCCCGGCTATCCAGTTCAAACAGAAGCGGTTCTTCTAGTTCCAGGCCCCTGTGGCCGGTGGAGGTGTCGGGCTTCATGACAACACCTCTGTCAGGCCCGCCACCAGGGCGTCCATTTCGTCCGATGTATTGGTTTCCGTCGCCGCCACCAAAAGCACATTGGCCAGTTCCTCCCGGTCCGGGAACAGCCGTGACGCCGGGACGCCGGCCAAGATGTCCCGATCCGCCATTGTTTGCACGACGTCGGCGGCGGGCCCAGGCAGGGTCACCGCGAATTCATTGAAGAACGCGCCATCGGCCAACTTTACGCCCGGGACCTTTCCCAGGCGACGGGCCAACTCCACAGCTGCAGCGTGGTTCAGGCCTGCCAAGCGGCGCATGCCGACTTCCCCCAGCAACGCCACGTGAATGCCGAAAGCCAAGGCGCATAGCCCGGAATTGGTGCAAATGTTGCTGGTGGCCTTCTCTCGGCGAATGTGTTGTTCCCGGGTGCTGAGCGTCAGCACAAAGGATCGGCGATAGTCCACGTCCACGGCTTCGCCGCAAAGCCGCCCGGGCATTTGCCGCACATGCTTTTTGTGCGCCGCCATCAAGCCCACATAGGGCCCGCCAAAGTTTAGGCCCACCCCCAACGACTGACCTTCCGCCGCGACGATGTCCGCGCCCATTTCACCGGGAGATTTCACCGCACCTAACGACACGACTTCGGTGACCGCCACCACCAACACGGCACCGGCTTCGTGGCAGGCAGCGGCCAAGCCTGCGTAGTCGTGCAGCCGGCCAAACACATCGGGATTTTGCACCACCATGCAGGCGGTCTGGTCATCCAGGTCCACCGATAAATCTTCGCTGCCGTCCAACGACAGATCCTTGGACACCACATCCATGGCGCCAAATTGCGCGGTGGTGCGCACCACCGCGCAATAATGGGGATGCAGGGCCCCGGACAACACCGCCTTGTGGCGTCGGGTCAGGCGCCCGGCCATCATCACCGCTTCGGCGCAGGCCGTGGCGCCTTCGTACATGGAGGCATTGGCGATTTCCATACCCGTGAGCATCGCCACCTGGGTCTGGAATTCGAACAAAAATTGCAGGGTGCCCTGGGATATTTCCGGCTGATATGGCGTGTAGGAGGTCAGAAATTCGGACCGTTGAATCAGATGATCCACCGACGCCGGAATGTGGTGGCGGTATGCCCCCCCGCCCAGGAAACTGGGGCCTGCACCAGCCGGCCGATTGCGCGCCGCCATGCCCCCCATGGCCCGTTCGACCTCTAGCTCACCCTGGTGCATGGGCAGTTCCAACAGCCCGTCGCGGCGCGCGGATTGAGGCACGTCTTTGAACAAATCGTCCACTGACGGGACGCCGATGGCCCCCAGCATTTGGCTGCGGTCATCTGGGGACAGGGGCAGATAGCGCATTAGTCGGCCACCCGGTCAGCGTAGGCGCTGGCATCCATCAAGTCGGACAAATCCGGGGCGCCGGCGACCTTGATTCTCAGGAACCAACCTTTGCCCTCGGCATCATCGTTGACCAGGCTGGGGTTCTCGCCGATGGCTTCATTGATTTCCACCACCTCTCCGGACACCGGGGCATAAACTTCGCTGGCGGCCTTTACCGATTCCACCACGGCAACTTCGGCACCTTTCTCCAATGACGCCCCTTTGTCGGGCAATTCCACAAAAACCACGTCACCCAATTGGTCCTGGGCATAGTTGCTAATGCCCATCGTGGCGATGTCGCCCTCAATGGAAACCCATTCATGATCTTCGGTGTAATGCTTGTCGGACATCTGATTGCTCCTGTTGGCCGTGACTTTAAGATTTGGCCCGGAAATAGCGGTGGGGCACGAACGGCATGGGCACGACTTCGGCATCGTGGGTAGTGCCCCGAACCACCAGCCCGACCTTGGTCCCCGGTTCGGCGAATGCGCTGGCCACGTAGCCCATGACCACCGGCGCACCCAATGTGGGGCCGAACCCGCCGCTGGTGACCGTGCCAATTGAAGTGCCGTCGCCGTCAACGATATCGGCGCCTTCTCGGGCGGGCGCTCTGCCGGTCATTGCCAGGCCAACCCGGCGACAGTCGGTGCCGTTGGCCAATTGTCCCAAAATGATGGCGTCACCGGGGAAGCCGCCATTTTCCCGGCGGCGTTTGCCGATGGCCCAGGCTAGACCGCCTTCGATGGGAGTGGTGGCGGTGTCCAGGTCGTGACTGTACAGGCACAAGCCCGCCTCCAGGCGCAACGAATCCCGCGCTCCTAAACCTATAGGTTCCACTTCGTCTTCGGCCAACAGCACTCTTGCCAGATCAACCGCCTGGTCGTTCGCTACAGAAATCTCGAAGCCGTCTTCACCGGTATATCCTGCCCGGGAAACGCCGCATGGAATGCCCCCCACGTCCATTTGGGCGCACCCCATAAAGCCCAGGTCGCCGCACGGGGGGGCGTGATGGCTCAAGACCTCGACCGCCATGGGACCTTGCAGGGCCAACAGAGCCCGGTCATCCAGAATTTCGATTTGGCAATCCCCACCGATTTGCTCCTGCATGTGAGCCAAGTCAGCGTCCTTGCAAGCGGCGTTGACCACCATGGCCAGATGGTCGTCAGCCCGGCCCACGGTGAGGTCATCCAAAATGCCGCCCTGAGCGTTGGTAAAAAAGGTGTAGCGGATGCGCCCGGGTTTCAGATCAACGATGTTGCCGGGCACCAGGGTTTCAAGGGCCATGTCGGCGCCAGCGCCGGAAATGCGCACCTGGCCCATGTGTGAGACATCGAACAGCCCGGCTTTGGTACGGGTGTGGATGTGCTCGGTCATGATCCCGGCCGGGTATTGCACCGGCAGTTCATAACCCGCGAACACCACCATTTTGCCGCCCAGTTCCTGGTGTAGGGCGTGAAGCGCCGTGGTTTTGGTGTCAGTGTCCAAAGTGGCCCTCCAACAGAGCTGCGAGCCGGAGTCGCGCATCGCTGCGGATTCCGCGCCCCCTCTGTCTTCGGACCTGAGAGAGTCACTGACCAGAATTGTTTGGTCGGCTTACCCCTTCGGTGAGGCAGGCCAACCGGGCCCACCTGCTTTCCAGAGTTTCATCCCCTTGCGGTCCTGATGCCTGAGAGTTTCCGGGGCGGTTGCTCCTTCGGCGTCGGCGAAACGTTTGCCGCTCTCTCCCACAAAGGTCTTGTGTATGGTCTGCCCGGTCCCCCAGCCAGATGGAAGCATACTACGCGGGCCGGTCCCGCCGGTCGAGTCGTCCGAGACTTAAAAGCGCCTTATCGGGCCTGGTTGTACTGCAATTCTTGCGGGGCCAGTTGAAAGCCCAGGATGATTTGGAAATTCACAGGTAACTCGCCATCGGCCAAGGGGATTGTCTCCACCAATTGCTCGACTTGGCTGGCAACTCCCGCCGCATCGAACGTCATGCGGCTGTGGAAAATGTCTTTAGCCAAAACCCGCCCTTGGCCGTCTGTCACCGCCACGAAAAACGGCAGCTCGATGACCGCCGCCTCAGTGGTGGCCCCGCGCAAGGCGTCAATTTGAAAAGCCAGTTCCACCTCCACTCGCTTTGCGTTGGCCTGACAGGCGGAATTCACCCGGGACAACGTGGCTTGGGCAGCCACCGCTGGGGGGTCGGAGTTGGGCACCAAAATGGTCACCATCTCGGTATCGGCCAGGATCGCGGCATTTGGGCACGCCCGGGCTTGTTGATTCATCAATGGCTGGCAGCCGGCCAGGGAAACGCCCGCCACAACAAACAGAGCCCAAAGCCTGAGCTGCGACCGGAATGGGAGAATTGCTTCTTTGGAATGATGCATGGGACGGCAGGGTGGTTTGGATGTCAGTCAGGGTTGGCCGCCTGGCCAACTGGGCTGGCCCAGAATGCCGGGTTCGACTAGATTGTGCGGTCTTATCCGCCGCGCGGACTTTACTTGAAGGCGCACTGATCCGCCATGGTGAAACCTGAAATTCTTATCCTTCTGGCAAGCCCTCGGGGGTTTTGCGCAGGTGTTGACCGGGCAATTCAGATTGTCGAGCGGGCCCTGGAAAAATACGGGACGCCGGTCTACGTGCGCCATGAAATTGTCCACAATCGAACGGTGGTTCAGGATCTGGAAACCAAGGGTGCGGTGTTCGTCGACGATCTGGACCAGGTGCCGGCAGCCGCCCCGGTGGTGTTTTCGGCCCACGGGGTTGCCAAATCTGTTCCTGTGGAGGCCACCCGCCGGGGCCTGATCCAGGTGGACGCCACCTGTCCCCTGGTCACCAAGGTCCACCGGGAAGCGGATCAACACCACAAGGCTGGCCGCCCGGTGATCTTGATCGGCCACAACGGTCACCCAGAGGTCGAGGGGACCTTGGGCCAGCTGCCCTCCGGTGCCATGCATTTGGTGGAAACGCCGTCCGATGCGGCAGCCCTGGACCTGCCCCCAGACACCGAAGTGGCGTTCGTGACCCAGACCACATTGGCGGTAGACGATACCGCCGAGGTCATCGCCGCACTTGTGGATCGCTTGCCCAATTTGATCGCGCCGCGCAAAGAAGACATTTGCTATGCCACCACAAACCGACAGAACGCGGTCAAGGCCATTGCCGAGCGCTGCGACACCATGGTGGTCATTGGCGCGCCTAATTCGTCCAATTCCGTGCGATTGACCGAGGTCGCCCAACAATCCGGGTGCCGACATGCGGTGTTGGTGCAAGGCCCCGATGATATGGATTGGGGCTCGTTCCAGGGGGCCGCCACAGTGGGCATTACGGCGGGTGCGTCGGCACCAGAGATTTTGGTGGCGCAAATATTGGACGCCTTCAACCAGCGGTTTGACGTGACGGTGGAAGAAGTGGCGGTCACGTCGGAAGACGTGCGGTTCAAGCTCCCCGCAATGCTGGACGCCTGATGGCCGTTTACACCGCAGTCAGCGACAGCCAATTGGCGGCGTTCATGGATCAATACGACCTGGGCGACCCCTTGGCCTTAATGCCCATTGCCGAGGGGGTTGAGAATTCCAATTACCGCCTGGCGACCACCACCGGTCCGTACATTTTGACGATCTATGAGAAGCGCGTGGAGCGTGGGGACCTCCCCTTTTTTTTAGACCTGATGGAGCATCTAAGCACTGGAGGGATCCCCTGCCCGTTACCAATCCAGGGCCGCGACGGCGAAGCCCTGCGGGAAGTGAACGGTAAGGCAGCGGCGATCATCACCTTCCTGGAGGGCGGATGGCCTCGAAAGATCAGCCCCAACCATTGCCGTGGTCTGGGGACCGCCATGGCACAAATGCACATAGCCGGTGCGGATTTCACGTTGTCCCGGCCCAACAGTTTGTCCATGCGCGGATGGCGAGACGTGTTCCAATCAGTGGTGGGCCGGGCGGACGAGATGGCCCCGGGGTTAGCCGCCGAAATCGCAAACGAGTTGGATGTCGTCGAAGCCAATTGGCCCAAAGACTTGCCTGCGGGTGTCATCCACGCCGACCTGTTTCCCGACAATGTGTTTTTCCGGGGCGAGGCGCTCTCCGGCATCATCGATTTCTACTTCGCCTGCAATGATTTCTTCGCCTATGACCTGGCCATCTGCTTGAACGCTTGGTGCTTCGAGCCGGACCGATCGTTTAACGTCACCAAGGCCAAATTGATGTTGTCGTCGTATCGCAAAGTGCGGCCCTTTTCCGAAACCGAGGTGGCTAATTTGCCCCTGCTGGCCCGGGGTGCTGCCCTGCGGTTTTTGCTGACCCGCCTGCACGATTGGCTGCACCAAGTGGAGGGGGCTCTGGTGCAGCCGAAAAACCCCACGGAGTATTTGCAAAAGCTGCGGTTCCACCGGGAGATCACCGGCCCCGCAGCCTATGGATTGGACTAAGTCAATGGGTGACGAAGCGAACGGCGTAATGGACATATACACCGACGGGTCGTGCCTCGGGAATCCGGGACCCGGGGGCTGGGCAGCCATTCTGCGTGACGGTGAAGACTTGCTCGACAGGGACCAGGAACTTTCCGGCGGCGAGCCAGAAACCACTAACAATCGCATGGAAATGACCGCCGCCATTGTGGCGTTGGAGACCATCGAAGCCCCCCGGTCCATTCGTCTGCACACGGATTCTAAATACGTCATGGACGGCGTTGAGAAATGGATGCCCAATTGGAAGCGCAACGGCTGGCGCACGGCCAACCGTAAACCGGTGAGGAATGTGGATTTATGGCAGCGGCTGGACGCCGCAGTTGGCCGCCACACAATCGAATGGTTCTGGGTCAAAGGCCATTCCGGCCACCCCGAAAACGAGCGCGCCGACGCACTCGCTGTTACCGCCGCTGAAGCGGTTCAGGCGAACGAACGATAGGGCGAACGGCGGCCACCATTTTTTCGATTCGCTGCTCCGCAACATTAAGCCGCTGAGGCAACCCAGCCCGGGGGCCTAAACCTGATCCAAAATGGTTTCGGCGGACGAAACACCGCACTCTTTGCCAGGCTCCACATTCAGATGGGTCACGACCCCATCCTCCACCACCATGGAATAACGCTGGTTACGGACCCCCAAACCAGCGTCGATCAGATCCAGTTCCAGACCCAAGGCCTTGGCAAACACGCCGCTGCCATCCGCCAGCATCAACACGGATTCGCCGGCGCCTTGATCTTGGCCCCAGGCATCCATCACAAACGCATCGTTGACCGAAACGCAGGCGATCGTGTCCACGCCCTTGGCCCGCAAGGCATCCGCCTGGGCCAGAAACCCCGGCAAATGCTGTTTTGAACATGTAGGAGTAAAGGCCCCTGGCACCCCCAACAAAACCACCTTTTTGTTGCCAAAAATCTCGCCGGTGCCAATAGTGCCTGGGCCCGCAGGAGTCATTTCCCCCAGGGCCACTTCTGGAATTCGATCGCCGACCTGAACCATGGGATCCTCCCTATTTGGTTGCCCAGCCAAAACAATTAGCACGCGGGCAGGCAGGGTCAAACTTTTCCGGGGAGTGGCCGGTCGGCCTACGATAAGTGGATGCCCGCACCCCGTTGGCTTTCACCCGTATGTGCGTTGCCATTTTTGTTGGCCCTGGTCGCCTGTGGACCGGGGGAGGAATGGAGCTAAAACCAGAACATTGGCAATGCTGCCTATCGCGCGGGTGATTTTGGCGTGGCGGAATTAAATTTCCAAGCGGCGTTGGTGGAGGCCGAAAAATCGCGGCCCGCCTATCCATTTGTCGCCATCAGCCCGGATTCATTGGCCCTTGTGCGCAGCCAGCTTGCCCAATACGCCGAGGCCGAACAATACATTCGTCAAGCCCTGTCCATGACTGAGGACGCAGTGGGCCAGACCACATCTGAGTATGCCACGCGCCTGAGCAACCTTGGCAACCCCCTACATCGCCAAGGCAAGTCGGACGATGCGGCCCAGGCACTCACCCGCGCCCTTGCGATCCAGTAGGAAGTTTTGGGGGAAGATCACCCCGATGCCGCGATCACTCTGAACAATCTGGGGGAAGCTCAGCGGGGCATGGGCCAACTCAGTACCGCTGAACAGAGCCTGAACTGGGCTGCTGCCATTGCCAAAAGCGTTCTAGGCGAGGGTCATCCCAATAACGGTATTTTTCTGAACAATTTGGCAGGGGTGTATCACTACCAAGGGCGGTTTGCGGAATCTGAACGCAATTTCGAACGCGCATTGGAGATTTTGCAGGCCGGGCTGAACCGCGGGCACCCACCATCGCCAGGGCAATGGAATAACTTGCAGAAAGCTTTGGCGCAAACGGCAAGTTTGATTTGGCGGAGCCGATGTTCGCCCAGGCGTTAGATAGCACCGAACAATTTTATGGGCCGGACCACCCCAGGATCGCTGAGATTCTAACCAAATACGCGGCGATGTTGCGGGCGGCTGACCGGGTTCCCGAAGCCATGTCCATGGAAGCCCGCGCCCAGATCATCACCGGGGCCGCTTCCTAATCTGCCACCTCTGCTGGCAAGGTGTCTTGGACCGCGCGGTCCCCGTCGATGATGGTGATAGTCACCGTCCTGCCCGCCAGTGGGCCCTCCGCATCCGGCAATTGTTTGAACTGAGCCCGTAAAATTGCCCGGCGTCCCCCGGCGATCATGCGCACGGTGGGGGCTTGAAAAACGAACCCTGGGGGGCTCTCGATAATCACATCGGGGGCTTGAAAAGGATCCGTGGCCCGAGCCAAGATTTCAATCCATGGGGTCGCACCACCGGTCACTGAAACCCGCTCCACTGCCAAATTCGGTCCACTAGGGATCGGAACAGCCGCCTGATATTGCTCGATAAGCGCTGCCATGGCCGCGTCCTTTGTGCCCGGGCCAGGAGGGATGTCCAGGGCAAAATCTTGTTCCATAAGGAAGCAAACATCCCGACACACCGCATAGACCACGCTCAATCGAACGTTCACGGGCTGACTGGGGTCCGGCACCGTGGCAGTCACCGGCAGCACCAAATCGGCGATGTAGCCAAAGGTGTTCATGCCAAGAATTGTGAATCGCCGGGGCGCTGGCCAAGCGATCGATGGCTCACCCAAGTTAGTCGCACCGGACCAGTCGAATTGGGGGGGAAACCCAGAATCACCGGGGGATCGCCAATAGGTCTCCCACCCCTCCTCCAAACGCAGCTGGATCCCCAAGGTAAGTACGCCATCCACCCCCACGCCATCGGTGGCGGCAATCAGGCGTGCCCGCACGTGGTCGCCCGCCAGCCAATCGGTGGCGGCGGCCTGGGCCGACGTTGTGGCCGCGACCCCGGCCAAAGCCCAGAGGGCAATTGCCCCGGCTGATGCAATAAATTTCGACACAATGGCGCCTAGTGGAAGAACACAAACTTCAACCGAATATTAAGCTTCGGCGGTCGATAATAGTGTCACTTTGTCGAGAGATTTGGAAAACGGAGAGATTGGCACACCGTGAACACAGATACTCTTATTGGCCACTTCTTGATCGCAATGCCGAGCATGAGCGACCCCCGGTTCGAACGTACCGTGATCTATATGTGCGCCCATTCTGACGCCGGGGCACTTGGTCTAGTGGTCAATCGACTGGCCGAAGACATGACATTCCCCGATTTGATGGAACAGCTTGGGATGGGGACGCCCGACCCGAAGGACTCCATCACCGTTCATTTTGGCGGGCCGGTGGAACAATCCAGGGGGTTCGTGCTGCATTCCGCTGATTATTTGCAGGACACTACATTGGTGGTTAGTCACGACATCGGCCTAACGGCTTCGTTGGATGTTCTGACCGCCATCGCCGACGGCAGTGGTCCCAAGCGCAAGCTGTTAGCATTGGGATACGCCGGATGGGGCCCCGGCCAGCTGGAATCAGAAATTCTGACAAACGGCTGGATCCACGGGCCGGTGGACGAAGATTTGCTGTTCAGCAGTGATGTAAACGCGAAATGGCAACGGTCCTTCGACGCCATCGGGCTGGACCCGGCAATGCTTTCAGGCGATTTTGGCCACGCCTAGAGCAGATCGTGACCGGCGCTTACCGGTCGCGTGAATCTGATCGGTAATTTAAGGGCAGGTCGCGACGTAGATCGCGCCTAAGCGCGGAAATCTTCAGAGACTATGGCGAACAGCAAATGGTCGTGCCAGGCGCCGTTGATGCTTAGATATTTGCGGGCGTAGCCTTCCTCGTTGAAGCCAACCTTGCGCAACAAATCCCGGCTGGCAGTGTTGGTGGGGACGCACCCGGCCTCGACCCGGTGAAGACACAGCTGGTCAAAAGCAAAACGTAAAATGACCCCCACAGCGTCGGTCATGTATCCCTGGCGGGTGTATTTTTCGCCGATCCAGTATCCCAACGAACAAGACAGCCGGATGCCTCTGGTCACATTACTCATGTTCACGCCACCCACCAGAGCATCGTCCGATTGGCGAAAAATCAAATACGCATAGCCCTCGTCATCCCGGGCATCCCGGGCGTACCGTTGCAGGCGCCGTCGGTATGTGGCGCGGCTTAGCGCGCTGTGGGGCCAGGTGGGTTCCCACGGTTCCAAAAATTCGCGCGACTCGGCCCGCAACTCCGCCCAGGCCAACCAGTCCCCAGAAACTGGCGGGCGCACATACACCGCCTGGCCATCATAGCGCCGGTACAGGCTGGGGCGGGCAAAGGGTGACAGCAACGACATCAATCAAATCTTGCCGCAAGAGCGTCGTAAGATTCAAGACCGCCCAATGGGCCCAATGCCGCCAAAGACAAGGGGCCAGCGGCGATGGTTTCGGCGGCAATGCGGCGCAGAGCCGCAGCATCCACCGCATCGACCTTGGCGATCAATTCCGATGGCGAGATTACCCGATCGAAAACCAGAAGTTGCCGGGCCATTTGCTCACACCGCGCGGCGGAACTTTCCAATCCCATCAGCACGCCCGCCTTGTGTTGGGCCCGGGCCCTGGCGGTTTCTTCGTCGGTGATATCGTGGCTGACTTGGCGGACTTGATCGGCGACCACCTGGGCTAATTCCGCCACCTCGCCCTCGCTCGTACCCGCGTAAATCCCGAACACGCCGGTGTCCAAATACGATTGGGCGAACGAAAACACCGAGTACGCGAGCCCGCGTTTTTCCCTAACCTCTTGGAACAGCCGGGACGACATGCCGCCGCCCAGCACAGTGGACAACACCTGTATCGCATAAAAATCTGAGTGATCGAAGGCAATGGACGGGAATGCCATGGTCAGGTGGACCTGTTCCAATTCACGCTTTTCGCGGAATTCACCGCCGCCGTACCGGGCCGGGTCATGGTCACTTTCATCCACCGAACCCAAACCGCCAAAGGCATCGCCTGCCATTTGAACAAAAGCGTCATGGTCCACGCTGCCGGCGGCGGAAACCACCATTCTTGGCAGGCGGTAATGGCGCCCCATGTAACCGATCAAATCGTCGCGGGCAAAACCTACGACCCGTTCCGGCGACCCCAAAACCGTGCGACCCATGGCTTGATTTGGAAACGCCACTTGTTGCAAGAAATCGAATATTTGGTCGTCGGGGGTATCAACGGCTTGGCCAATTTCTTGGATAACCACGGCGCGTTCCCGGGCCAACTCTTCTTCATCAAATGTGGAATGCAGCAAGATGTCGCCCAACAAATCCACCGCCAGAGGCAAATCATCCGCCAGCACCCGGGCGAAATATGCGGTCTGTTCCCGGGATGTATAGGCGTTAAGGTGGCCGCCCACGGCTTCGATTTCTTCGGCGATAGCCTTGGCGGAGCGGCGCTCCGTGCCCTTGAACGCCATGTGTTCCAGCATGTGCGAAATACCGTTGTCCTCTAGGCTCTCGTACCGCGCCCCAGCGTTGACCCAGACCCCAACCGAAGTGGTCCCCAGCCCCTCCATTGAATCGCTGGCGATGCGCAAGCCGTTGTCCAGTGTGGTGATTTGTACGACCATGGATGTTTACGCTTGGCTGCGCTCGGCCATATAGGCCTGAACGGCAGCAAGATCGTTGGGCAGCAAATCGAAGGATTCCGTTCGCTCATACAAGTCTGCCAAGCGAGGCGGCAATACAGACGGAGTGCCGATGGCGCGCGCCACTGCTTCGGGGAATTTCGCTGGATGTGCTGTGGACAAATACACCATGGCGCCGTTGCCATCTCGTCGGTGGGCGCGGCCGGCGATGATCCCAACCGCAGTGTGAGGGTCAACTGGGATGCCGCTTGTATCATTCACCTGGGCCATGCAGGAAAGGATTTCGTCTTCCGATGCACGGCGGCCATCGAACTGGCCACGCATACGGGCCATAGCGGCATCGCTCATTTTGAACACCCCATCGTTGTCCAGATCATCCATCAATTTGGCAACGATGTCGCCATCGTCGGCCGACAGCTCGAACAACAAGCGTTCGAAATTGCTGGATACCTGGATGTCGATGCTGGGGCTAAGGGTCGCGTGGACCGGGCCCTTGCGGTATTCCCCATCGGCCAACAGCCGCACCAAGATGTCGTTGACGTTGGTGGCGATGACCATTTGGCCAATGTTCAACCCCATGCGCCGCGCCACATGGCCAGCAAACGCGTCGCCGAAATTTCCCGTGGGCACGGAAAACGCCGGGGGGTGATCGGGGCCGCCCAGAGCCGCAGCGGTGGTGAAGTAATAAACCACCTGCGCCATGACCCGCGCCCAGTTAATGGAGTTCACCGCTGTCAGTTTCCAGCGGTCCCGGAACACCTTGTCCCCAAACATCTGTTTCACGATGGCCTGGCAATCGTCAAAGGTGCCATCGATGGCGATGTTGTGAATGTTCGCCGCCTGGACCGTTGTCATCTGGCGGCGCTGGACATCAGTGATCCGGCCTTGGGGATGCAAAATGAACGCGGTGATGGTGTCGCGATCCCGGCATGCCTCGATGGCCGCCGATCCGGTATCCCCCGACGTGGCGCCCACCACCGTCACCCGGTTAGACTGGGTTTGCAGCACCGCATCGAACAGGCGGCCCACGACCTGCAGGGCATAATCCTTGAACGATAACGTCGGCCCGTGAAACAGCTCCAAGATCCATTCGCCGGAATCCAGCTGGCGCAACGGTGCCACCGCCGGATGGTCGAAATCGCGATAGGCCTCGGCCACCAGGGGTGCCAAGTCTTCGGCCGAAATCGCCGGAGCCGTGAATCGCGCCATCAAATCGGTCGCCACCTCGGCGTACGGCTGGTCGGTGAAGCCTTTGATTTCCTCGGTGCTGACCTGGGGCCAGGATTCCGGCACATAAAGGCCGCCGTCATCGGCCAGCCCGGCCAGTAAAACCCCGGCGAAATCCAATCGGGGCGCTTTTCCACGGGTACTGATGTAGTGCAAAGTTTGCGTGCCTAAAAATCGTTGGGAAATGGAATGCCGGACAACCTACAAATCGCCGGGATGGGTGGCAATGGCCGTTAATGCCTTGGCACACCCGGCACAGGGTTTGGCCTGTGATTTGTGGGGATAAGTCCATTTCGTATTCCTACCCAAACCCTTAGCAACCATCTATCTGGGCATAAATCTGGGGGAAAAAAAGAAACTAACCCTTTGATTTTCCATGCTAAACTGCTGCCTTGGATCTCTCCACTCCCTTGCGGCAGTTATTATTGAAGGTGCGATACATCGAATCTGCGGCCCACTGGGGCAATCCTTGTGGAGTGCGGATTTATTGACCCTCCTCCCAAAGGGCAATCGCCCGCAAAGCGGGATGGGGCACCCGGGCCTGGCGAGCATGTGCGAGTGTCAGCCTGTTCCGTCACGTCTCATCCTTTAGTAAAATCTGCGTAGGCTGCCGCAAGGGCTCTTATACGGTTGCCTGAATATTGATTGACCGCACCTCGTTTTACTTGACTGACTAGTCCCGTGCCCGAGTCCGCCCCTATGACCGCGCCAAGCGTTTCGGCAGCCAGCCGTAGGTCTGGCATCTTGCCGTCCCAAGCCATCGCCAAGCTGATCGAGAGCGGCGGCATCACCGCGTCCCAAGCGATCCCAAAAGGCCAAATTCAGCCCGCCAGCCTTGATCTGCGCCTTGGCCCCATCGCCCACCGGGTACGCGCCAGCTTTTTGCCTGGGTCCGGGGCCACGGTCATGGCGCGCATCGAACAGTTGGGCATGCATTCCATGGACCTGACGGACGGCGCGGTGTTGGAGCGCGGCTGCGTCTATATCGTGCCGCTGTTGGAAAGCCTTGATCTGCCCAAGGGTATATCGGGGGCCGCCAACCCCAAAAGCTCCACCGGCCGCCTGGACATCTTCACCCGCATGATCGCCGACGGCGTCCCTGAATTCGACCGGGTCCCGGCGGGCTACACCGGCCCCCTGTACGCGGAGATCAGCCCCCGCACCTTCAGCGTTGTCGCCCGGGAAGGCGACCGCTTGAACCAATTGCGCTTCCGCCGGGGCAACCCGCCGGCGTCTGATTCGGAAATGCGCGCCCTGCACGATCGCGACACCCTGGTCCATGGGGTGGAGGACGCTGATATCGCTAGGGGCGTGGCCATTTCCGTGGACCTATCAGGCAAAAACGGCAATGACGGCTTGGTGGGCTATCGCGCCAAGCACCATTCCGCGGTCATCGACTTGGCCAAAATCGGGCACTACGATCACCTTGAATTTTGGGAACCCATTTTCGTCGGAGCCGGGCGGGAGGGAGGTGCCAATAAAGCCAAAACAACAATTATCCTGAACCCCGACGATTTCTACATTTTGGTGTCTGCCGAGCCCGTCTCGGTACCCCCGGACTATGCCGCCGAGCTGGTGCCCTATGATGCCTTGGTGGGGGAATTCCGGGTGCACTACGCGGGCTTTTTCGATCCCGGATTTGGCTATACTGGCGTCCGCCGCAAAGGCACCCGGGCAGTGTTAGAAGTCCGATCCCGTGACGTGCCGTTTGTGTTGGAGCACAGCCAGATCGTCGGGCGACTGGCGTACGAGCGCCTGACCGAGCCCCCAGATATTTTGTACGGCACCGCAATAGGTTCCAGCTACGGACGCCAAGGGCTCGCTCTCAGTAAGCACTTCAAGTAAGCACTTCATGTAAGCACTTCATGTAAGCACAATTTCAGAAACCGAAAGAAATTCCAGCAAGAACGTAGAAAAGAAAATGGCTGACTCGCACGCGCAGTTCTCAGGCAACATCCCCGAAATTTACGACCAACATCTGGGACCGGCGTTTTTCGTGGCGCCAGAGACACACATCGCCAAAAAGATTGCCGAAGCAGTTTCCGGAGTATCCAACGGCCGGGTGTTAGAGGTCGCCTGCTGTCGGATTAGGCGAAAACTCGGCAGGGGGCCTTGCCAAACCGCCGTTTGAAGCCCGGCTTACCCAGTCCTCCGCCTGAGAGCGGCGTAGGGGCGCCCGTCGATGGCGGCAAGGCCCAAACCGATGATGGCCATGCCGATGAAGTGCTTGGCCAACAGCACTTCGTTGAGTAAGCCAACGCCGAGCAGAATGGACGTCACAGGGATCAGGAAAGTTACCAGCAAGATGTTGGCAGCGCCGGTGTCTTCCAACAGCGTGAAATAGAAAATGTAGGCCAGTGCGGTTGAGGCCAGGGCCAGGCCCAGCACCGCCCCCCACGCCCCCAGGGACGGCATGGCCAAGGTCCAGGGTTGTTCCACCACCAACGCCAGGGGCAGCATGAACACCGTACCCCCCGCCACCTGCCCCGCGGCTGAGGCGATGGGATTGATGCTATAAGGCTTCAACCGCAATCGCGCGTACACGGTGCCCAGCGCATAGCAAATCCCCGCGCCCAACACCGCCAGTTGGGCCAGAACATCTGTACCGATGCCGGCCAATGCTTCCGGTCCCACCATGGCGACAACCCCGGTAAAGCCGATGACGACCCCCGCCAGGCGTCCGGGAGTCATTTTTTCGTCTGAGGTGAAGAGGTGGGCGATCACCACCCCGAATAAGGGCGTGGCGGTGTTCAAAATCGACGCCAAGCCACTGGCGATGTGGGTTTGCCCCCACACGATCAACGAAAACGGCGCGGCGATGTTGATGAACCCTAACACCAAATACACCCGCCAAACCGGACCCATGGGGATTTTGATGCCCATCGCCATCAGGACACCCAAAAGCGCCAGGGTGGCGAGACCCACACGCAAGGTCACCACCGTCAGCGGTGGCAGCGCGGTCAGCGCCACGGCGATGAAATAGAACGAGCCGCCCCACAACACCGAGAGCGGAAGTAAGATGGCCCATTGGGACGCGCCCATGGTCCGACCGACGGTCGGTGTGTCAGACATAATTTTTTAGGGGGCTAAAGGGTTCAGCGCCGCGGCACTATACGCCGCCCTGCGGCGGACGCCAGATCAAAGATTCTGTGGCCGGGCCAGAACATAACGGGCTTACCAAATATTCAGTTGCCGGAGCATCAAGTGCAGATCGCGGCGCGCTTTTTTCGCGCCAACTGAATCTGAACGTTACGAACAATGCGGGCTTACAAATTTGCAATTGGCGGAGCATTGTGCCCGGCGCCACGTCGTCGCTGTCTTCCCAATCGCCGGCGTCTTCCTGGTTTTCTCTGTCTACGCCCCAAACCGCCAAGGCGCCGGCCAATGCCGGCGGCACCGGCACCAAAAGATGCATCGGCGCACCGTCGACCCGTCGACCCGTCGACCCGTCGACCCGCAAGACGGCGGCTTGGAAAAGGATATGGCGCAATAGTGCTGCGGCGGGATCATCCATTGGCCCGGCAACCTTGGGCAGTAATCAAGGCGGGTAAATGATGACCCCGAGGCGAGATACAAGCAATTTCATGGTATTGATGCCTCATGGCGCACGGTTTGGGGCGAATCACCGAAGACGCGGAGCTGAGCCAAGCCCACGACATCAAGGCCGTACGCATGATGGCGCCGTTCTTGTGGCCCAAGGACGACATGGCCTTGCGCGTACGGCTGGTGATTTCGATCAGCTTGTTGGCGGCGACGGCGGGCATGAACGCCCTGGCTCCGGTGCTGTTCGCCCTGGCGGTGGACCGCCTAACGCCGCAGGAAATCTTTGGAGAAGAAGGCGAAGTCATTGGGGTCATCGCCGTGACCGTCCTGCCGTTGGCCGTGCTGTTGGGGTATGGCGCGGTGCATTCGTTTGGCAAAGCAATGAGTGAATTGCGCTGGCTTCTGTACGGACCCATCGAACAACGGCTGAAACGCAATGTCGCCATGACCGTGTTCCGGCATCTGCATGAACTGAGCATGCGCTTTCACATCGGCCGCAAAACCGGGGCGCTGAGCCGGATCATGGATAACGGCACCCGCGGTGTCGACAATCTGCTGATGGCGACGGTGTTCATGATTTTGCCACTGGTCACCGAGATCGTCATCATCTTGGTGGTGCTGTTGGCGTTTTTCGATTTCGTTTTTACCGCCATCATTCTGGGCACATTTGTCCTGTACAGCGTGGCGCTGGTGATCGGGTCGGAATGGCTGCGCAAACACCAACGCAAAGCAGTAGTGGAATCCGCGGCGGCCCACGGCAAAGCAGTGGACAGCCTGCTGAACTATGAAACCGTAAAATATTTCGGCAACGAGGATTTTGTCGCTGGGCGGTATGACGATTCCCTGGCCAAAGTAGAGCGTCTGACCATCAAGGCTTTGACGTCGCGATCCGTCACGGGGGTCATCCAGGTTTTGATTTTGGGAATCGGTTTGACCGGCATGATTGTGTTGGCTGGAAACCGAATCGTCGCTGGCACCATGGAGGTGTTCGGCTTTGTGCTCGTGAACATGTACATGCTGCAAATCATCCGGCCTCTGGACCGAGTCGGAAATTTATATCGCAACATCAAACAGTCTTTCGTCGATGTGGAACAGATGATGGGCCTGTTGATGGAAGAGCCCGAGGTCAGCGATGCCCCAGACGCCAAACCGCTGGGGGGCGGCGAGGGCAAGGTCGAATTCCGCGACGTGTCCTTTGCCTATGACATCCGGCGACCGTTGTTGGACCACGTTTCCTTCACCGTGCCGGCTGGGCGTACCATCGGCATTGTCGGGGCCAGCGGTGCCGGCAAGACCACATTGGGGCGTTTGTTATTTCGCTTTTATGACCCGTCATCGGGCCAGGTGTTTGTGGATGGCGCCGACCTGCGCGAAGTCCAAGTGGAGTCGTTGCGGGCGACCATCGGCGTGGTCCCCCAAGACGCAGTGCTGTTCAACGATTCTCTGTACTACAACATCGCATTCGGCCAGCCGAACGCCACCCGGGAAGACGTAGAACGGGCGGCAAAATTGGCGCAAATCCACGACTTTTCCACTGGCCTGCCCGATGGCTATGACACGGTGGTTGGGGAACGGGGGTTAAAATTATCCGGCGGTGAAAAACAGCGTGTGGCCATCGCCCGGGCAATTTTGAAAAACCCGAGAATCTTTCTGTTTGACGAGGCCACATCGGCGCTGGATTCAAAGACCGAGCGGGAAATTCAGAAAAGCTTGCGCGACGTTTCCAAAGACACCACGACCCTGATTATCGCCCACCGGCTTTCCACCGTGGTCCACGCCGACGAAATCTTGGTGCTGGAAGACGGCAAGACGGTTGAACGCGGCACCCACGATGCTCTGCTGCGCGATCGCGGCACTTACGCCGCCCTGTGGGCGCGCCAACAGAAAACTCTCGATTTAGAAGCCGCGGACTAGGGGCAAGTTTCAGCCGTCTGCAGGACTAATCTTCGCCCCAGTCTTTGACCGGGCGGGTGTCAGCGCCGGACAGCCTTCGACGCAGGGCCAAGACCCAGATCACCACCAGTGCGAAGGCCAACGAAAACCAGGTGATGGCGTATCCCAGATGGGCGTTGCGCAGGCCTGGGACAGTGACATCACCACGGGGCCAGCCACCAGGATTGGCGGTTTCGTCGGCAACCACAATAGCCGGTCGATAATACATGCCGTGGACCGCAGACATGGCGGTGGGGTCAACCCAGAACCATTCATTGTTTTCAACATCGTTGTCAGGCAGCGGCCCTTGGATCCCCACAATGTCGGTGCGGACGATGCCGGTGATCGTGATGTCGCCTTCGATTTGGCCATCTGGCCGCGTCGCCGGGTCGCGTTTGTCCGCTGGCACCCAGCCGCGATCCACCAACAAGATCAGGCCGAGTTCCTGAAGCAAGGGGGTAACCACCCGGTAGCCGACCATGCCGGATTTGGGGGCGTAAAAATAGAATTCCTGGTCATGGATGAAGTTGCCGGTAACCACCACCCGGCGAAACGACATGTGCTCCACCACGGCGTCTCGCGAGGGCATGGGAATGGGGTCCACATCCAGGGCCGCCTGGCGCCCGTAGATCAGGTCGTTCTTCCAATTCAGCCGCTGGACCTGCCAGGACCCTAACCCCAACAGGACAACGAATGCCGGGACGACCACCAGGATCGACATAAAAATAATGGCACCGCGGCTCATGAACTGTCGTCTTCTGTTGCCACGTCTTCCCCAGCGCGGGTGCGGTATTGGGCGGCAAACATCATCGATTTTAACAGCGGCAACATGGACAGCGATCCGCCCAAAATCAACGGGGCCCACAACGCCATGTGCATCCACAGGGGCGGTGAATACTTGACCTCCACCATTAGCGCCAAGCCGACGACGGTAAGGCCGACCACCAGAATGACAAACACTGCAGGACCATCGCCGATATCCAATTCGCCAAGCTTTACGCCGCAAACTTCGCAGTTATCGATGATTTTTAGGTACCTAGAATAGAGCTTCCCCTTCCCGCAGTTTGGACACTTAAACGTTAGTCCGGCGCCGAAAGGGGAAATATCTGGATCGTAGTGCCCGGTCATCCGGGTTAAATATCAGTCGCCCGCTCAGCCTCAATGCACGACGGCGCCGGGCTGCACGGATGTCCACCAGTACACGAAGGTGAACAGGAACAACCAAACAACGTCAACAAAATGCCAGTACCAAGCAGCGGCTTCGAAGCCAAAGTGATGATCAGGCGTGAAATGGCCTTTGTAGGACCGGAACAGGCATACCGCTAGGAAGATGGTGCCGATAATCACGTGGGCACCGTGGAAGCCGGTGGCCATGAAGAACGTGGTGCCATAGATACCGCCGGTGAAGGTGAACGGCGCCTCCATGTATTCAAACGCTTGAAAACCGGTGAACGCGATGCCCAAGGCAACCGTCACCCACAGCCACATGATCAAGCCCTTGTTGTCACCTTTGCGCAAAGCATGATGGGCCAAGGTCACGGTGACGCCCGAGGACAACAGAATGACAGTATTTATCAGCGGCACGCCAAAGGGGTTGAACAGTTCGATCCCTTCCGGCGGCCAATGGCCACCAATCTGCGGGGTCGGGTAAATGGCTGCGTTGAAGAATGCCCAGAACCAGGCGACGAAGAACATGACTTCGGAAGCAATGAACAGTGCCATGCCATAACGCAAGCCAATTTGCACCACTGCGGTGTGATCCCCTTGGTGCGTGGCTTCGTTCACCACATCCCGAAACCACACGAACATGGTGTACAGAACGGCAATGAACCCGATCGGAAGGACCCAAGCCGTCACATCATGCATAAACATGACGAGCCCGCTAGCCAGCAAGAACACTGAAACCATTGCCAACGCCGGCCACGGACTCGGGTCGACCATGTGATAGTCATGGGATGCTTCGTGTGTTGTCATAATCTGGCGTCTCCCAGCTTTAATCCGATTTTTTTGAAGACAGCGGCGTGGCCGGACTGGCCTATCGAAAAACCACTAACTTACATACGGATTGCCTCAACCAAAATCGGAGGCCCCAGACCTGGAGCACCCAGGTCCGCATTCTCCTTCAAAACCTCGAAGAATGTATACGAAAGTGTGATCTCAGTCACGTCATCCAAGTACCGATCATTCACTATTTCTGGGTCTACAAAGAACGAAATACCCATGTCGACGGATTGGCCCGGTACCAAGACCTGTTCGGTGAAGCAAAAACACTCAATTTTACTGAAATATTTGCCCGCTTTGGCCGGTGACACGTTGAAAGTCGCGGATCCTGTGATAGTCCGGCCCGTTGGGTTGGTTGCAACGTAAAAAACCAAGGTTTCTTCGCCGGCAGCCACCGAAACCTGGCGCCGGGCGGGCCTAAAGTCCCAGGCCATGCCCCGGGCCACATTTGCATCGAATTTAACGGTGATTTGGCGGTCAGCGACAATATCGCCGGGCGCCATCGTCGCAACGTTGGTGGATCCGCCGTATCCGGTGACTTGGCAAAACACCCGGTACAGGGGCACAGCGGCGAACGCCGCCCCCACCATACCAAGGGCGGCAAGACCAGCGATCATGCCAACAACCTTGTTGCGCGCCGCCGGGTCACGCTTGGGTCCGACCGCAAAAAGTTGTTGTGATTCAGACATTTGTCACCCCAAGCCGCACCATTGTCACAAGCACCAACAATATCACGAAGATCAACAGGCCAAAACCCACGACCCGGTTCTTGTCGCGCATGCGTTTGGTTTCTTTTTCGCGATCGTTCACGCCGACACCCCACCAAAATTCGCCGCCAAGCCACCATCCACCAGCAGTAGGGCGAAAATTAAAAACAAATACAGAATGGAGAACCCGTACATGCGACCGGCCCAGGCCGTGCCCTCGCCCCGCCAAACCGCCACTGCAAAGCCCAAAAATCCCAAGCCCAGTACCGCCGAGGCAATGCCATAGATCAACCCGGCCAAGCCAATGTACCAGGGGGCGATCCCCGCCGCCGCGACCAGAACGCTATAGGCCAAAATCTGATTCTTCGTGGCCCGTTCTCCCGCCACTACGGGAAGCATGGGAACCTTGGCGGCGGCATATTCACCGGATCGCAGCAACGCAAGCGCCCAAAAATGCGGCGGCGTCCAAAGGAAAATCAGAGCGAACAACACGACGGCCCCAAGCCCGATGTCTCCGGTGGTTGCGGCCCAGCCGATCACCGGGGGCATGGCGCCCGCAGCACCACCGATGACAATGTTTTGTGGGGTCCGCCGCTTTAACCACATGGTGTAGACGAAAATGTAAAATCCGATGGTCAGGGCCAACAGCGCGGCGGAAATCCAATTCACCGCTACCCCCATAAGGGCGATCGACGCCAAAGATAGAGCGACCCCGAACCCCAAGACATCGGCACGGGGCACGCGCCCAGAGGGAATGGGCCGCCCAGAGGTCCGATCCATCGTGGCGTCGATGTCGGCCTCGTACCACATATTGATGGCGCCAGAAGCGCCGGCACCGATGGAAATACAAAGAATCGCCACCAATCCCAAAACCCAGTGGATGGTCCCGGGGGCAACCACCATGCCGGTCAGCCCCGTGAACACCACCAAACTCATGACGCGGGGTTTCAGCAGCGCAACATAGTCGGCGACGAAAGAATCTCCGATCCATCCGGGGTCGGCGTACGTGGAACCACTGTCGTGGTTAAGTTCAGATTGGGTCATCCCCACATCCAGCGGTTTGTGGTCGAATCTTCATATGAATTTTGAAATTCCAATCCCGTTTCAGGGTAGATCATACCATACAGGATATAGACAAACCGAGGGGTTCCGGCAATCCGGATAACACCATTTTCGACACATTTGGTGCGCATCAAGGATCAGACGTTGCGCCCCGTGGTATGGTATATCCAATGCATCGCACTATGTGTGTATGGGTGTCAGCAACCTTTGGATTGTCGGCCCCAGAGGAGCCACGAAGGGAAAATCATCGATGTCTGATTCCGCCAAAGCTGAAGACCTGTTTTTTCGCCGCGCCGGACTAGACCGGGGCCGAGTTGAAACCATCGTCGATGCGTCCTTGCACGGGGCTGACGACGGCGAAATGTTCATGGAATACCGCCAATCGGAAAGCTTCGTTTGGGATGACTCCAGGTTGAAAACGGCGTCGTTTGATACCTCTCAGGGATTTGGCATCCGCGCCGTGGTTGGGGAATCAACCGGCTACGCCCACGCATCGGAATTGTCGGAAGCCGCCATGCAACGATCCGCCGCCGCCATCGAGGCGGTGAAATCTGGCTACGAAGGAACGTATGCGGATAATCTCGCCGGGACCAACCAGTTCCAATACAACGACGACAATCCGTTGGATGAAATTCCCTTCGCCGACAAAGTGGCGCTGTTGGAAAAAATAGACGCCTATGCCCGAGAGAAAGACAGCCGAGTTCGTCAGGTTTCAGCATCACTGTTGGCATCGTGGCAGGTGGTGGAAATCATCCGCGCCGGCGGGCTTCGGGTGGGCGATATCCGCCCCATGGTGCGGTTGAATGTCCAAGTGGTCGTGGGCGACGGTGACCGCCAAGAATCCGGCAGCTATGGTGCCGGTGGACGGGCAGCATACCAGGATTATATCAACCCCGATGCCTGGCAGGCAGACGTGGACGAAGCCTTGCGCCAAGCTGTTGTGAATTTGGAGTCTGTGCCCGCACCGGCTGGGGAAATGCAGGTGGTTCTGGGCCCGGGCTGGCCCGGTATCTTGTTGCACGAAGCCATCGGCCACGGTTTGGAAGGTGACTTTAATCGTAAGAAAACCAGTGCTTTTTCTGGGCTGATGGGGCAACGCATCGCCTCACCGGGCGTCACCGTTGTTGACGACGGCACCATCGCCAACCGTAGGGGATCTTTGAGCGTCGACGATGAAGGCACCCCCACTCAACGCACTGTTTTGATCGAAGACGGTATCCTGAAAGGTTACATGCAGGACCGCATGAATGCCCGGCTGATGGGGGTTTCCCCCACCGGCAACGGACGCCGCCAAGATTACGCGAACGCACCCATGCCACGTATGACCAATACGACAATGGAAAACGGCGATCGCGACCCGGCCGAAATTTTGGCCAGCGTCAAGGACGGCATTTTCGCCACGGCGTTCGGCGGCGGCCAAGTGGACATCACGTCGGGCAAATTCGTGTTCAGTTGCACCGAAGCCTATTTGGTCAAAGACGGAAAAATTGGGGCTCCGGTGAAAGGCGCCACGCTAATCGGCAATGGACCCGACGTGCTGACCAAGGTTTCAGCGATCGGCAATGATACGGCACTGGACCCCGGCATTGGCACTTGCGGAAAGAATGGCCAAGGCGTTCCGGTGGGGGTCGGCCAACCGACCATGCTGATCGATGGCATGACCGTCGGCGGCACCAGCGCCATGAAAGGCGGCAGCGCTTCGCAGCTGACTTAAAATAATATCTCCGTTCATATTCACGCGACCGGCCAGAGCCGGTCACGACCTGCACATACCTGATCGTCGGTGGAGCCTGGTGGGTGCGGTGCGGAGCCGGTGACGGCACGGACCACTCCAATGTCGTTGCACCTTCCCCCAATGGTTGGCTTCAACCGGCTTCGTGGATTTAAAGGTCACACGAAGGATGTACAGGAACAAAAGCGCGGCGGCAAAGGAGATATAGGCTCCCATTGAGGAGAGTAAATTCCGTCCGGCGTAGGCGTCGGGATAGTCGGCGATCCGTCGTGGCATCCCTGCAAGGCCGGAGAAGTGCATTGGGAAGAATGTCAAATTCATACCGACCATGGTGATCCAGAAGTGCCATTTGGCCAATCCTTCTGGGTATTCATGGCCGCTCATTTTGCCAATCCAATAAAAAAACCCGGCGAAGATCCCGAACATGGCACCCATAGATACGGTGTGGTGGAAATGGCCGACGACGTAGTAGGTGTTGTGGGTGTTCTTCGCCGGCACAGGGTTCGACTTCGCGCTGAACCGGGACATGATTGTAGAGCATCAGCCCCAGCACGAAAATCACGATGGCGGTGATCAGCCACAGCATGAAATTATGGAATTCCACAATTTCCCGCATTACCGGGTTGGCGGATTCCTGAAAGCCCATTTGCCAATCAAACGGCGCTCCGAGCCCGGCTTCCTGGGCCAGCGCAGCGCCCGCACTGGCAACCAAGCCAGCAAAAATCGTTGCCCCCATAAGAGGTAGTTTTCGCAGGGCATTGCGCCAGAGAAGAGGGGTCACCAAAAGTTCATGGCTTGTCACTATCGTGGGTTACCGCGTGGACGCCGTCAGACGCGCGTTAACCTACTCAAGCCGCGCCACCAACTACCGGTGCGTCATAGTGTCCCACCGGCCATTTATTGGCCGTGAATTTTAAGAGATTGGAAAGTCCCCCCGCCCCGAAAAGGGCGGGGGCTGACTAATTAGCCCTTAAAAACAAAGGGGTTAGCGAACGGTGGGCGGAGCCTCGTGGGTGTGGTGCGGTGCCGGTGATGGCACGGACCATTCCAGGGTTGTTGCGCCCTCGCCCCAGTAATTTGCCTCCACTTTTTCGCCAGATTTGAACGTTACGTACACGACGTACAGGAAGAACAGCGCGGCTGAGAAGGAAATATAAGCACCTAACGACGAGACCAAGTTCCATCCGGCATAGGCGTCCGGGTAGTCAGCGATCCGTCGCGGCATGCCGGCAAGGCCTGAGAAATGCATGGGGAAGAAGGCCAGATTCACGCCAACCATGGTGATCCAAAAGTGTATTTTGCCCAGCTTTTCGGGGTATTGGCGCCCGGTCATTTTGCCGACCCAATAATAGAAACCTGCGAAGATGCCGAACATGGCGCCCATGGACATCACGTAATGGAAGTGACCAACCACATAGTAAGTGTCGTGGAACGCAGTCGTCAGGCCGGAATTGGCCAGAACCACGCCGGTCACGCCACCCAGTGTGAACAGGAAGATCATTCCCATCGACCAAAGCATCGGCGTCTCAAACGTTAGCGAGCCGCCCCACATGGTGGCGATCCAACTGAAGATTTTGATCCCTGTTGGCACCGCGATCACCAGTGTCGCCGCCACGAAATAGGCTTCTGTATCGACGCCCATGCCAGCAGTATACATGTGATGGGCCCACACAATGAAGCCGACCGCGCCAATGGCTACCATGGCATAGGCCATGCCAAGGTATCCAAAAATTGGCTTGCGCGCGAACGTCGCAACCACCTGGCTGACGATGCCGAAGGATGGCAACACCAGGACGTAGACCTCTGGGTGGCCAAAGAACCAGAACAAATGCTGGTACAGCACCGGGTCCCCCCCTTGTGCTGCATCAAAGAACGCCGTGCCGAAGTTACGATCGGTCAGCAGCATGGTGATGGCGCCAGCCAGAACCGGCAGCGACAGCAACAGCAAGAAAACCGTCACCAGCTGCGACCACACAAACAGCGGCATCTTGTGCAGGGTCATGCCCGGCGCCCGCATGTTGAAGATGGTGGTGATGAAATTGATCGACGCCATGATCGACGACGCCCCGGCTAAATGCAGGGCCAGGATCGCCATATCCACCGACGGTCCGGAATGGCCTATAGTCGACAGCGGCGCATAAACCGTCCAGCCGGTGCCGACACCATCGCCGATCACTGTTGAACCAACCAACAACAAAGCCGACGGGATCAAAATCCAGAAACTGAAATTGTTCATGCGCGGGAACGCCATGTCCGGCGCGCCGATCATCAACGGCACCATCCAGTTGCCGAAGCCGCCGATAAACGCCGGCATGATCATAAAGAACACCATGATCAAGCCGTGCCCGGTCACCAAAACGTTGAACGTATGTTCGGGGGTATCACCCCACATTATGTCCACACCGGGCGTCTGTAATTCCATTCGCATAATCACGGACATCAACCCGGCGACAATGCCGAAAACGACAGCGAAAATCAGGTAAAGCGTTCCGATATCCTTGTGGTTCGTGGAATATAGCCACCGCCGCCAACCGGTTGGGGCTCCGTGGGCTTCGTATGCGCCTGCCGTGGTTTCGGTCATGATCGGATCCTAAATGCTTGATTTAATGATTCGGGATGTCCAGCGCGTTAGCCGGGGCGCGAGGAGGGAAAATTCCCTGCTGGGCGAACGCGCCTTGCTGGGCAAAAAGAGTTGTCGGGGCTTTCAACCGGTCGGGCTGCATGGCCGCCAGTTGCTCCGCCATCCAAGTGTCATAGTCTTCTTGGGACACCACGTTGACCTGGATCGGCATATAGCTGTGATACATGCCGCACAGTTCCGAGCACTGGCCGTAATAAGTGCCGATACGTTGCGCCACGAACCAAGTCTCGCTCAACCGTCCGGGCACTGCGTCGATCTTGACCCCGAACGCCGGGACCGCCCAGGCGTGGATGACCGCCGCTGCGGTGACCTGCACTTTGATCAGAGTGTTGACCGGAACAACCACGGGGTTGTCGGTCTCAAGCAGGCGCCTGGCGCCTTCCGGGGCTTCACCGCCAAAGCACCAATAATCCGGGCCATACAAACAGCTGGAAAACAGGAACAGGCCGTTATCGACATATTCGTATTCCCACGCCCACTGCAGGCCCGTGGCCTTCAACGTAATCTCGCCCGCCACATCAATTTCGTAAAGATCAGCGACAGCGGCGGCTGTTGGCACTACGTCACCCTTGTATAGCAATTTGAAAGAGGGGATCGCCATGGCCACCAAAATGATGATGGGGATGACGGTCCACAGGACTTCTAGTGTCGTGTTGTGGGTGTTTTTGGACGGCACCGGGTTCGATTTCGCGTTGAACCGGAACATGATGTAAAGCAGCAGCCCCAAAATAAAAAGGGTAATCGCTGTGATGAGTAACAGCATGCGGTTGTGGAATTCCACAACGTCCTGCATGAACGGGCTGGCCGGGTCCTGAAAGTCCATTTGCCATTCGACCGGCGCGCCGAGACCCGCTTCTTGGGCCAGCGCTGCGCCAGCGCCCGCAATCAAAGCCGTGAAAAGCGCCACAATGGCGACGCCTGCATTACGTCCGAACATGGAGTGACTCCCCCGGTAACCCTTCTATAAGCGCCGAAGCGCCCACGAAACCAACACGTCCCCCGCACAGCGGAGGCCACAAACGGGAAACCTAGCCCATCATGGGACTGGGATCACCATTTTTTTAACTCAAGTTAGATTTTCTGGTGCGGGTGAGTTTGGGGTTAATAGGCGAATATGCTGAAAATCGGGTCCACCGACTGCTTCCAGGCGCCCAATGCTGCGGAGTAGCGAAACTAGGATGCTGCGGAGCAGCGATCCGCACAACTATGCCGGCCGGAAGACAAGCTAGTAGGCGGATATACTGAAAATCGGGTCCACCGACTGCTTCCAGGCGCCAGCATATTCGGCCAACATCATCTGCGCGCGGGTTTGGCCGGAATCAGCGATTTCCCGGATCGCTTCCAAATATTTGCTTTCATCGTTGCCCCCCGGGCCGATGCGGTTGCGGGCGCCTAGCCCGGCCACCGAAATCTCCATCAACTGTTTGGCGATATCCTGAACCGTAGAGTGATTTGAACCGGCTGGAGCCAAGGCTTGTAGGCCGTCCCGCGGCACTTGGGCGCACAGTTCGGCGCGCTCGGCCCGGGTCCAGTCTTTCACCAAATCCCAGGCAGCATCCAATGACCCGCCATCGTAAAAAACCCCAGTCCACAGGGCAGATAGCGCGCAAATCCGCGACCACGGGCCGCCGTCGGCACCGCGCATTTCCAAGAACTGTTTCAGGCGCACATCGGGGAACAGTGTGGTCAGGTGGGTCTCCCAATCCCCCATGGTCGGCTTTTGCCCGGGCACCACATCAAGCTTGCCCGCCATAAAGTCCCGGAATGTCTGGCCCTTGGCATCGATGTAGGTCCCGTCGCGGACGACGAAATACATTGGGACATCAAGGGCGTATTCCACATAGCGGGCAAAGCCAAAGCTGTCTTCGAAGACAAACGGCAGGCCGCCCGTGCGTTCCGGATCGGTGTTTTGCCAAATGTGAGACCGAAAGCTTTGAAAGCCGTTGGGTTTGCCTTCGGTAAACGGAGAATTGGCGAACAGCGCCGTGACGATGGGCTGCAACGCCAGCCCAACCCGGAATTTTTTCACCATATCGGCTTCGCTTTCGAAATCCAGGTTTGCCTGAACGGTGCATGTGCGGAACATCATGTCCCGGCCCAGGGTGCCGGTGCCGTCCATGGTCGCCCGCATAATCCCGTACCGGGCCTTTGGCATTCTTGGGATTTCATCCAATCGCCAACTGGGGGCAAAACCGGGGCCGATGAACCCGATGCCCATGGCCTCAGCCACTGCCTTCATTTGGCCCAGGTGAGCGCAAACCTCGACAATTGTTTCGTGGATGTTTTCCAGCGGCGCCCCGGACAATTCGATTTGGCCGCCGGGTTCCGTGGTTATGGATTGGGCGCCCTGGGTAAGCCCCACAATGTTGCCGTCTTCCAAGACCGGGTCCCAACCGAACCCTTTGGCCAAGCTTCCCAACAACACCCGAATTCCACAGGGCCCTTCATAGGGAAGGGGCGATAAGGTGTGCTTGTCGAACCCAAATTTTTCGTGCTCGGTGCCGATGCGCCATTGGGATTTAGGCTTGGTCCCGGCCTCCAAGAAACCCGTGAGTTGATCCACCGATTCGATCGGCGGCGTCAAATTATCGAGCACATTCATTGCGAGACCATACCAGGCCACTAACTAGGTTGGTGCGACAAAATAATAAGCAGCCGCCAAAGAGCAGATCCTGGCGGGTATTTGGCCGACACGTGAATCTGATCGACAGACGAGCGCGTGGCAGGGCGGCCTATTTGGTCAACCCCCTATCCACATGGCAAGACCAAAGAAGCCAATCAAAATTGCAGCGGCAATGGCGATGCCCGGATTGATTTCTCGAATGATCCAAGGCGGCGGCCGGGCGCCAGTGGCCAGCAACGCCAAGTCCGCGTAATAGGCGCACACTTTTCCGGATTTAAGGCTCGTTGGTTATGACGCCCATATCCCGGAAGGGAATCTGCAAACTGGATTTCACCTGTTGGTGGACGCTTTCTGACAGGCAGAATCCGCATTCGGCGCTGGCGAGGCTTTCGAGCGGCGTCGCAACTTTCACGCCGTCGCCGTTTAGATTATCGCCATCAACCACAACGTGACCCAAGTTGATGCCCATGCGGAACCGCATGCGCTTTTCTTTGGGCAACTCGGCGTTCAAAGCGGCGACTTCTTCGTGAATTTTCATCGCGGCGCGCATGGCCAACCCTGGACTGGCAAATTCGGCCATGACCGAATCCCCCGGGGTGTAAAAAAACGGCCCCGTGCTGGGCGATTAGGGCGTTGGAAATTTTGCGTCGTTCCGCCAGGGCGGCGATGGCGCCCTTTTCATCCATCCCCTTCAGGCGCGAAAACTCCACCACATCGGTTGTCAAGATCGTCGCGAGTTTTCTCCGGGGTACGTCTTTGTTCATGGCCAATCCGAGGGCATGTACCGGTTGCGTGGGGCATTTGCACTACACCACCCACCAGAACAACAATTTGTATCACTAATCGGTGTTTGCTCATGGTTTGAGCCTGCCTTGCATCCACGGTACAAACGCGCATGATCGCAGAACCCAATAACAGTGTCGCCGATGCCGCCCCGGGGAACTGGGTCGACAGCTTGGCGCCCCAGTTCACGCGGCCTTATTTGCGCCTGGGTCGGTTCGACCGGCCCATCGGCGCGTGGTTGCTGTTGTGGCCGGCCTGGTGGTCATTGGCCTTGGCCGCCAGCGAAGCGCCCGTGGGATGGAAATGGGCGGTGACCGGATTGGGCGCCAATGGCGAGGGCCTGCCCGACCCCATTTTAATGGTGATGTTCTTAATCGGCGCTTTTGCCATGCGCGCGATGGGCTGCACGTTTAATGACATTATCGATAGGGACATCGATGCCCAAGTGGCGCGCACCGTGTCACGCCCATTGCCGTCTGGTCAGGTCACCGTGGCTGGGGCCTTCGCATTCTTGATTGTATTGTCGGGCATTGGATTAGCGATTTTGCTGATCATGAACCGTTTGACCATCTTGATGGGGGTGGCGTCTTTGGTGTTGGTGGCGTTCTACCCCTTCGCCAAGCGTATTACCAATTGGCCGCAATTGTTTTTGGGATTGGCCTTCAGCTGGGGGGCATTGATGGGCTGGACGGCCTTCACCGGTTCGATCTCCGCCGCACCGTTGGTGCTGTATGCCGGATCAATTTTGTGGGTGATTGGATACGACACCATCTATGCCCACCAGGACGTCAAAGACGACGCTCGCATCGGCACCAAATCCACGGCGTTGTTGCTGGGGGCTGCCTCCAAGCCATGGCTAGCTGGGTTTTACGCTTTGGGCCTGGGCGGGATCGCCTGGGCGGCCTGGCTCGCTGATGTGTGGGTGCCGGCGTTTAGCGCGGTGATGATCGCGGGTGCGGCGCAATTGGCCTGGCAGGTGGTGGATCTTGACCTAAGCGACCCGGCCAATTGCCTGGCGAAATTCCGGTCGAACCATGTGTTCGGGATGATCGTTCTAGTGGCCATCGTTGTCGGCCAAGTCATGGGCCCCCGCACTGTGCCTATCCCGGGACTAGACATCTAGCTGGAAGATGGCAGCGTTACTCATTGCTGCACTTGGTGCCGCCATCGGCCTGACCATCGCCATGAACGTCGGCAGCAATTTCATCATGGGGTTTTTAACCGACTTGAGCGACGACGTTTCTTGGGTAGATGCGTCGGTGCATTTAAGCGGTTCCTTGCTTGGGAGCGTGATGATGGGCGCATTTCTGGGGGTCCCATTTAGGCGTATTTCGGAGGATTCCCGGCCGACAATAGGCTCAATCGTTCATGGTCATCGGCAGGCTGACGGTGTTGGCCAAAGCGGCGTTCACGATCATTCATCGATTCTGGTTTTCAGTGACCATGTTGTGGACATTGGGAACCGGGGTGCTGGCGGGGCGCGTCGGCATGTCTAATGCCGGCCGAGGTCTTGGCACCTTGGGCGCGGTTCTTGGTGATCCCCCATTTACCAGCGCTGATTTCTTGGGCGGCTTGGTGGTTGGGATTTTGGCTGGGGGCCTTGTGAGGGTCATAACCAGCACCGCCATGATGTTCGGTCAAATCAGGCATCGATAGAGAAAAAATTGTCGCGCGAGCAGATCGTGGCTATTTGTTGGCCATGTGACCCTGATCGGCAACGTATAATGTCCTCGCACATGGCTTATTCCTCGTTGCGCGATTTCATTGAACGGTTGGAAAAGGCGGGCCAACTGGTTCGGGTCACCGAGCCGGTTGCCACCCACCTGGAGATGACCGAAATTCAGACCCGGCTGTTGGCCGAGGGCGGTCCCGCTGTGCTGTTCGAGAATGCGGTTCGGGCCGACGGCACTCCGTCACCCATGCCAGTGTTGGTGAATTTATTCGGCACAGTCGAACGCGTGGCCTGGGGTATGGAGCGTGAGCCTGCTGAGCTGCGGGAATTGGGCGAGGCCTTGGCCTTTTTCCGCCAACCGGAACCCCCCGGTGGATGGCGGGAAGCCTTGGAACTGGTGCCCATGCTGCGCACTGCATTGGCCATGAAGCCCAAACAAAAATCCGGGTCGGTCCCTTCTCAAGAAGTGATCCTGACCGGTGACGACGTGGATTTATCGGCACTGCCGGTGCAGATGTGCTGGCCGGGTGAGCCCGCGCCGTTGATCACCTGGCCGCTGGTGGTGACCAAGGGCCCAGGCGAGGCTCGAGAAGATTCGTTCAATCTGGGCATTTACCGCATGCAGGTCACCGGCAAGAACACCACCCTGATGCGATGGCTAAAACATCGCGGTGGGGCCCAACATCATGGGCGATGGAAGGCGGAGAAGTCCAAGCCCCTGCCAGCCGCCGCCGTCATCGGCGCTGATCCTGGGACTATTTTAGCGGCAGTAACGCCGGTGCCCGACACCATGTCGGAATACCAATTCGCGGGGCTGTTGCGGAAAAAGTCAGTGGAACTGGTGGACTGCAAGACCCAGCCGATCCAGGTCCCCGCCAATGCTGAGATTGTGTTGGAAGGCATGGTGTCTATGCAGGATTATCAGGACGAGGGCCCCTATGGAGACCACACCGGGTTCTATAATTCCGTGGAGCAATTTCCGGTGTTCTCGGTCACCGCCATTACCCATCGCAAAGACCCGATCTATCTATCCACCTTCACGGGACGGCCACCGGACGAGCCCAGCATTTTGGGTCAGGCCCTGAACGATGTATTTGTGCCCTTGTTGCAGCAGCAGTTCCCGGAGATCGTGGATTTTTGGTTGCCACCCGAAGCCTGCAGCTATCGCATCGCCGTGGTGTCAATCAAGAAAACCTACGCCGGCCAAGCCAAGCGCGTGATGATGGGGGTTTGGTCGTATCTGCGCCAGTTTTTGTACACAAAGTGGGTGATCGTGGTGGACGATGACATCGATGCCCGATCATGGGCGGACGTGATGTGGGCAGTGTCGGTCAATATGGACCCGGCGCGGGACATCACCCTTGTGGAGAACACACCGATTGATTACCTGGATTTTGCCTCGCCAGTGTCAGGCTTGGGCAGCAAGATCGGCCTGGATGCCACCATCAAAATTCCGCCGGAAACCGAACGAAAATGGGGCACGCCGATCCGTATGTCCGACGACGTGATCGAAGCGATCGACAAAAAATGGTCGGATTTGGGACTGCCCGGATCCGGCAAAGCCATTTGGAAATAAGGAATAATTCTTTGGCCACAGACATGACAGGCAAGGTGTGCATCGTCACTGGTGCCAATTCCGGCATCGGATATTTCGCCGCCCTTGGGTTGGTGGAAATGGGCGCCGAGGTGGCCCTGGTCTGCCGCAATGCCGAGCGCGGCGAAGAGGCCGCCGAAAAAATTGAGAAAGCCACCGAGACCAAGCCGCGTTTATATCTGGCCGACATGGGTTTAATGGACGACGTGCGCCGGGTGGCCGATGAACTGAACACGGCCTACCCAAAAATTCATGTGCTGTTGAACAACGCCGGCGTCTTGATGCGCCATCGGGAAGAAAATGCAGAGGGCCGCGAGCTAACCTGGGCGATCAACCACCTGGGACCGTTCTTGCTGACCAACCTGCTGTTGGACCACATCGAGGCCGCTGGCCCTGGGCGCATCGTCAACGTGGCATCCACCGCCCACAAAAGCGGGCGCATCAATTTCGAAGACATAGAGGCCAAGCAGAAATTCGGCATGTGGCCAGTGTATTCACAATCAAAATTGGCGAACATTTTGTTCACCAAAGAATTGGCCCGGCGATTGGATGGCTCGAAAGTCACCGCCAATACCTTGCATCCTGGCGTGGTCGCCACCAACTTGTTCACTGGGGCGTTTGGGTTTTTTGCGCCATTGATTTCGCTGTTTTTGATCAGCCCAGAGGTTGGCGCATACACATCGGTTTATTTGGCCACGTCACCCGAAGTCAGCGGGATCAGCGGCAAATATTTTGCTCGGGCGGCCCCGGCCCCGACAACGGCTGCGGCACGGGATATGGATGTTGCCGCCCGTCTGTGGCAAGTCAGTGAACAAATGACCGGCCTGGCCGAATAACACAATTTTTGGGTTAAGGGAGCGACGAATATGGCGAACGAAACAGATACCAAATCCACGTCCCTGGATCTTTTGTCGTCGTTGGTGGCTAAGGCCATGAAGGCTGGCGCAAGTGCTGCGGACGCGGTGACCAGCAACGGCGTGGCCTTGTCGGTGTCCCAACGATTGGGCAAACGCGAGGATCTGGAACGATCCGAAGGCACCGATCTGGGCCTGCGGGTATTCGTCGGCAAGCAACAGGCCATAGTGGCCAGCACCGAAACGTCCGACCGAGCCATGGACGAATTGGTTTCCCGGGCAATTTCCATGGCCAGGGCGGCCCCCCAAGATCCGTACTGTGGACTGGTGGACCCCGGCCAATTGATGACCACAGCCCTGCCCGACCTGGATTTGCTGGACCCGTTTGAACCCGACGGTGAAGAACTGTATGCCCGGGCAGCGGCCACCGAAGGCGCCGCCTTGGCCGTTGACAGCATCACCAATTCTGACGGAGCCGGTGCCAGTTGGAATCGATCCGAGCGGGCGTTGGTGACCTCTGACGGGTTTGCCGGGGGCTATTCCACATCCGGGTTCGGTTGCTATGCCTCGGTGATTGCGGGTGAAGGCACCGGCATGGAAACCGACTACGCCATGACCCGCGCCCGCCACGCCGAGGATTTGGAGGATGCGGCCGCGGTTGGCCGGGAGGCGGGAGAGCGCACCGTCGCCCGCCTGAATTCTGCCAAGGTGGAGTCCATGGCAGTGCCCGTGGTGTTCGAACCGCGAGTGGCCAATTCCATATTGAGGCATCTGACCATGGCGATTTCAGGGCCGTCGGTTGCCCGGGGCACCAGCTTTTTGCGCAAGGACATGAACAAACAAATTTTTAGCCCTGGGGTGACCATCATCGACGATCCCTTGCGCAAACGTGGTCTGTCTTCGCGCCCCGTGGATGGCGAAGGCGTCACCCCATCGCGCATGGCGTTAATAGACGGCGGCGTTTTGAAAACATGGATTTTGAGTGCGGCATCGGCCCGGCAATTGGGTCTGGCCAGCACCGGCCACGCAGGCCGAAGCACATCTTCGCCTCCCGGGCCGTCGCCCAGTAATTTGTACATGGAGGCTGGAACGGACACCCCCGAAGAACTAATGGCCGACATCGATAAAGGTATTTTTGTTAACAGCTTGATCGGCTTTGGGATCAATCCGGTGACCGGCGATTACAGCCGGGGTGCGTCGGGGTTCTTGATCGAAAATGGCCAGATCGCAGGGCCGGTTTCCGAGTTGACCATTGCCGGGAATCTGAAGGACATGTTCATGCACATCACCCCGGCCAATGATTTGAAATTCCGTTATGGCACCGACGCCCCAACGATCCGCATCGATGGTATGACCGTCGCCGGAAAGTAGCCCCGGCCAAGTGATGCCAGACGAGATTACGGCCGACGCAGACCTGCTGAACGCAGCCGTCGCAGAGGCGTCGGAGCTGGCTCTGAAATACTTCAACAACGGCACAAAAAGCTGGGAAAAATCCCCCGGGAATCCTGTATCCAACGCCGATCTAGCCGTCGATACTTTGCTGAAAGATCGGCTTACAATGGGGCGGCCTGATTACGGCTGGCTGTCGGAAGAAACCCCCGACACCTCTGACCGCCTGGGGCGCGATCGGGTGTGGATGGTGGACCCCATTGATGGCACCCGGGCGTTTCTGAAGGGGCGCCCGGAATTCACCGTCTGTGCGGGACTGGTTGAACAGGGCCGCCCGGTGTTGGGTGCCGTGTGCAATCCGGCGGCGGAGGAGTTCTTCGAGGCCAGGGTGGGCACCGGCGCGCGCTTGAATGGCGCCAAGCTTTTGGCTAGAGACGGGACCGAATTGACCACTGCCAAATTGCTGGCAAGTCCCCGCACGTTTGCCCCGGGTGGCGCAGGCCCGGCATTGCCAAGTGCCGAATTTAGCGCGGTGAATTCCATCGCCTATCGCATGGTCCTGATCGCCGCTGGCCGGTTTAACGCCACCATTTCCATGGCACCCAAAAGCGATTGGGACATCGCCGCCGCCGATATCATTTGCCGCGAAGCCGGGTGCTTTGTCACCGACCAATGGGGTTCAGAATTTTCATACAACGCCCGCGACATCCGCCACCCCGGCGTGGTCGTGGCCCCACCGGCGCTGCACCGGGAAATTATATCGGGGCTAGCGGCTGCTTGATCTTGCGTTTGGACACTGGCTTGGCGGCGTCGGCACGGAGCGCCACATCGATGGCTTTGTTGGCCCATTAGATCAGGCGATCGGGATTTTCCAGGACATTGGCCAGAATATCACGATAGCCCATCGTAGTTTCCTTGCCACGCATGACCACGGTGAACGGGCCTGAACCCTCGGCCTCATGATCTGCGAGGTTCAGGTCATCGACCTTCATGTACAGGGTATCGTCCTCCATCAGAGCGAACATCAAGCCCCGGTGAAAAATGCCCAAACCGCCAAACATGCGTTTAGCCTCGGGCTCCACGGGCTCCAACAAATCCAAGATGTGTTCCAACGCGCCGTCGCTGGTGGCCATGATTGGCTCCGACTTTGTGCCTTTGATCCGCGGTCCCATGGTACGCTTGATGGATCGAAATCGCATCACTGGCTAGGACCGCAAAGCATGCAGAAGATATTGGCAATAGCGGCTGGGCTCGCCCTGACATTAGCCTTCTTGGCCGCCCCTGCCTGGGCACAGGAAGCGAACAGCAAGGAAAAAGCCAAGCTGATGGTGGTGGCCTGCGCCGAAGATTTTTACAGCCCAGCTCGGGCCAGCTGCATTTGGTGGCTGCGTGGCGCCATCGAAGGCCATCAGGCGGCTACCCTTGTGGCCCCTGAAGGCAGGCAGTTTTGCTTTGAAGCAAAGTGGCCGGATGCAGAGGATTTGCGAGAAATCTATGTAACCTGGGCGGAAGCCGATAATGACCGGCTTGAAATGCCGCGCACAGCGGCATTGTTTGCGGCGGTCAGGGAGGCGTTCCCCTGCACGGATTAAAACGAGTCAATCCACAGTGACGGCGGTATTGAGGGTGGCGACCTTGGCGAGCCTGGTGCTAGCCGTTCCCGCATCCGCACAGCAAGCCAACAGCCGGGCGACGGCGGACACGATGATCATGGCATGCTCCCAGGATTTCTATGACCCCCTGCGCGACACCTGCGAATGGTGGCTGCGCGGCGCGGTCGAAGGATTCCAGGCCATGGAGCACCGCAAATTCTGCTTCCCCGAACGGTGGCCGACCACCGAGACAGTGCGGATTGCCTTCGTCGATTGGGCAGATCGAAACCTCGACGGCAAGGACCTGTTGCGCACCGTGGCCCTGCTCGCGACGTTGGCGGAAGAGTTCCCCTGCGCTGACTAGGCTGCATATGGCGTGATTCCGGGGCTCCATGCTAAGATTCGCCCCCAAATGACCCCAAATTCCGAGCGAGAATCAGAGAAAATTACCGATCTGCCAACAATGGGGTTGGTGCGTCGGCTGGTGCGGGAATACTTGGCGGGCCACGTGGGCACCTTGTTGGTGGCCGCCATCGCCATGGTGTTTGTGGCCGGGGCCACGGCTGCCTATGCCTGGCTGATGCAGCCCTTGTTGGACGACATCTTGCTGAACAAGGACCGCTCTATGTTGATCGTGGTGCCGTTCGCGGTGTTTGGCGTAGCGGTGCTGATCGGTTTTTCGTCGTTCACCCAGACCTATTTGATGGGGGCCACCGGCCAACGCATCGTCGCCGAAATGCAATCCAGATTGTTCGCCCACCAGATGCGCGCGGACTTGGCTTATTTCCACAACGAGGCGTCAGGCAAATTGGTGTCGAACTTTTTGGAAGACGCCAACTTGTTGCGCATCGCCGTGGCCCGGGCGATCACCGGCATTTCTAAAGACGTGCTGATGCTGGTTTTCCTGATCGGTTTGATGGTTTATCGCAGTTGGGAAATGACCCTGGTGGTGGTGGTGATTTTCCCCATCGCCATTGTGCCGGTGCGGTTGTTGGGCGCCCGCATGCGGGTGGCGTCGCGCACAATGCAAGAACGTACGGGGTCCTTAGCGTCCATTTTGTCCGAGACATTTTTGGGAGCCCGACAAATCAAGGCCTATGGCCGGGAAGAGTTCGAGACCGATCGCGCCAAGGCCGCCATCAATGCGCGCCTGAAATCATGGAACCACATGGTGTTCATTCGGGCGGCGAACACGCCGGTGATGGAGGCTTTGGGCGGGGTTGCGGTGGCCGTGATCATTTATTACGGCGGCTCCCAGGTCATCGGCGGGGTCATGACTCCGGGTGATTTGTTCTCGTTCATCACGGCGCTGCTGTTTGCCTATCAGCCCATGAAGAGCATCGCCAATTTGAACGCTGTATTGCAGGAAGGCTTGGCGGCGGCCCAGCGCATTTTCGGTCTGATGGATGCCGCGCCGGAAATTGCCGACCGCGCAGATGCCAAACAATTAGTGGTCACCGACGGCACGGTCGAATTCGAAAATGTCACTTTCCAGTACGGCGATGGTCGGGTGGCATTGTCGAACGTTTCATTATCTTTGGCCGCGGGACGCACGGTGGCCCTGGTGGGACCGTCGGGGGGTGGCAAAACGTCACTGCTGAATCTGATCCCGCGGTTTTATGACGTCACAGAGGGCCGGGTTTTGGTGGATGGCATGGACGTACGCGATGCGACTTGTGAGTCTTTGCGCGGTGCAATCGCTCTGGTGAGCCAAGAAGCGGCCTTGTTTAGTGGATCGGTTCGGGACAACATTGAATATGGCAGGACCTGTGCCAGCGAGGACGAAATCATCGCCTGCGCGAAAGCCGCAGCCGCCCACGATTTTGTCACCGCTTTGCCGGATGGCTATGACACACTGGTTGGCGAAGGTGGCGCGCTGTTGTCCGGCGGCCAGCGCCAGAGGATAGCCATCGCCAGAGCGATGTTGAAAGACGCGCCAATTCTGCTATTGGATGAGGCGACTTCGGCCTTGGACACTGAATCGGAGCGCCAAGTACAGGTGGCGTTGGCCCGATTAATGAAGGACCGTACGACATTGGTGGTGGCGCACAGGCTTTCCACCGTGGCTGGGGCGGATATAATCCACGCCATGGATCAGGGCCGTATCATCGAAAGCGGCACCCATGCTGAATTGTTGGTGTGGGGTGGATTGTATGAATCGCTGTATTCCGCCCAGCATGATCAGAAAGGCGGAAATGGTCCGGCACCCGCAAATTTGGTAACGAGCGGATGAAACGAGCTGCAAGACAAATCGTAAGAGTGGGGTTTATCCGGTACATGGCGGCGCGCTTTGCCGCTTGGTACATGGTGCTGGTCCACGTCACCACCCGATGGGAAGTCACCGGCGAGGAATTCCCAGCGCAAATGTGGGACAAGGGCCAACCCTTTATCTTAAGCTTTTGGCACGGCCGTCTGATGATGTTGTTTTACGGATGGCGCCGGGGTATGCCCATCAAGACGATCATTTCCCGCCACCGGGACGGCGACCTGCTGGCCCAAACCATGGACCGGTTTGGCATCGGCGCTTTGCGCGGATCGTCAACCGATGACGGTGCCGGGGTGTTGCGGGCCATGGTCAAAACATTGAAGAACGGGGCCAGCATTTGTTTGGCGCCGGACGGCCCGCGCGGCCCACATATGCGGGCCCGGGCTGGCGTGGTGACTGCGGCACGTCTGGCGGGGGTCCCGGTGATCCCCATGGCGGTCAGCGTTACCCGGCGCAAAATCATGGCCAGTTGGGATAAATTCCAGGTGCCATTGCCGTTTTCGCGCGGCGTGTTCGTGTGGGGGGAGCCGATCACTGTGCCCCGGGACGCGGACGACGACGCCTGCGCCGCAGCGCTGGCAAAGATCGAAGCCGCCATAACTGCGGTCACAGACCTTGCCGATCGTCTGACCGGCCACCTTCCAACGGAACCCGGACCAGCGCTGCCCAGCCAAAACGCGTGAACGAATGGCGGGCCTGGTGGGGCGGTGTTCGTGGAAGCACGCGCGCCCCATCCTTTTGGCAACGGCCTAGCTATCGATCCGATGCCCTTATGCCGTTGTCATGGGCTTTTGCCGCCGCCGCCCGGGCTCGATGGGCCATGGTCAAGCCGATGCGCGTCGCTGTCCCAGTGGTATGCGTTGGCAGCTTGGTGGTGGGCGGTGCGGGCAAAACGCCCACGGCGTTGGCCATCGCCAAGCGCCTGTCTGGTCAGGGGCACACCCCACATTTTCTCACCCGCGGGTACCGTGGCCACCTGAAAGGCTTGGTGCGCGTGGACCCGGTTCAGCACACCGCATTGGAAGTGGGGGACGAGCCATTGTTGTTGGCCAAAGCGGCCCCTACATGGGTTTCAAGGGACCGCCGGATCAGCGCCCAAACCGCCATCAAAGACGGCGCGACTGTGTTGTTGATGGACGACGGATTTCAAAACCTGGGGCTGGAAAAGGATGTCTCAATCATCGTCATCGACGCAGGCTTTGGTCACGGCAACGGCCGCTTGCTACCCGCCGGACCATTGCGGGAAAGCCCGACCATCGGCTTGGCCCGGGCCCATGCCGTGGTGATGGTGGACGATCAAGCAGCGACCGCCGGCGCTGTGGAAACCGGGGGCTTGCCGGTTTTAAATGCACGTCTGGCGCCAATCCAAGAGTCAACCGATCGCCTTGGCGGCGCCAGAGTCATCGGCTTTTGCGGCATCGGCAGACCGGAAAAATTCTTCCAAACCTTGAGCGAGTTGGGTTGCACGGTGGTGTGCACTCATGGCTTCCCCGACCATCACCCCTATACGCATGGGGAATTGGAAAGATTGCGCGCCGACGCTCTGACCACCGGTGCCCGGCTCGTCACAACAGCGAAGGACCTGGCCCGCATTCCCAGCCGGATTGCCGAGGGCCTTGAGGTATTGGAAGTCAACATGCAGTTCGCCGATCCCGCCGCCCTCGATGCAATCCTTGCCCCAGCGCTGAAATTATGACCGAAAACACCCAGGATCAATTCGCCCGAACCGGCTCCCGAGGCTGGGCACGGCGGGTGATCGGCAATCCGCTGGAAGCATTCTTGGTCGGGATTTTACTGACCGTGTTCCGCTGGATGGGGGTGGACCGGGCTTCGGACACCGGAGCCGCCATCGCCCGCACCATCGGTCCCCTGTTGCGGGTAACAAATCGGGCCCGGCGAAATTTGGGGGTGGCGTTTCCGGAGATGACCAATGGCCAGGTGGACAAAACCGTGCGCGCCATGTGGGACAACCTGGGCCGCTATGCCGCCGAAATCGCCTGCCTTGACGCCTTCGATGTCTCCGACCCCCAGGGCCGCATTGAGGTCGTAGGGCGGCAACATCTGGAGGCCCTGCGCGACGACGGCAAGGGTGGTATCGTTTTTTCCGCCCACCTGGGATCGTGGGACGTGGTGGCCTTGGGGGTCGGCCAGATCATTCCGGAATCAGCAAACGTGTACCGGCCCTTGAACAACCCCATCGTCGACCGCATGGTGCAAAATGCCCGGGCCAAATCCGGCGGGTTCGTCGGCAAAGGCATGCAAGGAGCCCGGGCCATGATCGCCGGGCTTGCCCAAGGTCGCCATTTCGCCATGCTTGTGGATCAGAAAATGAACGACGGCATCGCGGTGCCGTTTTTTGGCCGCGACGCCATGACCGCCCCGGCCTTGGCACGGTTCGCAATCCGCGCAGGCGTGCCGATTGTGCCGTGCCGATGTGAGCGGTTGGATGGGGCGCGGTTTCGCCTAACTTTTTACCCGCCGGTGGCGCCTGCGTCCTCGGGAAAAGAAGCCAATGACGTGGTGGAAACCATGGCCGAGGTCAACGAGATAATCGAGGGCTGGGTCACCGAGCGCCCCGAGCAATGGCTCTGGGTTCACAGCCGCTGGCCGGACTAAATCCTACATTAGGGCATGGGCGGCACCAGCAACTTTGGGTCCAGGCGCACGGTGAACCAGTTCACCCGCCAATCCAGATGCGCACCAGTGACACGGCCCGTGGCCCCCACCAAGCCAACAACATCGCCGGGCGAGACGTGATCGCCGACAGTTACCAATATCGCGGACAGGTGGGACAGCACCGAGGTCACTCCGAGCCCGTGGTCGATCATGACGGTGCCGCCGGTGTAGTACAGATCAGCTTCGGCCATGGCGATGGTGCCGGGCGCGGGCGCCACCACAGGCGTACCGGCGGGGGCCGCCACATCGACCCCATAATGGGGCTGGCGGGCCAGGCCATTCAGAATTCTGCGGCTGCCATAGACCCCTGAGATGCGCCCGGTGGCCGGCCACCGAAAGCCCCCAGCAAACCAGGGTACGGGGGTATCAAGCGCCCGCACCGCACCGATGGCGGCATTTTCCCGGGCGATGCGATCCAACACCTCCTGAGGCGGCGTCACTTGGGCCGCCGGCAGCCCGTCGATACGTTCTACGGCATAGTTGCGCTGGGCAATTTCCAGCACCTGAGTTTCGGTTCGGCCATCGGCGAACCGTACCTCCAGGATGGCGCGGGGCGGGGCCTTGGTCGGAAAGCCAATGACGAACAGGCCGTCAGCAGAGACTTGAGAAACAATCCCATCGACCCTGGCAGACACAGCCCCGGGTGCATTGCCAATCATCATGCCGCCTTGTATCGCGTTGCCGTCTAGCTGGAAGTCTTGAGCGGCGGCGGCGTGGGCCGCCAGGATCAGTACCAGGCCCAACGCTTGGGCCAAGAATTTCCGAGCGGTCAGGAGTCGTCCGCAGCTTTGGCCCGAGCGTCGATCAGCCGCTGATTTGCGGCCGCCGCGTCCACATAGGCCTCTTGGAGCTCAACGCTCCAATATTTCAGCTGTTCCACCGGAATGATCTTGCCGGTGATGGCGCAGGTCACATAGGCGCCGGGCGAGATGACCTCGAATTCAGGGGTGCCGTATTTCAGCACGGCTTCGGGCCCCAGTGGTCGGTTAGAAACGGTATCTTTCATAACAGAGATCCTTGGGGGTCAGCGGTCCCTGGTGGTTTTGGCTTCGGCGTAGGCTTTGCCTTTTGAATTCTATGTGCCGATGGCTTGGCCCCGTCCGTCACCACAGTGGATATGTGGCCGTCGCGCAGTTCAATGTCCATACCCATTCCCGTCACCGCCCGTGTGGCCGAGGTCACCGGGGCCCCGTCGTCGCCACGCACAACGGCGTAGCCCCTGGCCAAAACCCCATGGTGGCTGACGCTTTCCAGCCGTGGGGCCAAATTTCCTAGGCGGCTGGTGTTGTCCGCCAGGGCCCAGTGGACGCCCCGGGTCATGCGGGCGGACGTATCGGCCAAGCGCCGCAAACCGTCGTCCAATCCCCGGCGCAACACATCGGGGCGCAGGCGTCGACCGGTACTTTCCAGCCGCTGGGAGCCCGCCGCTATGGTCGCCGCGTGGGCCCGAAACAGGCGTTCCGAGCCATGGTCCAGGCGCTGGGTGGCCAGCTCCAAGGCTTCCCGCGGACCGCGCAGACCCCGGGCTAGGCCCTCCACAGCACTGCGGCGACGATCCAGAGCCCGTGACGTACCGCTGAACAGCCGCGCGCCCAGCGTCGCGATCCCGGCGATCAATTCGGCCCGCAGGGGCACCGCGAATTCTGCCGCAGCCGTGGGGGTCGGTGCCCGCAGGTCGCTGGCAAAATCAATCAGAGTGAAATCGGGTTCATGACCGATGGCAGAAATTAGCGGGATGTCACTGGATGCCGCAGCGCGCACGACAATTTCCTCGTTGAACGCCCACAAATCTTCGACGCTGCCGCCGCCCCGGGTGACAATCAGCACGTCGGGCCGGGGAACTGTATCGCCCCCACCCAAGCTATTGAAGCCTTCGATGGCGGCGGCGATTTCTTCTGCCGCGCCTTCCCCCTGGACCCGAACAGGCCACAGCAACACGTGGCGTGGAAAGCGGTCTGCCAGGCGGTGCAGAATATCGCGGATCACGGCACCGGACGGCGACGTCACCACGCCGACGACTTCTGGCAAATACGGCGGATCGACTTTGCGATCTTCGTCGAACAGGCCTTCGGCCGCCAGCTTGCGTTTGCGGTCTTGCAGCAGCTTCAACAAAGCGCCTTCGCCAGCCATTTCCATGGCCTCGATGACGATTTGGTATTTGGATCCTTTGGGGTAGGCGGTGATCTTACCGGTGACTATCACCTCCATACCTTCTTCCGGGACAATGCCCAGGCGCTCGGCGACGCCCTTCCAGCACACTCCGGCCAGCACCGCGTCGGTGTCCTTTAAATCCATGTACAGATGGCCGCTGCGAGGGCGGCTGAGCCCCGATATTTCGCCGCGCAGACGCACCCGGCCAAAGCCGTCCTCGATGGACCGCTTGATGGCAAAGGCCAATTCCGAGACGGAATATTCCTGCAGGTTGGTGACAGAGCCAGCGTCGGTCATGGGCCTATGATACAAGTCGCGAGGCCATCTCGAAACCGGCGCGGAAGTGGATATGAAAGTTTTAGTATTGGGCAGCGGCGGGCGCGAACACGCCCTATGTTGGGCCCTAGCAAAATCAGTCGATGTGGACGAATTGCTGTGTGCGCCGGGGAATGGCGGCATCGCCGACGTGGCCGAATGTGTCGATATTTCTGCCGATGATGCCTTGGCAGTGATCGATTTATGCCGCACGCGCCACATCGGCTTTGTGGTGGTGGGGCCCGAAGCCCCCCTGGTGGCGGGCATGGTGGATGCTCTGGAAGAAGCCGGGATTCCAGCCTTTGGCCCGTCGGCCAAGGCGGCGGTATTGGAGGCGTCCAAAGGCTTCACGCGGGATTTGTGCACCCGCCACGGGATCCCATCGGTGGGCTATGTGCGGGCAAGCACGATGGCGGAAACAGAGGCCTTTTTGGCCGGTCATCCGCTGCCCATTGTGGTCAAAGCCGATGGCTTGGCGGCGGGCAAAGGTGTCACCATATGCCAAACCCAAGCCGAGGCGACCCAGGCGGTGCAATTCATTTTGGAAGGCGGGTTCGCGGACGCCGGGACCAGCGTTCTGATCGAAGACTACATGGACGGGGAGGAATTGAGCGTCTTTGCCCTGGTGGACGGCGAGCACGTGTTGCCCCTGGCGTCGGTCCAGGACCACAAATGTGTGGGCGACGGCGATACCGGACCCAACACCGGCGGCATGGGGGCCTATTCTCCGGCTCCCGTCATGACGGACGCCTTAGAGGCCAAAATCTTTGACACCATTATCGGCCCAACCGTGACCGCCATGGCGGTGGAAGGCGCACCGTTCAAAGGCGTGCTGTTCGCCGGACTGATGATTACATCGGACGGCCCCAAACTGCTGGAATACAACGTCCGATTTGGTGACCCGGAATGCCAGGTTTTGATGGCGCGGCTGGCCAGCGATGTGCTGCCCTTGCTGAAAGCGGCCCGGGAGGGCACCTTGGACCAAGTCAGCCCCCAATGGCGTGACGCCGCCGCCCTCTGTGTGGTGATGGCGACCAAGGGGTATCCCGGTTCCTACGAAAAAGGGTCGGTCATCGGCGGGCTAGACGCTGCCCAAGAAGACCCTGATGTTACCATTTTTCATGCGGGCACTGCCTTGGCCGACGGCAAATTTCAGGCCATCGGTGGCCGCGTGTTGGGAGTGACCGCTACTGGTGGCAGCGTTGCCGAGGCGCAAAGCTTGGCCTATGGGGCTATCGAAAAAATTGATTGGCGGCAAGGCTTTTACCGCACCGATATTGGCTGGCGGGCCGTTGACCGGCAAACATAAAATTTTTCAGCCCGCAGCCGATTCTGAGCCCCGGCGGATACCAAAGAATTGCTGTAAAAGTTCCGCAGATTCCGATGCAGCGACGCCACCAATGACTTCGGGACGGTGATGACAACTGGGCTGGGAGAAAATGCGCGGACCATGATCGACGCCACCGCTTTTGGGGTCTTCGGCCCCATAAACCAATTTGCGAATCCGCGCCAAGGCAATGGCCGCGGCACACATGGGACACGGCTCCAAGGTCACATAAAGGTCCAAGCCCGCCAATCGTTCGGAGCCAATTTCAGAAGCCGCCGCTCGCAACACCAACATTTCCGCATGGGCTGTGGGGTCGCGCCCAGCTACCACCCGATTGCCGTCCGTGGCGATTGGTGCGCCTGTTGCCGGGTCAACCAACACCGCGCCCACGGGCACCTCGCCACGATCGGCGGCGGCTCGTGCCTCGGCCAAGGCGCGCTGCATGAACGGATTGGGGTTGGTCGTCATAGGGATCAAGCTGGCGTGCGCACCCCTGGCGGTCAAGTGGGGGACCTGTGGTGACCGACGCGAGCTCTGAGCCAAAAGGTGAGCGCATCGCCAAACGCATCGCTGGGGCGAGCTTATGTTCCCGGCGGGAGGCGGAACGTTGGATCGCCGCCGGGCGCGTCGCCGTGGATGGCCACACCCTGGACAGCCCGGCATTGACTGTGCACGACGGCAACATCGTCACAGTGGACGGGAAACCCATCCCCAACACCGCACCGGTGCGCATGTGGCTGTACCACAAGCCAGCCGGGTTGCTGACCACCAATTCCGACCCCCAAGGTCGGCCCACGGTGTTCGCCGCCCTGCCCAAATCCTTGCCCAGGGTGGTTTCCGTGGGGCGCCTGGATATGGATTCTGAAGGCCTGTTGTTGCTCACCACCAGCGGCGCCATCGCCCACAAATTGGAATCCCCCAAGACCGCCTGGCGGCGGCGGTACCGGGTTCGAGCCTATGGCCCAGTGGATGAAGCCAAGCTGAAATCTCTGGCCCGGGGCGTCACCGTGGATGGGGTTCGGTACCGGCCCATCGAAGCAGAGTTGGAGCGCAAGACCGGGGCCAATGCCTGGCTGCGGGTGACGTTATCAGAGGGTAAAAACCGCGAAATCCGCCGAGTGTTAGACCACATCGGGTTGAAAACCAATCGCCTGATCCGCACCGCGTTCGGGCCATTCCAATTGGGCAATTTGCAATCCGGCCAAGTGCGATCGGTTCCGGCGAAGGTTCTGGCCGAGCAGATCGGGAAATAACCCGGTGGCGGCCAAATCAGGACAAATTCGCATCATCGCCGGGCGCAATCGCGGCAGAAAATTGACGGTGCCCGACGGGGCAAATGTGCGGCCAACCCCCGACCGAGCGCGGGAGGCGTTGTTCGGAATTTTGGGCCACATGGCCCGGGGCGGCGGCAGCGGCTTGGTGGGCGCGCGGGTGCTGGATGCCTTTGCCGGCACCGGCGCGCTGGGCCTGGAGGCGTTGTCCAGGGGGGCGGAATGCGCATTGTTTTTGGAGCCCGACAAAGCCACCCGGCGCAATTTGGCGGACAATTTGCGGGCTTTGAAGGCGGGCGATCAAGCGGCAATCTTGCCCCGTGATGCCACCCATCCCGGGCCTGTGCCAGCCCAAGGGCCCTTCGATTTGGTGTTTGCCGACGCACCCTATGGCAGCGGATTGGGCACCATGGCCTTGGCAGCCTTGGCGGAGGAAAACTGGCTAATGCCGGAGGCCTTGGCGGTGTTGGAAGTGGAAGCGAAAGAGGCGATGGAGGCCCCGGAGGGGTTCACCGAGATCGACGACCGCACCTATGGCCGGGCGCGGCTGTTGATTTTTCGAATCGGGTAATAATTCTCTGGCAACTTTCTCGGAGGTTGGCTCGGAATAGTCTAGGGCAGATCGCGCCCCCATTTCGTGGCCACCGGCGCGGCGGTGCCGGGCGCATGAATCTGATCGTCAAAAATAAGTGCAGATCTGGGCGTGGCTTCACGCCGCGTGAATCTGAACGGTAATGTTAAGACCTAGCGCCGACCAAACAGCCTTTCGATGTCGGCGAGTTTTAGCTCAACGTAGGTGGGTCGCCCGTGGCTGCACTGGCCGGCATTCGGGGTGACTTCCATTTCCCGTAACAAGGCGTTCATTTCCGGGCCGTTCAAAAGCCGCCCAGCGCGGACGCTGGAATGACAGGCCATGGTGGCGCAGACTTCGGCCAGCCGGTCCTTTAGGGCCAAGGCTTCATCGAGTTCTCGCAAGTCGTCGGCCATGTCGCGGATCAGACCGTTCACATCCACTTCACCCAATAACGCCGGGACTTCGCGCACTACCACGGCACCGGGTCCAAAGGCTTCGATCACCAACCCCAGTTCTTCGAATTCACCGGCCCGAATCGCCAACATCGCGGCGTCCGAATCAGGCAAATCCACCACCACGGGGGACAACAACAATTGCCGGGCGATACCGCTTTCGGTCATTTGGACCTTGATGCGTTCGTGTACCAGGCGTTCGTGGGCGGCGTGTTGGTCGACAATGACCATGCCATCGGCGGTTTCAGCGACGATGTATGTGGCGTGCAATTGCGCCCGGGCGGCACCCAGAGGGTGGGCTTTATCCGGGGCGATATTGTCTTCCGCCAACCGCGGCGCTGGGGCGAGATTGGAATTGGTGAAGAGAACGGGTGGTCCTTCGGAGAATCCGGGATCAGGAGCTTGGAACCCTTTGGCAGCCGCGAAAGAATGCTGGCCGCCGCCGCCGAGGGGGTACCCGCCGCCGAAGCTGCTTGGTCGCGCCGCCCCCAACACCGCGACACTTGGCGTGGTGGATGCTCGGTGCCCGGCCTCGGCCAGCGCATGGCGCAGGGCACCGACGATCAATCCGCGCACCAGGGCGGCATCGCGGAATCGCACTTCGGCCTTGGTGGGGTGGACATTTACATCGACCCATTCAGGGCCGATGTCCAAAAACAACGCCAGCATGGGGTGGCGATCCCGAGCCAACAAATCCTGGTATGCCCCCCGCACGGCCCCCAACAACAGCCGGTCGCGCACGGGCCGACCGTTTACAAATAAATATTGCGCCTGGGCGTTGCGGCGATTGAGGGTCGGCACCCCGGCATAGCCGGTGAGCCGCACGCCTTCCCGTTCGGCATCCACTGCCAAGGCATTGTCAGCGAATTCCCTGCCCATGACTTGGCCCAGGCGGGTGAGCCGTGCCGCGAACAAATTTCCGGTGCCGGAGCCATAGCGAAACGCCGTGCGCGCGCCATCCGCCAGGGAAAAGGCGATGTGGGGAAAGGCCATGGCCACCCGTTTGATGGCGTCAGCGGCATGGCCGAATTCCGTGCGTGGTTGTTTCAGAAATTTCAGCCGCGCGGGCACATGGTGGAAAAGGTCGCTGACCTCTACCCGTGTTCCGGGAGACAGTGCGGCAGGGATCGGTTCTGTCGCTTGCGCTCCATCCACCGTCACCGCCCAAGCCTGGTTGGCACCGGGTGTCCGGCTGGTAAGGGTCATGCGGCTGACCGAGCCAATGGAGGGTAGGGCCTCCCCGCGAAAGCCCAAGGTTTCGATATGGGTGAGGTCGCCGGTGGGCAGTTTCGAGGTGGCGTGGCGTTCCACCGCCAGGGTCAATTCGCCCGGGTCCATGCCCCGGCCATCGTCGTTGACCCACATGCCATCGCGGCCGCCCTCGTCCAAGCGCACATCGATGGTGGTGGCCCCGGCGTCGATGGCGTTTTCCACCAACTCCTTGACCACAGCACCCGGGCGCTCGATGACCTCCCCTGCGGCAATGCGGCTGATCAAATTTTCGGGCAACCGGCGAATCTCAGACATGGCCCAAGGATAGCATCGCTTCGGCCTGAATCCAATGGACAAAACCACTATATATAGTGGTATGGCTATTTATCTTCCGCTATATATTGTGCCTAAGGGGATCAGCGCGAGAATGGGAACGAAAGGTGAATATCTAGTTCTTATCCTCGAACCCCACGGGGTCGCCGACGATGATGGTGATCATGCGCAGAGTGCCCGATGTGGCGTTTTCATCGCCCCAAAAGATGCGCCGGGCGACCCGCAAAACATCGTCTTTTGTGACGGCGTTGATATAGCCCGCACGCTTGTCGATGTAGTCGATGCCCAGTTCGGCCACTTGCAGGCCCACCAATACCCGGGCGAGGCTGGAGTTGGTGTCTAATCCCAGGGCGAAGTTGCCGATGGAATAAGATTTGGCATCGGCCAATTCTTGGTCGCTGACGCCTTCTCCGGCCATGCGCTGCATTTCCCCCTCGATGATGGCATAGGCCTCTGCCACTTGGTCATTGCGGGTTGCGACGCCGCCAGTGAAATAGCTGGTTTCCCCCAGCGGGTTGATGCCTGTGCCGACCGAATAGGCCAGCCCGCGGGCCTCGCGCACAGATTGCCACATGCGGGAAATAAAAGAGGCCCCGCCGAGCACGGTGTTCATGATCACACCGGCATAATAATCCGGGTCTTCGCGCATGATGCCGGTGGTGCCCCAAATGATGCTGGATTGGGGAATGTCCTGGCGGATGACCTGCAACAAGGGACCATCAATCGGGTCAACCCGGGTCACCTCGAACACCGGGCCGGTGGCGGGCAAGCCGCCCAGCGCGGCATCAATCAGCCGGGCGATTTCAGCGCCATCCACATCACCCACAGCACCGATTTTTAGGCGGTCTTTGGTAAACCGGGTGGCGACAAAATCATGAAAGTCATCTTGGGTGAAACCTTCGACGATTTCGATCGTGCCCCGGGATGGCCGACCGTAGACGTGCCCGGGATAGGCTGTTTCAAGCCACGCAATCCCCAGCAAATAATCGGGATCGTTCATCCGGCGATTGAGGTCGGACAAAATTCCAGCGCGCATGCGTTCAACCGGGTCGGCATCGAACCGCGGCGCGGTAAGCGCCAAACCCAGCATTTCAAACGCGCCCTCGCGGTTGTCTGACAGGGTCCGCAACGTCACCCGGAAGGTATCGGCACGGTCCGAGGACCGCAGTGAGATCGACAGCTCGTCCATGCGGCGCTGAAACGCCAAGGAATCCAAGTCCCCAGCGCCTTCGTCCAACAAGCTTGAAATCATGTTGGCCAAGCCCTGTTTGCCATCGGGCAGACTGGAATTGCCGGCGTTCTCAAACGCAATTTCCACCGCGATGATCGGCAACGATGGCTCCTGGACGTACCAAATTTCGATTCCGCCGGGGGAGATGATGCGCTGGATTTCCGCCGTATGAGCGGGGCCACCGAACCAGATCAGACCGATGGCGAAGGCGGTGGCGAAACGGATTGCGTTGGTCATTGGGATACCCATTATTCCTTGTCCGGTGGGGGCAACATCAGCCCAGTGGCAGAATGGGCGCGGTTGAACACCAGGGCGGCAGCGGCATTCACGTCGGCCACAGTGACGGCAGAAATTTCATCAGACCAGCCGACAATTTCTTCGATGGTCAATCCGATGACCAGTCCCGCCCCCACCCGACGGCCAAGGCGGGTCACCGAATCCCGGCTGAAAATCAGACCGGAAAGTGTACCGTTGCGGGCTAAATCAAGCTCGTCTTGGGTGATGCCGTCGGCCACGATCCGGGCAATTTCGGCGTCCAGGGCCGCTTCCATGGCGACAAGGTCAACGTCCCGGGCCGGCGCAATCCACACGCCGAATTGGGTCTGGTCCATGGTGCCGCCGCTGTAAAACGCGCCGGTGGAGGTGGCGACCCCTTGGTCCACCACCAAGGCCTGATACAGGCGGCCTGTGGAGCCTGATAAAATTTGCGAAAGCATGGACAAGGCGGGCGCCATCCCATCGCGAGCCGTGCGGCTGTTGGTGACATAGGATCGGCTGAAGCTCGGTTGCCGCACCCGTTCGTCGTACAATATGACCCGGCGTTCGGCCAATTGCGGAGGCTCTTGTGGTCGTGATCGCACGACTTCGGCACCGCGCGGGATGACCCCGTAATATTTTTCCGCAAGCGGCATCACTTCGGCCAGGGTTGTATCCCCGGCAATGACCAAGATGGCGTTGTTGGGCACATAGTATTTTTCGTACCAATCGATGGCGTCTTGGACCGTGTGGGATTCAATTTCATGCATCCAACCGATGACCGGCAGCCGATACGGATGGGCCAAGAACACCGCCGCCGACATATGTTCGGAAAACGGCCCACTTGGGTCGCTTTCATAACGGGTGCGGCGTTCTTCTTTGATGACTTGCCGTTCGGATTCAAAATCTTCGGGCAAAATCCGTAGGTTCGCCATGCGGTCGGATTCCAATTCCATGACAATTTCCATGGCTTCCACGGCCACGGTCTGCCAGTAGCCGGTCATGTCCTGGGCGGTGAACGCATTTTCTTCGCCGCCGTAGCGGGCGATGGTGTTGCGGTAATCTTCGCCGGGAACATTGGTGGTGCCTTGGAACATCATGTGCTCCAAAAAATGCGCCAAGCCGCCTTTGCCGGCGGGCTCATCTGCCGCCCCGGCTTTGTAATAAACCGCCTGAGTTATCAATGGCGCGCGGTGGTCGGGCACCACCACGACCTGGAG